>Ga0214921_10000103_pt1 | contig 158799 bp, 139 predicted proteins | sample LL1505_MetaG_FD_177992 | JGI IMG/M metagenome (GOLD analysis project Ga0214921, IMG submission 177992) | Freshwater microbial communities from Lake Lanier, Atlanta, Georgia, United States - LL-1505 | ecosystem: Environmental > Aquatic > Freshwater > Lake | place: USA: Georgia | collected... | reverse complement strand
CTAAACGATTCTCTAAAACATTAGAAATGCTTCACTACTCTCTCGTCCTCTTTTTTAACAAAAAACTAATTATCGGTGATCGTAAAATGCATGGCTAGATATTTAACACTGCCTCCACGGGAAGGGGGATTCAGATCGAGTGCTGGTTGCCGACACTACCCCGTCGGGCTTCGCCCGCCACCCCTTTTCTACAGAAGGGGAGTTTGCTCCTAGTTCTGCTTGACAACACTACCCCGCACCACTTCGTTTAGTGTAGGGAATTTAGATCGAAGTGTGGTTTTAATTAGTGGAAATGGTATAAGTTACACCTCGTCCTTTTCCAAAAGATTTAATTTTTTTCATCCCAACTAACTCTCTTAATTTTACCTTTAGAGTATTCCGATTTGCTTCTGATAGTCGCTGTATTTCAGATATTGAAAGACGATTGTGATTCTTAAGAATTTTTAGAATTTCTAAATGAAGTTCGTGGAAATTTTCTTGCAGAATTTTTTCAACCTTAACTTTTTTCTCCAGATTGTCTTTTTGCTTTTTCAGTGATTTTAAGAAAAACAAAATCCAGTTTTCGAACTTGATTTTTTTGCTTTCCAAGGTGGCTTGACAGTCGCGCAAATTTTTGTAATAGAGGTCTTTATTGTCTTCAATGACACTTTCAAGGGAGCTGTATTGAATGTAGCTGTAGCCGAGTTTTAGCAAAAGCAGGTTAGTAAGAACTCTAGATAATCTTCCATTGCCATCTTGGAATGGATGAATCGCTAGAAAAACCACAATGAAAATTCCGGTAGAGATTAGGGGGTGAGTTAATTTTAATTCGAAAGCTTTATTCGCCCAAGAAAGCAAATCAGCCATTTTCAGTGGAGTTTCAAAGGGTGTGGCAGTTTTAAAAACAATGCCAATTTCTTTTCCTGATGCATCAAAAGCTACAATATGGTTGTCTAGCTTTTTATATTCTCCGCGATGGCGAATATCTTTTGAACTATGCTGAAGAAGTATAAAATGAAGTTGTTTTAGATGATTTTCTGTGAGTTTTAGATCTTCAAAACTTTCCAAGATCAAATCCATGGCATCAGAATAACCAGCAACTTCTTCTTCATCTCTGTTTTTAAAAGATGTTGTTCTTATTTTAGAGAGAAGGGTTTCGACTTGCTCGTCGGTCAATTTAACACCTTCAATACGTGTGCTTGAAGCGATTGATTCAATTGTTGCTGATTTTTTAAGCATCTTCAAGCGATCGGGCGAAAGTGTATTAATTGCTTGCCACTTGCCTTTAAATTCATCAATTTCACTGATGAGATTTAGTATTTCATTGGTTATGATTACTTGATAATTGTCCATGCACAAAACATTTTGTTAATCAGTTAAGCCGACCAAAGTTTAGACCATAAAAAACTAAATATCCACAAAAATATCCAATTATATCCAATATGCATAATATCATTTCCCATCTTTAAATGCATAAAGAACGAAATTATTTTTAATTTTAAATTTAGTTTAAAAGCGAGAGTTTATCTAGATAAATCAAGGTTTTATATAATACCACTTCAACTTTTTACCAAAAATTTTTGCAACAAAACTGGGCTTAAAATTAGTGTAGCGATTGTTGAGCTGATTATGCCACCAATAACCGTGATTGCTATTGGCTGTTGCACTTCTGCCCCAATTCCATGCCCAAAGGCCATCGGCAAAAAGCCAAGACTAGCAACAATTGCCGTCATCAAGATGGGGCGAAGTCTGGCAGAACAAATCATTCTTAAATCGTTATTATTTTTGAAAGTGTCAATGAGAATTATCGAGTTTAAAAGCCCGATGCCAATAAGGGCAATAAAGCCAATATAAACCGAAATTGTGATAGGAATTTGACAGATAAACAACAACAAAATCGCCCCACTCAAAGCAAAAGGCACAGCAGAAAAAACAATCAACACTCTTTTGATATCGCCAAACATTTTATAAAGCATACCAAAAATCATCAAAATTATCAGCGGAATTACCACAAATATTTGCTGTTTAGCACTGTTAAAATTTTTAAATCTCCCGCCCCATTCAAGATAATAGCCACTTGGCAAGATTTTTTGTTTAATAATTTCTGCTTCGGCATCTTTAATAAAATCAACATAATTAGTGCCTTCCAAGTAAATTGACAAACTAGAATATCTTTTGCCAAACAAGCGAGGGATCGAAGCAATATCTTCGCTTTCTTGCAAGTTGGTTACTTGCGACAAAGGAAAGCTCCCGCCATCTGACAAAGCAACAGGAATATTGCCAATTTCGTCGATATTATTGCGGTTTTTTTCACTTAAATGCAACACAATGGCAATTGGAAATTCGGTGGCATAAAAATTGCCAACCTGAATTCCGGCCATAGCATCTTTGAGATCGTTGTTAACATCGGCAATGGTTATTTGGTGTTTAGCTATTTGCTTGTAATTTGGCACAACATCAATAAATGTGCCTTGGCGAATTGAATTGATAAAGTCTTTCTCAATTTCTTTAATTTGCGGTTTTTCATTCAGTAAAGTTTTGATTTTTTCGGTTATTTCCATCAAAACTTTTAAATCTTCGCCAAAAATTTTTACAGATAAATCTGCTCTGCTACCTTCTAGCATTTCATTAAATCGCATCTTGATTGGTTGTGATTCGGTTATTTCGCAATCAACACAATGGTTTTTAATTTTTTGATAAATTTTTTCTGAAATTTTTTTGGCATCATTTTTAAATTGCTCTTGCAAAATCACAAAAAGATCGGCAGAATTTTGAGGCATCAAATCAAGACCAGCCTGACTAATACCGACTCTTGAAAAAGTTTTTGCTATTTCTTTTTCATCAGAAATTTTTTGCTCAAGATCTTGCAGAATTGCTTGGGTTTTCGAAAGGCTTGAATTGTTTTTTGCCACCACTGTATAAACAATGTCGCCCTCGTTGAGGTCTGGCAAAAAATCAGAAGACATCAAAGTGAGTGTAAAAAGCGATAAAACAAAGAAGCTAGCACAACCAAAAATTACCAGTTTCATATTTTTTAAAGCTTTATCTAACAATTTTTCATAACCATTAAGAATTAAAGCAAAAAAACGATGCTTCTTATGAGCAATTTCGCCATTGATAAAAAAATATGACAAAACCGGCATCAATAAAAATGCCACGAATAAACTGCTGGTCATAGCGATAATCACATTGATAGCCATTGGCTGAAAAGTTTTTCCTTCGATACCGCTAAACATCAAAATTGGCACATAAACCAAAATAATAATAAGAATGCCAATAAAGATTGGCTTTGCCACTTGACTTGCCAACTCGGCGATAGAATCTGCTTTTTCTTTGTTGTTTTTGTGCAAAATTAAACAACTCACCACATATTCAACAAGCACCACCGAAGAGTCAACCAACAAGCCAAAATCAATAGCTCCAAGGCTCATCAAATTGGCTGAAATACCAAAAAAATTCATACAACCAGCCAAAATCAAAATACAAAACAGTAGCGATGAGGCAACAATCATTCCAACCTTAAAATTGCCAAGCAACAAGCACAAAACCCCAACAACCAACAAAATTCCTTCTATCAAATTTTTCAGCACGGTTTTGATTGTGGCATCAATCAAAAATTGACGATCATAAAGAATTTCGATTTTGGCATTGACACTTTGTTGATTAAGTTTTTGTATTGCCTCTTTTATTTTTATCAAAATCTCTTTGGCATTTTCGCCAGACTGCATCATCACCGTGCCAATCACCACCTCTTTGCCACGATAAGTTGCCGAACCAAGCCTTTGAGAATGGTTAGGGCTCACTTCAACAATGTGTCGCAACGGAATTTCTTTGCCATTATAATCTATTTTCACCAAAACATTCATCACATCTTCAAAACTATTGATATTAGCGAAAGTTCTCACCATTTTTTGCTGATCGTTTTGCTCGATATAGCCACCACCAAAATTTTCTCCGATAGTTTGAATTTGGGCAACTAATTTTTTTGGAGTCATGCCATATTTGGCAATTTTTTCTGGAGTAACATTAAGATGCAACTCTCGCTCAAATCCGCCAATTGTGTCAACCTCGGCAACTCCCTTGATTTTTTTTAATTCGCGAGCAAATTGATATTCTTGTATGGTTCGCAATTCCATTGGGTCGTCAGCTCCTTGTGCATTATAAACACGATACATAATAATTTCGCCAATACCAGTAGTAAGTGGGGCGATTTCTGGGGTCATACCGTTTGGAATTTGATTGCGAATAACAGAAATTCTTTGCAACACCTGATTTCGAGCAAAATGAATATCAACATCATCAGCAAAAATCAGAGTTATTTGTGATAGACCAAATTTAGAGATTGATCGCATTTCTATTAGCCCAGCAACTCCATAAAGTTCGGCTTCGATTGGGTAAGTAACCGATTTTTCAATTTTGGTTGGGTCCATACCAAAGGTTTTGGTATTAACAATCACCTGCTTGTTGGTGATATCGGGAATGGCATCGATTTTAATTTTGCTTAACGAATAACAGCCAAACAAAGAAACAAGCCCGAAGAAAATCAACACATACCATCTAAGCTCGATTATTTTGGTAAAAATTTTATGGCACTGTTGCATTGCAAATTTGTTTTAATTTTTTGTTAGTTTTGAGGAGAAATTTTACCTATTTTTAGCCACATATAAACATATTTGGAATTTATACCAAAAATGGCAAATAAAGTAAAATATAATTTGGGATGCAACAGTGCCATTATTTATCATTTGTTGTTGGTATTGTGCTTGACAAAGTGAATTTGCCAGTTTTTATCATCAAATTTGCATATGTTGAAGCCAAATCAACTTGTATGTCAATAATTGTGTCAATTATTTGATATTCTTGCGAATCAAGCTCAATGTAGGTGATAAAATCAAGCACACCTTTTTTGAAATCAGAGTTGGCTTCTGACAATCGAGAAAGAATTGTTTTGATGTTGGCGATGGGAAAGTTTTTTGCTAGTTTTAACAAAGTTTCGTATTCGCTAATGTCGTTGTTGATGAGCTGTATTAGCTGTTGTTGTTGAAACTCTACTTCTTGTTCTTGTGCCCTTATTTTTGATTCGGTTGCTATGATTTTTTCTTGATTACGATTTAATAACGGCACAGAAAACTCCAAACCAATACCACTAGAACCTTGACTTGCACCGCTTAAAGACGAGATAGAACCATTTTGCTTTGTTGCAGACACACTAACATGGGGCATCTGCTCGACTTGGGCAAACGACAGTTCTTGCTTGTATTTATTGACAAGAATTTTTTGTTCTTTTAGTTTGAGATTGTTTTTTAAAGCAGACTCGATAAAAAAATCTTTATCTTTGTAATTGCTGTTGTCAAACCATTCAAAAGCAATGCTGGTTGGCTCGCTTTCTAGATTGAGATAAACATTCGCCAAATTCCAAGTTTGATAAAGCTGATTGCGAAATTTAATGAGATTTTGCTCAACTAGTTTAATTTTATCTTTGGTGATTTGCCACTGTGCCTTTTTGGTTGGCGAACTAAGCACAATAGTAGAGAGATATTTATCGACGAGCACTAGCCGATCAAGCCGTTTTTGTGCCAACTCAATTTTTTTCTTCACAGCTTGATATTGATAAAGCAACCTAAATACTTCTGATTTTACAAGCAAAGACAAATTATCTTTCCTCACATCAAGCACACGAAATTCTGCTTCTTCAATATTGTATTTGCTGTGTAGCTTGCCATAAAAAGGCACTTCTTGACTAATGCTATAAGTGTTTTGACCGCCTTCTTTATTGATGCTTGCCACAGGATTGTTCCAGTATTTTTGCTGGTTAGCAAAGCTTTTTTGTGCCAAAGCAGAATTTTGAGCCACTTTAATGTTGACACTGTTTTGCTCGGCAAGCTCGATGAGTTCGGCAAGTTGATAATTTTTGCAAAAAGCTGAAAAACTAAAAAAAATCAGCGAGAAAAATAGCAGAAAGAATTTCATTACATTATTTTTTTGAGTTTTAGCATTTTAAAGCAAATTTGATGCTGTAGATATTGAATTACTATTTATTTTTATTTGCGGCAATAATAACAGCAGAAGCAACAAAAGCGGTAGCAGCAACACTCGCAACAATAGGAAGAGGGGTGCCAAGAAAAGAAGCGGCAACACCACCAGCAGCAACAGCACCCCAAATTCTAGCCAAATTCTTCTGTTCATTACTGTCGTTTTCAAAAATACATGCACCAAATGCAAGACCGGCACCATAACCAATCGCGCCAGCAATGCCAACAGCACCAGCAAACCCAAAAACAGTATGGGAAGAAGTAGCAAGGGTAAAGGAATAGCCGAAGCTAGCAGGAGGAGTGAAAAAAGTTGTTGTTCCAACAAATGACAATCCGCCAGCAATAGTATTATCAACAAAATCTCCAGCAAGATTAGAATATAGCATAAAAAATTAAATTATAAAAATTGCCACATAGCATCTAAAAAAGATAGCACCACAGTAAAGCTTACAGGCACTACCAAATTGTCATCTAATGTTAATAGATTCGATCTTGCTTCAAAAGCGGTGGCAAAAATCACCGCCAATAAAGCATAGGCATAAAAAGCAAAACCACGATAACCAAAACACCAACCAGCAATCAAAACCACAAGCAAAGCAAAGCAAAAAAAGGCAATAGAACCTGCCAAAGTTTTTTGATAAAAAGGCCTGCTTTTGATTGATTTGCCAACAATAGAAGCAAAACCATCGGCAATTGCCAAAATAAAGAAAGACATTACACTCACCACTGGTTTTGCCAAAGAAAAAACGGCACTACCAGCAATAAAAGCATAGCTTAAACCTGTGAGTTTGGCTTGTTGTTTTTCGTGGTCTCGCATAATTTTGTCAAAAATTATGAGAAATATTTTTTGCAAAACAACATATTTTTGACGTAATAAATCGGCAACCACAATAATAAAACTAACAACAAACAAACTAACAAAAAATATTTTTTTGTTAGCAACAAGCAAATAGCTTATTGGCAACAAAACCAAGCAAAAGTGAAACAACTTGCGATATATTTCGGTTTTAATCATATTCATTGATCTTTGCGATATAACACCACTTCGTTTTTATTAATATAGCCCAAAACTTTACGAGATTGCTCATCGACCAAATCGAGATCGAGAGATTGTAAATTCATATGCTCTACCGCTTTTTCTTTTGCCTGAAAAGTTTGTTGGAGAGTCTCTTTGGTAAGTTGCAAATTATTAAAATTATGCAAAACATTTCGATAGGCAAAAAAACCTTTGTCGCCAAAAAAAGCATTAGCCAAAAAATAAATAATTAGACTAAAACAAATAAAATAAAAAATAAACAGCGATCTAGATATTTGATAGTTATCAACCAAATTGTATAAATATTGATTTTTTTGCATTTTTTATTTTTATAAACCTTCACATATTGCCAAAGCCGATTCGACAATATTATGAGTTTTTGGCAATGCCAATTTTTCAAGATTAGCAGCATAAGGCAACGGGCCATCAACCGAAGCAAGTTTTTTTACTGGTGCATCGAGATAATCAAATGCCTGATCCATAATAACATAAGCAATTTCACTGCCAACACTTGCAAAAGGAAAGCCCTCTTCAACTGTGAGGCATCGGCCAGTTTTTTGCACTGAAGCAATAATAGTGGCGGTGTCAAGGGGGCGAATTGTGCGAAGATCAATCACTTCTGCCGAAATATTGTGCTCATTGTGTAGTTGTTCTGCCGCTTCAAGGGCATATTTTACCATCAAAGAAAAGGCGATAATTGTAATGTCAGAGCCTTCTCTTAACACTTTGGCTTTGCCAATTTCAACCAAATGATCGTCTGCATATTCTTCTTCAAAAGAAAAACCATAAGTGATTTCGTTTTCTAGAAAAATCACAGGATTAGGGTTTCGTATGGCCGATTTTAACAAGCCTTTGGCATCTGCAGAGCTGTAGGGGGCGACAACTTGCAAACCCGGAATTGAGGCATACCAAGCTGCATAGCATTGTGAATGTTGAGCGCCAACTCTCGATGCTGGGCCATTAGGACCTCTAAAGACAATTGGGCATTTTACTTGCCCGCCCGACATATAGTTGGTTTTAGCTGCCGAGTTAACAATTTGATCGATTGCCTGCATAGCAAAGTTGAAAGTCATAAATTCGACTATTGGTTTTAGGCCAACAAAAGCCGAACCAACCGCCAAGCCAGCAAAACCGTGCTCGGTGATTGGAGTATCAATCACTCTTTTTGCCCCAAATTCTGCCAACAAACCTTGTGTTACCTTGTAGGCACCGTTATATTCAGCCACTTCTTCGCCCATCACATAAACCTCGGGGCTGATGCGCATTTCTTCTGCCATTGCCTCTCTTAAAGCTTCTCTCACAGTAAGTTTTCTTAAAGTAGCCATATGTTATTTATTGTTTTTTAATTATAAATTTCGGTTAAAAGCTCTGATTCTGCTGGTTCTGGACTATTTTTTGCAAACTCAACAATATCGTTGACTTGAGCTTTGATGTTGTTTTCGATTATTTTAAAATCGTCTTCTGAGGCAATTTTATATTGCAAAACATTGTTTTTTAAACTATCAATAGGATCTTGCTCTTTTTTGCCATTAAGTTCTTCTTTTGAGCGATAAGTGGCAGGATCAGACATCGAATGACCGCGATAACGGTAGGTGTCAAACTCAAGCAACACCGGACCATTGCCCGACCTTACAAAATCAACAGCTTTTTGACCTTCGGCTATTACTTCAAAAATATCCATACCATTAATTTTAAAACCAGGAATATTAAAACCAATCCCTCTTTTATGCAATTCGGCGATAGAAGAAGATCGTGAAACCGAGGTTCCCATGGCATAGCCATTGTTTTCGATGATAAATAAAATTGGCAAATTCCAAAGTTTTGCCATATTGAAAGCCTCATAAACCTGCCCTTGATGAGCGGCACCATCGCCAAAATAACAATAAGTAACATTATTGTTGCCGTTGTATTTATCGGCAAAGGCTAAGCCTGCCCCAATTGGCACCGATGCCCCAACAATGCCGTGCCCGCCATAAAAATGTTTTTCTAAATCAAACAAGTGCATCGAACCGCCTTTGCCTTTAGAACAACCATCGGCTCTGCCCAAAAGCTCTGCCATAATTTTTTTGGGATCAGACCCAAGAGAAATCATATGACCGTGGTCGCGATAGGTGGTAATTACTTTGTCTCCTGCTTGCATAGTGTGGTGCATACCAGTAGAAATGGCCTCTTGCCCAATGTATAGGTGGCAAAAACCAGCAATCAAACCCATACCATAAAGCTGACCTGCCTTTTCTTCGAACCGACGAATAAGCAACATTTCTTGATAAAAATCAAGCAACTTTTGCTTAGAAAAATTGTTGATAAAATTGTGATTTTTGTTGTGTTTATCGCTGTTTTTAGCCATATAAAATGGTTATTAAAATAACATTAATGAAAAAAATTCTCAAAAGTATTGTTATTATAATATTTTAATAAAAAAAATGTCAACAATTTTATTTTGATCTTTCTTTAAAAATAAGTGTACTGAATACTTTCTCGATACCTAAATAACAACTGTCTTTTAATCTTTGAGAATCTTCAGCTACAATTGTAGAACTTGGTATATCTTTTACATCTTGCATTATCTGACCAAGTAACCATAAACTATCAACCGCCAACTCTTTATTGTTTGGCAACTCTAAATTAAAAAGAGGTTGTAATTTTTCATGAACAGGAGATAATTTTGAAGTAAGCTCATAAAGATCTGTAAAACACTTTGAAATAGTAAATTCACATCTTTCTTTAGCAATCTCGGCTTTTTCTTGGTAATCTACCATCATTTGGCACAAATTACTTTCATTTAAAAAATCTGGATTATCAAATAAAAATATCATTTTTTCTAATATCTTAATCTTATCATCTCTTAAAATAGATTCGCTTTGTTTTTTTAGCTTATTGTTAAGATAATTTTCTAGAGCATTTTTATATTTACCTCTTGTTTCCAATTCTATTTTCATAAACATAAATAAAGCACACCCATCAAGCAAATACTCTTTATGAGATTCGCTTGCAATTAATTTTGCAAGAAACTCTATTTCTTTGTTTAATAAAAATTGATTTGCTGGATTTGAAAACTTCATAAATTGACTTAGCGATAAAACGATAAAACTTATTGATTAACAAGATTTGTCTTATAGACTATTTTCAAAAAATTAAATTTAATTTGCTATGAAAATCTTTTTACTTATTTTAATCGTTATCGCCTTAATAAGTTTAGGTTCTTGTATTTTTTTTACCGAAAAAAACTACTACCACGGCAATGTTTCTAATCATTTCGATGGCAAAAAGTTTCACAATCTCCATCAAGAAGGGGCGAAAAGTTTTTCATCTTATCGCCAATCAAAAAAAGAATATCAAAAAATTTATGGCAAAACACAATGGCCGGCACAAGAAATTGCAATAAACGCCACCGTTCCGCCACAAAAAGTTGACAACCATCAAATTATCACCACTTTTGTGGGGCACTCGACCTTTCTTATTCAAACCGCTGGGCTAAATATTTTAACCGATCCCATTTGGTCAAACAGGGCAAGCCCGCTTAGTTTTGCTGGCCCTAAACGAGCCAAAAAACCTGGCATAAATTTTGCCGATCTGCCCAAAATTGATGTGGTGTTAATTAGCCATTCACATTATGATCACCTCGATTTACCAACGGTTAAACAGCTAAAAAAACACTCCAACCCCCATTTTGTGGTTGGTTTAGGTATGTGTTATTTTTTAAACCATCTCAAAAATTTGCAACTTAACTGCACCGAACTAGATTGGGGGCAGGCTTTTGCTTTTAATCAAAATTTAAGCATCACTTTTTTGCCTGCCAAACACTGGTCGAAGCGATATTTATTTGGCAACAATGCCACTTTGTGGGGGGCTTTTGCAATGCAAGCAACACTTAACAAAGGCAAATTAGCCAAAATTTATTTTGCTGGCGACACTGGCTTTGACAATCATTTTGCCGAAGCAGGCAAGCAATTTGCTGGTTTTGATTTGGCTTTTTTGCCAATTGGTGCCTACAAGCCCGAAAGCTTTATGAGCAATCACCACATCAGCCCAACAGAAGCGGTGCTTGCTATGCAACAACTGCAAGCAAAGCAGGCTGTCGCGATGCATTTTGAAACTTTCCCGATGGCTTCTGATAATTTTTTTGACCCAAGTTTAGACCTAAAACAAGCTTTACAACAACAAAACATCAGCGAAAAACAGTTTTTAACTTTACAACCAGGGCAACAACTAATTTTACCATGAAAATAGCTTTTCAAGGCATTGCAGGAGCCAACTCGCACTTGGCTTGCTTGCAATTTTACCCACAATCTATCAATCAACCATATCAAACCTTTGAAGAAGTTTTTTTAGCAGTCCAAAATCAAGAAGTCGATTGCGGTTTGGTACCACTCGAAAACTCTTATGCTGGCAGGGTGGCAGAAATTCATCATTTGCTGCAAAAATATCAACTCAACATCGTCGCTGAACATTTTTTTACGGTAAATCATCAACTGGCGGGAGCTCAGGGAGCAAAAATTGCCGACATCACCACGGCCGTTTCGCACCCGCAAGCTCTGATGCAATGCCAAAATTTTTTGCAAAAACTAAATATCGCAAAACAAGAAAGCATCAACACCGCCGTTGGTGCCGAGCTAGTTTTTCAACATCACAAACAAACTGGGCAAAAAAATCTCGCTGCTATTTGTTCGCATTTTGCCATCAAACACTATAATTTGCAACTGTTGGCCGAAAATATTCAAGATGCCAAAGAGCAAAACATGACCATTTTTATTGCCATTGCAAGAATTCAGCCCGAAATTGATTTTACTGCCAAGCCCAGCATTACTTCGTTGTTTTTTACTATCAGAAATATTCCAGGAGCACTTTATAAAGCTTTGGGCGGTTTTGCCACCAACAATGTTAGCATTGTCAAGCTCGAAAGCTATATTCCTGGCGGGGTTTCAAAACAAGCGAGATTTTTTATCAGCATTCACGGTCATCCGCAACAACAAAATGTTCGGCTAGCGCTCGAAGAGCTGGGATTTTTTTCGCAAGAAGTTAAGTTGCTTGGCATTTATTATGCCGATGCAATTCGAGGATGAATTGCTAGAATTATGACTGGGTATGTTTCGGTACTTTACCTGCTAATTGTGAACAGCTATTTATGCGAACCATCTCGTTGTTTTCTTTACAATATTTGATAAACCTCTCAACCAAACCTTCTTCTCCTGTGTGAGAATTAAGTTCTTTTAGTTTTCGAAAAATAATTTCAGCCAAATGTCGACAAACAAGATCTGTTGGATCAAGTTCAATTTTTCTTTCTTCACCATCTGCAGTTTTAACAGTTAACAAATTTGCAGAATTTCTTAATTTATTAGAGTATTTCTCAAAATCGAATACTTGATAGTCTATATAATTATTTCGCAACACCATAGAATAGTTTCGAAGACTCCGATCTGTAAGTCCGTCATTATCAAGGCAATAAGATGCTCCATTCTCAAAAACCATAGTAAGGGCATGACCAGGAATTCCGATCTTTTTAATAATTGCAGATCGACTTGTTTGTGATTTTTTTTGCGATTCTCTAATTTTTTGTTAAAAATCTTCTGGGTTTTGCACTTTTATCACATCTTGATCATCATCTGATTTTTGATTAACTTGTGTATTGGCAAACTGCTCTAAAACTGGTAATATTCTTTTGTTTGTTTTTAAATCTATTTCTATTTTTTCGGTAGTATCTGGTGCAGTATAAAATAGTTTACCATCTTTATATTCAAAAAAATGTTCTTCTTTACCTTCTTTTATTTTTACTGATTGTAATTTTTCTAAACGACCATCATAATATTCGCCAGTAGCAATTATGTTGCGAGAAGGCGAAATAAGAGTGCCCTTACCATGTTTCTTTCCATCTTTCCATTCGCCTTCGTATCTATCGCCTTCCACATATTTAAAAATGCCTTGTCCATGCATTTCGCCATTATTCCATTCTCCTTCGTATTCATTATAATTGGCACATTTAAGAATGCCCTTACCATGTTGTTTTCCATCTTTCCATTTGCCTTCATATATATTGCCATTAAAATCTGTAAAAATGCCTTGACCGTATTTTTTGCCATCTTTCCACCAACCTTCGTATTTATTGCCGTTAGCATATGTAAAAATGCCTTGGCCGTTTGGTTTGCCATCTTTCCATTCACCTTCGTATTTATTGCCGTTAGCATATGTAAAAATGCCTTGGCCGTTTGGTTTGCCATCTTTCCATTCACCTTCGTATCTATCGCCATCAGCATATGCAACAATAATTTGACCTCCTTGTATTCCTTTTATCCACTCGCCTTCGTATCTATCACCATTAACACATGTAAGAGCGCCCTTACCATGTTGTTCGTCATTTTTCCATTCACCTTTGTATATATTGCCATCAGAATCTTTAAAAGTACCCATGCCATGCATTACTCCATTTTTCCATTCACCTTGGTATGTCGAACCATCGTCAAATGTATAAGAGTCTTGACCGTACATTTCGCTATTTTCCAATACACCTTCTCTCATAAAAAAACTCACTATTTTGTTGTTAATTAATACAAGGTCAACAAAATAAATATTATTTTTTAATTGTCAATAGATTTTTTATCTCTTATGCAAAATATTATTAGATAAGTATAGATTTTTTTATTAAATTCTCCTTCTACACAAAGGCGAATTTATGTCAAAACTTAAAATTAATCAAAACAAGAAGTTAGAACCTATTTGTTCGAATAGATTTTTAATTTATATTTTTAATTTATATTTAATTTCGCTTGCAAAATTAAGAAAGATAAGAGAAAATCTATTTTTTACTGTTATTTTGGGTGGTTAGCTCAGTTGGTTAGAGTGTTACGTTGACATCGTAAAGGTCGGAAGTTCGAGTCTTCTACCACCCACCATTTTTTATGCCCAATTCTAGCAATAAATATAATTTTTTTGATCGAAGAAATTTAAATTTTCTTAAATCTTGGTGGCTAGATATAGACAAAACCAACTTTACTATTGTGGTTGTTTTAATTGCTCTAGGTCTAATTTTTACCACCACTTCTAGCCCTGTGGTGGCAAAAAAAATCGAAGTCGATCGCTTATTTTTTATCAAAAAACAAATAGTTTTTGCTTGCCTATCTTTGTTGCTAGTCATAGTCATTTCTTTCTTGCAACAAGAGCAAATCAAGTTATTGGCCATTGTTGGCATTTGTTGCTCTTTGGTTTTATTGTTGCTGGTTTTATTGGTTGGCTCAAAAATAAAAGGAGCAACTCGCTGGCTCAATTTTGCCGGCCTCAATTTGCAACCATCCGAATTTGCTAAAACTTTTTTTATCATTTTTCATGCCTATTGTTTTGCCACACTAAGCTATTACAAGCCGAAAATACAATATTTTATTTCTTTTTTATTGCTGGCCACTTTTGTTGGCTTGCTTTATTTACAGCCCGATTTTGGTATGATTATTTCTTTTGTGGCAATTTGGGCAACTCAACTTTTTTTATACGGCATTCCGCTGTTTTTTGTATTTTCGCTGTTTATTTTGTTTATTTTGGGCTCAATTGTTATTTATCTCACCTTGCCCCATGTTGAAGATCGCATAAATCGTTTTCTTGATGCCGACCAAAAAAATTATCAGGTCGAAAGATCGCTCGATTCTTTTGCCAACGGCTCTTTTTTTGGTAAAGGCATCGGCAACGGAGTGGTTAAAAAATTTGTGCCAGATGTTCATACCGATTTTATTTTTGCTTCAATTGCCGAAGAGTTTGGTATTTTATTTTGTATTTTTATTATCTTGTTATTTATCTACTTAATTGCTAGAATAGTCTACAAAGCTTTAAACGAAAAAGATTATTTCATTTATCTTTCGTTGTGCGGGCTGATGATTCAATTCACTATGCAAGTAATGGTTAATGTTGGGGTAAGTTTGGGGCTTTTTCCAACCAAGGGTATGACCTTGCCTTTCATTAGCTATGGCGGTTCTTCTATGCTTGCCACGGGCATTGCCTTTGGTCTGATTTTGGCTTTTACCAAAAAAAAATATCATCTTAAAAAAAGCAATAAAACTCTATGTTAAGTTAAAAAATGTTAAATATTATTCAAATTATTGCTCTGGCAATTAAAAAAAATCAAGATAATTTGATTAATTTTTTTGCCCAACAATTTAAAACAAATTCTGCTATTTTTTATAGCTCTCTTGATGTGCGAAGATCAGATTTTAAAATAGCTCCCGTTGATGCCAATTGCTTTCCTGCTGGTTTTAATAATTTAAGCAAACAAGGTTTTGTTGAGGCAAAAAAAGTGCTCGATGTTTTTTTTAAACAACAGCAATTTGATAAAATTTTAATTATCACCGAAAATCATTCAAGAAATCTGCATTATTTCGAAAATGTGGCGGTTTTACAACACCTGCTTGTCGATTATGGCAAAGTTTTTTTGGGCAATTGGCAACTAGAAAAAAAACAAGAATTTTCCATAAATTTATCTAACATCAATTTAACAACCAACCTAGAAATTTGGCCATTGTCAAGAGTTGATAATTTATTAACAATTTCCGATCTTGATTTTACACCAAACCTGATTGTGCTTAACAACGATCTCACTGCTGGTCTACCTCAAATTTTTAGCAATCTAAGCCAACCAATAGTTCCTAGCACCAAGCTTGGCTGGTATCAAAGAAGCAAAAATAGGCATTTCACTTGTTACAATCAATTAGCCCAGAAAGTGGCAGAATTGTTAAATCTTGATGCTTGGTTGTTTTCTACTTATCACGATTTTGCCGAAAACATTGATTTTAAACACAAAATAGGGCTAGAAATTTTAGCAGAAAAAGCTCAAAATTTGCTTAGTCAAACCAAACAAAAATATGCACAATACAACATTAAGCAACAACCCTATTGTTATCTAAAAGCCGATAACGGCACCTACGGTATGGCGGTTTGGCCGGTGTTTGAGGCAGAAGAAATTTTACACATCAATAAAAAAGACAGAAATAAAATGCATATGCTAAAAAACTCAATCGAAAATCATAGCATCATTTTGCAAGAAGGGGTTTCCACCGCCGATTTTGTTGATTCGGCTCCCAGTGAAATGATGTTATATTTAATGTTTGGGCAAATTGTTGATAGTTTTTTAAGAGTAAATAAAACTCGCAATGCCAACAATAGCTTAAATGCCGTGGGGGCAGAATTCTTACCACTTTCGCAATTACCACAACAGCATTTTTTACAGCAAAATTATAGCGATTTAGTTTTGGTGCAACAATTAATTGCACAAATTTCTAGCTTGGCAATTGCTTATGAATAAAAATTTATTGTATTTTAAAACAAAAAATCTTATATTTTTGCTAACTTATCTTTTTCACAAAAAAACAACAATTTAATTATGAGTAAACCAGATTGCTACCAAGTGCTTGGTGTAAGCAAAACCGCCTCTCTTGACGATATCAAAAAAGCCTATCGCAAATTGGCAATGCAATATCATCCCGACCGCAACCCGGGCAACAAAGAAGCCGAAAAAAAATTTAAAGAAGCAACCGAGGCTTATGAAATTTTAAAAGATACCGACAAACGAGCCAATTATGATCGCTACGGTCATCAAGAACAAAGCTTTTCTGGCTCTTCTGGCGGCGGAAGAGGTGGCTTTGAAGGTTTTGATTTTAACGATATTTTCAGCAATTTTGGCGATATGTTTTCTGACGGATCTTCTGCGAAGCAGTCAAATCGTGGCTCAGATGTTCGCTACAATCTCACCATTTCATTAGAAGAAGCCTTTTTGGGAGTAGAGCAAAAAATCACTTTTTCCATTGCCAGCACTTGCGATGTTTGCCATGGTAGCGGTTCTGCCGAAAATTCTAAGCCTCACACTTGTGGCACTTGCAATGGAGCTGGCAAAATAAGGGCTCAACAAGGGTTTTTTATTGTCGAAAAAACTTGCCACACTTGCAAAGGGGCGGGCACCATCATTAAAAATCCTTGCAAAAAATGTCATGGCAGTGGCAGAATAAATAAAGAAAAAATTCTTTCAGTAAAAATTCCAGCTGGTGTTGAAGATGGTAATCGCATTCGCTTAAACAACGAAGGCGAAGCGGGTGTTCGAGGCGGTAAAGCTGGAGATTTATATGTTTATATTTCGGTAAGAAAACACAAATATTTTGTGCGAAAAGATAACGATCTTTATCTCGAATTGCCTTTACTTTTCACCACCGCCACCTTAGGCGGAAATGTTGAAGTGCCAACAATTGATGGCACCAAAACCACTCTCAACATTCCAGAATACACTCAAAACAACACTCAATTTCGTTTAAAAGCCAAAGGAATGACAATTTTAAACAGCGGTGGCAGAAGAGCCGATATGTTTGTGCACATCAATTTAGTTTCGCCAACCAAGCTCACCGCCGAAGAAAAATTAGCTTTGCAACAATTTGATGCTTTGTTAAATAAAAACAACAATCAAAAAGCTGAAAGTATTTTTAAAAAAATGGGAGATTTTTTTAATTAACAATTTATGATTAAGGTTCTTTTAATTATTATTTTCACTTCGTTGGCAATTTTTATGGCAGGTTTATGGCTAAATTTTGCCACTTATAACAACGAAAAACCAAAAAAAATATCAAATGAATAACATTAACCTTACTCCAAAACAAATAGTTGCCGAACTTAATCGTTTTATTGTTGGGCAAGAGCAGGCAAAAAAATCTGTGGCAATTGCCTTGCGAAACAGATTTCGGCGAAAAAAAATTGCCCCGCCTCTATGCCACGAAATTTCTCCTAAAAACATTTTAATGATTGGCCCCACAGGTGTCGGCAAAACCGAAATCGCCAGAAGATTAGCAAAAATCACTAATGCTCCTTTTTTAAAAATAGAAGCCACCAAATTTACCGAAGTTGGTTATGTTGGACGAGATGTTGATTCTATTATTCGCGATTTAGTTGAGGTGGCAATTAAAGATGGCAAAACTCAAGCCAAAAAACAACAACAAGAGCTAGCAATCAAAAATGCCAAACAAAAAATACTCAAAATTTTAGTGGGCGACACTGCTTCACACGAAACCCAAGAAAAATTTTTGCACCTCATTGAAAACGGCTCTCTTGATAGCAAAGAAATTGAAATCGAAATCGCCGACAACTCTTCTGCCAACAACTTTGGCAACAGCTTTGATATTCCGGGCGGGCAAGTTGGTATGATAAACCTTGGCGATATGATTAACAAAGCCATTGGCGGTGAAAAAACCAAAAAAGTCAAAATGTTGGTGCCCGATGCTCTAAAAGCCCTTATCGAAGATGAGGCAATAAAATTATTAGATAACGAAAAAATCATTGCCCAAGCCATAAAATCGGTTGAAAACGATGGCATTGTTTTTATCGACGAAATAGACAAAATTTGTGCCAAATCTGGGCGAACTGCCGATGTGTCGCGAGAAGGTGTGCAACGAGATTTGTTGCCAATTGTCGAGGGCACAACGGTGAACACCAAATATGGTTCCATAAGCACCGACCACATTTTATTTATCGCTTCTGGGGCTTTTCATTTAACCAAACCTTCCGATTTGCTTCCTGAATTGCAGGGCAGGTTTCCAATTAGGGTGCAAATGCAACCTTTAACAGAAAACGATTTGTTAAGCATTTTAATCGAACCCGAATCAAGCCTCATCAAGCAATATCAAGCCTTGCTTTTGGTTGAAAAAGTAGAGGTTAATTTTGATGGATCTGGTCTCAACGAAATCGCCAAAATCGCCTTTAAAATCAATAACGAAATCGAAAACATTGGGGCGAGAAGATTACACACTTTGTTAGAAAAAATTTTAGAAGATCTCAGTTTTAATGCCTGCGACCTGCCCGAAAACTCACTAATCAACATCGACAAAACCTATGTAGAACAGCATTTAGGAGATTTAATCAACACCAAACACGATTTAACAAAATTTATTTTATAAGACTAGTAAAAATTGTTTATTTACTTTTGCTAATTATTTCTTGCAATAATTTATAAACATGGCTTTTGCCTCTGTGCTTTTGTTCTATTAAAAAAGTGTTTGCATTATCGTTTTTTGTTAGTTCTTGTGCTTTTTCAATAGCTATTTGGTGATTGTTGTTATGATTCACTTTGCTTTTCTTATAAATTTTTTTCATTTCTTGCGAATTTAATTCGCCTTGATTTATTGGAGTAGCATCGAAATGCACTGTATCGTCAATTATTTTTAAATCACCGCAATAAAGATAAAGCCAAACCTCAAAACAAGGATTGCTGATTATCGGCTGAATTTTTTCTTCTTTAGCTTGCTTGATAACTTCTGACAAATTATTATACCTATCAACATCGCAAACCAAACAAACAGAATCAAGTGTTTTGTTGTAATTTTTAGAGGGTTTTTTTATTTCATTAATCAGCCTTTCTAATATATTTTTTGGATGAGAATCATTGTTAATGGGTGGCAAAATTTCTAATTTAATGTTTCCATTTTTTAGTTCTTCTCTTATTTTTTCAAAATATTTTTCTTCGGTTTTTCCCTCAACAGCAATAAATATCAATTTTTCTCGCGATCTGTTATTAATCTTTCTTTGATAATTGCTTGCCATTTGCTATGAAAAAAAAGATGAAGAAATAAAAAGGCACAACCCCAAATCTGCCTTGTAAATATTGTTTTTCTATGTCTAAGCCGTGTTTAGTGTTGGTAGTTTGGTATTCTGCCAAAGATTTGATGATGCTATTCATATTTTTATCTTTTTCAACAAACCAAATTTCATCTTTTCGAAGCAAATCTAGGTTTAGTAAATACGGAAGGTGAGTGGTAAAAATTAGTTGACTTTCGTTGTTTTGTGAAAAGCGAAAAAATCCTTTCACCAACAGTTTTGCAAGATATGGATGCAAGCTGTTTTCTAGCTCATCAATTAGCCAAATTTTGTTTTTATAATTAAATAATATTGGCAATAAATCTACTAGCCTATTAATGCCTAGCGATTCTTCTTTTAAAGAAAATTTTTTGTTATTTCTAATGATAAATAACTGTTTTTGTGTAATTTTTTTTCCTTCGAATAAGCATAGCGAAAAATTATTTTTTTATTAAACCTTATAATATTAAATGATTTTTATTTTATTATGCAACATTTAACCGATGTTTTGCCGAACAAAAATAAGTTATTTTTATAAAAAATTTTTACAACCAATGTTGCAAAACCAAACTGCCTTTGCCAACATTTAAAAAGTTGTCCACCGCTTCATAAACATAGTTGTTGGCTTTTTTGACAGCCCAAAGCTCTTTTTCGGGCTTTTTGGCTAAATAACAAGCGATGGCGGTTGCCAAAGTGCAACCAGTGCCGTGAAGTTTTTTGGCATTGATTTTTTTGTTAGAAATGATATGAAATTTATGATCGTTATCTAAAAAAACATTGTGAATTTTGCCGTCGGTAAAATTTAAGTGCCCGCCCTTGACAAGAACAGTTTTGCAACCCAAATTGGTTTTGATTTCAGAGGCCGCTTCTCGCATATCACTGATGTTTTTGATGTTTATGCCACTTAATACTTTCGCCTCATCAATATTGGGAGTTACCATAAAACATTTACTAATTAGTTTGAGTTTTAGGTCGTTGATGGCTGATTTATCGAATAAAAGATCGCCAGAAGTGGCGACCATTACTGGGTCGAGTATAATGGGAATTTTTTTAAATTTTTTTAGCAGGGCTTTATGAACACAATCAATAATTTCTTGGTTGCCAAGCATACCAATTTTAATGACATCAAAATTTATATCATCAAGTAAAACTTTTATTTGTTCTGATAAAAAAGCAACTGGTGTATAGTGAATGTTATAAACTTTTTGAGTGTTTTGGTTGGTAAGACAAGTGATGGCAGTTGAGCAGTAGGTTTGTAGGGCGGTGGCGGTTTTGATATCGGCCTGAATGCCTGCCCCGCCACAAGAATCGGAGCCTGCGATAATTAAAATTTTTTTTTCGCTAGACATAGGTTATTTGCTGAAATTTAACACATCTCTCATAGAAAAAAAACCAGATTTTTTGTTGCTTGCCCAAATTGCTGCTCTAATTGCTCCAGAAGCAAAAATATCTCTTTTAGAGGCTTTGTGAGAAAGTTCTATTCTTTCGCCTTCGCCAGCAAAAATAACGGTGTGATCGCCCACCACATCGCCCCCCCTTAGGGTGGCAAAGCCTATTTCGCCTTTTTGCCTTGGTTTGTTGGTGTCGCAACGAACCATATTGGCAACTTCTTTTAAGGCGATATCTCGACCACAAGCAATTGCTTTGCCCAAAGCAAGAGCGGTGCCAGAAGGAGAATCGATTTTTTTGTTGTGATGCATTTCTAAAACTTCGGCATCAAAATCTTCTCTTAAAATTTTGGCGGTGAGTTCAACTAAATTAAGCAACAAATTGACTCCTAAAGACATATTTGCCGACCAAATAATTGGAGTAGATTGGGCATAATTGGCTAATTGAGCTTTTTCTTCTTCGTTAAAACCGGTGGTGCCGCAAATGAAGATTTTGTGATGTTGAGAGCATATTTTTGCTAATTGTAAACTAAGTGCCGGGGCAGAAAAATCGATGATGGCATTGCAAGATTTGGCGAAATCGTGTTGATTGTCGGTGATGGTGTAGCCAGATTTTTCGTAGCCCAAAAATAAACCGAGATCTTGATGACAAAAACTATTGCCCTCTTTCACCAAGCCAGAAGTTAATTCGGCGATATTGTGTTGATGCACCATTCTTGCGATGGTTAAGCCCATTTTGCCAGCGATGGCGGAAACACCTATTTTCATATGAATTTTATATTAAAGAGTGTTGATTTTAGCATTTAAATCGAGTAAAAATTTTTCTATGCCTGTGTTTTTGATGGTAGAATCAAATTCGGATCGTTGAGTTTCAAGCAAACTCACCCCTTCGGCGATAAAATCGACTATCACCAATTTTTTGTTTTGCTCTTTTACTCGAAAATCTAAGTTGATGGGGTTTTGATTGTCTTTGGGATAAAATTGAGCTTGCACCAAAAAAAAACTGCTTTGCTTGCTTACATTGTTTACCGCAAATTTTTTGCCATTATAGCCATTAAATTTTGGAGCATAAGTGTTTATCATAAACTGACGATATAAAGAAAAAAACTGCTCTTTTTGGTTATCGGTAGCGGTTTTATAGTGAGATCCTAAAACAAATTTAGCAATCCATTTAGCATCGATGTTGCGATCTATCAAATCGATAATGTGTTGTTTTTTTTGATTTTCTTTACTTTTTTTGTCGCTAGCAATAGAAATAATTTTATTGCCAAAATCTTGGATAAAATTTTGCACTTCAATATTTTGAGCGAGTGCTTTGTTGCTAAAAAATAAAATGATAATAAATGATATTTTAAGAAATAATTTCATATTTTAGTTATTGATTTGGTTTTTTCTTCTTTGTAAATAAGCTGTTCTTACCAAGGCATAAGAATCAAAAGAATTTTTTCTAATTTCTTTAATAGTGTCAAGTAATTCTTCGCGATTACTTACTAAATTTAGTGAATTCATGGTAATTCGAGGAGAGCTCGCAAGAGAATTGGTGTTAAAAATATCAAAACCCAAAGGATTTGCCAATTTTTCTGTGGTTAATCCAACAAAATCAACACCTGTGCTGGGCCCTAACAAGGGCAAAACTAAGTAAGGGGAAGATTTTAAGCCATGATAGGCAAGAGTTTGTCCTAGATCTTCGAATTGATAACTGATGTTTTTTTTCTTTGCAACATCAAATAAACCAAGGCAACCCAAAGTTGAATTGATAAAAAAACTTGAAAAAGTCGCTAAAGCATTTTCTGTTTTGCCTTGTGCCAAAGAGTTAAAACCAGAAATTGGTGAATATAAGTTGGTAAAAAAATTATTTACCGAGTTTCGGGCGGGCTTTGGCACAGAAAAACGATAGGCTTGAGCTATTTTTTCGAAAAAATATATGTCGATTTTTTCATTAAAATTATAGATTTGGCGATTATATTTTTCGTAAGGATCGTAAATGTTTGGCTTGCTAGATTCAAAAGATAACTCTGATAAATCTTCTTCTTTGTCAATGTCGGTGGAAAAAGAAAGTTGGGTTAAGCCAAAAAAAGCTAAAAAAAAGATGAAAATTTTTTTTTGTAGATTATGACAATTTTTAGAGGATATTTTTTTTACCATTTTATTATTTTGAAATAAAATCAAGAAGTTTGATAAAATAGAAGAGAGTTGCTGAAATCTTTTTTGAAAAAGAGCTGAAAAATGACAAAAAGTTTTTGTTCGAAGGCAAAGGAAAATCTTATAAAAAACCTCAAACATTTTTTAAATTTTTGATTGATTATTTTGAAGATATTGGTCTATATTGTTTTTCAGTTCAAAAACTTCTTTGTTTGGATTATTATTTAACAGAAAAATTTTTTCAATAATGCTTTGAGCTTTTTGATATTTTTGTTGTATAGTTAAAATATAGGCATAATAATATAAACCGCTTTCAAACTTTGGCCAAAATTTGGAGATAAGAAAAAATCTAAAGTGAGCCTCTTTGATGTTGCCGTTATTTAAATGATGCAAACCTAACTCAAAATTTGTTTGGAGCAGATTTTTTGATTTTTGATGCATTAAAGATAAATCGCTAATTGTGGTTTTAACCGATGCAGAAACCTCTTGAGAAATTTTTTGCATAGAATTAGATATTTTATCTTTAATGCCAATGTTTTCTTGATTATAGTCGTTAATAGTTTTTTCTGTTTTTTTATTAAAGAAAAACATATTATTTTTGCTGTAAATAAAGATTATATTGCGATTCATCGAGAGTGTTAGCTAAATCGTTGATATCGGCAATTTCAACTTTTGCAATCCAACCATCTGAATAAGGAGAATTGTTGATTAATTCTGGGTTGGTGATTAGATTGTTGTTAATTTCAACAATTTTACCTTGCATTGGCAAATATACATCGCTTGCTGATTTAGATGATTCTACAACCGCAAAAGCAGAGCCTTTTTTATAAGAATTGGCAATTTGTGGCAATTCAACATAAACTAATTCACCCAAAGCATCTGCGGCATATTGAGTGATGCCAACAGTGGCGATATTACCTTCTAGTTTGATCCATTCGTGATCTTTAGTGAATTTCATATGTAAAATTGATTATTGTTTTTTAATAGCTTTAGTTTTTGCCTCAACAAAAGTTGGAGTAGTAATTAAAGCTGGTATTTCTTTTTCGCGCACAATTGCCACAACATTGTCGCCAATATTGCAGGTTGCAGAAAAATAGCCTTGACCTATTGAAGTTTTTATGGTAGGAGAAAAGCCACCGCTAGTTAAAGTGCCAATGATTAAGCCATCTTTTTTAATGATGGTTCCTTCTCTGGCAATTCCTCGATCTAAAAGCTTAACACCCATTCTTTTTTTTGTAACACCTTGAATTTTTTGTGGCAAAATTATTTCGGAGCCAAAAAAAGAATTGTTAGTCTTGCTTATTACCCAAGATAGCCCAGCTTCTATTGGAGATGTTTCTTCGTTAAGATCGTGACCATAAAGAGGATAGCCCATTTCTAGTCGAAGAGAATCTCTAGCTCCTAAACCTATCGGCATTACCAATTGATTGTTCGATAATTGTTGCCAAAAATCGATAACATCATTATTGCTAATACTAATCTCAAAACCATCTTCTCCTGTATAGCCAGTGCGACTAATAATAATTTGGTTGCCGTTTTTAAGAGTGGCAAAAGACATATGCATATAAGGCAAAGTCTGTAAATCAATGCCAACAACTAAATCAGACAAAACTTCAACCGCTTTTTCGCCTTGCACTGCAATTAAAGATTGCTCATTAAGCTCAGAAAAGCTTAAACCGCAAGGTAAATTGTTGCGAATCCAGCTGTGATCTTTTTCTTTGCAACCAGCATTCAAAACCACAAAAAACCCATTGTTGTTGATTTTGGTGATAATTAAATCGTCGATAATGCCACCTTTTTTATTGGTAAGAACAGTATATTTTGCTTGCATTGGCTTGCTTAAGCCAAAATCGGTAGGAGTGATGGAGTTTAGAAATTCTTGAGCCAAGTCGCCTTTTAGCATAAATTGTCCCATATGAGAAACATCAAAAATGCCGACATTGCCAGAGCGAACCCATTCGTGTTCTTTTAACATACCAGAAGAATATTGTATGGGCATTTCGTAGCCAGCAAAAGGAACCATTTTTGCTGATTGGTGAAGATGGGTTTGATATAATGCTGTTTTCATAAATTATTCGACTGTAGGAATTTGATTGGTATTAGCAGGGCTGTTTTGTTGTTGCTCTATTGCTTTTTCTAGATCTTGAGAAATTTTGTTATGTTGCGATTTGCTCATTTTGGCCAGTATTAAGCAGTTGATTAAAAACACTCCTACTAAAATAAAGGTTACTTTATTTAAAAAAGAAATGCCAGACTTTCTAGAAATGGCCGAATTTAAACCGCCAGAACCACCGCCAATGCCACTTAATGAATCGCCATCAGATTTTTGTAGCAAAACCAAAACGATTAATAAAATAGCAATTATTATTTGAATAAAAAGTAAAATATGCATAAAGATTTTTTTAAATAAATTAAAACAAGATTTTATTTTGATTTATTTTATTGACAAGTGTTTTTTTTGTAAAAAAAAGAAGAAATTGATTTTTTTTGCTTTCATATTAAATTTTTTACAACATTTCGCCAATTTTTTTGTTTTTTAAAATTTCTCTGGCCTTTTCGTATTTGTTATCGTGCCAAAAAATTAAGCAACCGTTGCAACCCTTGCCACAACAGCCTTCGGTGCCAATTCTAGGAGTTTTGGTGGCGAGATTGCTATCGAGTTCTTTTGCTTGAAAATATTGTTTTCTTTTGTTTTGATATTTCTGTTCGCTGATATTTTCTGCTTCGAGCTGGTGCGATAATTGCCGAGAATCGATTTTTAGTTTTTCTTCTTGATTGTTGAGTTTTTCTTTACGCACCAAAGTGCCAGCGGGTAAAATTTTTGGCAAATCTTGCTGATTATGCAGATGAAAATCGCTAGCCAAAATGGCGAATTTTGGTTTTTGCCCGCCGTGCAGAGTGGTGCTAATTTTGTTGTTTGGGTATTCTAAAAATTGATAAACCCTCAGCAAAATTGGCTCTCGCCTGCTTGGTGATAAAAATTCTAACACATCGCCAGCATCTAGTTTGTTTTTGCCTTCTAGCACAATAATATCTTGGTTTTGTGAGTTTTTTTGCCATTCAATAATTTTTGCACAATATTCGAAATGGCTGGTAGATCCCGTGCTTTCGTAGTCGTGAGCCAATTCGGTGAGTCTACCATCGTGAAAAGCCATAGTATAGCCCCGATTGGCGATAGAATTGATTTCGTCGAGATAATCGTCGGCATTCCAGCTGCTTGGGTTGGCAAAATAATCATCGATGGCGGCCCGATAAACCCGAGCAACCGAGCCAACATAAAATTCGGTTTTGTTTCGCCCTTCGACTTTAAAAGAATCAAGCCCGAGCTTGATGTATTCGTCGAGTTTTGGCAATAAACATAGATCTTTGGAATTTAAAATATACGAACCCGCCACATCTTCTTCAAAAGGCATTAGGGCACCTGGACGAATTTCTTCTTCTAAGAAAAAATCAAATAAATCTTTGTTGTGTTCGTTGATTTCTATTTCGTGTTCGGTATTGTCTTTGAGTTTGATTTTTAGTTTATAGCCCCAGCGACAAGAATGGGCACAGCTACCCTGATTTGCTCCTCTCTCTGCCATAAAGTTAGAAAGCAAACATCTGCCAGAATAAGTCATGCACATTGAGCCATGAATGAAGGTTTCAAGCTTAATATTGGGGCATTTTTGCCTGATTTCGGCCATTTCGGCAAAACTCACTTCTCTGGCTAAAACCACTAATTTTGCCCCTTGTTGTTGCCAAAAATCAACGGTAAGCCACGAGCAAACATTGGCTTGTGTAGAAATATGAAGTTCAAGCTCTGGGGCATGTTGCTTGACAAAAGAAAAAACCCCAGGGTCTGAAATAATTAAACCGTCGGGCTTTACTTGCTTGACGGTGTTAATAAATTCTGGCAGTTTTTCGATATCTTTGTTGTGCGAAAACAAATTTAAAGTGAGATAAACTTTTTTGTGATGCTGATGAGCGAAATTAATGCCTTCCAACAAATCTTCTAAACTAAATGCCGATTTTACTCTTAGCGACATATCGGGAGTGCCACAATAAACGGCATCTGCCCCATATAACACAGCGGTTTTTAATCTTTCAAGATTGCCTGCTGGCATTAATAGCTCTGGTTTTTTCATAAAAAAATTTGAAAAATGATATATTTTTTGCAATATTCTATCTTGATTATTATTTTAGGCAACAAAAAAAATTTGCTAATTTAACCACCTAATCTAACCCCTTCTTCCTTCATAATCATAGTTGCTTTTTGTTGCGACGAGTTTTTATCATATTGGCTTTTCAATGCTAAATGAGCACATTGTTCAAGAACTAGCTTAATCATTTCAGAATCATGATCTGCTGTTTTTTGTGATAATTTTTTGTTAAGTGTCTCTATTTTTGTCTCATCTAATTTTAAATCTTGAAATAATGTATTGCGATCAGTAAAATGTTTTAAGGCATTCAATAATGCATAAGATCGATTTGTCTTTTCTGTGCTAATTAGAAAACCATGGAGACCTTCATTTAAAACACAAGATATGGCATGTAAAACACTTGTTAGAAAATGTGTTTGCAACATTTCGCACAAATTAGCTCGTTTAGGCAAATTAGTTATGGGAGATGATGATTCGGAAGAGCTGGATGGATGTTCATTAGGTATTGATTTTTCTTCTAAATCTGTTGCAAGTTTTTCTGATCCTGGTAAAACTTTTTCCAATAAATTGCTTGCTACCTTTTGAAGTTCTGGCGGAAATTTTGGTTTAAATGTTCTGGATCTTCCTTGTTCTTGTTTAGATTCTTTTAAAGTTTTTTGCAGTCCATGCCATATTATAACCGCTTCATTTGCATCAAACAATTCATCTTGATCATTTTCTCTAACTTCAGCAGGATTATGTGGCGAGGGAGTAGATGTGCGGGTAGGAGATTTTTTTGATTGTGCAGGGAGATTGATTCCGATATTTTGTAATAATTTTTCTAGTTTTCTACGGTCGGCAATATCTTGTGGTAATTTCTCGAATTGTAGTTCTTGTGTGTTAATTTGTCTTATAACTTCTTTTGCAATTTTTTCGATAAGATCGTTGATTTTGCCTATAGTTTTAATGGAAAAAATTTGATCTTGTTGAATAAGATTATCTAGTATTGTTTTTAGTGGTGCAAATTGAAGATTTGCTTCTTCGCAAGCATTATTATCAGAATTAATTCCGCAAGCACATTGCGTTGTGTCAAAATCAACAGAATAATAAATTGAATTTTGCTTGCATTTTATAGAAATAACTCTACCATCTCTGATGGTAATAATTGTCTTATTTTCTGTTGCTGTTCTTTCAGATTCAATTGTACCGTTTCTCAAAATATATTCTTCGTCACTTTTGTTTAGTTCACCTTCCAAAGTAATTTTTTCCCCTGCTGTAGATACAGATAATTCTATTTTAACGAGTTTTCCATGGGAAAAATTAGATATTGACGATAAAGATCCGCATTTTTTTGTAAAAAGACCATTAAGCAGTTTCAGGTTTTTATCAAATATCCCAGTCCAAATTTTAAAAGAGTCATTGTTATTAGAACTTATTTCTTTAAGTGAATTATTTTCAAATATAGCAATTACCAATCCCTCCTTTTCTGTTAATTTCTTTAACAGTTCGATTTTTTGACTTTGATTTGTTTTAGTATCATTAATTGTTTTGATGAAAATATTTATATAATTTTGGTTATCTTGGTTGTGTACTATAATAAGTTTGATATCGCCAAAGTTTATAGTAGTGAGGCAAGTAGAATCTGATTTTAATAGTTCGTTTTTCTTGATAAAAGCACCAAGTAGCTGACTAAAAGCAAGCATTATTTAAATAAAATATTTTATTTACAAGTATTTTCTTATAAAGTTTTACTCATTTTATTGCTTTTTTAAAGAAACCGTTGAATTTTAAAAATATCTGAAATTTCTCTTTTGAAACTAGCAAAAAGTCAACATAAATTTACAAGGCAAAATTCCCATAATGCGATATTTAGATTTGCATATCTTTTGCTTGTTGTTGTAAGGCTCTGCCATTTAGCCATTCTTCATATGCTCTATTCATAGATTTTCTAGCGGCAAATTGAGCCATTTCGGGAGAAAAGTTCGCTTGAGATTTTGTTAATAATTTTTGCAAAAGTATAGCTTGCTTTTCTTCGGTTAATGCTAACCCTTCGCATAAATCAGGAAAAGACATAGATGTCATCAGTGAATGCAATAATTCGTAAGACTTATTTTTTTTGTCGTCGCTAATTATAAAATCTGGCCTATCTTCGTTTAAAATGTTGGCTATAGCTTGCAAAACTTCTGTTAAAAAATAATTTTCCCATGTTTTATAAAAATCACTGGCTTTAGGCAGATTAGGTGTGGCTGATGGTGTTGTAGAATCGCCGATTGGCAATGCTACACATTCAGCAGAGGATGATGAATCGCTGATTTTAAATTCTGTTTTTACTGATTTTAATTCTGGAAGAGCAGCCATTAACATTTCGGCACCTCTCTTTTTTAATTCAGATATTGTCAATGTTTTTGTCGGAAACGTTGTTTGTGGTTTTTGTTTTCTTTCAGATTCGCATTGCAATATCCAGTTGTAAATAACTTCGTCTGAATCGTGAGTCTCTTCGCTATCTCCGCTTGTTACGGCAGGTGTCGAAGGTGATTGTTTTACTGATTTCTCGTTTTTTAAGGGTTTTGTTTTTGGTGAATTTGTTCCATTTATATATTCTACTAATTTATTAATGTCTCTATCATCGTGCTCGCCTTGATTAGTTGTTAATTTTGGCTCAAATAGCTTATCTGATTGTACTTCAATGTTTTGTGAAATCCCTTTAATCAAAGTGTTAATTTTACTAATATCTACTGTATCAAGAGCAAAAGATTGAATGTCTTTTGCATTATATATTGCATTGTATATTTTTTGCGGTTCGGAAAAGTTTAAATCAATTTTTATAAATTCTCCATTTTGATAAATTTTGCAAAAAAATTCTTTCTTTTCAAAATCAACATGAAAAGAATGGCCATTTTTTTCTGATTGATAACATTCTAGAGAAGTTAATTTACCATTTTTAACTGTAATATTTGTATTAAATCTATTATTTTCAATTTTGATCGCACCGTCTGTTAAATGAAATTTTTCATCTTTATTAACATATTTATGTGTGCCTGTAAGAATCATTTTTTCGTCTTCGCAAACAAATGTTTGTTGATAACAATACCTTTTGTTTCTTATAAGAAATTTTAGTTCAAAAGCTTCTTTACTTGTTGATTTGTATCCTTTAGAAACAATGCCACCGCTAAGATCGTATGCATCATCAAAGTCGCCCGAATTAATTATATCAAAAACTTCTGTGTGATAAGATAATTTTGTGAGTTTAAGATTTTCATCAAGTTGAGCAACTGCAAACTTTTTATCTTCGAATAATTTTTGCATTTGCCTAGATTTTTGCTCTTCGTTTGCACTAGCAATAGTCTTTAAGAATATATTTATGTATCCAACAGCACTTTTGTCTTTCTCATTGTATGCTATATAAAATTTTCCTCCATTTAACTCTAAAGCTTTATAATCTAAGCTAAAAAATTGTTCACTTTGTGGTTTTGTTGAGATGAATTCTTTAAATATTTTAGTAAGATCTTTTTCTGATGGTAATGGTTTAGGAGGCGAATTGATTGCTTTCATTATTTAAAGATGGGAAATGGTATTAGGTAAAAATTAAACAAATAAAAAAGGGCTAGAAGCTTTTTAGCCTCTAGCCCTTAAAGTTATTATCAAGAAATTATTTTAATTATCTTCTTTTTTGTCTTTAACTTCTTGATATTCGGCATCAACCACTTTGCCATCTTGGTTGTTTGATTGAGTGCTTTCGGCATTATTGCTAGAGCCGTCGTTATTGTTTGGTGTTTTATAAATTGCCTCACCTAATTTTGCCGAAGATTGCATTAAATTTTCAATGCCTTTTTTGATATTTTCGGCGGTTTCTTGTTGATTTGCCAATAAACTTTTTAGTTTTTGCAATTCTTGCTCTAACTGATTTTTGGTGGCAGAGTCAACTTTTTCGCCATGCTCTTTTAGTGATTTTTCGGTTTCATAAACCAAAGAATCGGCTTGATTTCGAGTTTCGATTAGTTCTTTTTTAGCTTTGTCGGCAACGGCATTTTGTTCTGCATCTTGCATCATTTTTTGAATTTCTGCTTCAGATAAACCGCTAGAAGATTTGATGCTAATTTGCTGTTCTTTGTTGGTTGCTTTATCTTTTGCCGAAACTTTTACCACACCGTTGGCATCGATATCAAAAGAAACCTCGATTTGTGGCAAACCTCTCGGAGCAGGAGCGATGCCTTCTAGGTTGAATTCGCCTAACAATTTGTTGTGAATGGCGATTTCTCTTTCGCCTTGGAAAACTTTAATGGTAACCGCGGTTTGATTGTCGGCGGCCGTTGAAAAGACCTGACTTTTATTGGTTGGAATTGTAGTATTTCTTTCGATAAGTTTGGTAAAAACACCGCCAGCAGTTTCAATGCCAAGAGAAAGTGGAGTTACATCAAGCAACAACACATCTTTTACATCGCCTTGCAAAACTGCAGCCTGAATAGCCGCGCCAATTGCCACAACTTCGTCGGGGTTGACACTGCGATTGGCTTCTTTGCCAAATAGTTTTTTAACAGTTTCGATAACTTTTGGCATTCTGGTCATGCCACCAACTAAAATAACTTCGTCAATTTGTGAAGCTTGCAAACCAGCATCTTGTAAAGCATTTTGACAAGGTTTAATGGTTTTTTCAATTAAATCGTCGACTAATTGTTCGAGTTTTGCTCGGGTGAGTTTGATGTTTAAGTGTTTTGGGCCAGAAGCATCGGCGGTGATATAAGGAAGGTTTATCTCGGTTTCGGTTGTAGAAGAAAGCTCAATTTTGGCTTTTTCTGCTGATTCTTTTAGTCTTTGTAAGGCAAGAGGATCTTTTCTTAAATCAATGCCATTATCTTTTTTAAATTGCTCAACAAGATGTTCTAAAATTCTCATATCAAAATCTTCGCCACCTAAGAAAGTGTCGCCGTTAGTTGATTTTACTTCAAAAACCCCGTCGCCAATTTCAAGAATTGAAACATCAAAAGTGCCACCGCCCAAATCGTAAACGGCAATGGTTTGACCATTTTTCTTTTCAAAGCCATAGGCAAGTGCTGCCGCGGTTGGCTCGTTAATAATTCTTAACACTTCTAGACCTGCGATTTTGCCGGCATCTTTAGTGGCTTGTCTTTGAGAGTCATTGAAATAAGCTGGCACGGTTATGACGGCTTTTTCTACTTTTTCGCCTAAATATTTTTCGGCGGTTTCTTTCATTTTTACTAAAATATCGGCGGCTATTTGGCTTGGAGAATATTTGGTGCCTTTGATTTCAATCCAAGCATCGCCATTAGAAGAAGGGGCTATTTTGTATGGAACCAGGGCTTGATCTTTGGTGGTTGTAGGATCGTCAAATTTACGCCCGATTAATCTTTTTGAGCCAAAAACAGTGTTTTTTGGATTGGTTACTGCTTGTCTTTTGGCAGGGGCTCCAACAACTCTTTCACCATTTTCTAAAAAACCAACAACAGAAGGAGTTGTTCTGGTGCCTTCTGTGTTTTCAAGAACTTTGGTTGAACCGCCTTCCATAATTGCGACACAAGAATTTGTGGTGCCAAGATCTATACCGATAACTTTTGACATAAGATAAAATTTGAATTGATTTATTTTAAGATTTTTGTTGATGCTCAATAACAAAAAAGTAGATTTTGTATTGTGTTTTTTTGCAAAACAAAACAACATTCTTAACAAGATGCAAGATAGTTATTGCTTATAAAATTTACAAGTGCAAAATTTATGAATATTTGTCTTGTATCAAAATTAATTTTTTACTCAACATATACAATGAAGAAAAAAGCCTTCTCTTTAATTGAGCTTTCGGTAGTTTTGGTTATTATTGCCCTTATTATTGCAGCAATTACTCAATCTTCTCGGTTAGTTTCGCAAATGAGACTCACTAATGCTCGCAAATTAACCAACAATTCTGCCATTCCTGCTCTAAATAACATCATTGCTTGGTATGATGCCACCTCAATAGAAGCTTTTGATGTGAGTCAAACCAATCATACCGATAAAATCAACAAATGGGTCGATAGCGAAGTGAGGGTGCATGAAAGAATTGTTTTAGAACAAACAAACACTAATAATCAACCAATATATCAAACTAATTCTATAAATGGTTTGCCCGCCATATACTTTGATGGCAACGACTACCTAGAAGGTAACGAAAAATTGATAGAAGGCATTTTATCTTATTATTCTGGCAGTTTTTTTATGGTGTTTGAAACAGACGATATTGCTACCAGACAAACAATTTTCAGCCAAAATAACCAAGCAACCGCCGACGGCATTGATATTGGCATTAGCTTTGCCAATAATGGCGATTACGGCATTTGTTCTTCTGAAACAAATTGTGCCAGTGCGGCGAACACTACAAGATCGGCAAATGCTATTGTGGTTCCCAAAAAAAAGAGTGTTTTAGCCCTTATTATCAACAACACTAATACTGTTAATATTTATCAAGATTCTAATTTAATTAGCACCAATAGTGGCTATAGTCCAACAGGAGTTAATGTTGGTTTAAGTAAAATTATGATGGGAGCAAAAAGAGATGATAGCAACAATTTAAGTTCTTATTTTAAAGGTAAAATTGCCGAAATTATTATTTTTAATCGCTCTTTTCCTAGCGAAGACAGAAGAGAAATCGAGCGATATTTAGGTAAAAAATGGAATGTTAAAATAAGCAATATCGATTAAAGTTTATTTTGTTTGCTATTTTTATTTTGCAAACAACTGTCCAATATCTTGAAAAGCCTTAAACTCTAAAGCATTGTTGCAATAATCGTAAAAAAACATTGTTGCTTGCTCTCCGACTTGATTTTTAAAGCGAATATGGGGTTCAATCACAAAATTGCACTTTTTTTCTTGTAAATTTTTGGCAAAATTATGCCAATCTTGCCAAGGCAAAACCACTCCAAAATGTGGCACTGGCACTTGATGACCGTCGACCAAATTTGAGGTAGTGTTTTTTTGAGAAGTTTGTAAGTGAGTAACTAATTGATGACCAAAAAAATCCCAATCGATCCAATGGCTAGATTCTCTGCCTTTGTTTAAGCCAAGAACATTGCCATAAAAATCGTTGGCTTTAACTAAACAAGTAACTGGTATTGCTAAATGAAAAGGCGATAACATAGTTATTGAAATTAATTTAGAATTGCTGTAAAATTGATTATGACACTGTGAAACAGCACCATTATTTTAACATTAAACCTTATTTTTTGTCAAACAAAAATGTCTCATATTTTTATTTTATTGTGTTTATCAATTTTTTTTGTTGGTTGCACTCAAAAAAATGCTCCCATCGTTGATCGTAGCAAAATAAAATATACCAAGCAAAATGTTTTAAATAAAAACAAATATAAAAATCTCAAAAATATTGCCACAGAAAACAATGAAATCAAGGTTCAACCCAAAGAAACTCTATATAGTATCGCCAGAAATTATAATATTTCTCCAAAAGAATTAATTGAACTCAATAAATTACAAGAACCCTATCAATTAAAAGTTGGCGATAAATTAATGATTCCGTCTGCTGTGGCTGAAAAAAATCACAAAGCAATCAACGAAAAAGAGGTGATAAAATCTTTAAATGAGCCACAAAAAAACTCAATTTCTGTGCAAGACAACATCAGCAAACAAGGCAAACAGGGAGGCACCGCTCTTACAACCAACAATCAACAAGCAAAATTAAATATTTCTGCTACTGCCAACAATTTTACTTTTCCTAAATTGATTTCTAGCAAAGATTATGGTTTTATTTGGCCTGTGGATAGTGGCATTATTATTTCGCGATTTGGGCCTAAAAATGCCGGCTTTTATAACGATGGCATCAACATTCAAACCACCGAAGAATCGCCGGTAAAAGCAATAACCAATGGTGTGGTTGCCTATGTTGGCAACGAACTAAAAGGTTATGGAAATTTGGTGATTATCAAACATCAAGAAAATTGGATTAGTGCCTATGCTCATCTAAAAAATTTTAGTGTAAAAAGAGGGCAAAAAATTGCTCAAGGTCAACAAATTGGCAAGGTTGGCAAAGATAACAAAACCAACAAAGCACAAATTTATTTTGGTTTAAGAAAAAACAAAACTGCAGTCAATCCCGAAAGCTATTTATGATAAGAAATTTTTTTTACTCAATATTTTTGCATCTGTTGTTGTGTTTGATGGCTTTGTTTTTCTTTTGGCAACATCAAAAAGAGCAAAAAAAAGAGCCAAAAATTAGTGTTACCAGTGTTGTTTTTATGCAAGCGAAAAGCAATAAAAACAATCAGCAAATTATGCCAGTTCAAGAAAAACCAACAGAAATTCGCCCAGAACCAATACCAGAGCCAAAACCTGAGTCCAAAAAAGCCGAACCAAAGCCAGAAGTAAAAAAGCCTGAAAAAAAACCAAAACCCGAAACAAAAACTATCAAAAAAGACATAACTAAAAGTTTGAAAACCCCTGCTTTGCCCAAAGTTCCGCCCAAAGTTTTGCCCATAATAGAAACTAAAAAACCAGAAGAAAAGCCTAAAGAAACTATTGCAGAAAGTATTTCTCCACCAGCTCCTATTGTTGCCAAAAAAATAGAGCCAGCCCCAGAAAATATGCCAAAAACAGAAGAAGCGGTCGGCATTATTAATTTGCAAGTAACCCAACAAGATATCGAAAAACAACAAAATTCTACTTTGTCTAAGCGAGAAACTTTTAATATTCAAGCCCAGTTTCGGGCTTGTTATCAAAGAGCTTTGGCAGAAAGCAAACAAAAGCCCACGGCACCGATTATTGTCAAAATCAATTTAAATAAAGAGGGCTACATCACCACCAACCTAGATAATATCATTGATAAAGTGCAATATCAGCAGAATCAAAATTATAAAAACAGCATTGATAATGTGAAAAAGATGATTGAATTTTGCAATCCTATTGTTAATCTTGCTAAAGAAAAATATGCGATATGGCAAGAAATTGTTTTACAACTTAACGAAAATAATAATTTATGACCAACAACCTACCAAGATGGAATTTATCCGATTTTTATTTATCAAGTGCCGATCCGCAAATTGAGCTTGATTTTGCTACTATTATTAGGCAAATTGATGCACTGAGAACTCTTGCTTATCAAAAAATCGCCCAACTAAGCCCAACACAGCTTAACGAAGTGTTAAGCGATTATCAAAAAATTTTTCAAAAAATCAGCAAAATTAGTTGCTTTGCCTATTTGCAATATAGTTGCAACCTAAATAATCAGCAGGTGCTAAGTTTTTTTCAAAATACCCAAGAAAAAGTAGCCACTTTTTCAAGAGATTTGGTTTTTGTGGTCAACGAAATATCGCAATTAAGCCTAGACACACTGCAAAATCTAAGTCAACAGCCACAATTAGAACAGTTTAAAGCATTGTTAAACGACATTATTTTTGCCAAACCCTATCAACTAAACGAACAGCTCGAAAAGTTTAATATCGACAAAAACATTACAGGCAAAAATGCCTTTGTGCGATTATTTGATGAAACCATCAACAATTTAAAATTTGACTATCAAGAGCAAAAATTAAATTCGAGTCAAATTTTTAATTATCTGCAAAATCCTAGTCAAGAAGTCAGAAAAGAAGCCTCGCAAAGCATTGCCAAAGTTTTTGCTGAAAATCATAAAACTTTTACTTTTATCACCAATATTTTAGCCAAAGATAAACAAGTGCAAGATGCTTGGCGAGGCTATAAAAGCCCCATTTCGCAACGAAACACCGACGAATTTTTGCCAGACGAAGTGGTTGATTTAATGGCAACAACTATCAAAAAAAACTTTGCCAAAACTTCGCATCGCTATTATCGGCTAAAAGCAAAAATTTTAAACCTACCAAAGCTTGAATTTTATGACAGAAATGCTCCTTTGCCCTATCAAACACAGCAAAAAATCAGTTGGCAAGAGGCAAAAGAAATTGTGCTGAATGCTTTTGGTGGGTTTTCGTTGCAAATGCAAGAGTTGGCAAACAAATTTTTTGTCAACAACTGGATCGATGCCGATGTTTATGATGGCAAAGAGTCGGGGGCTTTTGCTCACCCTTGCACACCCGATACACACCCTTATGTTTTGCTAAACTACCAGCAAAACAGCAGAGATGTGGCAACTTTGGCTCACGAACTTGGGCATGGAGTGCATCAAGTTTTAGCGGGCAAACAGGGTTATTTTCAATCGCAAACTCCGCTCACTTTGGCCGAAACCGCCTCTATTTTTGCCGAAGAGCTGGTTTTTCAACATATGTTGCAAAAAACTTCGGCAAAAAATGAAAAAATCGCCCTAATTGCCAATAAAATAGAAGATATCATCAACACTGCTATTCGACAAATTGCCTTTTTGGAGTTTGAAAAAAAGGTGCATTCTGCCCGAGCATTGGGCGAGCTTTCGGCAGAACAAATTTGCCAGTTTTGGCTTGAAATTCAGCAAGAAAGCTTGGGCGATGCCTTTAATTTTCATGCAAACTATCAATATTTTTGGTGTTATATTCCGCATTTCATTCATAGCCCGTTTTATGTTTATTCTTATGCTTTTGGCTATTGCTTGGTCAGTTCGTTGTATAGTGTTTATGAAAACAACCAAGTTGCCAATTTTGTCGAAAAATATTTGGCAATGCTAAGTGCAGGCGGTAGCAAAAGGCACAACGAATTGTTAAGCGAATTTGGTTTATCAATTCACCACGAAAGCTTTTGGCAACAAGGCCTTGATAGGCTGATTGGCTACATCGATATGCTCGAGGAATTATTAATACCATTTTCCACTAATTAAAACCACATTCTAACTTCATCTTTTTGGTTAAAAACTTCAAAAAGCCTCTGCCTGTATGGATATACAGGCAATCGTTTTTTAAAGTTTTTATCTCAAAAATCTTTCGTTATAATGTGATTTTAATTAGTGGAAATGGTATAAAATAAAATTTAATTTATTAATTTATCAAAAAAATTAAAAGTCTACTTGACAAATAAAAATAATCTTATATTGTGCGATAATTCATTTTATTAACAATTAATATTTTTTTATATGCGAACAGTTAATGGTGTTACATATAAAATTGTACATGGTAGTATTGTGCAATTATTTGGAGATGGAAGAGGGCAACATTTGCAACCTCCTCAAATTACTATTCCCTTATTGGAAAGCCTTGGTCTTGTAGCTAAAGCAGACAAACCTAACATTGATTCTTCAGATTGTGCTACTGGTGCTATCGTTGTTTTTGTTGGTGCTTCTGCTGCTGGTGGTGCTTTATTTGAGTTTATTTCTCATACTATTCAGCAATTATCAACATCAAATGGCGGTATTCAACATATTGCTCTATTCGAAATGAGTCGAACTGGTGTTGCTGCATCAATAGACCCTGCTTTTCTAACCTCTCTAGCTATCGATCCTAGTGTTCTTGCTACTTTATCCGCATTAGATCTTACTGGCACTGCATTGCTTTTTGTTGCGGGTGGTGTTGCTTGTGTTGTAGCGGGCGATCAATTAAAAAAATATATTGAAGAAAAGAAAAAGTCAGAAGAAGCGATATTGGAAGAAGGAGAGTTGCGAAAAGCGATACCAGGAGCTAATACTTATGATGAAAAATATAAGGCAGATGTTATTACATCGTTGCGAAGATATTTTGACAGAAAAAGAGGTTCAGAATTTGCAGTTAACACTTTTGAAGATTTTGTGGCAAAAAACATTATAACAGAACTTGGAATAAAAAAATTTGGAGATTTGCTACAGCAAAAAAATATAAATGAACTTTCTCGGTTAAAATCAGGTAATTCTTTTTTTGGTTGTAAAAAACTTCACATTGGAGAATTAAAAAAAGAATTTAAAAAACCTTACCCAAATTTACCTGAGCCAGATCAACAGCCTAGCACAATGGTTTCAGGATCAATTCTTGCCGGCTTGGAGAGGTATGTTTCTTGATCGTTGTTATTAGAAACAACAATAACCCACAACCGCTACCACCACAAGAGCACTTTAAATAAACTGCCCATTTGAGAAAAGTCTATTAACCGAGCAACATCGGTGGCGATTTGCTGTGCTTTTTGTGGCTGTGCTTTTTGCAAAATTTCGGCTCGAGTGATAATGCCAAGTTGTTGCAAAAACTCACCTTGTGAAATTAAAGAGCATTGCAAATTGTGTTGTTTGGCAACTTTTTGCAACAGCACAAAATCAACCAAAGCGGTGATGTCGGCATTTTTACAAGCTGTTAAAAAAGGTTGTTTTTGCTGGTTTTTTAGCACTTGCAAAGTGTTGGCAAACTCATATTTGGCATAGCCATAATCGATATTGATGGCGAACCCGCCTTGTTTGTTTAGTGCAGAGGCAAGTTGCTTGGCAAAAATGTGGCTTTTTGGTGCATATTCAAAAACGGCATTGATTGGTGCCAAATCGCTATTTTCTTCTCCCAATATTTGCATTACCAAGTTGTGTTGTTGCGGGCAAAAATCGGCCAACACAAATTGTAAATTGCAAAAATTATGATTTGCCAATTCGCCTTCAAAAGAAACCATTCTTAATTGCCAACCGTGCTTGGTTTTGACATATTGATTAATGGTGAAGCAATCAAATAATTCGTTGCTAAAAAAGAAAATTTGTTGTTGATAATTGGCAAGAAAGCTAGCAAAATCAACATACCAAGCCACTTTAAATTCGGCTAGTTTTTGTTGTTGCACTTTGGTTAAGGTTGGGCTGATTTCAACCATCGCCACTTGGCAAGATTGCCAAAAATTTTTTGCCAAATCGTTGGTTTTGGCAAGTTTTTTGATGGTGTTTAACACATCAAACATCAAGGTTCCTCGCCCCGCCCCCATTTCGACCAGCACTATTGGCTTTTGTTGAAAACTAAATAAATTTAACAAATACACAGCAAGCATTTCGCCAAACAGCCCAGAGATTTCGGGGGCGGTAATAAAATCGCCATCTTTATTATTGCCGATGGGGTTTTTAGTGATGTAGTAGCCGTTTTGTGGGTTAAACAGCAAAAACTCGCTAAAATCGGCGATGCTGATAGTTTGTTGTTTTGGCATAGATTATGTTTAATTAAATTGTCCCCAATTCTGCTTGCCGACACTACCCCGTCGACCTTCGGTCGCCACCCCTTCTACAAAAGGGGAATTCTGACCGAGGACTGCTCCCGCCACCACTTCTAAAAGAAGGCAAATTGAGTGATATCGCTAAGTGGCACTAGTTTTTGGCTGGCGGTGAGCAGATTTTTGCATAAAACATTGTTGTTTTTTAGTTCATCTTCGCCTAAAATGAGGGCGAATTGGCAATTGGTGTTGTTGGCATATTTTAGTTGCTTTTTTAGGTTGCTTTCATGAAGCATAAAAACTGCAAAATCGTGTTGACGAAGCTTGGTTGCCAAGCTAAAAGCTGGCTCTTGTTGCTCTTTTGCTACATAACAAACAGCAATATTGTGGTTGGTTTTTGCTTGATATTGGCTAATCAGCATCAATCTTTCTATTCCACAAGCAAAACCAATGGCGGGCACCTGCTGTTTGCTACCGCTCATATTGGCAATTAAATTATCATATCTACCGCCAGCTAGCACAGTGTTTTGAGCTCCTTCGTGTTGCATCACAAATTCAAACACGGTCGAAGTGTAATAATCAAGCCCTCTCACTAATTTTGGGTTGATGGTGTGTGCAATGTTGAGTTTGGTTAAAAAATTGGTGAGTTGGCAAAATCGTTCTTGAGCTTGCTGGCTATAAAAATCGGCAATTTGCGGGGCTTTGGCAACGAGAGCCAAATCGGCTTCGTCTTTAGAATCGAGAATTCGTAGCGGATTTTTATGCAAACGATTTTGTGAATCGGCAGAAAGTTGGCTGGCAAAATCGGCAAAATAGCTATGCAAAGCCTTGCTGTAATTTTGTTTGGTTTGATTGCAACCAAGAGAATTAATTTGACAAGAAACTAAATTTGACACTCCTAAATTTTCTAAAATGCTAGCAGAAAGCAAAATGGCTTCGGCATCGGTGTAGATGCTGTCGCAACCAAAAATTTCGTAGTTGATTTGGTGAAATTGTCGTTGCCTGCCTTTTTGTGGCCTGTCGTAGCGAAACAGCGGGCCGTAAGAAAAAAGTTTTTTTGGTAAAACTTGCAACAATTCGGGGTTGCTAAGCATAGCTCTTGCCACTGCAGCGGTAAATTCGGGGCGAAGAGTGAGAGAATTTTGAGAGCGATCGAAAAAAGCATAAACTTCTTTATTGATAATGTCAGAGGATTCGCCTAAATTTTGCAAAAAAATTTCGCTAAACTCAAAAATTGGAGTTTGCAGTTCGTCGAAACCAAAATTGTTGGCTTGTTTTTTGGCGATATCGATAATTTGGTTAAAATGCAAAATGGCTTGCGAGTGCAAGTCTTTGGTGCCTCTTACTGGTTGCAAATTGTGTTTAGTCATAAAGTATTAGCGGTTAAATAGTGTTTTTCGTAGCCAATAATTTTTGCCATGACAAAAGTGTTGGCTGGTAGATTTTGATTGAGAATTTTTACTTCTAAAAAATTTTCGGCTCGACCGAAGTTGTTTTTTTCAAGCAAAACTGGCATTGTTTTGTTTATTTGCAAGGCAAGCAATTTTTGTAGTTGTAAAGCACTTGCTTCTCGCAACATTTTTGCTCTTTCTTTGATGATTTTTTTGGCAACTTGGGGCATTTTGGCCGCGGGTGTGCCTGTTCTTGGCGAAAACGGAAAAATGTGAGCGAAAACTAAATTTATTTCGCTAATTAAAGCCAGAGAATTGGCAAAAGCTTCGTCGGTTTCGGTGGGGAAACCCGCAATAATATCGGCACCAAAAGTGATGTTTGGCCTGATTTGGATGGCTTTGTGGCAAAAATCGATGATTTGTTGGCGATGGTGCCTTCTTTTCATTCTTTTTAAAATTAAATCGTCGCCCGATTGCACACTTAAATGCAAAGAAGGCATCAATCGCGGTTGATTTACCAGAACTTCTAAAAAATCGTCGTTTAACTCTGCCAAATCAACCGAAGAAAGCCGAAGTCTAGGCAGTTCGGGCACTAAATTTAGCACTTTATTGAGAAGTTCTGCCAAAGTGGTGGGCAGAGGCAAATCTTTGCCGTAGTCGGAAATATCAACCCCAGTAAAAACAATTTCTTGGTAGCCTTTTTGCACTAATTCTTTGATGTTGCTAACAATTTCGCCCACCCCAACCGAGCGACTATTGCCCCTGCCATAAGGAATGATGCAAAAAGTGCAACGATGATTACAGCCGTTTTGTATTTCAAGAAAAGAGCGGGTTTGATTAAGCCCAAAAACTGCCAGTTGCGGGGCGGTTTCTTTGACCGACATAATGTTGTTGACCTTGATTTTTGGCAACAAATTTGGCTCAATTGGAGTTTGCGAAGAAAAAAAAAGCCGATCGGCTGGCTGTTGAGCGGTGTTTGATGAGTGATTGAGAGGGGTGTTTTGGCTAAAATCAAAATTGCTGTGTTGATTTAAAATATAACTTTCTGCTTTATTTTTTTCGGTGTTGCCCAAAACTAGGCTCACTTCGGGCATTTTGGCATAGGTTTGCGGATTAATTTGAGCGGCACAGCCCGTTACCACAATGTTGGCTTGTGGATTGTTTTTTTTGGCTTTTCTGATGGCTAAACGAAGCTCGGCTTCGGCATTAGAAGTGACTGCACAAGAATTAAAAACAATGAGATTTTGCTGGGCAGAACTTGCCACGGCTTGTTTGATTGCCTCGCTTTCAAAGCTATTTAGCCTGCACCCAAAAGTGATAACTTGATTATTGTTGTTTTCTTCTGAGGTCATCGGCTAAAATAATGTGATTTACAACCTTTTCTACCCCTTTAACCTTGGAAGCGATTTTTAAAACCATTTGTTGTTCTTCGGAGCTATAGGCAATGCCGATAATGTAGACGGTTTTTTGCACAGTGTTAACAGTAAAATTAAAGCTTCTTACTCTTTTTGCTAAAAATAATTTGGTTTCAATTTCGGTGGTAATTAGGCTGTCTGCCAAAATTTTTGTGCTGTCGGTAATTTTCATTTTGCAATTATCGCACACTTGAATTTCGTCAATTACTTCGAGCACACCTTCGACTTGCCAAGCCAAATCTTGAGCGAGCTTGGCTTTGTTGGCACTGTCAACCACTCCTGTAAGCAAAACCCTGCCTTCGTAAACGGTGGTATCAACAAAATTGTTGGGCATTTTTAGTTTGTTAACAAGTAGTTTTGTGGCAACATTAGAAGCAATGACAACATCGGATTTAGTTTGAGTGAGAGTTTTTTCTCGAGAATGCAAAACCGCCAAACCGCCCCCGCCAATGATTGCCGTTTCGACACAAGAGGTAAGAAAAAATAATAGTAAAAAATAGATTTTTAACATAAAGAAAAGATTTCTTGATAAATGGAACTGTTGCATAACTAATCGCTAGAAATATTATAAAATTTTGTTTTAGTATTTGCAAATTATTTTTTTTGTTTTATAATTTTGCCATCAAAAAAATAATTTCATTTTTTTTGCGGGTGTAGCTCAGTGGTAGAGTACAACCTTGCCAAGGTTGGTGTCGAGGGTTCAAGTCCCTTCACCCGCTCCATTTTTTAGAGTCCGTAGCTCAGCTGGATAGAGCAACAGCCTTCTAAGCTGTGGGTCAGGCGTTCGAATCGCCTCGGACTCACCATAAAAAACCTCTTTTTATGGTGATTTTTGTTTGCTTGCTTGCAAATTTTTTAATATTATTTCTGCTAGTTTTTTGATGTCTTTTTTTTGATGATTAACATTAAAACTAATTCTTAATCTTGCCTTGTTTTTTTCAACGGTTGGTGGCCTGATGGCGGGCACTAAAAAACCTTCTTGAGCCAGTTTTTTTGCGAGTTGCAAAGCTTTTGAGCTATCGCCAACAACAACTGGCACAATGCAAGAATCTAAAAATTTTATCTGCATCAATTGGCAAAAATATTGAGCTTTTTTGAGGGCTTTTTTAGCTAAATTACCTTTTTTAGCCAAATGAAAAGCTTTATGCACTCCCGCTAATATTGCAGGGGGCAGGGCAGTGGTGTAGATGGCGGTTTTGCTGTGGTTGGCAAGATAATTGATGATTGCTTTGTTGCCGACGGCATATCCGCCCAAACCGCCCAAACTTTTTGAAAAAGTGCCAAGATGCAGGCAATAATTTTCGGGTTCATTTGTTGATGTGTGGGCTGGTTTATGATAAAGACTGTGAGCATGGTCAATAATTAGCAAACAATTAAAATTGCTGGCAAGTTGTTTTAATGTTGCCAAATCTGGGCTGTCGCCGTCCATTGAAAAAATGCTTTCGGTGATAATTAGGCAGTGGCTAAAATTTTGCCGATGTTCTTGCAATAGTTGTTGACAATGTTGTAAATTGTTGTGAGCGAATCTTTTTAGGGTTGCTTGCGAAAGTTTCGCCCCTTCGAGCAACGAATTATGAATTAACTTATCGGCAATAATTAAACTATTTTTGTTGGCTAAAGCCGAGACGGCACCCAAGCAAGCTAGATAGCCACTACTAAAAATGAGGGCATCTTCTTGTTGATAGTGCTTACAAAGTTGTTGTTGTAGTTGCTGATAAATAGGGTTTTTGCCGGCAACAAAAGCAGAAGATCTGCCACCTAGGCCATATTTGTTGAGGGCTTGTTGGGCGGTTTTTAAAACTTGTTGATGATAGGCTAAGCCGAGATAATTGTTGCAAGCAAAAGAAATTAGTTGCTGTTTTTTAACCACAACATTATTGCTGGTAGAAAATTGATAAATCTTGGGTTGGCGAAAAAGATTTTGTTTTTTCAGCAACAAATTTTGTTGTTGATAAAAATCGAGATCGATCATTTAATTTCGATAATACCTTGAGAAGTTTTTTGATGAAAATCGCCATAAAATTTATATTCGCCAGTTTTTTGGGCAGAAACAGGAATTTTGATGGTTTTGCCGGCACCAACTAGCTTTTCTTTTTTGAGATCGTCGCTTTCAAATTCTTCGATGGTTTTGTCTAGATTTTCGATTATTAAAACAAAAGGAGTGTTGGCGGGAATGCTTATTTTGCTAGGCTCGAACTGATGATTTTTGATTTTGATGTTAAATTCTAAATCAGAAGCTTGGGCGATTGAAGCGAAAAGTAAAAATAAAAAAGCAAAGATTTTCATAAATTTATTCGATAACTTTAGGAACGGTGAAATAATTGTATAAACTGTTGTTAGTGTTGCTAAAAACATCGTCGATAGTGTTTTCTTGGTTGATTTTATCTGAATGCAGTGTTAAAATAGCATCGTGCACATTGGCAAGTGGCTCGATTTGGCTAGTGTCAAGATTATTAAGTTGAGCAACCCACGATAAAACATTGTCTATTTGTGAAGTAAAATTGCTTATTTCTGCCTCGTTAGTGGCGATTTTGGCTAAATTACACACTTTGACAACTTGAGATTCGTTAATATTAGACATAAAATGATAGAACTAGATGCAATAAAATTTAAAACAAAACTACCAAAAAAAGCCAAAATTATGGCTCTAGATTTAGGTAGAAAAAAAATTGGCATCGCCACTACCGATGAAGATAGAATATTTGCAATGCCTAAAACCATTATTGCCAAAAAAAGCAACATAACTGATTTTAATAAAATAATTTCAATTATGCAAGAAAATAATATTTTTGCTCTTATTTGTGGTTTGCCCTTGATGCCAGATGGCAGTTATGGCGAAATGGCAAATTTTGCTGTGCGATTTGCCACAAATTTTGATGCTTATTATAGCAAAAAAAATCAGTTAAATTTAGATATTTTGATGTTTGACGAAAGGCTTTCTAGTTTTTCTGCAAGAGCGGTTGTTGTTGACAAAACACAAGCCTATGACGATATTTCGGCTAGCCTAATTTTGCAAGATTTTTTAAGTATAGAATAATTAGCGGTGCAATAGTCTTTTAAAATACGAAGTCTTATAAAGTGAAAATGGTATTGATAATGCAACATTTTTATAGCATTCTTAAAACTAGTTTTTTATAAAAAATACAAAATTCTTGACAAATAAAATAAAAAAAAATAGAATGAGCAAAAAATATAGAAATAAATTTTAACTAATAATTAATAAACTAATTTTATGAGACATGTTAATGAGCCAAATAAATATCAACAAGAAGAGGGAAAAAAACTTAATCTAACAGATGAGCAGGTTTTATCCTCTAATTTTGGAGACCATACCATAAAAGCTATCAAAAGAGAGATGGAAGAAAATGGTCTTGGTTTACAAGAAGCTTTTAAAAAATACAAAGATTTAAATAATATTGAAGTTGAGGCTATGACTAAATTTGGTCTAACAAGGGAGTAGGTTTTATCCTCTAATTTTGGATACCATACCATAAAAGTTATCAAAAGAGAGATAGAAGCCGGTTTTATTTTGCAAGAAGCTTTTGACAAATACAAAGGTTTAGATAGTAGTGGAGTTGATAATATTTTGCAAACTTGTGACCCTATTTTAGGATTGTTAATTACTCATAATAAAATTAAAGCAATTTTAAGTAAATTTCCTGCAGAAATAGAAGAACAACAATCTAAGCAAGAGATTGAGGAAATGATTAATAAATTAATAAACCAATATGATGAGCGTGGAATGTTGGAATATATTCAATCACAATTTACTGGCCTTGGGGGAAAAGGTAAGAAAAAAGATGAGGAAGCGGATGGGTTTTTTTTAAAAAAGGACGAGATTACAGAATTTTGTCAAGAACATAAGATATCTCCCCAAATAATAACATATCTAACAGAAAAAGTTGCAGAATTAATCTGTCATGAGAATTGTCGAGAAATTGATCCAAAATATAACGGGGAATCGCATTATTTTGCTGGAAAATTACTAAAAAATTATAAAACTACACAAGTTGAAGATGCTGGTGCTGAACAAGTTGAAGGCAAGGGTTGCTGTGTACTTTCATAATGCAATAGTCATATTATTCAATAAGCTTGGTGGTGATATTTCGGCAAGCCTAATTTTGCAAGATTTTTTAAGCCACTTTTAGCAAACAAAGATAGCAAGACAAGCACATCGCGGGGGCGAACGGAAATGTGTCGTCGTTTTTGAGTTTTTGCCAAACAATGCCAAAAACAACCCCAAAAAATCCGCTAAGTAAAAAAAATAAAAAGATCATTTTGCTACCCAGTAAAAAACCACAGACAGCGAAAAATTTTAAATCGTCAATGCCTAGGCCGTTTTGACCTGCGGTGAAATAAAAAAAAGCCCACACCGCTAAGCCAAAAATCAGGTAGTAAAAAGCAGACAAGCTAGAAGCAAAAAGCGAAACATCGCTAAATTTTTGCCACAATATTGCTACAAAAAATAGGGCGATAGGCAAAATATTGGGGATAAAATAATGCTCTAAATCAAAAATTATCATCATCGCAAGCAATGAAAATGCCAAAAGTAAAAACAATAGCTTTTCGCTAAAAATGTAGTTTTGTTGATAAAAAGTTGCCAAAAAGCCTATGAAAAAAAATAACTCAATCAAAGGATAGCGAAGAGAAATTTGGTTGTGGCAAAAAGTGCATTTACCTTTTTGTATGAGCCAAGAAAAAACAGGAATGAGATTTTTGATTTGCAATGTTTTTAAACAATTGGTGCATTGCGATCTGGCAAAGCAAAAAGGTTGCTTGGTGATGGCACGAAAAGTAAGAAGAGTTGCTAAACTGCCAATAACCAAACCGATTATTCCAAGAAAAATAATGTTTATTGCGATTGGTAATGAATTTAATTGTAGAAAAATCATAAAATTTATCAATAAATTACAGCCGGAAACCAGCCCCCGCTAATTCCCTCGTCTTTTTTGCCAAAAAAATCTTGAAAAATATCTTCATTGGCATTGCCTCTTAGCCCTTCTACCGTAAGTTCGCTAGCATTTCCGAATCTTAGGTTTCTATCTGATTCTGGTAATGGCTGAGAAAACAGATCTGGCAAAATCGTTTCGTTTTCATCGGGTTGAATGTATTTGATAAAAGAGCCTCTTGGGCCAGATTTGCCACTTACTACTTGGTGAAAACACCAGCTTCTGCCTCGAGTGTAGCCAAAATTGTATTCGGTATTGTCGATCATTTTTGGATTATAAGTGGCTTTATTTTTATATCGCATACGATAAAATAAATTACCTCTTGCATAGGTCATGGTCGAACAGCCATCGACAAAGCCTTTTTTAAAGCTTGGAGTGCCTTCGGGCACTTCAATATTGGTGCCAGAATAAAACGGGGCAGAGCAACCGTTTAACAAAAATAGAAAAAAGAAACTTAAAAATAATAATTTTAGCATAAATGATTTAAAATATTAAGCCTTTGGTAAAAGGATTGAAGGCATTTTGTTTGGCACGATGATAGTGATAATACATACAATAGTTAAAAGCAGTATTCCAAGCGGTTCGGTATTCTTCAGAATTGGCAAATTTATAGCCATTTATTTGATTTGGTCGATAAAGGGCTTTATGAAACTGAGTGCCACCTGCCGAAATTCCGCTTTCGCAACCATATTTCCAGCCTTCTTGCTGATCTTTGGTGGCATTTGCAAAGCTTTTTGGCATTTTTTTATCGGCAGCTCTTACCGCTAAAAATTTAGCATCATAACAGCCAAAAAGCAAGAAAGATAATAAAACAATAAAACTAATTTTTAGCATAATTTTAACGAATTGGATGTCTGTTGTTAAAGTATTTACCTTGTTGAAAGGTGGCAATGTAAATTTGACAATTAAGATAACCGTTGCCCCAAGCATTTTGATAGGTTGAATTATTTTGATAAATGCCCGAGCCAAAATTTGCAGTTCTTTTTTCTTTATAAAAAATAGAAGCATTGTAAAAAGTGTTTTGCGACAAAGCAGATCGGCAACCAGCATACCAACCTGCCTTAAATTCGGGCGGGCCGTCGGGGACATAAATATTTAGCCCCGGAGGTTGAAAAAAGCCCCAGTTGCCTTCTTGATGGCATTGACAGAAAAGTAATAAAAGTAAAATTATTAAATATTTTTTCATAACTACGGAACTTCCCAATCGACCATATTGGTGCAATGATCAGAGCCATCTACCATACCTTGGTTATAGTCTTGATATTTTTTTGACATAGCAAAATCTATTTGAGCACCAAAAAAAGCTGGAGCCCCTTTGTTGCTTGACTTCATGGCATTAGAACAGCCATCGCGAAAACCTTTGCCATAAGGAGTGCTGGCAGAAGGAAAATATTGTGTGCCACTAGTCAAACGAGGCCTTAAACCCCAATTCCAATCTCGGGGCATGCTAGAAAAAGGCACACAAGAATGGCAAAACATCGCTAAAACTAGTAGTAGATAAGTTGATATTTTTTTTAACATTTCTTGTTGTTTATGTTTAATGAAATTTTAAAATAAAAAACTTGCTTAAATTTAGCTGTTATTTTATAATTAACAATTATTTTTTAATTTTTCTCATTTTTTATGGTGTTAGAGCAAAATTTTGTTTTACTTAATACTCGAAAAATTATTGCTGTTACTGGTGAAGATAGGTTTTCTTTTTTGCAAAAATTAATCACCAATGATTTGCAATTGCTTGATAATCAACAATTAGTTTATGCTGGTTTGCTTAATTCGCAAGGCAAGTTTTTGGCAGATTTTTTTATTTGGCTTGATTACCATCATATTTTTTTAGATTGCCATCAAGATGCTGTTGAGACTTTATTAAACAAGCTAAATTTATACAAATTAAGAGCAAAAGTTGCCATAAAAAAACTCGATAATTTGCAAGTTTTTTTCAACAGGCAAAATCAACAAAGTTTAGGCTTTTTAGATCCTAGAAAAAGCGATTTTGGCTATAGGTTTTATTTGCAAAAAGCGCCAACCAGCCTTGTTTTGCCCGAAGTTTTTTATCATCAACAGCGTATCGAGCAAAAAATTCCAGAAGGTTTCTACGATTTAGCCTTTGAAAAAGCTATTATTATTGAATATGGTTTGCAAAATTTCGCGATGATAGATTTTACCAAGGGTTGTTATGTGGGGCAAGAAGTTATCGCTCGGGCTTTTCATTTAGGCGAAATAAGAAAGCAGGTGAAAAGTTTTTTTCTTGAAAATTTTAATTGCGATCTGCGAAATTTTTTACAAGAAAAACTACAAAATCAAGAAAAAATCTTGCTTATGCAACCAGATTTACAGCATTTTACCGCCGAAAATATTATTTTTTTATCGGCAATTGCCACAAATAATAGTTTATTTGGTCTTGCTTTAATTAAAAATAACACTCAAAATAATTGTTATTTGCTTGATAATCAACTAAATTTTATCTAAAAATGCAAGTTTATTTACCAATTGCCGAAATTCCTGTTAATATTTTATTGATAGTTTTGTTGGGTTTAGCTACAGGTTTTTTGGCTGGTATGTTCGGTATTGGCGGTGGCTTTTTGGCAACCCCTTGTTTAATTTTTATTGGCATTCCTTCGGCGGTGGCGGTGGCAACTTCGGTTAATCAAATTATTTCTGCCTCTATTTCTGGTTTGCTTGCTCATTTAAAAAAGGGCAATGTCGACATAAAAATGGGTGCTTTTTTGGTGGTGGGCGGTATTCTTGGTTCAAGCTTGGGAGTGTTTATTTTTCAGCTGATCCAGCAAATTGGCTATGTTGATTTATTAATTAGTTTTTGCTATGTTTTGTTTCTTGGTTCTATTTCGCTTACTATGATTTCTGATAGTTTAAAAACTATTTTGCACAAAAATATTAGTTTCACTTGGCAAGACAACGATTTAGAAAGCCAAACAACACAATCTTCGTTGCAAGTTTTTTTAAAAAAACTGCCTTATCAAGTTTATTTCGAAAAATCCAACATTCACACTAGTTGGTTGGTGCCAATTTTTTTAAGCTTGGGTGTTGGTATTTTGGTTGCTTTTATGGGTATTGGCGGTGGTTTTTTGATGATTCCCGCTATGCTTTATATTTTAAAAATGCCACCACAATTAGTGGTTGGCACCTCTTTGTTTCAGATTATTTTTATTGCCAGCAACACCACTTTTTTGCAGGCAATCACTAGCAACAATCTCGATTTCACTCTTTCTTTGATTATGATTATTAGCTCGGCAATTGGGGCGCAATTTGGCAGTAAAGCAAGTTATCGAGTTAACCCAACCACTAGCAGATTATGTTTGGCAATTTTAATTTTAATTATCTGTATTAAAATTTTTGCTCAACTATTTATCGAGCCAGAAAACATCTATTCTCTTACGGTAATCAAATGAAAAAAATCTTTTTTATCACTTTGCTGTTGTTATTTTTGCCATTTTTGGCTAATGCCTCTTCTACCCCAATTATTTCGGGCATTTCTAAAAATGAAATCAAAATCGATAGCAAATTTAATGGTGAAAAAATTTTATTGTTTGGAGCAAAAAACGATTCGGGCAACATTATTGCTGTGGTGAGGGGGCCTAAACATGATTTTTTACTCAATAAAAAAGAGAAATTTTTTGGCATTTGGCACAACGGCACGCAGGTTAAATTCTATGATGTGTATAGTTTTTATAATCTGTTTTCTGCTTTTTTGGGTAAAGAGTTAAATGAGCAAAATTTAATTGATTTTGAAATAGGTAAACATAATTTACAATTTAGAACTAGCGAAAAAACCAGCAACAACATCACTTATCGTAAATTTTTTGATATTATGGAGAAGCAAAATCTCTACTCTGCCAACACCGATAGCATTGTTTTTTTAGACGACACTTTATTTAGTCTGGCTATTGATTTTCCTGCTAATATTTTGGAAGGAGTTTATAACATCGAAATTTATTTAGTCGAAAACGATTCGGTTATTTCTTTTCAATCAATTCCAATTTATGTTAATAAAATTGGTTTAAGTTCTGAAATTGCTCAATTTGCTAAAAATCAAAGAGTTTTATATGGGCTTTTTTCTATTTTTATTGCAGTTTTAATTGGTTTTTTTATTAATTATATTTTTAATCGTTTTTCTAAATAATTTCTATGGGTAGCATTGTCGTTTGTATTGATATCAATAACATTTCTGAAACTGCAATTCGTTTTGCTTGTCTTTTTGCTCAACAACAAAAACATAAACTACATATCGCTATTGCCATTGATGGTTCTCATCAAAATTTTTTATTTGCTAGCAGAGCAATTGCCAGTCAAAAAAGAAAACAAGTTGAAAAAAATGTTTGTGCTTTACTTGAAAAAATCTGTCAAGAGTTTGAAATAATCCCCGCCATTTCTATTAGCGAAGGCGATGTGGTATTAGAAATTTTCAAAGCCATTAAAACCGTCAACGATTGCAAGCTGGTGGTTTTTGGCAAATCGCAAAGTGTTGGCTCCGATAATAGTGTTTTGCCAAAAATTATTCGTTATTTAGGCAACAAAATAAATGTGCCGGTGCTTATTGTTCCTAATAGCTTAGATTATAATTTTTTTCTTTAAACAATGTCTGTCAACAAATTTTATCCAGAAATAAATCAAAATCTTACCCCCGCAAGCCTTGAAAATGAGGTTTTGCAATTTTGGCAACAAGAGCAAATATTTGAAAAATCACTTGCCGTCAATAGTTTAGAAAACGACGAAGAAGATTCTGTTTCGCCTCTTCCTAGTGCTTGTGTTTTGCATGGCCATAGCAATTGCACACATAGTAGCAACGAGTTTGTTTTTTATGATGGTCCGCCCTTTGCCAACGGTTTGCCTCATTATGGGCATTTGCTTACAGGTTTTATCAAAGATTTATTTGCCAGATTTCAAACAATGCAGGGCAAAAAAGTTGAAAGAAAATTTGGCTGGGACACCCACGGCCTGCCAGTAGAAATGGAAACTGAAAAAGAACTAAGCAAACAGCATAATCAGCCAATTTCTGGGCAACTTGCCATTCAAAAATTCGGCATCGAAAAATTTAATTCTGCTTGCGAAAAATCGGTGATGAAATATGCCAACGAATGGAAGCAATATGTTACAAGGCAAGGGCGGTTTGTTGATTTTGACAATGGTTATAAAACCATGGATCTTAATTATATGGAATCAGTCATTTGGGCTTTCAAGCAACTTTATGATAAAGGCTTGCTTTACGAAGATTTTCGAGTGGTGCCATATTCTTGGGCTTGTCAAACTCCGTTGTCTAATTTTGAAACCAAAATGGATAATGCCTATCGGCAAAAAGCCAGCAAATCGGCGACTATCAAATTTTTATTGCAAGATCAAAAGTTTGTCGAGGGTTATAAGCACTATTTACTTGCTTGGACCACCACTCCTTGGACTTTGCCTAGCAATTTGGCTTTGGCAATTGGTGCCGAAATAGAATATGCTGTGTTAAAAAATCAAGAAGAGGTGCTAATTTTGGCATCTTCTTGTGTGGCGAAATTTGCTAAAGAATTGCAAGAATATCAATTAATCAAAACTTGTTTTGGTAAAGATTTGGTTGGTTTAAAATATCAACCACTTTTTCCATATTTTGCTAATCACCACAAAGCTTTTTTGGTGCTTTCTGCCAATTTTGTTTCTACCGAAGATGGCACGGGAGTGGTGCATATCGCACCTGGTTTTGGCGAAGATGATCAGTTTTTATGCAAACAGCACTCAATTTCTACGGTTTGCCCAGTTGATGAAGGGGCAAAATTTAATGAGCAGGTTTTTGATTTGCCAACTTTGTCACTAAAAAACCGCCATGTTTTTGATACTAACGACGATATTATTAAATATTTAAAATCGCAAAATTTGTGGCTGAAAACCGAGCAATATTTACACAACTATCCACATTGTTGGCGAACCGACACTCCATTGATTTACAAAGCGGTGAGCTCTTGGTATGTAAAAGTGGTTGATTTTAAAGATAAAATGATTGAGTTAAACCAGCAAATAAACTGGATTCCTGCTCACTTAAAAGATGGGCAGTTTGGTAATTGGCTGGCTTCTGCTCGAGATTGGTCTATCACCCGAAATCGTTTTTGGGGTTGCCCTGTGCCTGTTTGGAAAAGTAAAAGTGGCAAAATTAGGGTTTTTGGCTCAATTGCTGAGCTTGAGAAAGTTTCTGGGCAAAAAATCAACAATTTGCATCGACCTTTTATTGATAATATCACTTTTGTTGAAAATAACGAGCAATTCACTCGAGTTGCCGATGTGCTTGATTGCTGGTTTGAAAGTGGTTCAATGCCTTTTGCTCAAGTGCATTACCCGTTTGAAAATAAAGAGTGGTTTGAAAATAACTTTCCTGCCGATTTTATCACCGAATATTTGGCCCAAACTCGTGGTTGGTTTTATACTTTAATGGTGATGTCGACTGCTTTATTTGCTAAGGCTCCGTTTAAAAATGTGATTTGTCATGGCACCATTCTTGATGAAAATTCTCAAAAACTTTCAAAAAGACTAAAAAATTATGCCGATCCTTTGAATATTTTTGATACTTATGGCTCTGATGCAATGCGATTTTATATGATTTCACAGCCAGTAATGAGGGGGCAAGAATTAAAGATTGACAAAGATGGCAAGGCGATTAAAGAAACTTATCGCTTGGCTATTAAGCCTTTTTTAAATGCTTTTAACTTTTTTTGCTTGTATGCCAATGCCGACGGCATTAGGGCAAATTTAATTAGCACTCCACGAAAATTTAGCAACATTTTAGATCAATATATTTTGGCAAAATTAAAAATCACTAACAATAAAATTGAAAAATCTTTGCAAGAATTTAACACAATTTCTGCTTGCGAAGAGTTTTTGCATTTTTTTGAAGTGCTAAATAATTGGTATATCAGAAGAAACCGCCAAAGATTTTGGCAAAACAACAATAGCCAAGAAACTGCCACAGATAAACAAAATGCCTACGATGTTCTTTATACGGTTTTACTAACAATGGCAAAAAATTCTGCCCCGCTATTGCCTTTTACCACCGAATTTATTTGGCAAAAAATTAAATTATAGTTTGTTTGAAACAAGAGGCTTTGGGCCCGCCCCTTGAGTTGCTATTTTACAAGAGGTTAAAACCCCTTGTTTCATTTATTTTTTGGGGGGTTAAAAAACCCCTTTTTGATACGAGAGTAAATATTAACCTGCGCCATTATCTTCTTCTTTAGCACTTTTATCGCTACTGCCTTCTTGTTTTTTGCCACTACCGCCGCCATTTTTAATGTTTTCTGCCATATTAAATGCATTATTCCAAGCTAAAGAAGTGGCGATTTTTTGTGCAAAATTTGCTTTACTTACAAAAGATTTAAAGGTATTTAAAGCATCTTGACCAGACTTATCAAGAGAAGAGCCAAAGATATAGTCAATTATTCCAGGGATTAGATCAAACATTTTTAATAACAAATAAATGCCCACCACCCCTCTTAGCACTACAAAAATAATGCCCATTTTACCACCGCCAAGCATATCGGCAAATAGTCTGCCAGCAGAAGGAATGCCTATAGATATTATTGCAAAAGCAGAACTTTTAGAAAATTCATTAAATTGCAAAATACAAGCAAAACTCTTGCCTTTTTTGAAGCTTTGTTCATAATTGTTAGAGCAATCTATTTTGGCTCCATGATCGGTAAATTTTGGATTGGCACCTAAAATCAACAAATCAGAAGCTTGAATGAAAATGGCAATATAAACAAATAAAATAATAGGCTGTAAAGCAAAAGAAATTAATTGCATAAACCATGTGTTAAAAATGTTTTGGGTTCTTTTAAACAATAAAGTTGGAAAAATAACTGGAGAAATAAAAATATAAACAACAATCGCTAAGGCACTAGTGACAAAAAGATATAGTGCTCTAATAATTACTAAAAGCATCATAATAGCAAAAAAGAAAATAGAAATAGAGATTAAAAAACCATAAACTCCAGTAAACATAGTAGAGATAATTAAGCCAACAATATTAGCTGTGGATGTTCCGGGGGTAAAGGCGAGATAATATTTCAGTTTGCAATCAAGTAGATTAAATACTTGTAAATATTTAAGAGATGTTATGTTGTTAAGATTTTCGCTGTTAATTGTGGGTAAATTTGCGAGTTTGCACATATCTCCTTCTGCGCTAGTATATTGAAAAAACTTGGCCACCAATTCTGGAAAAGAGCCATAAATTGCATCAAAAAAAGCAACTTTCCAAGCATCTCCTAAGGCAAAATAAGATACTATGCCAATTTTAAAGATTAATAAAATTATTTCTTTTCTTTTTGACATACCAATAACATCGCCAGGAGCCATTAACATTTTGATGCCGAAAAAAACAATCGCCAAAGTCATGGCAACTTTAATGGCATATTGCAAATTATTTTGAATATTGGTAAAAATATTTTGCCCATCGCTTTGTCCTTTTTCATATTCTTTCAGTATGCTACCGTTTATGCATGCCTCGCCGTTGGTGATTTCGCCACTTTTGCATAAGGTGTGACCATTTTTATTGGCAAAAATATTGCCAAAAGTTTCATAAAAACACTGAGCAACTGGGGCACTTAAATTGATTTCGTTGCCAAGTATTTGTGCTTGTTGAGCTTGATCTCCATTTAGACCTTTAAAGTTAAGGCAGGCATAAGAAAAATAACGATTTATTTTTCTGTCGCGTATGGTGTAGGGGGTGTCGGAGGCAATAGTGCAATGGGTGTAGTATTGGCATTGGTTCATTAATTGATGAGAATTTTCTTTTGGCATGCAAGTTTCTTCGTTTTGAGTTTGACTGTTTGCGCAAGGTAAATCTTCTGCCAACAGGGCATTTGCATTTTCTGGTGGGCTAGATAAATCTTGGCTTTCTGTAGAAATAAATTGATCTTTTAGTGTTTTGAAAGATTTTTCTAAAGCTTGAGCATCGGAACTTGTTTGTTTTTTGGGGTAGGTTGTGCCACCCGCCACAGAAAAGTTATAGGGACATAAATTATGGCTTTCGGCACATAAAACCCTACCCTCTTCTCGCTCTTTTACAGCAAATTCAACAAGTGGATCAATAAGTCCAGGAACATCAAAGCGACAAGTGGTGCCTTTTTTGCAAAATACAAAGCGACGCATTGTTGGATCCCTGTCTGATTCAACATCTTCTAGGCAAATATAATTTTTGGCAAGGCTTTCGCAACATTTTTGTTCGTTACCTTGATATTTACCACAATTAAAATTACCAGGATCAAGCCCTCTTAAATAAAAAGGCCCCATGCTTTCTAAGACATTTCGGTTGCCTTCTTCTGTTTTGCAATCATTATTATTGATGATGTTTTTTCTAATATAATCGCTATTCTTGTTGTTTTGACTTATAACATCATCTATTTTAAAATATCTGCCAGAATTATCTAGTTCTTCTGATTCTTTATATATTTTTTGACTACTTTTTGTTGCTAAATATTTTTGATAGCTAACTCCTTCTCCTTTTTTAGGGTAGTCAATTTTATCATCTTGATAAGTTGGTTGTGACCAATTATAACCGCAAACTCTCACTCTTCTTATTGTTTTTCTGGCCTTGTCTGCAGTAATTCCTGCTTGTATTCCCGCTATTGCAAATAATCCGCTTGTTTTTGCGAAACTGTCAAAACATATAGGATCTGGTCTTATTATAGCTTTTATAGCTTTTGTGTAATTTCTTAAATAGACAGCGACATCTTTAATAGGGTTAATGCTTAGTGATGTTGAGGGAACAACTCCACAAGCTAGGGCTGTAGTATTATTTGCTATTTTAAAAGCAAGCCAATAAACGGCAAAATAACGGGCACAATAGTGGTTAGACATTTCGAACATAAAATCTGTACCTAGATTATCTCTGCTTGGTATTAAAGATGTATCCATATCGATTTTTAAAGTTTCACCATCATCTTTACCTTCTCTAATTCGATCGTAACTTGGCTGTTCGCATTGCCTGATTCTTTCTGGCCCATATTTTGGAGCCATGTCGTTGGCTTGAGAAAAGTTAGGGCTAAAAAATAGTATAAATATTAAAAAAGCTACAAAAAATTTTGGTTTTTTCATAATAATTTTTGTGCTTTTTGATAAAAAATTGGCAACCAATCTTGTGGATCTTCGCCGTGTTCATCGATTATTTTGTCAAGCAGAGCAACTGTATCGTTTCTGCCAGATAAAACCTGAATTAAACTATCCATACCAGATAAATCAAGCCTCGCCACCACTCCATCGTTATCTTGTTTTACCAAAAAAAATCTTGTGCTAGGATCGGTAGATTTCACAATAGAAAACTCTCGTTCTGATAACATAAAAATGTTGCGATAAGCTGGAGTAGCTCTGAGATTTGGTAAAAATATTTGAGTGGCGGTTTGTTGCACTAAGGTGTCAGAAATTTCGCTTTTCGAAGCATCTTCGACCGATTGAGTGGCAAAAACCACCATGGCATTTAGTTTTCTCATAACTTTTAGCCAATCTTTAATTTTAGGGGCGAAAACCGCATTGCCAATTAATGCCCAGGCTTCGTCTAAAACTATCATAGTTGGCTCGCCTTTTAAAGAAGATTGAATGCGATGAAACAAATAAAGTAAAGCGGGGGCTAAAGCAACTTTATCTTGCAACAAATAGCCCATTTCGATACCAAAATTTCTGGCGATAGAAAAATCGATATTGTCGGTTTCATTGTCAAAAAGCCGAGCATGAGAACCGTTAGAGTGCCAAATAGAAAGCCTGTTTGCTAAACTGCCTGGGCCTCCCAAGCCCATAAAAGGAGCGATGTTTCTTAACATTCTTTGCTCTTTTGGTAGTTTATAATTGCCGTTGACTGCTTCGTTGATTCTTTCAATTTCGTGGGCACCCAAAACCTCGCCGTTAGTAGAAACCAGTGCTTTTAATAATTCAACTAAAAAAGCCCGATTTTGGCTGTTGTCTTCAAGTTGCAAAGGGTTAAAACCAGAAACTTTAGAAGCGGTGGGAATCATATATTTGCCACCGACAGCTCTGATAAAAATTTCTGCCCCGCGGTCTTTATCAAAAAAGAAGAGCCTGCCATAAAATTTTTGTGCTTGAGAGCTTAAAAAATTTAGCAGCACTGTTTTACCTGCCCCAGTTGGGCCAATAATCATGGTGTGGCCAACATCTCTCACATGAAAACTAAAAAAATAAGGAGTGCCCGAAACGGTGTTTAGCACGGTAACTGCATCGCCCCAGTGGTTGCCCTTTCTTTTGCCCGAAGGATAGTTATGAAAAGAGGCAAAAGATGCCAAGTTGAGAGTGTTGATGGTAGATGCCCTTGCCATAAAGCCATTGTTGCTAGGAAGTTGCGACCAAAAAGCGGGCTCAAGATTTAGTTTTTCTCTTACTCCTGTAATTCCTGCATTGGCTAGCTCAACAGATGCCATAGATAAAGCACTTTCTAGTGATTTTTGGCTATCTTCGATACACATGACAGTCATATAATGATTGCCAAAAGCATAGGCACCGCCCATTGCCGAATCTAGAGCCTCATCAATTTCTCTGATTTGTGAAACTGCCACATCTTCGGATTGCATTAATCTTCTTTGTTGTAATTGCATTGAGCCGATTGCCACCATACGATCGGTAAAAACGAAAGATTGACTAATAATTAATTCAAACGGCATTTGCATAAAACCATCAAAAACACCAGCATGAGTGGCGGGGCGATATTCTTTGATTGCCACTAAACCTGCATATTTTATGGTATCGGGATTGTGCACTTCTATTGATTTTGCCCCAATATAAAGTCTTGAAACTGGCAAGTAGGTATCAAGATTAGAGGTTGGTGCTAAATAATTTTGTTGATAACCGCAATTAATTATTCTGCCAAAAAAATTGAGAATTTCAGACTGAAAACCATCGTCGGTTTCAACAACTTCAAGCAACTGCGGATTATAATTAGAAAAGCCATTGAGTATTCTTTCGGTCATTTCTTCTAGCTCGCCATAGGCTTCTTTCATATATTCTTCCCAAGCGGCTTTACTAGTTTTTTGTTGGGCTTGACTGATTAAATTAATCGCCCCAACCACTCCGCCTTGCACTTGACCTTGAACAATGGTTAAAAAGTGTTCGTTAACAAAACATTTTTCGTCAGAATGTCGAGAAGCCCAATTTTGATTTAGTTGCCTGCTAAAATCATCGGGCATATCGCCGTCTGGAAAGGCTTTTTCTTTTCTTCTGATGGTGTGAAAATGCAGTGAAAAACTGCTTTGAGCCATGCTTTTTAGCAAATTATTTCGGGTGTTTTTTTTGAGATCAACATCGACATCGTCGGCGGTTTCAAAAGAAAAGCCCTTAATTTTGACCACTCTAAGCAATTCGTCTTTTTTGGTGAGAATGGTGTTGTGATTCCAGTGGCTTTTGTAAGGAATAAATTTAGAAGCAGAAACCTCTCTATTAATTACAGATTCTTTTTTAGATTTAATAACAGAGAATTGCATAGTTAGTTTTGATTATTTCTCAATAGATTGCTATTTTTGCCAATTAAAAATAAAAAAGCAAGAGCGGGTATTGCCAAAAAAACAGAAAAAATAAAAAAATTATACCAGCCCAAATAGTGAGCATAAATGCCAGCCGAGCTTGCCAATAGGCTTCGGGCTAAAGAACCCAAAGAAGTAAATAGGGCATATTGAGTGGCAGAAAAATTTTTGTTGCAAAGCGAAGTGAGATAGGCAACAAAAACCAAATCGCCAATGCCCCCGCTGATATTTTCAACAAAAACCGCTAATAATAAATTGATATCAAAACTAATTCGCCAAACATCAACATAATTGTTGTGTGATTTTGCTAAAAAACAAAAAGTTAAATTAGAAACCGCTTGCAAAAACAAAGCAAAATAAAGTAAATGCTGTATTTTAGTTTTTTTCACCAAAATCGCCCCCAGAAACACACCAAACAAAGTGGCAAACAGACCAAAAGTTTTTAAAACTCCTGCTAGTTCTTTTTTAGAATAGCCAACATCTAACAAAAATGGCATAATCATATTGCCGGCAAAGGCATCGGTAAGTTTAAAAAAAATAATAAAAAGCAATATAAAATACCATTTTTCTCTACTTAAAAAATCGCGATAAGCATCGATAATAAACAGCCAGGCTTTTTTAAATAAATCGGTTTTTTTAGATGGCAAATAAAAGTTATTTGGCTCTTTTTTGTTGCTAAAAATAATAATAAGCATCAAAAAAAATATCAAAAAAGCAATAACAAAATAAACCAAATGCCAAGCAAAACTAGTAGCTAAAAACAAAGCAAAACCACCCGAAAGCAACATACCAAGGCGATAGCCATAAATATAAATCATCGTGGCAATGCCCTGATCTTGCAAAGAAAAACTTTCGATTCTGTAAGCATCAATGACAATATCTTGGCAAGCCGAAAAAACAGCAATCAACAGGCCAAAACTAGCAATAAATAGCAAATTATTTTGTTTCACAGCAAATGCCAAGCCAATGCAAGATAAAATCAAGCCAAATTGATTAATTAAAATCCAAGATTTTTTTTGTCCAAAATATTTGTTTAAAAATGGTGCATTAAAACAATCAAATGCAGGTGCGACGAACATTTTTAGAGAATAGGGCAACGAAAGTAAAGAAAGAAAACCGATGGTTGATAAATCGAAGCCTTTTTCAAATAAAGTGGCTTTTAAAGTAGATAAAATCAGGGCCAATGGCAAACCAGCAACCAAACCAAGACAGGCTATGATTAAAAAATTTCTGTTGGCAAAGATTTTTAAAAACATAAATAATTGTTGAATTATACCATTTTTATGGTTAGAATTATACAATAAAACTTTAAAATAAATATACAATAAAAAATTATGCTTCAACACAAAAACTCTTCAACCATCTATGGCACCACTATTTTAGCGGTTCGTAAAAACAATCAAGTGGCAATTGGTGGCGATGGGCAGGTTTCTTTGGGGCAGACAGTGTTAAAATCTAATGCTAAAAAAATTAGAAGAATAGGTGATGGCTCAATTATTGCTGGTTTTGCTGGTGCCACCGCCGATGCCTTTACCTTGTTTGAAAGGCTCGAAGGCAAACTCGAGCAATATCCAAAACAACTAACCAGAGCCTGTGTTGAGCTTGCCAAAGATTGGCGAACCGATAAATACCTAAGAAAACTCGAAGCCATGATGATTGTGGTTGATAGCGAAATTTCTTTGGTTCTCACTGGCAACGGCGATGTGTTAGAGCCAGAAGATGGCATTATTGGCATTGGTTCTGGTGGCAATTTTGCTCTTGCTTCTGCTCGAGCTTTGGCCGATTCTAGCTTATCTGCCTATCAGATTGTTGAAAAATCACTAAAAATAGCAGCCGATCTTTGTGTTTATACCAATCACAACATTATTATCGATCAACTATGAAAAAAATCTTTTTGCTGTTATTGTTTGTTGTAATTAATGCTAAGTTGGCAGTTGGTGCTGTCAACATTAACATCGATAGCAATCAATATAAAGCAAAGCTCTTGTTTGCTGGGTTTGATGTCAACGAAGATAGCAAACAAATATTGCAAAAAATTCTCAATAATCTCAAAACAACTGGCTTGGTTGAAACTTTAATTAAAGAGCCAAAAATTTCCTCAGCCGAATTTGCCGATTTAACTGGTCCAGAAATTTTCGACATCAACCTACCGCCAATATTTAGTCAATATCAAAAAACCGGCATCGACGGTATTGTTATTGCTAACTTTAACTACGATTCTATTGGTAATCTAGAAATTAAAATTAGAATGTGGGATGTTTTTGAAAAAAAGCAAATTTTTGGCAAATATTATTCTGCTTCAAAAGACAGTTATGGCAAAATCGGCAATCTCATTAGCAACGAAATTTATCGCTCGGTAAGTGGCGAAGAGCAGGGGCATTTTAATTCGCAAATTCTTTATGTGTCTGAAACCGGTAGTTTCAAAAAAAGAATCAGAAAAATCTCGGTTGTTGATTTTGATGGTAGCAATTATCGCAATTTAACCGATGGCTCCGAAATTGTTCTTACCCCTATCTTTTCTAAAAGAACAGACGAAATTTTTTATCTTCGTTATTTTCAGCAAAAACCGCAAATATTTTCTTTAAATGTTAACTCAACCCGGACTCAAAAAATTGGCGGCTTTCGTGGCACCACTTTGGCTCCAAGTGTGCACCCGCTGGATGCCAACAAGCTATTAATCACCGCCATCGAAGACGGCAACAGCGATATTTTTGAAATAGACACCGAGCAAAATACTGCCAAAAGATTAACCAGCCATCCAGGCATCGACACTACGGCCTCTTATTCGCCCGACGGCAAAAAAATTGTTTTTTCTTCCGACAGAAGTGGCGGTCAGCAACTTTATTTAATGTCAAGCGATGGCTTGTCGCTTGAAAAAATCAGCAACGGTGGCGGTTCTTATTCAAAGCCAGTGTGGTCGAAAAACGGCAAATTTATTGCTTTTACCAAAATAAAAGGGGGCAAATTTTTTATTGGCATTATGTCGGGCAATGGTGGTGGCGAAAAACTGCTAACTACAGCCTATTTGGTTGAGGGGGCAAGATGGTCGCCAAACGATCGTTATTTAATTTATTCTAAAAAACTTGGGGCTTATGGCAAAAACTCCATTCCAAAGCTATATGTTCTCGACATCATTACAGGCTACGAGCATCAAATCGCCACCCCACCAGAAGAAGGGGCAACAGATCCCGATTGGATATAATACCATTTAATTTTTTATGAGAAATCCACAGCAAGTCAATGGAACTTTAAATGGAGAAACTAACTGTCAGCTAAGGTTCCTTGCTGCTTTCCTTGGCTCTGCAATTACTTTGTCGGCTATTTTAATTAATAATTCTCGTAGTATTTTCGGTGTGCGAGAAGTGGCTGGCACTATTTCGGGCGGTGTTGCTTCTTTGGTTGCTTGTCGTTATTTCTTGTCATTGATACCAGAAAGGCGAGAACAGCTATCGCAAGAAGATGGCGCTCTTCCAACAGCAATAAGAGAACAAACTGCAGAGTTAGTGCAACTAGCTCTTTTTACTGGAATGATGCCACCCAGTTAAATATTTTTATTGAAGATTGGCAAAATATTTATTGATTGCTAGCACCAAATTATTGACAATTTTTCTTTTATACAAAACACTGTTTAGCATCTCTTCTTCTTGTTTGTTTGAAAGATAGCCAAGCTCAATTAAAACCGAGGCAACATCAGGGGCGGTAAGCACCATAAAACCAGCAAAGCGATGTGAGTTTTGTAATATTTTAATTTCTGCTTGCTTCATTGCCAAAACAACCTCTAAAGCAAATTTTGCCGAGTGATTTTTGGCTTGTCTTTGCGATAGATCGATGAGGGTTTTTACAATATCTTTGCTGGCATTGGCAAAATCAACTCCATAAATAATGTCGGCCTGATTTTCTTTTTGAGCCAAAATTTCTGCCTGTTTGTCGGATGATTTTTCTGATAAAGTATAAATTGAAAAACCAGAAACATTATTGTCTGCAATCGAGTTGGCATGAAGCGAAATAAACAAATCTGCTTTTTTCTTTCGAGCAAATTCGACCCTAGTTTTTAACGGTAAAAATTTATCATCTTCTCTGGTTAAAAAAACCTTATATTTATTGTCTTTTTTTAGTTGTTTGGCTAGCTCTTGGGCATAAGCAAGAGTGAGATTTTTTTCGTAAGCACCACCATAAACCCCGATGGTTCCGGGATCTTTTCCGCCATGACCTGCATCAAGCACGATGATGAGCTTTTTTTTGCTGTCTCTGATAGTGTATTTTACTTGCGAATCGGCAGTTTTTTTGATAATAACCTTATTTTCTGGATCTGTTTTGCTGTCAATAGAGCTGTTTTCGTTATTATTTGCAGTAAGTTGCGGTGAATTACGACTAAGTAAATCGAAAGATATTGAGTTTTGTTGATGATTGGTGGCGATGTTTTGCAATAATAATTCTTCTGTTAAATCAAAAACCAATCTTAATTCGCTTTGTTGAGTTCGAAAACGAAAAGAGCTGATAAAATTTGGCAAAACTGGTTGATAATTGGCTTGTGACAGAGCGGTATTTTTTAAATCACAAACAAGTCTGGGCGGATTTTGCAGAGTAAATATTTTAAATTCTGGATTGCTGTCAAAAAATAAAGTGGCTTTTTTATTGTTATTGCTGTTGACTAATTCGATTTTTTCAAATAAAACTTGTTTTTTTGTGGCTTGATTGGCAAAACAATGTTGATGAGAACTAAGCAAAATCAAGCACAAAGCAACACAAAACCATATAATTTGTTGTAAGTTTTTGTTCATACTTGACAATTAATTGCATTTAAAAACCATTCACTTGCCAAATTTTATGCTGTTAAATGTTGATTTTCAAGATAAAAAATGAAATCTGCACTTTTTGCTTGCCTAATACCATTTCCCATCTTTAAATACATAAATATAAAGTTATTTATGTATTTAAAGATGGGAAATGGTATAATTTGCAAGTAAAATTGTTTAGCAAAATTTATAATAATACTTTAATATTTAATTTTATTTTTTTTATGCCTAATGTTCTAAATGGCGGTGACTCTATACCTGGCTCTTCTGAGCCTCCTTCAGTTGTTTCTACTGATTCCGAACGCACTTTTCTAGCATTAGCAGCTAATATTCCGCCAAGAGGAGGAGCTCTTCTTGGAGAAGAGCTAACATTTCTCACTAAAGAATTAAGTGATTTTTTACAAGGGAAGGAAGTTTCTGAAACTTTTAAAGAAGCTCTTAATAAAAAAATGCTTGAGCTTGTGAAACTTATAAGAGAAGGAGAAACTAATAAAATTGTAAATAATCTTACAACGGTTGAGCCACCTTTTTTTAAAGGCAAAAGCAGTGAGATAGAATTTAATAGTTTTTTTACTAATCAATATTTAGAAAAATTTCTTAGCGATTTAAAAGATGAATCAAAAAATGCCGTTATAATGCAAGACAAGACTAAAAAGTTTCTTGAAAATTTATCTTTATTATCGAAAAAAACTATAATAGAGAAGGATAGTGTGGATCAAGCAATTTTAAAAAATCTCTCTGGGTGTATTAATCAAGCTAATCAAGCTAGTCAATCTAGCGATCAACCAAGTGCTGGTCCAACAAGTGTTGTCGAAAGGAGTGCATTTGACAGAATGACGATGAGTTTATAACAAGATTCTTTGTGCAATTAAGGCATTTTTTATGTTTTAACTGTTGATTTTTAAGATCGAAATGGTATAATATTATTTCATAAACTAAATATATGTTTTAATATAGTGCTTGGTATTGCTTGGCTAATTAAAAATGAAAATCATATTTATGGTTTATGTTAAAATAATAAATTTATGATTTTACAAGAATATCAATATTGTTTAAACGGCGATCAGCCTAATTTTCGACCAAAAAAAATGGTGATTATGTTGCATGGTTATGGCTCGAATGCTAAAAGTTTGTTAGAGTTGGCTCGGTTTTTGGCTTTGCCCGAAGTGGTTTTTGTTGCTGTAAATGCGGTGAGTCGTTGGGAAGGTGGTTTTTTTGATAGCTACCAATGGTTTTCGCTCTATGGCAATAACGGGCAAAGAAAGCAGTTGGCCGAAATCGCTTTGCAAATTAAAGAAGCAAATTTGCAACTTGCCAATTTTATTGCAGACCAGCTCAAAAAATGGCAACTTAATTATGCCGATTTGGTGTTGTTGGGTTTTTCGCAAGGGGCGATGATGGCGAACTATCAGGGGTTTACTTTGCCACAACAAGTGGCAGGAGTGTTAAGTTATTCTGGTAGAATTATTTTACCAACTTTGTTACAACAGGCTATTTTGTTTAAACCAAAAACCTGTTTAATACACGGTAAGCAAGATTCGGTTTTGCCTTTTGAAAATTTTTTGGAAGCAAAAAAGATTCTTGCCGAATTGAATGTTGCTTATCAAGATTGTGCTTTAGATAATCTAGATCACAGCATCGATAACCGTGGCATCGAAGTTGGTAAAAAATTTTTACAAGAAGTGTTTTTATATTAACTTTAATTTTTTATTTTTTATGCCTGAATCTGAAAATGCTGTAGGGGGTTTGGGCATTGGTATGGTAGCAGGTATTTTTTTCCCTAGTGTTGCTTTTATTATGCTTGGTGCTGTGGGTGTGCCTTCCTCTGTTTTGACTGCTTGTGCTGGACCGATTGGTATTGCTATTTTTATTGGTGCGACTGTTCTTGGTTGCTATATTGGTGATCGAATAGACATAACAGAAGATGAACGAGAAAGGCGAAATAGAAGTGTAGATTCGTCAACAGAAACTAGAGTAGTTCAAGCAGAATTCACACAAAAAGTGAAAAAAGTTTATGATAAGATTAAAGAAGTTATGGATCCTCAATCAAATAATGAAGACAAGAAAACAAAAATTAAGAAAATTCTTTTTCAGAGTTTTGCCTCTCCAGATATTAGTCAGCGCATTGTTATCAATCGACAACAATTAGATGTTTTGATGAGTTTAACAGTTAATTCTGAATTTAACAATAAGGAAATATTGCAGTTAATGCAAGGCTATTGTAAGGCTGTATTGGAAACGGATGATGGTTCGAAGTTGGTAGATACATTTGTTGAAAACTTTGGGCAACAAACGGGGGCAGGACGAGGGGAGCAAAGAAGCTCAGCACCAAGCGCATCGGTTTTTGAAGCAGGTGCGGGTGTAAGTAATGGGAATTATTCTCTTCTTTGCTGATATCTTTAAAAATATAACAAAACCTTCTTAATTATTTATAACATCCAAGGCTTTTTGATGTAAAATGCTGTTGGCAGAGGCAAGAAGCTTGGTATTTGATTGTAGTTTTAGTTTTTTGCCCTGCCAATCGCTCACCACCCCGCCAGCATTTTGAATAATCGGAATAATAGCAGTGAAATCATAAACTTTTAAACCAGGCTCAATAATCAGATCAACAAAACCCATAGCTAAGCAGGCATAATTGTAGCAGTCGCCACCATAAATTACTCCGCCGATTTTTTGATATTTAGTGAGTTTGTTAATTGTTTCTAATGTTTTGAGATCTTCGTTGCAGAAAAAATAAGGAGAGGTGGTGCAAAGAACCGCATCGGCTAAATTGTGGCATTGTCTGGTTTTGATGGTTTGCTGATTAAAAATGGTTTGTTTTTGTTGGTTGGTGAACCATCTTTCTTGTGTTATTGGTTGGTTTATCATACCAAAAATTGGTTGCTGATGGCTAACAAAGCCAATTAAGTTGCCAAAAACTGGCTTGCCTGTAATAAAAGAAGAAGTGCCGTCTATGGGGTCTAAAACCCATAAATTATCGGCGGTTTCTTGGTGGCTTGGATATTCTTCGCCAATAATGCCGTGTTGCGGAAAGTGTTTTTTGATTTCGGCGATCCAAGCAAATTCTATTTCTTGATCGGCCAAAGTGACGGGGGATTGATCGAGTTTTGCCACTTCGCCATTGGCAAGCCGGTAATATTTTTTGGTAATAATATCGGCAATGTCTGCTAAATGATGGGCGAAGCTAATAATTTCCATTATTTTTCTATTAAAATATTGATTTGTTTGTTTTTACTATCGTTGCTTGCTGTGATGGTTTGTTGATAGCTTTTGATGTAGCATAAATCGTCTTTTGGATTGTTTTTTTGGTCTTCGTCTTGGCAAAAATATATTTTGCCTTGTAATAATAGTTTTTGATTATCGGCAACGGCATTTAGGCTTATTTTGTTGCTTTTGATGTCGTTCCAATTAAAAAAAGCAATTAAATTTGCTTTATTGTCTTTTGCAATTTCTACTACACTTAAAAAACTGGGGGCAGATTGATTGATTTTCCAGCCTTTTTTGGCAGAAATATCGATAGCAATTTGAGTGTCGCTTGCTATTTGAGTGCTGGGAATATTTTCGAGGTTTGGTAAATATTCAAGAAAGCTTTCTTTGGGCAACTTGAGTGGCGGAACGATGTTAAAAAGTTTAGAAGCAAGAGAAGTTCGATTGATGTTGATAATTCTGTTGTTGCCAGAATCAACAAGATAAAAGCTATCGATGCCAAGCAAAATATTGTGGGGTTCATCGAGTTGAGTGTTGTTGCTTAAATTGTCGCCTTGGTTGTTTTTTATCAGCTCTTGCTCTTGATAATTGGTTGAATCGAGTTTGAGAAGAGAATTTGCGAAAGTATTGGCAATGTAAATGCCGGTGTCGTCAACGGCAAAGCCTCTGGCATTTTGTAATTTATTGTGAGTGTTGTTATATATTTTGCTAATTTGTTGATTTTTGTCGACAAGATAAAGGGCAGAGTTGGCAGAATCAAGCACATAAAGTTTTTTGTTAAAAACATTAAGTGCTGTTGGTTGGGGCTGATTTGACTGTTTTTTGAGTTCGTTATTAATTTTGGTGAGTGGCTGAATGGTTTTTTCTGATAAAGAATAAGAAAGAATTTGCGAACTGCCAGAATTGCTAAAAACGAGGTTATTTTGATCGGGGAAAAAAGCTAGATCGACAGGTGAAAATAAAGAAACCTCGTTGGCTTTTTTGGTTTCGTTAATTTCTTCGCCAATAAAACTGTTGCCAGCAATGGTTTTTACTTGATTGTTATTGAGATCAATTAATCGCAGAGCATGGTTGTTGGTGTCGGCAACAATAATGGTGTTGTTGTTTTGATTAAAGATGATGCCTTGCGGGTTATTAAAAGCAGAATTTTGTAAATCGCCATCTTGCAAGGCTTTTTTACCAGAGCCGATTTTGGCAATGATGTCGCCTGCCAAAGTGCTGATGATAATGTTGTTTTGGGCACTGTTGGCAATAATAAAAGCAGATATTTGTTTGTTGTCAATTGACAGTTTATTGGCTTGAACAATTTTGGTTGGATAGCTTAATACATTGGTGATTAGGCGATCTTGTTCTAACAAAATTGGCAGTTTTTGGCGATTAAGACTAAAGCGATTGCTGTGTAATAATTTTTCTGTTTTTTGTAGAAAACTAGCAATGTCTTTAAGAGTGTTTATTTTGGCAATTTGTTTGGCATTTTGATCAAACAAAATAAGAGTTGGGGTTTGTTGAACTTGAAAAATGTCGACAAGTGTTTTTGCAGCATCATTAATTACCGGATGAGTGATGTTGTTTCGAATGATAGCTTTATTGAGAGTTTTTCTTTCTTGTTGGGTGGTAAATTTGGCAGTATGAATGCTAATAACCGCCAAACCTGGATATTTTTCTTGCAAATCATTGAGTTGATTGATGGTTTGCAAGCAAGAAAAACAAGCATAATGCCAAAAATTTAAGATGACAATTTTATTTTGCAAATCTTTAATGGTGAGAGACTGCGAAACATTGAGCCAATTATTGATTTGATTAACTTTTTCTAGTTGATTAAGAGGAGAGTCTTTCCAGCTTTTATTTTTAGAAATATTAACAAAAATACTAAAGATAATCCATAAAATGGCTAAGATTGAAGTTATTAACAATAAAAATGATTTATCTTTTTTGCTTAGTATCATGCTGGTTTTGTGGTAGAGTTTATTTCTTCTTGCAGAAGTTTATTAATCAATTGCGGATTAGCTTGCCCTTTGGTTTCTTTCATTATTTGACCGATGAAAAAGCCAAATAATTTTTGATCGCCAGCAACACATTTGGCAAAATTATCTTGGTTGTTAATAATTACTTTTTTTATAATGGCAAGTAAAGCAGAAGAATCAGAGACTTGTTTAAGCCCTTTTTCTTGCACAATAATAGAGGCTTTTTTGTTGGTTTCAAGCATCATATCGAGCACATCTTTGGCGATTTTGCCTGAAATTTCACCAGATTTAATTAAAGAAAGAAGCTCAATTAAATGGCTAGCCGGAAGGTTTAGATTGGCAAAATCGATATTTAACTTGTTCATTCTGCCAAATAACTCAACGGTAAGCCAAGAGACACAAAGTTTTGGCTCGTGATGGGCGATAAGTTGCTCAAAATATTGCGAAATTTCTTCTTCGGCGGTTAAAACCCCAGCATCATATTCGGAAATGTTATATTGCTTGATGTAGCGAGCTTTTTTCAGCCAAGGAAGTTCGGGTAAATTTTGTTTAATTTCATCGATAATTGTTTGTTCTAACACTAGTTTTGGCAAATCGGGATCGGGAAAATAGCGATAATCCATAGCGTCTTCTTTGCTTCGCAATGCCCTTGTTTCGCCGTTGACGGCATCAAATAATCGGGTTTCTTGCTTAATTTGTTGCCCCGATTCAAGCAATTGCACTTGTCTTTTTGCTTCAAACTCAATAGCTCGAGCAATATTTCGCATTGAATTGAGATTTTTTATTTCGCAACGGGTGCCTAAAATTTTAGAACCAACAACTCTCACCGAAACATTGGCATCACATCTTAAATTGCCTTTTTCCATATCGGCATCTGAAGTTTTTAAACAACGAAGTAGTGAGCGAATGGTTCTTACATATTCGGAAGCCTCTTGTGGCGAGCTTAGATGAGGCTTGGAAACTATTTCCATTAAAGCAACACCGGATCTGTTGAGATCGATTAGTGATAATTGTGGATGCTGATCGTGTATTGATTTTCCAGCATCTTGTTCGAGATGAATTCTTTCGATGCCGATGGTTTTTTTGACAAGCTCTTTTTTTTCGTTTTGGAAAGTGATTTCTAGCTCGCCTTCTCCTACTAACGGATGCAGATATTGCGATATTTGATAGCCTTGTGGTAAATCTGGATAAAAATAATTTTTACGATCAAAAACCGACACCGAATTAATTTTTGCCCCAATGCCTAAGCCAGTTTTTACGGTTTGATAAACCGCTTCGGCATTTATAGTGGGAAGCATTCCGGGGAAAGAGACATCAACTAATGATACTTGCGAGTTTGGACTGGCACCAAAAGCAGTGGCAGATCTTGAAAAAAGCTTAGAATTAGTGGCGATTTGAGCATGGATTTCGCAACCTATCACCACTTCATAAATATTGTTTTTTCCTTGAACTTGATACATAAATTAACGATTTTTAAAAAAGAAATTTAAGAAACTTGTCACAGAGCTTGGTTTGCTGTTTTTTTGTTGATAATGTTTTTTCTTTTTTCTATCATAGCGATCGTGACGATTTTTTTGATAGCGATGTTGTTGTTGCTGTTGTGGCTCTTGCTCGAAATCGGGTTCGCAGTTTTGTTCGTTAGTGTCAAAATCTTGCAAATAAGATTGCTCGATATTGAGTTGATTTACCTTGCCTGTGGCGATTTTCATATCAAATTCTTTTTTTTCTTCTTCGGAAAGATTTTTTCTTTTTTTGATATTAAAACCATTAACCCCATTTTCTTCACTTGGATGGAAAAAGATGTATATGTTGTAATTTTTTTCGGTGAGGTCTATTTCATTTTTTTTGTAGTTGATGATGTGAGATATGGTTTTGGCATCGGTGTAAACATAAATCACTCCCGCTTGTTTGTCGGCACAAGCATGCCTTATGGCTCTTAAAATGCTAACTACTAAAATTTCTACCGAACGAACAAAACCAGTTCCGCCACAATGTTGGCAAGGAGTGGTGATGGTTTCAAAAAAACTAGAACCCAATCTTTGTCGAGACATTTCAAGCAAGCCGAAGGCACTGATTCTGCCCATTTGAATTCTGGCTCTATCGTTTTGAAGTTCGTCTCTTAAAGTTCTTTCAATATTTCTTCTGTTTCTTTGATCTTCCATATCGATAAAATCAATCACAATTAAACCAGCTAAATCTCTTAATCTTAATTGTTTGGCGATTTCTTTTACGGCTTCTAGGTTAGTGTTGTAGGCGGTTTCTTCGATGCCAGATTCTTTTGTTGATTTGCCAGAATTGATATCGATGGCAACCAATGCTTCAGTGTTGTCGATAACAAGCGAACCGCCAGAAGGGAGGGCTATTTTTTTTTCGTAAAGAGCTGATATTTGTTGCTCAATGCGATATTTGTTAAAAATTGGTAGGCGATCGGTGTGAAGATTGATGTTATGCTTATTGTTTGGCATAGTGAGTTTAGCAAAATCAAGCACTGTTTGATAGGCTTCTTCTCCTTCAACAACCACTTCGGCGATTTGCTCGTTATAAATGTCGCGAATGCATCTGCGAATGATATCGTCTTCGGCATGTATAAAAGATGGAGCGGTAGAAGATGAGGCAGAATCTTGAATGTTTTGCCATAGTCGGTTTAAATATTCGCAATCTCTTTTGATATCTTCTGGTTTTTTGCCAACCCCCGCTGTTCTGATAATTAAAGAGCGATCGAGTGGCAAGTTGATGTCGTTGAGAATGGCTTTTAAAATTTTTCTATCGCGAAAATTGTCGATTTTTTTTGAAACACCGCCTTTGTTTGGTGTGTTTGCCATCAATACACAATATTTGCCGGCAATAGAAATGTAGGTGGTCATAGAGGCACCTTTGTTGCCTCTTTCTTCTTTTACGGCTTGCACCAGCACAAGTTGCCCAGTTTTAATAACATCTTGCAGTTGGTATTTTTTATAAATATTGTAGATGTTAGATTTGTTGCTGTCTTTGTGTTCGGCGGTTTCTTCTTCAAGCGAGTAAGAACCGATGGCAAAACTTTCTTGCTCATCTTTTTGTTGAGAAGAATAGTTGTTTGTTTCTTCTTCGTCGTCTTGTCTGGTATTTTGTGGAACGGTGGAATCAAGAATTTTTTGTTTTTCGGTATCAGATATTTGAAAATATTTAGGATGAATATCAGAAAATGGCAAAAAACCATGACGATCCGAGCCGTAATCGACAAAACAAGCCTGCAAAGACTGCTCAACTCTCATTACTTTGGCAAGATAGATGTTGCCTTTAATTTGTTTGATAGAATAGGCAGAGCGATCAAAATCGAGTAGTTTTGAATTTTGATCGACAACTGCTATTCTGGTTTCTTCTCGATGTGCCGAATCGATTATTATACAATTATTTGTCATATTTGGTAATTTAATGTAAATAAAACATAAACAATAATGTAAATCTGTTGATATTCTTCACATAATTTCTAACAAAAGTGATATTTTTTCAATTGTGATGTTGACAAAAACAACCTGTTTTAATTTGTAATTTTGATTGATAACTTCATATTTTTCACTTTTTAAATATAAATGATCTTAAGATTTACTGTTAATTGTTTGTATTTTATTTTGGTTAGCTATATTGATTTATCTATATTGGTTTGTGGTTTTAAGTAAAAATTTATTGTTAATTTTATTTTAACCTATTTTTTTGCCCTTAATTTATTCTTTAATTTATTGTATTACTTAAAAAAGTAGGCAAAAAAAACCTATAAACTAAAAACTATTATGATGCAACAAAATATAATTTCAACATAAAAAAATTGTTTAAATAATTTTTTTTGCTTTTTGTAATTCTTTAATTTTTATAAATTTAGCGAATCTTGAAAAAGCAAAAAGAGAGCTGTAAATTAAGCCATCTAAGCCATAAATGAAATATCTTCTGATAATAAAAGCTTTCAAAAAACTAAGCAAAGGAGTGAGAAAAATTTTAATATTAGAAACAGTTTTATTTTTTTTTATAGCATCTTCTGCTTGCATTTGCGAATAAGAATTGATTTTTTCTATCCAATGAGTGAAAGAACGAAAAGATTGATGATAGATAATGTTTTTTAATTGTAAAATTTTGCCATTATGCTGTTTTAACACCACCGAATCATGCACAGAACTATTGCGAAAACCAGCATAATCAACATTATATAGCCTTAATTGATTATAATAATAAGCAAATTTTTTTGGTTTTTCTTCAAAGCGAAATTTATTGACAATTTTTAAGTAAAAACCAACAACTTCACTAGAAATTGGTGTGCTAAAAATATTGTTGATTTCATCTGCCAATTCTGGTGATATTTCTTCGTCGGCATCAAGATTAAGAAGCCACTTGTGTTGACATTGTTCTTGAGCGAAGATTTTTTGAGCCCCGTAGCCGTTCCAAGCATTAGAAATAACTTTTGCTCCGCAATTTTTGGCAACCAAGCAGGTATTGTCGGAGCTGTAAGAATCTACCACGATAATTTCTTGAGCAATATTTTTTACAGAATTAATGGTTTTGGCCAATCTATCTGCTTCATTTTTGGTGATGATAAAAACCGAAATTGGTAACATAAAATAAGATTTTATAAGATTTAATTAGGTCTTTAAATTATAATTAACAACAATTTAAAATGCAAAATGACTTTTTTAAAATAATGTATTGAAAAAAAAAATTAATTGATGAAAATAATAGCAAGATGTGTTGAAATATAAATTTCTCTCACTTTATTTGTTGTTTTGGCAAAAATTTGAGTTTCAACATTTTCGTAATAAAAAATAACCAGTAAAAGCAATTCATTTATGAGAAAAAGCAAAAAAAGAACCATTATTCTATCTGTTGCACTAATATTTTTATTGTTTAATGTTGTTGGTGTTACTTATTATTTTTATAAAGTTGGTTCGGCAAAAAATGTTAATAATAAACCAGAAGTTTATCAAGAAGTAAAATCTGAAACAATTAACGATAATGCTAAAATAGTAGACTCGGCACCAAAATTAGAAGGCAAAGAAAAAGACCGCAACGATCCAAAAGATAAAAAAATATTAAATAGCCCACTTGTTAAAATACAAGAAGATGATTTTTATCTTGGTGATAAAAATGCACCCATTGTTTTTATTGAATATGCCTCGCTTTCTTGTCCTCATTGTGCAGAATTCACCAAAGAATCTTTCTCAAAGTTGAAAGAAGAATACATAGATAATGGTAAAATGGTTTTTTCTTTTAGAAACTTCCCGTTAAATAATCAGGCATTGCTTTCGTCGTTGGTGGCAGAGTGCTATGCTAATCAGCAAGAAAATAAGCATCAAAAATATTTTGATGTAGTAAAAATATTGTTTCGTACCCAAGAAGAATGGGCTTTCGATCAAAAATTTTCTGATAAATTAAAAGCAATTTTAAAGTTAGATGGTTTAAGCACTTCAAAATTTGATGAATGTGTAAAAAATCAAAAACTATTAGAAAAAATATTAAAAAACAGAATAGATGCCATTGAGCAATTATCTTTAAAATCAACCCCAACCTTTTTTATTAATGGTAAAATTGTTGAAGGCTTTGTTGATTATCCTTCTTTGAAGAAAATTATAGATAATATTTCTAGCAACACTAAATAAACAAAATGTCTAAAATTAACTCTATTAACAATTTTAGCATAGCATCTTCTAAAAGCGGTAGCTTTCTTAAATATCTCACAGAAATACAAAAGTTTCCAATTTTAACCGCAGAAGAAGAAATTAAATATGCTAATCAATTTGTTAATAATCCTGATAGTGCAGAAGGCAAAGAAGCGGCTAAAATCTTAATTCAAAGCCATTTAAGATTGGTGGTAAAAATTGCTAATAAATTCAAAAATTATGGCATACCTGTAAGCGATTTAGTTTCAGAAGGAAATATTGGTTTAATTCAAGCTTTAAAAAAATTTGCACCCGACAAAGGCTTCAGGTTTTCAACCTATGCTATGTGGTGGATTCGAGCTTTTATGCAAGAATATATTTTGCGATCTTGGTCTTTAGTAAAAATTGGCACCACTCTTGCTCAAAGAAAATTGTTTTTTAATTTGCATAAAATCAAGAAAAAACTAGGTTACAATCAAGAAAAATCTTTATCTTACAATCAAATTTCTGAGATTTCTAATAATTTAGGAGTTTCTGACAAAGAAGTAACCGAGATGGATTCTCGGTTATCGCAATCTGATTCTTCTTTGCATTCTACCATTAAAAATGATAACGAAGAAATTGCCGAAGCCATAGAGTTGGTTGTTGATAATTCGCCCAATCAAGAGCAAATATTTGCCGAAAACCAGCATCAGCAACAGCAAAAAAATCTATTTCGGCAAGCTTTTGAAACATTAAATCCCAGAGAACAAGAAATATTATGCAAAAGACAAATACTTGACAACACTTACACTTTGGGGCAGTTAAGCAAGCAATATAATGTCTCTGGCGAACGAATTAGGCAAATAGAAGAAATGGCTATTAAAAAAATCAAAAATCATATCGCTAAATTGCTACAAAATCATAATATTTAATCGCAATGTTTACAGGCATCATAACTCATCAAGCCGAAGTTTGTTTATTAGAAAAACAACAAAATGCCGATTTATTGTTGGCTCTAAAATTAAAGCATCTTTCTTTAAAAGATCGTCAATTAATTATTGGCTGTTCTATTGCTTGCAACGGCATTTGTCTTACTCTTATCAAGAAACAACAAACAGCAGAAGATATTATTTTGTTTTTTCAAGCATCTGCAGAAACCGTGGCAAAAACCACTATAAATAATTGGCAATTACAACAAATCATTAATTTGGAATTTTCATTAAAATTAGGCGACGAGCTAGGCGGGCATTTGTTGCTCGGCCATATCGACACAACAACCAAAATTCTTTTTATCGAGCAAAAAAACGAATCTTGGGAGTTTGTTTTTAATAATCCAAGCCTTGTTTCTTGTTTGATTGCTAAAAAAGGCTCCGTTGCTATCAACGGCGTGTCGCTCACTGTAAACGACATTGATAATACTAGTTTTGCTGTTAATATTATTCCGCATACTTTTTTTCATACTAATTTTCAGTTTTTGCAAATAACAGACGAGGTGAATCTAGAGGTTGATCCTTTTGCTCGATATTTGGCAAACTATTTGCAACATCAAAATTTAAGTCTTTATGCAAAAAATAATTAATTTATCTACTATTCCAGAAATCATAGAAGAGGCTAAACAGGGCAAAATGTTTATTCTAATAGACGATGAAAACCGAGAAAACGAGGGCGATTTAGTGATGCCAGCTCAAAAATGCACTGCTCAACACATTAATTTTATGGCAACTTTTGGTCGGGGCTTGATTTGTTTGGCTCTTACCGCAAAAAGAGTAAAACAGCTAGAATTGTCGCTGATGTCTAGCAATAATCAATCAAAAAATAAAACCGCTTTTACTGTTTCAATTGAGGCCAAAGAAGGCATTAGCACCGGAATTTCTGCCTACGATAGAGCAAAAACAATAGAGGTTGCCATTGATTCTGCATTAAGCAAAGAAAGCTTGGTTTCCCCTGGTCATATTTTTCCGTTACAAGCAGAAGAAGGTGGGGTTTTGGTAAGGGCTGGGCATACCGAAGCATCTGTTGATTTGGCGATTTTGGCCAATCTTAACCCTTCTGCGGTAATTTGCGAAATTATGAACGACGACGGCACGATGGCGAGATTGCCTCAATTATTAAAATTCGCCCATAAGCATAAACTAAAAATAGCGACCATTGCCGATTTGATAGAATATAGAAGAAAAAACGAAAAATTAATCGAAATGGTGGCAAGTTATGATTTCAATCACAGTGTTGGCGGGTGTTTTGTGGCAAAAATTTATCGCAATATTTTAGATGGTGTAGAGCATATTGCTTTTGTTAAGGGTGATATTAGCAAAAATTCATCAACTTTAGTAAGAATGCACCATCTTAATATTGTTAACGATTGCTTTAATTGGCTAGATAATCCAAAAAACAACAGTCTTAACAAGGCATTTAAAAAAATTGCAAAAGCTGGTAGTGGAGTTGTGGTGGTGGTAAGGCAACCTACAGAATCTATTTCTGATTTTTTTAATCTAACCAAACAACATAATAATTCGGCTCATATTTTAAGAAATTATGGCATAGGTGCCCAAATTTTAGCAGATTTGCAAATTAAAGATCTAATTTTGTTGTCAAATAATAAACAATCAGTAATTGGTCTTGAAGGTTATAATATTAAAATATCTGGTTATCGTAAGCTGTATTAAAAAATCGTCTAAAAACATTTTTATAAATTTTTTTAGATTATGTGAAAATTTCTCTTGTAAAATATAAAAAACAACTTGCATTTTAAAAAACATCTTTTAACATTAATGTTTATTAAAAAAAGTTATGAGCATCAGTTTTATAATTTTTTGCTTATGTTAATTGAAAATACAAAAAAATGCAACATTCTTTATATGAAACCGTTTTTATTGCTCGTCAAGATCTTTCAACAGATGATATCGAAGCATTAATTGGCAAATTCTCTAAAATTATTACCGATGAAAAAGGTAAAATATCTTACGAATATTGGGGCCTTAGAACTTTAGCTTTTCCAATCAAAAAAAACAGTAAAGGTCATTATATTCTTCTTAAAATCACATCAACAAAGCAATCTGTTGCTGAATTAAGAAGAATAATGAGCTACAACGAAAACATTATTCGTTCTATGACTTTTGCCGTTGCTTCTCACTCTCAAGAATCTTCTTTGTGTGTTAATATCAAAGATCCTAATGCTAAAAAAGAGAAAAAAGAAGAAAACAGCAATCTCGATCTCATCTTATCTCAAATTCAATTCGAGGCATAAAATATGACTACCAATAACAATACAGTTCGCAACATCAACACTCACGAAAATGAAGATACTTTTTTAAGAGTATCTTTGGTTAATCAAAGTGTATTCATCAGAAAGAAAAAAACTTGCCCACTAAAAAACTATCCTCTGTCTGAAATTAACTATAAAAATTTGAAATTACTTAACAAATTTTTATCTGAAAGAGGCAAAATTGTGCCAAGTCGCATTACCAATGTTGATCTTAAAAAACAAAGAGCAATTGCTAAAGCAATCAAACAGGCAAGAAAATTAGCCTTAATTTCGCCAATTAAAAAAGATCTAAATTTTAATCAATAATATTTATGAAAATTATTCTTACTGCAAATTCTAAATTGGGTAAAATTGGCGATGTTGTTGTGGTTAAAAATGGTTATGCTAAAAATTTTCTCATCCCAAATAAAAAAGCCATTTGCTTAACAAAAGAAAATCAAAAAACATTCGAAGCACAAAAACATTTATACGAACAGCAAAATGCTAATTCTATCGATTTAGCAAATTCTATCAAATCTGTTTTAGAGCAAAAAAATATCATTATCATCGAAAATGCCTCTGATGACGGTCATTTATATGGTTCGGTCAATTCTACTTTGATTGCCAAAAAAATAAATGAAATTATCAATGGCAACAAAGTGGAAAGAAACAATATTATCTTGCAAAAACCAATCAAAGAAGTGGGTCTTTATCAAATAAACCTAAACTTACATCCAGCTGTTGAAATTTTGGCAAAAGTAGTTGTTTCAAGAAGTGAATCAGAAGTTGCTTCTATGTTAGCAAATGCTTAACACATAAGCAAAACAATGATTATATTTCCTGCTATAGATATCAAAGATTCTAAGTGTGTAAGGCTTGTTAAAGGCGATATGTCTGCTCCAACTGTTTTTAATCATTCTCCAGTTGAGCAGGCGATATACTTTGAAAATGCTGGTTTTAAATTTTTGCATGTTGTTGATCTAGACGGTGCCATTGCTGGTAAGTCTGTTAATTTTTCTGTCATCAAATCGATTGTTGAGGCGGTTAAAATACCAGTGCAGGTTGGCGGGGGCATTCGTTCATTACAAGATATTGAAAAATTTTTATCAATCGGGGTTAATAGAATTATACTTGGCACTGTGGCTACCAAAGATCCAAAACTTGTTATCGATGCTTGCAAAAAATTTCCGGGAAAAATTGTTATTGGCATAGACGCCATTAATGGCTTTGTGGCAACCGACGGCTGGGTTAAAAGTAGCAAAATAAAAGATAGCGACTTGGCCAAAAAATTTGAATATTGTGGTGCTTCTGCCATTATTTACACCAACATTGAAAAAGACGGCACTTTAAGTGGTCCAGATTATTTATCAACTCACAATATTGCAAAAAACTTGTTAATACCCGTCATTATGTCGGGTGGCATTTCGTCTTTACACGACATTAAACAAGCGAAAAAATATGAAAAAGATGGCATAATTGGTGTTATTGTTGGCAGGGCAATTTACGATAAAAAAATTGAAATTAACGATTTAGTTCAACAATTTGTAAAATAAAAAATTATTGAGCTATATTTTCTTTTAACACACACTTTTAAACCAATCAAAATTTTATGTCAAAACTACCTAAAATAGCTCAAAATAGCCCATTTGCAATTGAAGTTGAGGCTGGTAAAAAATATTCTTGGTGTTCTTGTGGCTTGTCGGCAAAACAGCCGTTTTGCGATGGAGCTCATAAAGCCTTTAAAAATGCAGATGGCTCTAGTGTGATGAAATCTGTAGCTTTCGTGGCCGAAAAAAACGAAACTCTATATTTTTGCGGTTGCAAACATAGCTCTCACCCAATTTTATGCGATGGTTCTCATGCAAAACTAACGCCAAAAAATGAGCAAGAATAAAGAAAAATCTTTTGGCTTATGGTCTTTGTTGCCATATTTTTTGCCTTATAGAAAAAAAGTTATTTTAGCAGCTGTTGCTTTATTTACTACCGCGATAATGGTGTTGTTTTTTGGTAAAGCCATTAAATATCTTATCGATTATGGTTTTAATCGAGCCGACCCCCATCTTAACTTGATGATTATTATTTTTGTTTTGGCGGTTTTTGTTTTGGCGGTCGCTGGTTATTATCGTTCTTTTCTTATCAATTCTGTTGCCGAAAATGTTATTAACGACATTAAGCAAAAATTATATGCTCATATTTTAACTTTTTCTCCAGATTTTTTTACCAATGCCAAAACTGGCGACATTATTTCTAGGCTTACCGTTGATACTATTGTAATTTATAACATTATCAGCAACACTGTTTCATTTTTTTTACGAAATTTAGTGTTGTTTCTTGGTGGTTTATTATTTTTATTTCTCACCAATACCAAGTTGAGTTTGGTGGCTTTTTTAGTTATTTTGTTGGCGGTTTTGCCTATTATTTTTATTGGCAAAATTTTAAAAAAAGTTTCTTATCAAACTCAAAATGCTATCGCTTCTGTTTCTGCCCATATCGAAGAAAGCTTAAACGGCATTCAAACCATTCAAGCCTATCTGTGTGAAAACCGCGAAATCGCTAATTTTAATCAACACAGCAATAATGCACTTCGCTCTTCTTTAAACAAAATACATTTAAAGGCCTTATTGGTTGCTTTGGTTATCGCTATTTCTTTTGGGGCGGTTTCTATCATTATTTTAATTGGTGGGCACGATGTTTTATCGGGCAAAATAACCGCAGGCGAGTTGTTGTCTTTTTTGTTTTATGCTGTGCTGATGGCAACTTCTTTGGTTGGTTTAAGTCAAATTTTTAGTCAAATACAAACTGCCAGCGGTTCTTTATTGCGAATTGGCGAACTGTTGGCAATAAAACCAAATTCTCCAACAACACAAAATAATAGCAACGAACATAACATTGCCATTTCAGCACCAATTGATATCAATTTCTCGCAAGTCGGCTTTCATTATTTAGAAAAAACTCAACAAAATATTTTAACCGATTTTAATCTAAAAATTAATTACGGTGAAAAAATTGGCATTGTTGGCCTAAGCGGTTCGGGCAAAAGCACAATTTTGCAGTTATTGTTAAGGTTTCAACAAGTATCTACTGGGCAAATATTGTTAAACAATCACAACATCAACGAGCTACCACTGGCTTTGTTGCGCGAGCAATTTGCTTATATTTCGCAAAACTGCTTTATTTTTTCGGGCAGTGTTTTTGAAAATATCTCTTATGTCAACAAAAACATTACTAAACAGCAAGTTTTATCTTTGGTTGAAAACACTCCCGCTTTGCATTTTATTTTAGATTTTAAAGATGGTCTTGATACTTTGGTGGGCGAAAAGGGTGTAAAAATTTCTGGTGGCGAAAGACAGCGAATTGCTTTGGCTAGAGCAATTATAAAAGATTCTCCCATATTGCTTCTTGACGAAATAACCTCGGCTCTTGATAATCAAAATCAAAAACTAGTTATGCAAGCAATTAATCAATTGGCAAATCACAAAACAGTAATCACCGTAGCTCATCGTTTATCTTTTTTAAGCAATTGTCAAAAAATTGCTTTTATCCATCAAGGTAAAATAGTAGAATATGGCGAGCATCAAGAATTGCTGGCTTTAAATGGTTTTTACCGCAAAATGTTTGATGCCGATATCAATTTAAATTAATATTTTATTATGATAAATTTACAATATGTTTGTCAAAATCCACAAAATTTTGATGTGGCAATGAAAAATCGCAACAGCAATTTTTCTGCTCAGCAAATTATCGATCTAAATCAACAGCGAAAACAACAAACACAAGCAATTCAAGAATTACAAGCCAAAAAAAATAGCATTGTCAACAATATTGCTATTGCTAAAAAACAACAAAATGAACAACAGGCAAATCTTTTATCGCAAGAAGTAAAAGCAATTAACGACGAAATAAAATTATTGCAACAACAAAACGATATCGAACAAGAACTAGAAAATTTATTATTGCAAATCCCTAATTTACCAGAAGATTCTGTGCCGATTGGTGCTTCAGAAGAGCAAAATGTGGTCATAGAAAACTTTGGTGAGGTCAGAAAATTTAATTTCACTCCGCTTGCTCACGATGAAATTGGCAAAAACCTCAAAATGCTTGATTTTGAGCAATCTGCCCTAATGTCGGGGGCGAGATTTTCAACTCTTAGCGGTGCCTTGGCAAATCTCGAACGGGCTTTGTCAAATTTTATGCTCGATATCGCTTTAAGTTATGATTATTGCGAAGTTTCTCCGCCAAATATGGTTAAAAAAGAAGCGATGTTAAGAGCGGGGCAATTGCCAAAATTTGCCCAAGAAGCCTTTAAAACCGAAGATGATTATTGGCTAATTCCCACTAGTGAAGTTTCTTTAGTTAATTTGGTTGCCAACAAAATACTCGATGTTAAGCAATTGCCACTACGATTTGTCGCCTACACTCCGTGTTTTCGTCAAGAGGCGGGGGCGGCAGGCAAAGATACTAAGGGCATCATTCGTCAGCATCAATTTAAAAAAGTTGAACTAGTTTCAATTACCACCGCTCAAAATTCGCAAGAAGAGCACGAAAGAATGACAAAAGTAGCTGGCACGGTGTTGCAAAAACTCGGCTTGCCGTTTCGAAAAATTTTGCTTTGCACTGGCGATATGGGTTTTTGTGCCCAAAAAACCTACGACCTAGAGGTTTGGTTGCCTTCGCAAAATAAATATCGTGAAATTTCTAGTTGTTCTAACTGTGGCGATTTTCAGGCAAGAAGGGCGAACATTAAATATAAACAAGACAACAATAATTTTTTTGCCCACACTCTCAACGGTTCTTCTTTGGCGGTGGGCCGAACTTTGGTGGCTATTTTAGAAAACTATCAAAATCAAGATGGTTCGGTTGAGGTGCCAGAGGCTTTGCAAGCTTATTTGCAAGGTTTAAAAAAAATTACTTGCTAATTATTTATTTACGATTAAAATAAATTTTTTAACCTAGAAATAGGTTTTTTAGAATAATACCAAATTGATAATTTTAATATGGCAAACACTAAGTCGGCACAAAAAGCTTTAAGAGCAAGCGAAAGAAAAAATGTTGTTAACACTTCTAGAATTAATCGCATCAGAACTTTTATTAAAAAAGTAGATCTTGCAATTAAAAATCAAGATAAACAAAAAGCCTTAGAGGCCTTTAAAAATCTTGAGCCAGAAATTGCTAGAGGTGTAAGCAAAAAAGTTATTAAACTTAACACAGCTTCACGCAAGCTTTCTAGATTGTCTTTGGCAATCAAAAAAATCGAACAAAAATAGTATTCAATTTTTAACATCATCATCCTATGAAAAGAACTTGGCAACCTAGTAAAATTGTACGTAAAAGAAGACACGGTTTTCGTTCTCGCATGGCAACTGCCAATGGCAGAAGAGTGCTTTCTCGCAGAAGATTTAAAGGCAGAGAATCTTTGTCTGTTTAATATTGTAAATTTTTTTGCAAATAATACCATTTACCATATTTAAATGCATAAATAACTTTATATTTATTAATTTTAATCTTTAGTTTAAAACCTTGATTTATCTAGATAAATCGTCGATTTTAAACTAAATTTAAAATTCAAAATAATTTCGTTCTTTATGCATTTAAATATGGTAAATGGTATAAGTTAAAATCTGTTGTTTTTAATATAAATTAGAAATATATTATGAAAATTTTGTCCATCAAAAAATCAGCAGATTTTAATCAAAAAAACAACAAACTAACCACAAAATTTCACACCAACAGCTTTACTTTATTAGCAACTCCAACTAATAGTTTTTACTTTTGCGATAATCAGCGAAAAAAAGCAAAAATATTTTGTCGTTTTGGCTTGGTCGTTTCAAAAACAGCCAGCAAACTAGCGGTAGAAAGAAACCTCATCAAAAGAAGATTCAGAAGTTGTTTTTGTAATCTTAATAGCACCCTTAAACAACAGCATACCGATTACATTTTTATTGCAAAACAAGCGACAATAAATTTTCAATACAATAAAATTAAACAAGATATGCAATATGCCTTATCTAATCTTGCAAAATTTAATCGAAAATTACCATGAAACTTTCTACAAAAATTAATTGGTTGTATAGCATTTTAGCGATGTTTGTTGTGGTAGTGCTAGTGAATATTGGTTATTTATTTTTAGCCAATCGTTTCAACAATGCACCTGTGGTTGAAAATGCTTTTTTAAAAGGGGTTGAATATAATAAAACCATCAAAATTTTTGATTCTTACAAAAAAGCTGGTTACGAACTTAACTTCGAAGTTAAACCTTCGGCAAACTCGCCAAATAGCTACAATGCTTTTATTTCTCTTGAAGGCAAAGATGGCGAGGTTGAAGGAGCTTATATCGAGGCTTTTTTCTTAAATAAAGCCAAACCGCAATATAATTTTTATCGCACCTTGCAATTGGTTGATGGTTTTTATGTTGCTTACGATGTTTATTTTCCTGCGATAGGGGCTTGGGATTTAAAATTATTAATCAGAAAAGACGATAAAATTCTTTTTCAAGAAGACAAGCAAATAAATATTCCAGAATATAAACTTCCTGCAAAATAATATCATTTCTACTAATAAATACAGCACCTCGATCTAAATTCCCCTTCCTGTGGAAGGGGTGGATTTTCGCATAAGTGCAACTTATGCGAAAAGACGGGGTAGTGTTGTGAGACACGGCACAATGCCACTTCGAATTAATCCTACCGTGTGTTGCCGACACTACCCCGTTGACCTTCGGTCGCCACCCTTCTGCAGAAGGGGAATTCTGACCGAGAACTGCTTGCTGGCACTACCCCGGCACTTCGTGCCACCCCTTCGTTAGTGCGGGGAATTTGTCCCAGTTCTGTTTGTCGAAACTACTCAGCACCAATTCACGGCCACCTCTTCTACGAGAAGGGTAATTAAAAAATTAAAATGGTTTTAGCAATTTCTAAAAAAAATGTTTTGCTATCTAAAATTAAGATTGTTAAAATAACAGGTAAAATCTTTAATTATGGTGTTTTTCACACAACTTATTTTTTATGTCTAATAAATTTGTTTATTCTTTTGGTGATGGCAAGGCAGAAGGCAATGCCTCAATGAAAAATCTCCTTGGTGGCAAAGGTGCCAACTTGGCAGAAATGTCAAAAATGGGTTTGCCTGTGCCCCTTGGTTTTACTATCACCACCGATGTTTGCACTGCTTTTTACAACCACAATCGCCAATTTCCTGCGAATTTAGAGCAACAAGTTGAGTTGGCAATCAAAAATTTACAACAAGCTATCAATGCTAATCAGCAAAATAATTGTTTGCAATTCGGCAACGAAACCAATCCGCTACTTTTTTCTGTTAGATCTGGTGCTAGAGCTTCAATGCCCGGTATGATGGACACCATCTTAAACTTGGGTTTAAACGATAAAACCGTGCTTGGTTTGGCTCAAAACAGCAACAATCCTCGTTTTGCTTTTGATTCTTACCGCAGGTTTATTCAAATGTATGCATCGGTGGTGCTTGAAATAGATCATCATCATTTCGAAACCATTTTACAAGAAAAAAAAGAAGAGCATTCTTTAATTGCCGATACTCAGCTCACCGCACAGCATTTGCAAGAAATTGTTTCGCTTTATCAACAAGAAGTTTTAAATCACACAGGCAAGCCTTTTCCACAAGATGTTTATCAACAACTTTGGGGGGCGATTAAAGCAGTTTTTGACTCTTGGATGAACGATCGTGCCATCACTTATCGCTCTTTACACAACATTCCTGCTAGCTGGGGCACCGCAGTTAATGTGCAGGCAATGGTTTTTGGCAATTTGGGTGAAACTTCGGCAACAGGGGTGGCTTTTACTCGAAACCCTTCTACTGGTCTTAACGATTTATACGGCGAATATCTTATCAATGCCCAAGGCGAAGATGTTGTTGCAGGCATTCGAACTCCTCAATCAATTACTATCGCTGGCAAAAAAAGCCTCGGCTCAACTTTGCCTGCCATGGAAGAAACCATGCCAACAGTTTTTGCCGAACTAATAAATCTCTGCTCTGTGCTAGAAAAGCGATATCAAGATATGCAAGATATTGAATTTACTATTCAAAACAACAAGCTGTGGCTTTTGCAAACCAGAAACGGCAAACGAACCGCTCAATCTGCCATAAAAATAGCCGTCGATATGGTAAAAGAAGGGGCGATAACCAAAGAACAAGCCTTGCTAAGGCTCGATCCAGCTAGCCTCGATCAGCTCTTGCACCCAACACTCGATCCTAAGGCAAAAATGCAAGTTTTAACCAAGGGTTTGCCAGCTTCTCCGGGTGCCGCTTCTGGTGTGGTGGTTTTTTCTTCGCAAATGGCCGAAAAAAGAGCCGAAAATGGCGAAAAAGTTATTTTAGTGCGAATTGAAACTAGCCCAGAAGATATCAAAGGCATGCATGTTTCGCAAGGCATTTTAACCGCTCGAGGCGGTATGACATCTCATGCGGCGGTGGTGGCAAGAGGCATGGGCACTCCTTGTGTTTCGGGGGCAAGTAATTTGCATATCGACTACGAAAAAAAGTTTTTTATTATCGGCAATTCCAAGGTTTGTGAAGGCGATATTATCACCATCAACGGCTCAAATGGCGATGTTATTTTGGGCTTGGTGCCAACTTTGCAACCGCAACTATCTGCCGAGTTTCAAACCATAATGTCTTGGGCCGATGAAGTTCGCCAGCTCAAAGTTCGCACCAATGCCGAAACTCCTCTCGATTGTCAAACTGCCCGAAATTTTGGTGCCGAAGGGGTTGGTTTGTGCCGAACCGAGCATATGTTTTTTAACGAAGATCGCATTATCGCTGTAAGGCAAATGATTTTAGCCGAAACTGTCGAAAAAAGAAAAGAGGCTCTCGATAAAATTTTGCCAATGCAAAGGCAAGATTTTCTTGAAATTTTTAAAATTATGAGTGGTTTGCCAGTTACCATCAGGTTGCTCGACCCGCCGTTGCACGAATTTTTGCCACACAAAGATCACGAAATAATTGAATTGGCAAAAATTTTACAAGTAGAAACCAGCTACATCAAACAGCGAAACCATCAATTGCAAGAGCACAACCCAATGTTGGGGCATCGCGGTTGCAGGCTTGGCATTTCTTATCCCGAAATTTACCAAATGCAAGCAAGGGCAATTTTTGAAGCGGCGGTTTTGGCAAAACAACAACACAATGCCGATGTTTTGCTAGAAGTGATGGTGCCGTTGGTTGCCACTTATAAAGAAATTCAAATTATTAAAAATCTCATTATCGAGGTTGCCAAACAAGTCGAGCAAGAAAATAAAATCGAGATTTCTTACATGATTGGCACTATGATAGAACTGCCAAGAGCGGCCATTATTGCCAACCAAATTGCTAAAGAAGCCGAATTTTTTAGTTTCGGCACCAACGATCTTACTCAAACCACTTTTGGGCTTTCTCGAGACGATGCCGGTAACTTTTTGGGGCATTATCAAAAAGACAACATTTTAACCTCCGACCCTTTTGCCGAGCTCGATTGCGAAGGTGTGGGCGAGCTTATCAAAATCGCTACCGAAAAAGGCAAATCAACTCGGCCAAACATCAAGCTTGGCATTTGTGGCGAACACGGTGGCAACCCTGCTTCTATTGAGTTTTGTCAGCAAGTTGGCTTAAATTATGTTTCTTGCTCGCCTTATCGAGTGCCAATTGCGAAACTAGCGGCTGCTCAAGCGGTTTTAAAGCAAAGAAAATCTTAGTTTTTTTATGAAAATCACCATTCATCAAGAGCAAGATTTTGCAAAAATGCGGGTGGCGGGCAAATTGGCTTGTGAGGTTCTTGATTATATCGCTCCTTTTGTGCAGGAAGGGGTTAGCACGAATCGGCTAAACGATTTGTGCCATGCAAAAATTATTTCTGCTGGTGCTATTCCTGCCCCGCTAAATTATAAGGGCTTTCCTAAATCTATTTGCACTTCGGTTAATCATGTGGTTTGCCACGGCATTCCTAGCGATAAACTTTTAAAAAACGGCGATATTATCAACATTGATGTCACCGTTATTGTCGATGGTTGGCACGGTGACACCAGCAGAATGTTTTTTGTTGGCAAGCCCAGTATTAAAGCCAAAAAACTGGTCGATACCACCTTTGAATGCTTAATGCTAGGCATTGAGCAGGTAAAACCGGGGGCCGATTTTAATGAAATTGGCAAGGCAATTCAAAAACATGCTCACAAAAATGGTTTTTCGGTGGTTCGCGATTTTTGCGGGCACGGCATTGGCAAGGTTTTTCATGCCGAACCAAATGTGGTGCACTATGCTTGCCAAAAATATGCCACAATGCAAACTGGTATGTTTTTTACTATTGAGCCGATGATTAACGAAGGCACTCACGAAACCTTATTAAATCAGCACGACGGCTGGACGGTCTGGACTCGCGACAAAAAACTCTCGGCACAATTTGAGCACACCCTTGCTGTCACCGAAACTGGTTATGAGATTTTCACTATCTAATATTATTTCTCTATCTAAATTCCCCTTTTCGCAGAAGGGGTGGCGACCGAAGGTCGAGCGGGGTAGTGTCGGCAAGCCACGGTAAGATCTTACTCGAAAAAACATCTGCGGTTGTCTCCCAACACTACCCCGTCTTTTTTTTGCCAAGGCAAAAAAAATCCACCCCTTCTAAAAAAGGGGAATTTTGTCCCAGCACTTTTATATTTCTCTCGCAAAAAAAAGTTGCGGGCTTGGTAGTGTCGACCAACCAATAATCTCTCTAAATTTTTTTACGAAATATGGGAATGTTTAATATACTTGTTTTGCATAGACAAAATATAGCTTTAGTTGATATAAAAATCAACTAAAATTGTCTAGACTCTTAAATAATATCGTTTTCATAAATAAAAGCTATATTTATGAAAACGGTATAAGTCCATTTCAACTCTCTAACGAGTCATTTAACAAAATATTATTTGCAATTGCTTTTGCTAGAGTCGATTCCCAATTTCTTCAGCATTAACAAGTGGTGATTGCACAGTACTAGCAGGAACAAATAATTCCTTCAATCTATAAATATCTTTCTTCATTAATTCTATTTTACCAGTTTCTTGTGGTTCAAGCTTATCAAAAACATCATTTATAAAATTAATTTCTTGTGTCAGATTTTCGTTTTTAGCTTTCAATGATTTATTGCTATAATGCACATATGTTGCACCTGCCACTAATGCAGCTCCTGCAACAGCAGCTCCAACTCCAGCAGAAGCGGCCCCTAATGCTGTTGCTGCTGTTACTGCCGCACCAATACCAAGTCCTATATAAAGAACCCCGGAGGCACCAATAAAATTTCTTCGACAAATATTTGACAACTGTTTGCCTTCATTTTGCTTAATCTTTTTCTCAGTATATTGTTTAAATTTATCTTTAAGATCTTGCAATTTAGCCTGATTATCTTTGCGTGAATTTAAAATTGCATTAAGATCATCTCTAGGAATGCGAGAAATAATTAAGTCTGCTTTTTGTTCTTGTGCTGTATTATCACTTGTCGAAGTTAATAATTCCTTAATTTTGCTTTTTTTATTATTATATAATGCTTTAAGATCATCTAATTTTGTATTATTATTTTTTGCTATATCTGTTAAAATTCCATTAAGCTCTCCATCATCATTACTAGAATTATAGAATAAAACAGCTTGTTCAGTCGCTTCTTTTTTTGGTATTGCTTTATCTTTTTCCATTATTATAGTAGCAATAATTTCGATTTGCTGATCCCTAACTTGGCTTTGTAAATTCTGTAGATTCTATATATTATGTTGTATATTTGGCATATAATTAAAAATTTTCAGTTAATTTGATAATATTTGCTATAAAATAAATTAAAATACAATAAATATTATATAACTAATTTATAGCTAGTAAATGCATATTATTATATTAATTTTTAATTGTCAAGAAGCTTTTTTTACAAATTTAAAATATTTTTAATATTGTAGCATAAATTACAGCATATTTTATGGCACTGTTGCATTACTAATTTGCCAAACTTATTTTATTTTTTGCTAGTTTTGAATAGAAATTTCGGCTATTTTCAGTCTTATATTCAACATATTTGGCTAAAAATAGGTAAAATCGTGTTGTTGCATTAGCACAACTAAAAAATTTTGTCATCCAAAAATCGCAAATAAAGTGAAGCAAATTTGGGATGCAACAGTGCCTTAAGATATTTTTCTAGCTCTCTATCTCTGAACTCTCCCATAAATTGTTAAATGTCAAATAATATTTTTATTTTATCTAAAATCTCTATTTCACCGAACTTGATTTTTTGCTAGCTTTTTTGGTTTTTTGCTGTAGAATTTTCAAAACTGGCAAAAAATCAAAACAAATTTGAGATGCAAGTCTCGCTATTTGCGGTTTTCACAAAATAAATGCAAGCAAAACAACTTACCTTTCAGCAAATCATCAACAAAACCGCTTCTGCTCTCACTGGTTGCGATGGCTTAAATATTGAGTTTAGCCACCATCATAGTCATAATTTTTTTTTATGGAACCAGCATTCGTTAAGCAACAATGGCATTAAAGCCTATTATCCGCAACAACTCAATAAAAAAAGCCAAAAACTTGCCTATCAATTAAGCAAGGCAAATGTTGATATGTCGTGCTGTTATTTGTTGTTTTGTAATCTCAAGTTGCATAGCGAATTGTTGCAACAGCAATCAACAGAAAATATGGCAATGTTTGATGAGTTCGAAAAAATTCGGCTACTCTTGTTGGCAAACGAAAATTATCTGGGCATCAGCAAAAACATTGCTTTTGCTATCGAAAATTTTATTCATCAGGCAGATCGTTATAACATCGCTTTGTTGTTGCTAAATAACCATCTGCACGGCACCGCCAATTTTGTGCAAAAACTAGCTTTGCAACTGCCAAAAACACTTTTGGCAAAAATTTTTGCTCTCAAAAAACACATTCATCAACAGCAAAAATTCGCCCAAGAGGCAAGCAAAGTTATCGCCAGTTATCGGCTTTTTTTACAAGAGCAACAAACTCAAAACCAAGAAAATCAACAGGTGCCACCCGATAATTTAGCACCAAATCAAGAAGATGCAAACCAAGATAATCTGCAAGAAACAGCTCACACTCAACCGCCAGATGAACAAATCAATCGCCAAGAGCAAAATCAAGAAGCCAAAAACGAGCAAAATGTTGCTTATGATGAAAAAAATATGCTAGAAAAACACCCAGAAAGCCAGCCAAACTCTCAAAGACAACCAAGTATTGATGAGCAAAAAATTGTGTTTAGCAAGGCTTATAAAATTTTCAACAGCAGTTTTGATGAGGTGATTTACCCAGCGAAGTTTTTAGGCAAGCCCGAGCTAGATTTGTTGTTGAGCCAGTTGATGGCAAAAATTGCCACTCTTAAAACGGTTTCTAATAAAATCAGTTTAAAATTTAAACAAAAATTGTTGTCGAAAAAAAATAATATTCTCGAATATCAGCAACTCGGGGTGTTGAATCGCAAAAAACTCACTCAAATTGTTTTGAATCCGCATCTTGAAAACATTTTTATTAATCAAAAAAATCACGACTATCAAAACACCACCATCACTTTGTTGCTTGATAATTCGGGCTCGATGAGGGGTATGCCAATTGTGATTAGTGCAATGTCGTGCCAAATTATTGCCACTATTTTAGAGCGATTTGGGGTGAAAACCGAAATTATTGGCTTTACCACGGTCGATTGGAAGGGCGGGAAAGTGAAAAAACTATGGGAGATGAGTGGCAGGCCAAGCGAGCCGGGCAGGTTAAATCAACTTCGGCATATTATTTATAAACACAGCAAGCAAAGCTTTAAAAAGGCAAAAATCAATTTGGGGCTGATGCTAAAAGAGGGTTTGTTAAAAGAAAACATCGATGGCGAAGCCTTGCTTTTTGCCAAGGCTCGGCTGATGCAACAAAGCGAAAAAAGAAAAATTTTGGTGGTAATTTCAGATGGCAACCCAGTTGACGATTCCACCAACTCCGCCAATGGCTACGATATTCTTAGTTGGCATTTGCAAAAAGTGATTTGGCAAATCGAAAAACAACAAAAAATCGAAGTAATCGGCATTGGCATCGGGCACGACTTGCAAAGATTTTATCAAAACTCCATTACAATAGATAACTTAGAAGATCTTGGCAATGTGCTCATTGCCAAGATCAGCGATGCACTGTGAGATGTTGTTATAATGCTACTACTCTTCTTTCTGCTGGTGTTGCTTGTGCTCCTGCTGGCATTCCTGCTGGTGTTGCTTGTGCTCCTGCTGCTGCTTCTGCTAATGCTAGTTCTAGTGCTGTTTTTGCTGATGTTGATTGCACATTAGAAGGACCGACTTCCAAGCCTACACCAGCACCCTTATCTTGCTGTTCTCCAGCAATAATCACTTCGTCAAGCACATGTATTCCTGCATTGTTGCGGGTAGCTCTTTTCTTGTCTTGGTATTTTTTACAACAAGCGATAGCAAGGGCACAAGCAGCAATAACAGTAAGCATAGAAATAGGAGCTGCAGCAGTATCGCTTGCTTCTCCTTGATTAGGTTGTGGCAAAAGAAGTTTATTTATTGCATCGATTACTGCTTGTGTGTCGACTTCTTGTGTGTCGGTGGCGGTGGTGGTGGTTGTGGATTTGACAATTCTATTTAGTGTTTCATTCAATAGCTGTTGTGCTGTTGTATCGCCTTTAAGTGCCTGCCTTATTGTTGTTGTTAGTGTTTTTGTTTTTGTCGAAGAATTTGACTGCTGAAGCACAGATTGTGCTACAGAAGTAACAAACCATGGTAATAAAGATGACGATGTTTTGGAAGATGAAGGTTTTGGAGTTGTTGTAAGTTGGCTGGCTATTGTTGATGCTATTTTATTAGTAGATTTTGTTGTGGTTGAACTTAATGTTGTTGGGGCTGAACTTAATGTTGTTGCTATTGCAGATAATGTTTGTGTTAACAAATCTGATGGTATTGTTGCTGATATTTCTGTTGTTTTTTGCGGCGATGATGTTGATGATACTGTAAGTTTATGTGTTCCGTTATCTTGTGGTGTAGTTTGCACTATATGTGTTTGTGATATAAAAGTAGAACTTCCTGATGTAAATGTTGTGGCAGTGGCACTAGAAGTAGTTGATATTGTTTTATCTTTAAGATTTATGTTGTGATTTGTTCCGCTAGTTGTGGTGGCGGTTATAGTGTCATTCTCGTTAAATTTAACAGTATTAGTATCGGAAAATGATACAGTAGCTCCTTCTGAGGTGGCGATAGTTGCTGTGTTGCTTGTATGATCAATTGTGGTAGTTGTTGTTCCCGATGTTGATTGTGTAATATAGGTTGTTGAAGTATCTGTATGGGATACCGTTGTTGTTGAACCAATAGTGGGTGTAAAAGTTGTGGTTTGCTTTGTTGTTGGATGTGTTGTTGAATAAGTGAATGTTCCATCTTCGTTGGCAGATAACGTTGTTGTTGAATCGGCAGTGGGTGTAAAAGTTGTGGTTTGCTCTGTTGGATGTTTTGTGGTGATTATGCCTGTGTTATGATCAATTGTGGTAGTTGTTGTTCCCGATGTTGATTGTGTAATATAGGTTGTTGAACCAATAGTGGGTGTAAAAGTTGTGGTTTGCTTTGTTGTTGGATGTGTTGTTGAATAAGTGAATGTTCCATCTTCGTTGGCAGATAACGTTGTTGTTGAATCGGCAGTGGGTGTAAAAGTTGTGGTTTGCTCTGTTGGATGTTTTGTGGTGATTATGCCTGTGTTATGATCAATTGTGGTAGTTGTTGTTCCCGATGTTGATTGTGTAATATAGGTTGTTGAAGTATCTGTATGGGATACCGTTGTTGTTGAACCAATAGTGGGTGTAAAAGTTGTGGTTTGCTTTGTTGTTGGATGTGTTGTGGTTATTGTGTTGGTTGTAGGATTAAATTGTGATGTGTTATCATAAAAAACGGCAGTGCCATCTGGTGTGGTTGTGAATCTAAAGCTTGATGGGGCGGAGGATCCTGATGCTGTCTGTGATGATGTCCAGGTGGTGGTTGAATTGCCTTTTTCATCTACTGAAGTAGTAGGTAAATCGCTTGTGTTAAAGAAAGCAGGGATTGGTGTTTTGGTGGTTTTAATTGTAGTTTTGCCTGTTGTTGTATTGGTTATGGTGGTTGTGTTGGTAATGGTGCCTTTTGCAAGATCGCAATCAATACAAGAATGTGTGGTGGTTTTATCTTTATTGGTTGTTCTTTCAGTTATGGATCGTGTTGTGGTTGCAGTGATTGTGCTAGTAATAAGCCTACCTTCATTGGTTGTTGTATTTGTTGTGCTTTGAGTGGCTTTTTCTGAGGTGCCGTATGGATAAACTAAATGTCCTTCTGTTTGATTTGTTGCATTTTCTGTTGTGTTTTCAGGAACAAACCATGCTATAGAGGTTCTAAGAGTTGCAGAAGATGTTGTTGACACCGGGATTTGTAATTGTTGCAACGAAGATGTTGATGACGAAGATGTTGATTCCCATTTTCTAGTAGTTGGATTTAATGTATAAGAGGCATTATCTGAAGAGTTGTTATTTTGTTTTGCTGTATACATTCCCGTTGTAGAATCTTTTGTAACTTCATATTTAATGCCGGTAGTAGTATCGGTCAAGGATGATGATTGACTTGTTGTAATTCTATCGCCTTGTTTTTTTATAGTTGTTGAATTTGTTAGAGAGTAGGTGCTAACTGGGACGGCCGTTGTGATTTTAAAATCATTAACTGTTCCAGATATCTCAGAGCTGGTTGTAGTTTGATGGTTTTTAATTCTGAATAACAGATTAAGAAATTCCTCCACTAGTTGTAGATTAGATTCTTCTAATAAGAACAGCAACCCTTCAGTATTAGAATCATTCCATGAACCAGCATAGTTTCTAACTTGCTGATCATTTATATTTTGTGCAAATATAAATATAAGTTTACTTAACTCATCAGAAGGATCTGCAGCATTTTCTAAAGTTGTTACAGTTTTTGTTGGAGTAGAAAACTCAGTTAGTTCGTTGTTTGTCCAAAAATTATCATGATCTTCTTGTAAATTTCTATATGGCCCGCGGTGACTTGGGCTTCCTCTTAATGAACCAGGAATTCTGGATAATGCTAAATATCTTCCTGCAACTTCATGGGATGCTCCTTCTACTGTAGGTGCAACTGCTAATAATGCTAAAGAATCTTGTCTTGCTGTGTATGTTGATAATAATGCACTGAAAAATTTGTTCGATATTTTCATAAAATTTTATAAATTAAGGTTAATTTTTAATGAATTATTTATAATATAATATATTATTTTAATTGTCAATAACTTTTTAGAATGAGCCACCAGATTGAATTTGTAAAGAAGGTAGAGAATTGCCCATTAAATTAGCGTTTGAACATTTTGAAGAAAATAATCTTTTTGTATTTGTTACTTCTAAACAATAATCAACATTAGTGCCAGTTGCTTTTGAGCAATCAAGAGGCTGAAGTTGTTGTTGTTGTGTGCCATCATAGAATAAATAAGAATCAGAAGCAGTAGTGGTGCCAACTCTAAAAGCTATGCTATTTAAATTAGTAATAATGGTAGGTGTTGTTGTTGGATCGGAAGAATGATAGCCAATTACCTTAGAATCAACGGTATTGATAAGCTTTATTTGTGATTCATTTGAAGGTGTTGCAGAGCACATTTTAAAACAATCATATTTGGCATCAAAATTACGAGTAGAAGCTGCACTATTTATATTTTTGTCGCCTGGAAAATTCATAAATGCAGCAGTCGAGCTAAAGAAATTGGCAATGCTATTGTTTGCCAACATCGAATAACCAGAATTGCAAGAGCATAGTTTTTGTTTAAAATTTTCAGCTACCCTTTTCTTTCTTAAAATACAAGATTTGTTATCGTTAGGATGTAGATAAATTTGTTCTGTTGTAAAAAAACTATTTTTAATGGCATTGTCATTGCATTGTTCTATGTCGGCAAACACATCTGAAACTGGCTGACCTGGATAATAAAGCTTTTCTCTATTAGCCATAGTTCCTGGACCAACAACATCTAGCGACATTTTACAGCCTTTAACACACTCATTTGCAGTGCCGTTTTGCACATAATAACTGGCACTGTCGCATTGGCAAGATTTGCCATCGTCAGATAAAAGAGCATTTGCAATGCAGGAAACCGCAGAATCAACTTGGTAAACATAATTTTCATTATTTTCATTACATTTTAATCTTAAAATTGAGCTTGTTGATATTTTAAGTGCTGTATAAATATTGCCATAATTATTCGGACCAATTTCTGTAGTGCCATTCAAAAATTGTGGGCTAATATTGTAGGTTGCACCACCGGCAGAAAATGTTGTACAAACCCTTTCACATTTTTCTTGTGGTCCGTAATCGTTATTGCCAGAAAAACATTCAAAATCAATTGGATTATCGCTAGGTGATGCTCGGTTTGCATTGTTTTTATAAGTTATATTGGCGGTATTGTAATCTTGGCAATATACTGTTTTTTTAGAGCCGCCAGATAAAATATCGATATAATTATTTCCTATTTTAGTAACTGCAATATGGCAATTAGGAATTTGGGTTGGCATAATAGTGTTTTGATTTTGATTTTTTACATTTTCGCTATCGATAATTTTTTCAATATCTATTACCTCTTCTGTTTGGCTAAAAACATAATATTGATATTGCGATTGCGAATCTATACGATGAGCAAGAAACAGATAAAATTTATTGTTGCTGTCAATGGCATCTTCTTGGTTAAGGCCAAGTGTTTTGTAGGGCACACAACCTATATTGTCTTTTATTGCCCCTGTAATGTTTTTTAATTTATCAAAATCTAGACATGATTGGGTTGATGACTCTCCTGCATCGTTATCTAGACATGATTGGGTTGATGACTCTCCTGCATCGTTGCAAGATTTGTGAAGAATAATATTGTTATTGTTGATGTTGGTGTTGTGAGAAATTTCTTTTAATACATAAGCCTTTATTTTGTTTTGTATTAGTTGTTTTTCTAGATTATCGGCAACAAAGTTTTTGTGTTTATTTTGAGCAGAAGAAATTGCTAAAAAACCAATAACCATAACTGAAAAAATGGTTATCCATATAGCGAAATCTATAAGGCTAAAAGCTTTGTTGACAATTTTTTTTGTCATTTTTTAATGAAAATCTTGTTAATTTAATTTTTTGGCGAATGCATTTTATGTTATTAATAAAAAAAATGCAAGATATTTTTAAGCTAATATGTTAAAAAATAAATTAACTATTAAAATTAATGCCATTTCTTTGTAATTTTAGTTTAAAAATAGTAAAAATTTCGCTTTATTTTTTATTTTAGCTAATTAAAATTTACTTTTAATATGATTAAAAAATACTATTTTAATTGTTTATCATTATAAAATCAACAACTATTCATCACCATGTCTAATATTGCTTTTTTTTCTGTTATTTTTTCTTTTTTTGGCAGAAATTTTTTTAAAATCTATTTTGTTCTTTTTTTAATAAGTTTATTTTTAGTTTTTCTACTTGGCTTAGAAAAACTCAATGCATTGATTCCGCTTAATTTGTTTATAATAATTTTTTCTCCAATTATTGGTTTATTTTTTTTAATCACATATCTTCTGCCTTTCGAGTTAAGCACTTTTTTTGAATATTTATTGATTATTTTTATTGCCTTTCCAATAGTTTTTCTTGATAAATTTAGGGCTTTTCTTGGGCGACAATTTAAAAAAATTTGGCAAAAAATTAAGAAATCTTAGTTTAAATCAACATTTTTCACCACAAAATGTTTTTAAAAATCATCATTTTTCTGCTTTGCTATGAATTATATCTTAATTCTGCCTTGGCAAAAAATATACAAAATAATTGTTTTTTTGTAAAGCAAACTATTTTACAAAATGCCACAATTTTAACTAGCGATCATCAGTTAATTTTGGCATTACAAAACCAGTGTTTAAGAAAACAAAATATTGCCACTTTATTAGAAAAAATTAACAATTTTTATCATCAAAAAGGCTATATTTTTGCAAAAGCTAGTTTTGTTTCTTTCGATGTTCAAAAAAATATTTTACAATTACAAATACAAGAAGGCTTGATATCTAATATAGTTTTTGATAATTCTATCAATCAAAAACATCATATTTTTTTTGCTGGTTTTATAGAAAAGATTTTTAATATTTTTGAGTTAAATTTTGCTTTACAACAATTTAACAAGCTACATAACCTTGATGCGAAAATGAAAATTTCTCATCAGCAAAATAAATTACAAATTCATATTTATCAACAGTCAAAACAACAGGTAAAATTAAGTTTAGGCTACGATAATTTTGGTAATAATTTTACTGGTCTAAATCGTTATAAATTCGGGCTTAATTTTTATCAGCATTTTAATCTTGATTACATTTATAGCACAAAAAATTTTCATTCGGTGGTTGCAAATACTGGATTGATGTGGCAAAAAAATTATTTTTATTACAATTATTTATTGAGTTTTTTTCATCAAAAACAACAAAATATCAAGTTTAGTGGCCAAAGTTATCGACACAGTTTTGGCATTAATAGCCTGCTTTTTAACGATACTAAACAACAAATCAACCTCGATAATTCTCTTACTTTAAGAGGCTCTGCCAATTATCTTGACAATATTAGGCTCGCTACCAGTTTGCAAAAATTAACCATCGGGCAAACAAGCATTAGTCATCATTGGCAACTTGGCAATAATTTGGCAACCAAAATTAAGCCAAGTTTTATGTTTGGTTTGTCTAGTTTTGATGCCAATAAAGATAATGAAAATCAAAATTTACCTCAAAATCAGTTTCGTCTGTTAAAATTAGATGCCGAAATTTCTCATCGCTTGCCGTTTTTATCGTTATCTATGCTACATAAATTAGAAAGTCAAAAATCTTTAAGCAAGCTTTTTGGTGCCGAACAAATAACGGTTGGCGGTTATAATTCGGTAAGTTCTTTTCGCGAAAACATTATTAACGGCGATAGCGGATATATTTTTCAGCAAAAAATTATAGCCGATATAGATAAAATCTTGCCTAAATTTACTAAATCTAATGTGGAGGCAGAAATTTTTCAACACTATGGCTATGTTAATCATCATAAGCAGGCAGAAATTAAATCTGGCAGGCTTTCTGATGTTGGCTTGAAAATTAGTGTTGTTGAAAAAAATTTTAGCACCAGCTTTACATCTAGTTGGGCTATGCATCAATCAAATATGTTTATCTATAATAAGCCCGAAAACTATAATTTATATTTTGAAATTACTTTCACGCCGTTTTAAATTAAATTTTAATCATACATTAAAAACTTACTTGTAAAATAAAAATGAACTAATAAAATTTTATCACCACTATTCTATAACCTAAATTTTTATCATATGGTTGCTCAAACTAAAACCTTTTCCTATGTTGGCATCGAGGCAATTGTTATTAATGTCGAAGTAAAAATTTCTGCCGGCAATCCAAGTTTTACCATTGTTGGTTTGCCCGATAAGGCGGTGGGCGAATCAAAAGAAAGAGTTCGAGCCGCTATAATGTCTACTGGTTTAAGCTGGCCTTATCAAAGAATTATTGTCAATCTTGCTCCTGCCGATTTTTTAAAAGAAGGTAGCCATTTTGATTTGGCGATTGCTATTGGCATTATGGTTGAGATTGGGGTTCTGCCACAACATTTGGTTGATAATTTTTTTATGATTGGAGAATTATCTTTGGGTGGCAATTTATGTGCGGTGAGCGGGGCTCTTTCTGCCGCTGTTTCTGCCAACCAACATAATTGCGGGTTGATTTGCCCAGTTGCCAATGGCAAAGAAGCGGTGTGGGCGGGAGAAAATATCGATGTTGTTGCTAGCCCAAGTTTAATTGCCATCATTAATCATTTAAAAGGCAGTCAACTATTAACTAGGCCAGAGGTTAATTTTTCATTGCTACAAAAGGTTATAGAATATCCAGATTTAAAAGATGTCAAAGGGCAAGAGCGGGCTAAAAGATGCTTAGAAATTGCCGCTGCGGGCGGTCATAATATGATGTTGACGGGCCCCGCTGGTGTTGGCAAAACAATGCTGGCTAAAAGATTGCCTAGCATTTTGCCAGATCTTGAGGTTTTTGAAATATTAGAAATCAATATGTTGGCCAGTGTAATTGGCAATTATTCTGGCACATTAATCACTACTCGGCCATTTCGCGAGGTGCATCATTCTTGTTCGATGCCTGCGATGATTGGCGGTGGTGCCAAAGCTAAACCAGGTGAAATTTCGTTGGCCCACCACGGAGTGTTGTTTTTAGACGAGTTGGCAGAATTCCCAAGGGTGGTGATTGATTCGTTAAGGCAACCTCTAGAAAATGGCAAAATAAATATTTCTCGAGCAAATTTTCATGTTTCTTATCCTGCTAAATTTCAATTTATTTCTGCGATGAATCCTTGTTCTTGCGGTTATCTTGGCGACCCAGAAAAAGAATGCAAAAAAGCCCCGCAATGTGGCATTGATTATCAAAAAAGAATATCTGAGCCAATTTTTGATCGTATCGATTTGTTTATTGCGGTTGAAAATGTTGATTTATTTAGTAAAGAAAAAGAAAAAATCAAAAAAAATTTACAAAAAAATAACGAACAGCAGTTGCAAAAATTATCAGAACAAGAAAACCAAGAAGAAGAGGAAGAAGAGAAAAATGAGGAGGAAGAAGACGAAGAAGATTTAACAGAAAATTCGGCCACAGTTAAACAAAGAGTGCTTTTAGCAAGAGAAATGCAAAAAAATCGCTATCAACATGAGCCAGAAATGAAAGATATTGCTAAAATTAACAGCAATATTTCGGGAGATTTAATAAAAAAATTTTGCTTTCTCGATGCAAAAAGTAAAGCAATTTTGGCAGAAAATATGCAGCAAAAAGATTTTTCTATGCGATCTTTAAATAAAATTCTGAAAGTCGCCAGAACAATTGCAGATTTAGATTTATCTGAAAAAATTTTACCTCATCATCTTACAGAGGCTTTGATTTACAAGAAAAATCACAAAATGAATTTTTGATGCAATCTTTAGGCCATTTCACAAATAAATACTACACTTCGATCTGAATTCCCCTATCCCGTGGAAGGGAAATTTAGATCGAATGTGGTGCAAAATTCCCCTTCTGTAGAAGGGGTGGATTTTTTGCGATAGCAAAAAAGACGGGGTAGTTTTGGGTAGCGGTTCTCGGTAAGAATTCCCCTTCTACAGAAGGGGAATATCCGAGAACTGCTTGCCGACACTATCCAGACAATCCTTCGTTTAGTGCAGGGAATTTAGGTGGAAATGGGATTATTTTTTTTCGAGTTTTTTGTCTTGCAAAAGTTGCACTATTTTTGCCGAAGTTTCTTCGACAGATTTTTTGGTAACATCAATAATATGGCATTGCAATTTGGCAAAAAGTTTTTTTGATTCGTTGATTTCTCTTTGAATTTTTTCAATATCGGTGTAATCGCAAATGCTGTTTTCGCCGATAGAATTTAGCCTTGTTTGGCGAATATTAACCAGTTTTTCAGGGTTAATAACCAGCCCTACGATAAGCGGTTTTTTTAATTCATAAATTATTTCTGGAATGGTTTCGATGCTTACAAATGGTATGTTGGCAACTTTATAGCCTTTTAAAGATAAATAAATAGAGGTTGGTGATTTTGAGGTTCGTGAAACCCCGATAATAATAATATCGGCTTCGTAATAATCAAAAGAAGCTTGCCCGTCGTCGTGAGTGAGGGTGTAGCTAATGGCTCCGACTCGCGAAAAATATTGTTGATCGAGAAGATGCTGCCTACCTACCGCTTGAGTAATATTCATGTTTAGATATTTAGAAAATTCGGCAATTATGGGCGACAAAACTGGAATGCAAGGCAATTGTAGTTGGTGGCACTTTTTGCGAAGTTCTTCGACAAGCTCTTCTTGCATAATGGTGTAAAGCACGATGCCTGGATATTGATTTATGGCTTCTAGGGCTTTATCTAGTTGGGTTTTTGTGCGGGTTAGAGACCACACAAAATCGTTGGTTTCGACATTTTCAAACTGTGACAGTACCGCTCTGGCAATTGAGCCAAGGGTTTCGCCTGTAGAATCAGAAATAAGATGCAGATTAATTTTTTTGTTATTCATTTTTTTTACCTAAATAAGTTTTTTGCTTGCAATAAAAATGTGTTTGCCGTTAGCAAGTGTAATCCAGCGACCCTCTGCCGAATCTTTGTTGGTGATTTTTTGGCGGTTGCAAAGTATTAACCTTAGAAGCGTTTTCTAGGGCTTTTCTTTTATAGCCGTTTTGTTTTTCTTCGAGTCTCAGCCATTCATTTATATCTTGATTTGTCATAGATTTATTGCATTAAATTAAAGCCCGTAATTTTTGTAATTTTCTGAAATATCTTCATATCTATATCGTATATTTTTAATATCGTGATCCATAATTTCGCATATTTTATTATCATCTGTGATTGTTATTGATAGTGATTCTATTTCTTCTGGTTTTATGACAATATTAAAATCGTAAGCATTGTTATCGCAAAAATGATCTTTGTGTTTGTATCTGGTAATTCTTGTAATGATAAATTTTTCTTTAAATAATTTAAGATATTCTTCAATGTTTTTTACTTTGTTAGTAGAGATTTCATCAATTAACTTGCGATTTTCTTGTTTCGATAGATCTAGTTTTGAGTAATAATCTAAAATATCCCTTAACTTTTGACCTGCATAGATAATGCCTGGATCGGTGATTTTGATCTGATGTTTGTTTTCTTCAAAACCGTAATCAGATAGTGCAGAATATGAGAGACTTATGCTTGATAAAAACAAAACAAAAGTAATAAAAAAAAGTGTGAAGTGTTTCATAAATCAATGTGGTGACTTGATTAAAAAGAATTTATTGTAAATATTTTAGCATTTTTGTTTTTAAATGGCAATAGCAAAAAAAGCCGATCTAATACCATTTCCCATATTTATATAGCTTATAACTTCATATTTTAGTAATTTTAATCTTTAATTTAAAACCTTGATTTATCTAGATAAACCTTCGGTTTTAAAACTAAATTTAAAATTAAAAATATTTTGTTATAAGCTATATAAATATGGGAAATGGTATTAAATCTCTAGTAAAGCAAAAATTGCCGACCATTCGGTTTTAATAACCTCTGGCGATTTGCTAATTATTCTTTGCATTTTACTAGCAAAATCTTGATCTTGTAAATTTTTTTCAAAAATAATTTTATCAATTTTAATTTTATTAGTAATGAGTTTTATCATTTTTAAATCTTTTCTAATTTCGGCTATTTTTAGTGATTTGTATTTTTTAACATCTTCGATATTTAAAATGCTATAATCTAGTAAATCTATAAAATCATGATTTATTATGTTGCTTAAACCAAGATCTGGATGAGGAAAATCATAGCATAACTGTCCCTCCATTCTTTGATTGATAAAAGGTTGTTTGTTATGAAAAAATTGTAAATTTTTAATTTGGTATAATTTGTTTTCTAAGTCTATCATAATAATCAAGGTGATTCTATCGTTTTGACCTGCATCTTTATAAAGTTGATCTATATTGCCTTTTTTGATTGAAAAAATGCCTTTGGCTGCAGTTTTAAGTTCTATACAAAATTCTTGATCTTGTTGAGTTTTGCAAATAAGATCTGGCTTGGTGGTTTTTTCACCTTCAATTGTGATTATTTTATTGATTTTATCGTATAAAAACAAATGAGAAGAATCTCCGCCATATAAGCTAACCGATTTAAAATAGTTATTTTTTTGCAAAATATGTAAAAAGATTTTTTCTATAAACCAGCTCCAAATAATGTTTCTGCCCCATTTTAAGTTGCCTCTACCCAGAGTTCCGCCCTTTATTTTGTAGTCTTGGATATAAAAAATGTATTCTTGATAGATATTTTCAATTTCTGAGCTAATTTTTTCAAATATTCCATTATCAATAAAATCAAAAATTCTTTGGTATTCAATTTTTATTTGATGAAAATCCATTTCGTCTAGTCTGTTCATTTTCTTGGCATTGTTGTTATTAAATTTAGGCAAAATTTTGGTGGAAAAGATTCGCCAAGCACTTGGCGTGTAAGGTTGTCGCTTGCCCAATTCGGAATGCTCCAATCATCAGGCAGGCCAGTGAGGCGCAATAGCTCTAAAATAGTCAACACTCTAGCATCAGAATATTGATTTTGTTCTATTTTTCTGCCAGGGTGCACATTGTTTTGCGAAGAAATGGCGCCATTGCACATAGTAATTGTTGGGGCAGGTTTATGCCAATCGATGCGTTTATAGGTTGTGGCAAAGCCTTTAATTTTTCTATTGTTCTTTTGTGGAAAAAAAACTTCGTTTTTAAGGGCGGTTTTGCCAGTTGGGGTGTGTTTCATCCACAGTATGTGTTGCTGGTTATGAGTTTTGGCAAAATGATATTTTATGCCCGAATCTTGCCCACTTTCAAGGCTGGGTAAATCGCCGATGGCATCAAGCACAGTAATTTTGGGCTTTTTAGCAGGAAAATGCCACATTTTATGCCTAGAAATTAAAAAAATTGCTCTTTTTCGATATTGCGGAGTATCGTAATCGCTGGCATCAAGCACTGCATAATTAATAAAATATTGCAAAGGAGCGAGTTGCTCTTTAATAAAATCGACAATTTTAATTTGTTTTTCTTGGTGCCAAATAGAAAAATTTAAAATATTTGCTACATTTTCGATGATTATATTTTCTGGCTTGGTTGCCTTAATAAAATCTATCACATTAATAATTAGCTTATTTCTAGGGTCGTTTGGGTTCATTTTGCCAGCAACACTCATGCCTTGACAAGGCGGAGTGGCAAGCAAAAATCTGCATTTTTCGGTGTGAAATTTTGCAACTAATTGCTGAAATATTTTTTCATCGGTAATATCGCCACAGATCATTTGAGTGTTTTGGTGCAAATGCTGATAAAATTTTGCCCTTTCTGGCAGAAGTTCGTTGGCGGCCACAATATGAATATTTTGGCTAGACAAATAAGTTTCAGAAACACCAACATTGGCAAATAGAGAAATGCCTTTAAGGGGTTTTAGAGAGGTTTTTTCTGATAAATTTAAGTGGTGAAATAAATCTGTCATAAGTTTTGGTTGGGTTTTAATATTTACTATTCACTATTATTGTCGTTGCTGGCTGTTTCTGTTGAATTGTTTTCTGCAACTTTTGCGACAATTACCAAAGCTGGCTTAACTAGGCGATCGGCAATTTTATAGCCCGCTTGAATTACTTGTAAAATTTCTCCGTCTTGTGCAGTTGTTGTTGGAACTTGTGATAGAGCTTCGTGCAAATTGTGATTAAACTGCTGTTTTAGTGGAAAAATTCTTTCAACCTTGTGTTTTTCTAGTGTTTTGATGAGTTCTTTTTTGGTCATTTCAACAGCGGTGGCATAGTTTTTGACTGTTTCGTTTTTTTGAATTTCTTCTTGCGGACAATTGTCGCTTGCCATAAAAAAATTTTCAACCACAGGCACCAGATCGCCAACAAAATTGGTGATGGCGAATTGATGAATTTTTTCTTTTTCTTCTTGCGATCTTTTTCTGAGATTTTCAAAATCTGCTAAACTTCTGAGTAATTTTTGATTTAGATCTTTAATTTGCTGTTCTTGTTCGTTAAGTTTTTGTTGCAAAATATCGAGTTGAGAAGTGTTGGCAGAGGTCTCTTGCTCTGTGTTGGGAGCTTTGTGTTCTTGCTCTTGTTTTTGGAGAGAATCAGAAATATTTTCGTTAGACATATTTTTTTTGGTTGTTTTTTGTTTAAATTGTTTTATAATAAAAATCTTAATGATGTATTTTTGGAAAGATTGTTAGTTTTAGTAAAACAATTTTATTAAAATTATAGTAGTTTTCAAAAATTTTTTCAAGTATATATTAATGATTTTTTATAACTAATTTTATGAGCAATCTGTCAGATACTCTAAATCAGCACCAAAGCTATTTGGTTCCTATGGTGATTGAGCAAACTCAAAGGGGCGAAAGATCTTTTGATATTTATTCAAGATTACTAAAAGAAAGAATTATTTTTCTTTGCGGTCCTGTTGACGATCAAGTTTCTTCTTTAATTGTAGCTCAATTATTGTTTTTAGAGGCTGAAGATCCTAAAAAAGATATTTTTTTCTACATTAATTCGCCAGGCGGTGTGGTTACTTCTGGTTTGGCGATGTATGACACTATGCAGTTTATCAAGCCCGATGTTAATACTTTATGCATTGGTCAGGCTTGTTCGATGGGTTCTTTGCTTTTGTCGGCAGGGGCTTCTGGCAAAAGATTTTCTTTGCCAAATTCTCGCATCATGATTCACCAGCCAAGTGGCGGTTTTCAGGGGCAAGCAACCGATATTGAAATTCATGCTCAAGAAATTTTATCACTAAAAAAAAGATTAAACGAAATTTATGTGAAGCACACTGGGCAAAAACTATCAACCATTGAAAAAGCTATGGAAAGAGATAATTTTATGAATGCTAACAAGGCCCTAGAATTTGGTTTAATCGATCAAATTCTTGATAAGCGACCAATTTAATTTTTTATTATGAAAAAATATAGCGACAAAGATTTGCACTGCTCTTTTTGTGGTAAATCTCAACATGAAGTAAAAAAACTCATTGCGGGCCCTACTGCTTTTATTTGCAACGAATGCATAGAGCTTGGTATGGATATTTTAAGGCAAGAGCAAAAAAAATCTCCTCTTTTTGCAACTGCTGGCAACAAGCCAACTCCGCAAGAAATTGTTAAAATACTCAACGAATTTGTAATAGGGCAAGATTATGCCAAAAAAGTTCTGGCGGTGGCTGTTTATAATCACTACAAAAGAATCGATTTTAACTCAAACTCCGACGGTTTAGAAGTTAATAAATCGAACATTTTAATGATTGGCCCCACTGGTTGTGGCAAAACCTTGCTTGCCCAAACTTTAGCGAAAATTCTTGATGTGCCTTTTGCCATTGCCGATGCCACTTCGCTTACCGAAGCCGGCTATGTTGGCGATGATGTCGAAAACATCATTTCTCGCTTGTTGCAAGCCGCCAATTTTGATATTGAAAAAACCCAACGAGGCATTGTTTATATTGATGAAATCGATAAAATTGCCAGAAAAGTCGAAGATAATTCTAAAAGAGATATCTCTGGCGAAGGAGTTCAGCAGGGTTTGTTAAAAATTATCGAAGGCACCGTTGCTTCGGTGCCAACTCAACTGGGTCGAAAAGCTACCCAACAAGAATATGTGCAAATAGATACACATAATATTTTGTTTATTTGTGCTGGTGCTTTTTCTGGTCTAGAAAAAATTATCGCTTCTAAAGGAGCGGGCTCTTCGATTGGCTTTACTGCTAATGTTAAAGATAAAAACGACAATTCTACTCAAAAAGATGTTTTTCGCAGTGTTGAGCCAGATGATCTGATAAAATATGGGCTTATTCCAGAAATTGTAGGGAGATTGCCGGTTTTAGCTCCTCTCGATGGCCTTACCGCTTCTGATTTAAAACAAATTTTAGTTGAGCCAAAAAATTCGTTAGTTAAGCAATATAAACATTTGTTTAATCTCGATAAAGTGGAGCTCGAATTTAGCGACGAATCTCTCGATGCCATTGCGAAAAAAGCCATCGATCGCAAAACGGGAGCAAGAGGTTTAAGGGCGATAGCCGAGGCTATTTTGCTAGAAGCGATGTATATTATACCAACACAAAAAAACATCAAATCAATGCTTGTTACCGCCGAAACTCTTGAAAATAATCAACTCGAAACACAATATCTTTCTTCTGTTGAACTAGAAGAAAAAGAGAAAAAAAATCAAATTTCTTTATTAGATAACAAAGAAGCGAAAGAATCTTAACTAAATTATCAAAATTTATGCCAAAAACTACTAAAAAAAATACTCAAAACATCAATCATCAAAATAAAAATCAAAAAGAAATAGAAGCCTTGAATTTTCATACACAAGGTCAGCCAGGAAAAGTGGCTATGCATGCCACCAAGCCTCTAAACACACAAAGAGAGCTGGCTTTAGCATATTCACCGGGAGTTGCTGTTCCGTGTTTAGAAATTGCTAAAAACCCCGATTTGGCTTACGAATATACTGCCAAAGGCAATTATGTGGCGGTTATTTCTAACGGCACAGCGGTTTTGGGCTTGGGTAATTTGGGTGCTTTGGCTGGCAAGCCTGTAATGGAAGGCAAGTCGGTTTTGTTTAAAAGATTTGCCGATATCGATTCTGTTGATATCGAAGTTGCCACCGAAAATGTCGAAGAATTTATTAATGCGGTAAAATATTTGGGCCCAACTTGGGGTGGCATTAATCTTGAAGATATTAAAGCTCCAGAATGCTTCATTATTGAAAGCAAATTAAGAGAAGTGATGGATATTCCGGTGTTTCACGACGATCAGCACGGCACTGCCATTATTTCGGCGGCGGGCATTTTAAATGTGCTGTATTTGACTGGCAAAAAATTTGAGCAAATAAGAGTGGTGGTAAATGGTGCAGGTGCTGCCGGCATTGCCTGTTTAGAGCTTTTAAAAGCAATGGGTTTGCCTCACAATAATGCCCTTTTATGTGATACCCAAGGAGTGATTTATCAGGGTAGAACAGCTGGTATGAATCAATGGAAATCTGCTCATGCGGTTAAAACCGATTTACGAACTTTAGCTGAAGCTATGAATGGTGCTGATGTGTTTTTGGGCTTGTCGGTGAAAGGGGCGGTAACCACAGAAATGGTTAAATCTATGGCAAAAAACCCTGTGATTTTTGCTATGGCAAATCCCGATCCCGAAATTACCCCAGAAGAAGTTCATGCCACACGAGACGATGCGATTGTTGCTACCGGCAGAAGCGACTATGAAAATCAGGTCAATAATGTGATGGGCTTTCCTTATATTTTTCGTGGAGCACTTGATGTGAGGGCATCAACTATCAACGAAGAAATGAAAATTGCGGCTGTTAAAGCCTTGGCAGATTTAGCTAGGCAACCAGTGCCAGACGAAGTTATTAAAGCTTATGGTGGCAGAGAAATGAAATTTGGCAAACATTATATCATTCCAACTCCTTTTGATTCTCGATTGATTTCTACCATTCCTGTGGCAGTTGCTAAAGCCGCGGTTGAAACCAAAGTTGCCAAAAAACCAATCAAAGATTGGGATCTTTATGTTAAGCAATTGCAGGCCAGAAGGGATCCTTCGGTAAATAGCCTAAGTTTGATTTTTGAAAAACTGAAAGCTTCACCGAAAAATATTATTTTTGCTGAGGGCGAACAGCCAGAAATCATCAAAGTTGCCAGTATGTGGCGAGATAATGGCTATGGTAAGCCAATTTTGATTGGCAAACAAGCCAAAATACTTGAAAGAATGCAAGAGTTTAATATCAATCCAAAAGGTATTGAAATTTTTAATGCTTCAATCTCGGAAGAAAACAGCAAATTTAGCAAATATCTTTACGAAAAATTGCAAAGAAAAGGTTTTTTACAATCCGATTGTCTACGTATGATAAAAACCGATCGCAATGTTTTTGCAGCTTCTATGTTGGCTTGTGGTCATGGCGATGCTTTAATTACTGGGCTTACAAGAGGTTATAGCAAATCTTTGCACGATGTTTGGCAAGTGCTTAAAAACAAGCAAAATCAAATTATCCTTGGTATTTCTATGGTTATTTCCAAAGGCAAAACCATTTTTATTGCCGATACCGCCTGTTCCGAACTTTCTTCGTCTGAACACTTGGTGCAAATTGCCATTCAAACCGCAAATAAAGTGAAAGATATGGGCTACGAGCCAAGAGTTGCCTTTTTATCTTTCTCTAATTTTGGTAGTGCCCTTAAAACCGAGTCGCAAAGAATTAAAAAAGCAGTTGAATTACTTGATGAAATGCAAAAAACTCAAAAAATCAACTTTGAGTACGACGGCGAAATGACTGCTGATGTGGCTTTAAACCCAGAGAAAATGGCAAAATATCCGTTTTGTAGGCTTACAGCTACTGCTAACATTTTAATTTGTCCTGGTTTGCATTCGGCTAGCATTGCTACCAAAATGCTCGAAACTGTCGGCAACTGCACAGTGATAGGGCCAATTCTTAATGGTTTTGAAAAATCAGTGCAAATTATTACCATGCAATCTTCTATTAACGACATTTTAAATATGTCGGCAATAGCTGCCACCGATAATATTAAAAAATAGCTTATGGCAGATTTTGATTTTCAGAGTGTTAATTTAGCTTTTCGTTTGGCAAAAAAGTTTTCAAGCGATGATGGTGGTGGCGGTGGTGGTGGATCTGCCGCTCATATGCCAATACCAGGTGGCGAAGGCGAAATGGGAGCGATCGGTGGTAGTGCTTTGCACGATATAGTAAGTAATTTTTTTGATTGTTTGGGCGAAATGGGTAAATTTCCTGCCGTTTTAGCCGATTTAATGGAAAATTTTATTGATTCTATATTGCCAATTGCTGGCATTGATTCTGCTATTCTTGATAATCTAACCCATGGTTTTAAAAAAATGTGTGTCAATATTGAAATGCATGGCATTATGCAACCTGTTTCTGGTTTAAATGAACTTGTCTTTAAGGGTTTGGGCACATCCGTTGTTCCCGGTATTTTTAATTCAAATCAAGGCAAATAAACTATGCAAAATAAAGTTTATATTTATCAGCCCAAAAAATCGGCAATGCAATCGGGCAAGAAAAAATCTTATTGGTTAATAAGTTTCGTTGATTGCAACAATCATCGTTTTATTGACCCTCTTATGGGCTGGGTTTCTTCGGCAAACACCCAATCGCAAATATCTTTTAAATTTACCTCAAAAGAATTGGCGGTTGAGTTTGCTAAACAACAAGGTTTTTGCTATGAAATTATTGAAAATCAATCAATTTCTGTTAAACCAAAATCTTATGCAGGTAATTTTACCAATTAGAAACAGTTTATTCGTTTTGCTAAAATCAACAAAAAATACTTGACAATTGAATGTAAAAATTCTAACTTAATTTTTTTACTTAACATTAGAAAATATTATGAAAACCAAAAAAATCACCAAGCTTGACAGCAAAAAAAACAATAAAAATTCTAAAGCGGTTCAAGAAAACAAAAAGCCAGCGTATCGTCATTTTATTGATTTAAGTTTGCTTACAGAAAAAGAAGTTAAAGAAATTTTAGATTTAGCTTCTGATATTAAAAAAAATCAGCAAAAATATTTGCAAGCTTTGCAAAATAAAAATTTGATGATGATTTTTGAAAAACCTTCTACCAGAACAAGGGTTTCGTTTGAAGTTGCCATCAATCAGCTTGGCGGTTTGGCGATTATTACCAATAAAAACGATATGCAGTTAGGAAAAGGTGAAACAGTTGCCGACACTGCAAAAGTTTTGTCGAGATATGTTGATTTTATTATGATCAGAACCAACTCTCACCTAGCAATTATCGAGATGTCTGAAAATGCCTCTATCCCTGTAATTAACGGCTTGTCTGATTTTTCTCATCCTTGTCAAATTTTAGCTTCTATTTTAACTATGCAAGAAAAGCTTGGCGATATTAAGAATAAAAAAATAGTTTGGTGCGGAGATCAAAATAATGTGCTAAATTCTTATATTCATGCTTCCAAATTGTTTGAATTTCAACTTTACATCGCTTCGCCAGAAGAGCTAGATTTTTGTAAAAAAGAAATCGCCAAAGCTCATAAACAAGGAGCCGATATCCATTTGCATCACAATATCAAAACTGCTATAAAAGATGCCGATGTTGTTATTACCGACACTTGGGTTTCGATGGGCGAAGATGCCGAATATAACGATGCGGTAAGGCAAAGAAAAATAAATTTGCTAGAACCTTTTCAGGTCAATGCCAAAATAATGAAACTCGCCAAAAAAAATGCTTTGTTTAGTCATTGTTTGCCAGTTTATCGAGGTTTCGAGGCAACGGCAGAAGTGGTTGATAGCAAGGCATCAATAATTTTTGACGAAGCAGAAAACAGACTATACATTCAAAAAGCTATTTTATTATGGTGTTTTGGCATTGATAATACTACTTCTACAATTTAAATATTTAAAATGCCACTATTATACCATTTCTCATTTTTAAATACATAAATAACTTTATATTTATTAATTTTAATCTTGTTTTTTATGCATTTAAATATGGGAAATGGTATTACACAATTTGTGCAAAATAATGAGGAAAGTTTTGGCAAAACCAAACATAACCGTCATAACAACTTTGAGAATTGGCAAAAACAGCAAAGCAACTACTACCGCTACCCGACATTTTTGCGGTGAGTGGTTGAAATTTGTTGAGACAAGCTAAAATTTCGGCGATTTCTGGCAATAAACTTATTGCCGATTTTTCGAGATCGTTGCCAAGGGCGAGCAAGCCCATAAAATCGAGATTTTGCAAATAGTCAACAGCAAGAGGCTGGCTAAAATTGAGGTGTTGAGCAAAAACTAAAGCAGTTGACAGGTTAATTTGTGGATTAATCAACAACATCGGCAATTTTGGCAAGGGTTTTGCTAGTGGCACAACTTCTTCGCCCCTGCCAAAAACCAAGGCGGGCTTGCCTAGCAAAAAAAACGGCAAATCCGAGCCAAATTTTAGGCTAATTTCAAGTAATTGCGAAGTGTTAAGTTGCAAAGAAAATAGTTCATTAACTGCCAAAAGAAAAGCAGTTCCGTTGCTCGAGCCACCGCCCAATCCCGCCCCAACGGGAATATTTTTTTGCAAAGTGATGGTTAGATTGCTATTTAGTTGAAAATTTTCTAGACAATATTGCCAAATTTTAGTGATAATGTTGTGTTGTGTTGCCGACAGCTGTTGCTGATAATTGCCAACAATGTTGAGGCGAAACCGAGGGCTTTTTTGCAGATGCAAAACATCATAAAGATTGATAGGCAAAAATAAAGACTGTAAATTGTGGTAGCCATCGGGCCTTTTGCCATTAATGTGTAAAAATAAATTGATTTTGGCATAACAATTATAAGAAAAAACCATCGCTAACCAGTTATTTTGAACCTATATTTTGCTTTTAAATAAGCAACAACTTCGTTAAATTGAGCATCGGTAAGTTGAGTATTGAAAGCAATGATTTCGTAAATGTCGCCAGTGTAGTTGTTGCCAATTCTGCTGGTCGCGGTGGTGATAAATGAAGATGAGTCACATTTCCAAATTAACAATCTTTTATTGCCATCGACAATTGGTGGAGTTAGATTGTTGGTAAAATTGCTAAAAATATTGCCATCATTTGCATTGTTGGTATTGCTATGCACTGCAAAAATAGTGCAATAACTGCTGTTAAGATTTAACAAAGCGGGTTGGGTTAAGAATTGTGAAGATGTAAAATTTAGGGCAGGGATGTTGTTGATGAGATTGCCAGAATCTTCAAGCAGTTGTGGTGCTGAAGATGTGGTGGCATTGTTTTTTTTAGTTTTATCTTGTTGATAATCAAACCAAGTGTTGTTGTTGTAGACTTCTTGCCCAAAAGAAGTTTCGTGCCAAAAAACCAAATTTTTATCAAGGCTATGCACCACAGAATTGGTGGTGAGAGTTTGAGCATTGGCGATTTTTGCCTTGTCAACAAGATTTTTGCCAATAATTACAGAAGAAAGTAAAATGCCAATAACCGCCAAAACCACGGCGATTTCTATGATAGAAAATGCTTGTTTTTTGTTTTTTAGCATTGTTTTGATTTGTTTCATAGGGCTAATAATTTTTCTTGTAAAAAACTAGCAACGGTTGTTGCCACTTTTTTTTGTGAATAATATTTGCTTATTTTATTGTCAAATGCAATAAAATCAACACTTTTTAGCAAAATAATTGAGTTGGTGAGAAAAACTTCATCGGCCCAATAAAGAGCTTGCCAATTCGCCTTAACAAAATTAACCTGATAATGTTGACAAAGCAAATCTCTGATAATTCCCAAAACTAGCCCGCAACTTGCATCTGGGCTAAAAATTTGACCATCTTTTACCCAAAAAATATTGGCAGAACCAGTTTCGCAAATATGTTGTTGCGAATTGAGCAAGATACTATCAAAAGCTTGCTGTTTATTGGCATCAATTTTTGCCAAAACATAAGGCAAACAGTTGCTTGACTTAAAAGGAAAACTGCCAAATAAATCTCTAGAGCTGACAATTAATTTAATCTGTGCAGGTACTTCGCGAAATGGTAATGTTTGCATAACACTAATTGCTGAGCAGTTGGCGGTGGGTAGGTAGCCGATACTGCCAACATCTCTGCTGATTTGCATTCTTAAAATGCCGTTTTCTAGGTTGTTAAGCTTAATTAAATGCTCTGCTTGTTGTTGCAGATTATTGAGATCGTAGGTGATTTCTAAATATTGTAAGGCGGTAGCCAAGCGATGCAAATGTTGTGGGAAATTGATAATTTTTTGAGCATGAATTAGGCAAGTTTCAAAAGCCCCATCGCCAAACAAAAAGCCTCTATTTGCTATGCCGATGCTAGCTTCTTGCACCAAATTTTGATTATAATATAAAAACATTATATTTCTTGTGGAACAGGTAATTTTTTAACTTCTATTTCGGTTTCGGTGTTTTCGCTGTCGCTTACGGCTTTTAGTTTGTATTTTTTATTGGCTGTAGCTTGTTGTTTGTTTTCGTTTTGCAAGTTTTTTTGTTGAATATTTTTGAGAACTTGTGAGTCTTTGAGTGCTGGAGTTGTTGTTTCTGTTTGAGATTCTTTGTTTTTGTTATCTTGCAAAGACGAAAATTTGAATTTTTTTAATTTTCCTTCTGGTTTTTGATTTTCGGTTTTAAGATTAGTTGTTTTGCCAACGGTTTCTTTTGTAGGAGAATCGCTATTGTTTGGAGCTGTTTTTTGTTTAACATCTGATAATGTGCTTGAGTCATTTTGTTTTGTTTCTTGTTTAGGGGTTATTTTGATTTCTTCTTGAGGTTTTTCTATTTTTTCTGGAGTTTTTTCTGGAATTTTATCGAGAGCGATTTTTTGAGATTCGTCTAGCGACTTTTTAGAAGTAGATTCTGACAAGGCTTCTTGATTGTTGACGATATTAGTTTCTTTTGCTGGTTTTTTTAAGATAAATCTTTTAAAAAAGCCAGAAGACGGTTCGCTTTTTGTTGGTAAACTGGTAGTTTCGCTAGATGTTTTTGCTTTATTTTCGGCAGTTTGAGTGTTTTGCTGGTTTTCTTGCAATTGATTATTTTGCGGTTCGGTTGTTGATTTTGTGTTATTGGCAACGGTTTCTGGCTTAACTTCTGGCTCAACTGGTGCAACCACAAGAGGCAGTGATTGCTGAGTGATGGTGGGAATTTTATTTTTTGGATCTTCGATTGGTTTTTTTAGTTTAAAGATCTTTTTAGGCTCTTCTGCTGATTTTGGCAGAGTTTTTATTGGTTCTAGTTTGTCTTGTTTAATAGGTGCAGAGGGAGATTTTGTTTGTTTTGCGGTTTCTTCTTTTGGTTTGACAGATTGTGATTGCGAAGATTTAGCAAGAATTGTTGGCTCTTCTTGTTGTTCGACCGTGGTTTTTAAAGCAAATTTTTTAGCATTTTTTTTGCCAACAGTGAGTTTTTTTAATGGCTTAGATTCGGCAACTTCTTGTGTTTTTTCTTCTGGCTGTGTTGATTGAGTTGGTTGAGTTGCAAGCAGAGTATCTGCCTTATTAACATAATCTAAAAAAGATTCTAAAACTGTTTTAATGCTAGGTTCTTCTTGGTTTCTTGCCAACAAAAAAGCATCGGTAATTTGAGTTTTTAGAGTTTTTAAATTAACATTTTTTACCAAGTTGCCTTTTTCGATAATAATATTTAAGCACTGCAAGCATCGAGAAGTGGTGGCATGCATAAGGGCGGTTTCGCCAATTGAATTAAAAGCATCGGCTTTAGCATTTTTTGCGATTAACATTTCTACAATATCGGCATTGCCAACTAAAGAGGCTCTCATAAGAGGAGTCCAGCCCTCGTTGTCGGCAATGTTGATGCTGGCACCGTTTTCAAGTAAAATTTTTACAGCTTCGGTATTAGATTCTCGACAAGCAATATGCAAGGCGGTTGCGCCGCCGATATTTTTTTGATTGATAATTAAAGGCCCGCCTTTACTGAAAAATTTAACACCTTCAATATCGTTGTTAGTAATTGCCGACATTAAGCCAGAAATACCTGTAGATTCATCGCTTGTAGAGTTATAGATACTTTCAATTTGTGCCCAAATTGCTTGATTGGCAAGCAAAAATAAACAAAAAGAACCTATAAAAATAAATAAAATTTTTGATCTTTTTTTATTGCTTTGCACCAAATTTTTTTTATTTTGATTTTCATTTTGAGATGAAAGATGCTGTTTATCTTGATTTTTATTTAATTTCATTAATTAACAAGAAATTTTGTTATAGTGATTGTTGAAATTGATGTCAAATAATAGTATTGCATTACAAATTGCAAGTAGCATTAGTTTTCAACAAGTCTTTTAAAGTATTATAAATACATAAAAATAAAAAAGCCAAATATTTATTGCAAAAAATAATGTTGTTTGTTTTTTTTGTTTATGGTTAAGACAATTGATGTTGAAAATTATCGATTAATCGCACACCTTCTAAAACAACTGCAATAAAAACTCTGGTTGGTTGTTTTTGCAGATGAATTGTTGCAGGATCAATCAAAGAAAGGTTGCAAGAGTTGCGAATTTCTAGATATTCTACCAAAGAAAAACCTTGCATAAGTAGTTGATTTTTAATATTTTCGATTTCTGTTGGATTTTTTGCCACTTCCGATAAAGCTTGATATATTTTGCTTGCCAAAAGTAAGCCATTTTGCGATAACAAAGTATTTCGTGAAGAAAGTGCCAAGCCGTTTTCGTTTCTTATGGTTGGGGCAGAAATAATTTTGAGATTAAAATTAAAATAATCTACCATTTTTTTGATGATCGTAAGTTGCTGAAAATCTTTTTCACCAAAAATAGCAAAATTTGGTTTTACGATGTTAAAAAGCTTGGTAACAATCAGGCAAACACCGGCAAAATGCCCCAATCGAAACTTGCCGCACAAGCAGTTTTCTAGATCGTTGTGAGGAGAAATGGTAAAATTATTTTCATTGCCGTAAGCGAACATTTCGGTTTCATCTGGTGCAAAAACCGCATCAACTTTTTGTTGTTGCAACAAGTTTAGATCGGCAGATAGATTTTTAGGATAAGATTGATAGTCGGTTAAATTGTTAAATTGTTTTTTATTAACAAAAATGCTTACCACCACAATTTCTGCCACTTCTTTTGCCTTTTGCACCAAAGATAAATGGCCAAGATGCAAAGAGCCCATTGTTGGCACCAAGGCCACGGTTTTGCTGGTTTGCTGTGCCAAAAAAGATGTTAAATGGTGAATAGTGGTAAAAACGAGCATAAATTAACGATCGATTTCGCCAAAAACAATATCTTGTGTAGAAATGATGGTTACCACATCGGCAAGCATATGCCCTTTGGTCATAAATTCGAGTCCTTGCAAATGAGCAAAACCAGGTGCTCTTAATCGGCATCGATAGGGCCTGCTGGTGCCGTCTGCAATTAAATAGACCCCAAATTCGCCTTTTGGAGCCTCGACTGCAGAATAAACCTCGCCAGCTGGCACTTTATAGCCTTCGGTAAATAGTTTGAAGTGGGCAATTAAACTTTCCATCGATTGTTTCATATTGTCTTTGCTTGGCGGGGCAATTTTAGGATCGTTGCAAAAAACTTCGCCATCGGGCATTTTGTTGATGCATTGCTTGACGATTTTGAGAGATTCTCTCATTTCTTGCACTCTAATTAAATAACGATCATAAGAATCGCCATTTTTGCCGATGGGAATGTCAAAATCTAGTTCGTTATAAATTTCGTAGGGTTGATTTTTTCTGAGATCCCAAGCAACACCAGAGCCTCTTAACATAGGGCCAGAAAAACCCCAATCAAGAGCTTGTTGAAGCGAAACCACCCCGATATCAACCAATCTTTGTTTAAAGATGCGATTGTCGTTAAGTAAATTTTCGAGATTATCTATTTTTTCTTCGAATTGACAAGCGAAAGTTTGAATTTCGTCCAACAAACCAACTGGCAAATCAAGGGCAACTCCACCTGGTCTGATGTAGGCAGAGTGCATTCTAGAACCAGAAACTTTTTCATAAAAAACCATTAATTTTTCTCGCTCTTCAAACAGCCAAAGCAGTGGTGTCATAGCACCAACATCAAGTGCTTGAGTGGTGATGTTCATGATGTGATTTAAAATTCGAGTGAGTTCAGAAAATAAAACTCGAATAAATTTCGCCCTTCTTGGCACTTGACAGCCCAACAATTTTTCAACCGCCAAAGCAAAGGCATGTTCTTGGCACATTGGCGAAACATAATCGAGTCTATCAAAATAGGGAACGGCTTGTAGATAGGTTTTGTATTCGATAAGTTTTTCGGTGCCTCGATGCAACAAGCCAATATGCGGATCGGCTCTGGTTATAACTTCGCCGTCAAGTTCAAGTATGAGCCTTAACACTCCGTGAGCTGCCGGATGTTGTGGACCAAAATTAATGGTAATATTTTTTGAATTTGATTGATTTTGCAACATAAAGACAAATGAAATTTTAAATATCTATAACATAAATTATAAAAACCGGCTTCTTTTTTGCAAGCACTTTTTATGACAATGTTTGGTTTAAATTGTGGAAATGATATTGGTTATAAAATCAATCGCTTGCGGAATTTTAGCGATAGCCACACCAGAACCCATGGCCAGATCTTTTTTACCGCCACCGCCTTTGCCTTGCAAAATTTCAACCAGATTAACAATGTTTTTGCTGGCATCAAAATTAATAACATTGCTTGCCAACAAAACATTAACTTTGTTGTTGTTTTCGATGCCAAAAAAGACAATAATTTTTGTTGAGTGATGCTGTGTTTGTTGAGTTTGATAGAGGTTTAAAATATTTCGTAAATCAACTATTGTGGCATTGTTAAAAGTTTGATAAATCAAGCAATGTTGAGCAAGATTTTTGATGTTAATACAAGCCAAATCTTGCTGCCAAAGCTGTTGTTTTAGTTGTTGTATTTCTTTATCTTTTTGCTTGATTTGTTGTAAAAAATCAAAACCAATTTGGCTGGTTTTTTGCAAAACCAAAGAAGTTGCCTGTTCTTGAGTGTTATGAATGATGTTTTCTTGTTTTTCATCGAGAAAAAAACTATTGTCATCAAAGCCAACTTTATTTGATAAAAATTGATTTTCAGCGATTTTTACCTCTTCAAATTGTTGTTTGACTTTTAAAGAATCAAGCAAGGCATAAAGTTTTTGTTCTTGTAATTTGAGATGTTGCAGAGCATAAAAACCAGTTTTGGCGGTAATTCTTCTGATGCCAGAAGCGATGCCGTTTTCGCTGATAATTTTTAGTAAACCAATGTTGCCGGTGCTGTAAACATGGGTTCCGCCACATAATTCGTGCGACTGCCCCATTTGCACCACTCTTACTGTGTCGGCATATTTTTCGCCAAAAAGAGCTTCGGCACCGCTTTCTTTGGCTTCTTGCAAAGTGCTGATTTTAGTTTGCACCTGTGAATTTTGCCTGATATAAAAATTTATCAACTCTTCGATTTGTTGTGATTCTAAATAAGTGACAGCTCGATTGAAATTAAAATCAAAAGTGAGTTGTGTGGCATCAACATTTGAGCCTTTTTGAGTTATGGCATTGCCTAAAACTTGCTTTAATGCCTTGTGTAAAAGATGAGTCGCCGAATGATTTTGAGCTCTTAACTGCCTATTTCGCTGATTAACCAAAGCCATCACTTGGTTGCCAACCGCAAATTGACCGCACCCGCATGCAACTAGGTGCAAAAACAAACCGCCTGCCACTTTTTTGGTTTCTTTGATATCGAGAAAGCTAGGTAATTGCTGGTAGTTAAGGTTTTCTTGGTAGTGTTCTTGTAAAATAATGTTGCCGTCATCGCCCTTTTGACCGCCAGAAGTGGCATAAAAAGGAGTTTGGTTGAGAATGATATAAATTTGTTGTGATGTATTTTGCTGATTAAAATCGATTTTTTCTACTAATTCTTTGCCAACTAAAATGCCTAAAATAGTTGCTTTGGCACTGGTTGAAGTGTGATAACAAAACTCGGTGTTGCCAAATTGTTGTTGCAAAGCAAAAAACAAAGAATCTTCGGCTTTTTCACCGCTACCAACCCAGCTATTTTTGGCTTTTTCTTTTTGTTGTTGCATTGCTGTTTCGAATTCGGCTAAATTGACGGTGATGTTTTTGTCTTGGCAGATTTGTTGAGTTAAGTCGAGCGGAAAGCCATAAGTGTCATAGAGTTTAAAAGCAACTTCGCCAGATAATTGTTGATTTTCAATGTTGGTTTCATCTAATATTTTAAGCCCTTTTTCGAGTGTTTCTAAAAACTTTTGTTCTTCAAAAAATAAAGTGTCGGTGATGGTATCTTTTGCCCTGATTAGTTCTGGATAAGCTTCGCCCATTTCGGCAATTAGCACATTAACCAGCAAATGCATCATTGGTTGTTTTTTGCCGAGTTTATAGCATTGCAACATCGCTCTTCGCATAATTCGCCTTAGCACATATCTTCTGCCTTCGTTGCTTGGCAAAATGCCGTCGGCAATCAAGAAGCAAGAAGAGCGAAGATGGTCGGCGATAATTTTCAATTGGGGCTGAACGGCAAGATTTTCAACAGGCATATTTGGCAGTTATTTAAAAATTTTTTGATAAAAAAAGTCAAGAGAAAGTGCGATAATAATTAAGAAAAAGCCGATGGTGCTGATTGTTTGAAATTGATAATTTTCAAAAAAACTCGAAACCAACAAAGCGATACCAGGATAAACCAAGGCGGTGTAGTTTGCTTTGGCGGCTCCAATTTGGCTGATTAAATAATATAGACAAATAAAAGCCAAAATAGAAGCAAAGAAAATCTGATAAATTAACGAACCAACATAAGAATAACTGTAATCAAAATTAAATTGATAGCCCATAATTAGGCTGTAAAGCAAGAAATAGCCTGCACCAAAAGCCGAAGCAAAAGAAATGGTGGTAAAAAGTGGAGTGTGATTTTTTTTGTTGTTGCAAGCCACTAAATAGTTGCCAAACGAAAAAATCAACATCATCAAAAAAGCATAAACAAAGCCAATCGCTGAAAAACTGTTGTTTTTATGTAAAACATTGGGCAAAATAAAAAAAGCCAAACCAATGGTGCCAATAAAGCCACTAAGCACAATTCGTTTGCTAATTTTATGACCGCTAAGCCACGATTTGATGAGTTCTGAGCTGATTACCGAAAGGCTAAAAATAACGGCAATAATGCCACTAGGAATAATTTTGGTGGTGTGATAGCCAATAAAAAAATTGACAGAAAAATTACAAAGAGCGATGAAAAGCAAATAAATTAATTCGGTTTTTTTAAGTTTCAGCCTAGCTTTGCTAAGCCAAGAAACTGCAAACATCAGAATTGAAACCGCAAAAAAACGATAAAATAACGATATTTCTGGTGCAACAAGTTGGGTGCTGATTTGCAATTTCATAGCAAACCAGCTAAAGCCCCAAGCAAAGCACATACCAATAAAGGCTAAAATAATCATTTTTCAATAATAATGTTCATTTCGATGACAGGTTTTTTGCCCATCAAGTCGTTAAAAATTTTGGCTAATTTATTTTTGCTGGCTTTTTCGAGTTCAAGAGCGATTTTGGAATAGTCGAAAGCTTTTTTCTTTTTGAGAAAATTAAAAGAAAATGATTTATCATCGAGTTTGGTTTCTTTTGCCTTGCCTTTTAACAACGAATCAAGCTCTTTATAGATAAGATCGTATGCCAATTTATCTTCTTTTAAATTGTAAGAGCCGACACAGATTATTTTTGATTGTTTTTGTCGAACTAATTGTTTGTCAAGATACAAAGAAACAAAAACCGCACCGCTATCTTGTAATTTTTTTCGTTCTTTAATAACTTCGCAGTTTAAATCGAGCAACTGTTTGCCATCAACTCCTAAATAGCCAGATTTTACAAAACCAACTTCCGAAGAAGCAGTTGGATTTTGTGCATCGATTTTAATTACCAAGCCGTTTTCGGTTTGAATGGCTTTTTGCACCCCGCACTCAATGGCTAGTTCGCAATGAGTTTTGGTATGAATAAATTCGCCATGCACAGGGATAGCGATTTTTGGTTTTGCCAAATCATACATAATTTGCAATTCTGTTTGCGAAGGATGCCCAGAAACATGCACGAAATGATCTTTTTCAGTTAACACATCGATTTGTTTTTTAGCAAGCAAATCGAATAGTTCGAAAATTTTCTTTTCGTTGCCAGGAATAATTTTCGAAGAAAAAATCATCAGATCACCCTTGCTAAAATGAATAACCGGATGAGAATTGGTGGCGATTTTACGGGCCGCGGCCATTGATTCGCCCTGGCAACCAGTGCAGATCACCAAAACTTCGTTTTTGTTGTAAAGTTTTAGTTCTCTTTCAGAAATAAAATGGCAATTTTCAAAATCATAGCCGCTTTTTTTGCCAACTTCGTAGAGTCGGTGCAAAGAAAAGCCGGCTAAAATAACTTTACGACCAATTTCGGTGGCAATTTTGGCGATGGTGTGAATTCTGGCTAAATTAGAGGCGAAAGTGGTAACTCCAATTAAGCCTTGTCGATTTAGCATTAAAGATTTTAAAGACATATAAAGCTCGCCTTCTGATCGAGAATGCCCAGCATTAATGGCATTGGTTGAATCGCACACCATGGCTAAAATTTGATTGCTATCGCCATAGGCTTTGATTGTTTCTAGATCGCTAGGCTTTCCGACTACGGGGTCGGGGTCGAGCTTCCAGTCGCCGGTGTGTAAAATATTGCCAGCCTCGGTTTTGATGAGCACTGCTTGCATTTCGGGAACCGAGTGAGTGAGGCCGATAAATTCTAGCTCAAACGGGTGTAATTTTAAAGTTTTGCTCTGAATTTTATGCAAAGGCACAGATTTGGCAAACTTGGTTTCAGAAAGTTTGCTTTGCAAAAAATTAATGGCAAAATTACTAGCATAAATTGGAGCCTGTATCTCGGGCCATAAATGCACCACCGCACCTAGATGATCTTCGTGAATGTGGGTGATGATTAAACCTAGTAAATTTTTTTTGATTTGTTGCAAAAAAGAAATATCGGGAGTCATCATGGAAACACCAGGAATATCATAGGCAAAGCCAATTCCGCAGTCGATCATCAGCCATTTGCCGTTGAGATGATATAAATTGAGATTCATACCAATTTCATTGGCACCGCCAAGCGGTAAAAATAGCAGATCTTTATGGTGGTTTTTTAAATTAAAATTCATATTTTGTGTTAAACAGTGTTGATACCCAGCTTTGTAAATAGTTGCTGGTCTTTTTGAGTTTGTGGATTGTTGGTGGTTAATAGTTTTTCGCCATAAAAAACAGAGTTGGCACCAGCAAAAAAACACAAAGCTTGAGTTTGTTCGTTCATTTGCTCTCTGCCTGCCGAAAGTCTTATTTTGCTAGTTGGCATTAAGATTCTGGCAACTGCAATGGTTCGTATAAATTCGAAATGATCGAAATCTGCTATATTTTCAAGCGGAGTGCCTGCCACTTTTACCAACATATTGATTGGCACCGATTCTGGCGGAGTGGGCAAATTTGCTAAAATCAGCAACATTTTTGCTCGATCTTCTCGGGTTTCGCCCATACCAACAATGCCGCCCGAACAAACATTTAAGCCCGCTTCTCGCACATTTTTGAGAGTGGTAAGGCGGTCGTCAAAACTTCGAGTGCTAATAATTTGTTCGTAAAATTCTGGTGAAGAATCGATGTTGTGATTATAATAATCGAGCCCCGCTTTTTTTAGGGCAACACTTTGCTCTGCGGTTAGCATGCCAAGGGTCATACAGGTTTCAAGGCCTAAGTTTTTTACTTCTGCAATGATTTGGCAAATATTATCAACATCGCGATTATGCAAGTTTCGCCAAGCTGCACCCATACAAAAACGAGAAGCCCCACTTTGCTTGGCATTGAGGGCGGCTTCTTTGATGGTTTCAATGCTTAACATAGCTTGTTTTTGCAGGCCGGTGTCGTAGTGAGCTGATTGCGGACAATATTTGCAATTTTCGGGGCAAGAGCCAGTTTTGATGCTAAGTAAAGTGCTGATTTGCACTTGGTTTGGTTGTTGGTGTTGTCGATGAACTTGAGAAGCTTGAAACAAGAGATCGTTAAAAGGCAAGGCAAATAGTTGCAAAACTTTTTGTAGCTGTTGATTATCAATAGAAGATAAAGGAGATTTTTGGCTAAGTTCTGGCTTGCAATTGTTAGATTGAGTGTTTTCTTGGTGCATAATTTTTGAGTTAAAATTTAAACCCAGCAGGCAACGGCATGCCAGCAGTTGCCGATTTTAACATATCGCTTGATTGGTCGTCAGAAGTTTTTTTGGCATCATTAAAAGCAGCAATAATTAGATCTTCTAAAATTTCTTTTTCGTCAGCAACCAGTAAGCTAGCATCGATAGTGATTTTTTTTGCCACTCCACCCCCATTGATTAAAACTTTTACCAAGCCGCCTCCAGCAGAGCCAGTGAACTCTTTGTTGGCAAAATCGTCTTGCATTTTTTTCATTTTGTCTTGCATTTGTTGTGCTTGACGCATTAGAGATTTGATATCCATAGTGTTATAAAATTAAATTAAATTATTTGCTGTAATTATAATTTGCCACAATTTTAAAAGCTAGTAAATATTTTATACCATTTCCATAAATAAATACCACGATTCGATCTGAATTCCCCTTCTTTAGTGCGGGGAATTCAGATCGAATCGTGGCTTTAATTAGTGTAAATGGTATTACATTAATTGTTTTGCAAGTCTATAGACAGATTTAAAAGAAGAGGCTTTATATTTTAATTTTATCGCATCGCCAATTCTTATGGCAGAAGCTTGCTTGTTATCTGAAATAATTATCCAACAAGTTTTGGGATCGATTATTTGTGAAATTGAGCCGTTGGCAATGATTTTTCTTTCAACTTCTAGTTTGCCAGTAATTGAGTTTTCGATTTCATATTGAGCGATAACATCAAATTTATCGCCATGTTTTATGCCGTCTTCAAAGCCAAGATTAACTTTAAAAATATTATCTTTGCCAAGACTTCTTTTTTCTAAAATATAGCCTCTTTTTGCAAAAGCATTTAAAATATTGATTTCTGCAAAAGAAATGGCATCACTCACTGCTTTTCGCACCAAGCCATCGTCTCTTTTGGCCCCTTCGGCATTTTCACCGCCAATTCTTATGCCACCGATGCTTAAACCGCCATTGTTTTGCACATTTTCACTGCGAGTTGCCAAGCCAGAAAGCTCAATAGTATTAACCACATTAAGAGAAGGTAATTCATAAACTTTAATATTGCCACTTACCGAAGCTTTATAAACAAATTTAGGAGGAATGGTTACTGTGTTGCCGTTTTTTGGGTTGATATAAACACTGCCATCAACATATTTGCTGTTAAAATCGGCATTGGTGAGAATGCCCGAAACTGCATAGTCGGCAACTTTTGGCCCAGCATATGCACCGGTTTTGTTCATTTCGGCTAATTGTATTTCTTGTTGTAATTTAGAGCTAACATTGCGATCGACAAGTTCTGCTAATTTGTTTTTAGCTAAAAAAGTTTCTAATTCGCCTGCTAAAGATTTGCCTAAATTGGCTTGTTTGGCAAGCTCAATATCTTTTTCATCAAAATCAAAAACGGCAACTTTTACTGTTTTTTTATCGACTTGTTCTTCGGTTGGCATAAAAGAGCTTTTGCTAGCGAATTGTTTTTGATATTTGTCGAAGTTTTTGATAGCAGGAGTGCAAGATGCAGAAATGAGGAAGATTATTAAAAGAATTAATCGTTTCATAAAGTGTTGTTAATTAATTTGTGTTATTGATAATGCCTAAAATGTTTAAAATATTAGTTGTTTCTATTTGTTTTGCTAGAGATTGTAAAGCAGAATTGATTGCTTCTTCTTTGCTAATAGCAGAATTGCCGGTGAGTTCTAAAGAATTGCTGGCAATAATTTTGTTTTGTATGATGTTTTGAAAGCTGATTTTTACCTTTGCAATATGAGTGTTGTAAAGAAAATTGTAGTTAAAATCGTAGTTGGCGATTAATTTTATTTGCTTTGGACTGCTGTTTTTTTCGGCGCTATTAATTACGAAGCCATCTTTGTTGAGAAAGGGTTTTATAACATTAATTAATTTGTTATTAGAAGTTTTGTCAAAATAAAATTCGGCAGAAAGATTTGATTGGTTGAGTTCGTTTTGATATTTTGCTAACATATCTAAAACATTAGATAAATTAGCTTTCGCACCTGCGCCGTTTAGGATTCTGGTTTTTAATTCTAGCTCTTGCACCAAAGGAATTATTTTATTTAAAGTGAGATGTTTTTGCAAAAAATTGGCAGAAGGCAAAATTTTGTCAAGATCGGTAATTTTTTTTTGTAAAAACTGTGCCCTATCTTGTTGTTCGGCAATGAAAGAATCTTTTTCGACCGACAATTCTACAAAAAACTTTTGATCTTCTTGGGTGCTTTTGGTGATTTGATAATTGCTAAAACTAATTTTTTCGATAGATTGCTGAACTTTTTGCCTCATTTCTTCGTTAAAACTTTGCTGATTTTCTTCTCTAGATAGTTGAGATTCTCCAGAAATTGAAACTATTAGCCTTGATGCTAAATCGACAAGGGCATATTTGGTTGCTTCTTCTAGGGTGTTTGCAGAAGCGGTGCCATAAAGATTTTGAGCATCGTTTTGTTTTGGGTTAGAAAACCATTTTGGAGTAGATTCTTTTGCTAAAAGCAAATTGGGCAATAAGAATAAAATAAAGAAAAATTTAACCAATTTCATTTTTAATCTAATTCGTGCAGAGTGTTTTGTGAATTAGACTGTGAATTGTTGATTCTAGTAGAGGCAGAAGAATTTTTTGCAGTTTTTTCGGCATCCGTTAGAATTTTGGCACAATTACAAACAAATAAAAGGGCTAATATGGCGAAGAATTGTATTTTTTTCATAAAAAAATAATTTTCAAAAAACCTGCCATATTTTTATGGCAGGTTTTTTTAGATAATAAAAGGTTTTTTATTCTTTTTTATTTGCAGAAGAATCTTCTTTTGTTTGAATTTTTGCTTCGCCTTTTCTTTCTTTTTCTAGTTCGTCAAAAAGATCTTTGGTTGCTTCTTGAGACTTGGTGATGTTGTTTCGGCTAAGATTTGATTTAGCAATTTTATCTTCAAATTCTTTTTGGCTATTTTTTAAGAATTTGCTATAATCTTCGGTGCCAAGAACCATTCTGATGTAAAGAGTGCCATCTTCGGCTTTAAAGATTTTGTCTCTTTTGGCACCAGACATAGGTAGATTTTTTACTACTTCTTTGCTTGCTTGGGCAAAAAATTCTTCAACATCGTCGGCATCATTGACTTTGGCAGAACGAAGAGCATTTTTGGTTACTCTAGAAATTTCTGATTGAATGGTTGAAGCAATGTTGGCTTTAGCATCTAGCTCGGCTTTTGGAATTTGCACAGTAATACCGCCTCTTGAAGGACCAGCAATGCCAACACCTGCCACACCTTCTTTAACACCAGAGCTTGGATTGAGAACCCATTCTGGCAGGTCTTTTAGCTGATTGCCAGCTTCTTTTTGTATTTCTTTTTTAGCGCAAGCAGAAAAAAGAACAACTGCTGTTAAAACTGCAAATATTATTTTTTTCATATCATTTATTGTTTAAATTATTGAAAATGGTGTGATACCATTTTTCATTTTATCATAAGAATTATTTTTTGCAAGGTAAAAAAATAATATTTTGCAAAAATATTTAAAAAGCTCTTTTATGTTCGGGGAAGGTATTGATAGTTAGGTTGTTTTTTGATAAAAACCGATTTTGGCAATTCGCCATACTGAAAAAAAACATCAATTGGTATACCGCCTCTCGGAAACCAATAACCAGAAAGCCTCAACCACTTTGGTTGCAAAATGGCAAGAAGATCTTTGGCAATTTGCACTGTGCAACTTTCGTGAAAAGAACCGTGATTGCGATAAGAAAATAAATACATTTTTAACGATTTGCTTTCGATAATGAACTTGTTTGGCACATAATCGAGCACTAAATGAGCAAAGTCGGGTTGAGAAGTGATTGGGCAAAGCGAAGTAAATTCGGGACAAGTGAAGCGAATGCTGTAATCAACATCGAGATGAGGATTGTTGATGGCGAAAAGCAACTCGCAATTGGGCTTGTCTAGTTGATATTGGGCTTTTTTACCCAGTGGTATCTTTTTTTCTTTTTTCATATTTTTTGTTGTGTTTTCGGTAGGTTTTAGGAAGTTCAAATGCCCCTTGCCAAATGCCTTTTTGTTGTTCTTTGGCGATTTTTTCTAGCTCTATTTCTTGTGAAGTTACATCGTTAAAATCATAAATAATTGCCATACCGTTAGCTAATAAGTGATGGTTGATATTTAGTTTGTCAATATAGCAGTCGCCTAAAATGCGGTTGTAAATATCGAGTTTTTGATAGTGACAAACCACTTCTTGATTTTTTACCAAATTGATTAAAAAATTTTTACTTACCAAGCCACATTGATATTGTTGCGATTTGGCATTTAAGCATTCTTGACTAAATTCGGGAGCGTCGATGCGATTAAGCCTGATTTTGATTTTTTTTATGACTATCGAATCGCCATCTAAAGCAAAAGCCTTGCCAGATATTTGTTGTGTTGCATTTTCGTTGTCGTCGGCAAAAACATTGCCAATGATTGCAAAAAGCATTATAAAGCAAAGTTTGAGTAAAAACATAAATTATGAAATGCCTCTTACTAAATTGTGATAATTAGAAATAAGATCGAGAGTTATTTGGCTTGGTTGACTAAACAGATGATTTTCAATAGAGCCAATTCTGGTGATTTCGGCAGCACTACCAGTGAGGAAGGCATCTTGATAATTGTCGAGTTCTGTTGGTAAAATATGTTTTTCGACCACTTTTATGCCTTTTTGCAAAGCTAGCTCAATGACGGTTTGCCTAGTGATGCCGTTTAAAAAGCAATCGGGAGTTGGAGTGTGTAGCTCGTTGTTTTTGCTTATTAAAAACAAATTTGCCCCCGTGGCTTCGGCTAAATAACCTCGATAATCAAGCATAATAGCATCGTGATAACCATCTCTTTCGGCCTGGTGTTTTGAAATAGTGCAAATCATATATAAGCCCGCTGCCTTGGCAGAAACTGGGGCAGAATCGGGGCTTGGTCTGCGATATTTAGCGAAGGCAAGTTTTAGACCTGTAGCGATATTTTCGGCAGAATAGTAGGTGTCGAATTGCCAACAGGCGATAGCGGTGTGTATGGTGTTGTTTTGGGCAGAAATTGCCATTTTTTCGGAGCCTCGCCAAGCGAAAGCCCTCATATAGCCGTTGGTTATACCTTGTTTTTCTACAAGTTGTAGTTTGATTTGTTCTAGCTCTTCTACACTGTATGGAACGGCAAAATCCATAGTTTGAGCCGATTGATGCAGCCTTTGAGAGTGTTGTTTACTTTTAAAAATTTTTGTATTGTAAATTCGCTCGCCTTCAAACACACAAGAAGCATAGTGCAAGCCGTGATTTAAAATGTGAACCTTGGCATTTTGCCAATCAAGAAACTCGCCATTATACCAAATGGTGCCAGATCTGTTATCGAAAGGAATATGTTGCATATTTTACAAACTAATTTTTAACAAGTAGAGGCAACATTTTAAACTCTTCTTTTTAATTAGCAAAGCTTTTTTTGCGATATTTATGAGGAAATAGATGACTTACTATCAACCACACCACACCAACCACTTTTGCAAAACCAAATATGATCAAAAAATTTAATGTGATTTTATCGAGGTGGTAATGATTTTGGTTACACCAAAGAGTCTTAAACATTAAATATGTAAATATTATAAGATAGATTGAGAGCAGAACAGACCACTGCTGTTTCATATTCATATCTTTATTTTTATGATCTATCTCTTGTTGCTCTTTTTCGGCAAGGAAACTTTTATCTCTTTCTTTAAAGGGATTAGATTTATAGTGTAACTTTACTTGATCTTTAAAAGGTAAATTTTCTAAATCATTATCTTCTGAACCAGTGTAAGTATTTTGAATATTGCTTGGGTTAAATTTTTGGTTAGTTTTCATGTTAAATTAAATTACATTTTCAACATTGTTTTTAAAATAAATTTTAATATCTTCTAAATCTATTTCGGTATTCCATTTGGCGATTTTTATCGTTGCCAAATCATGCCAAGGAGAACCTTGTCTATGAGACCAATCAGAGAGAACTGCCGCAGAAATATTTCCCCATTTTTTAACAGTTTGCTCGAGAATTTCTTTGATTTTTTCATCACTTACCGATTTTATGGCATCTTGCTGGCATTTTTTTATTTCATTTTGATATCTTTTATGCACCTTAGGAAAAACTGGGCCATAAGGCCATATTTTTGGTTTTTCGTCGATATTATAGATTTCGTCTATGTTATTGATTAGGCAAAATCCTACAAAAAGATATAATAATTTTTGTATTTTAGTGTTATTAAATTGATAATTATTTTTTTGGCATAAAAAGGCGATATCTTTCGCTAATTCAAGGGTTTTCATATGTTTTGTGTTGAAGTTATTCGGTAAAATAATTTACTGTGAAAATCTTATATTTTTACAATTAATTAAGCAAGCAGCAATTTTCAAGACTACATTTTGTTTGATAATGCTGCCCAAGCATGTTTTCAAAAGCTCCCACCCCTTTTTTATTAGTGCTGGTTATTGCTTAAATTCAACATCATTAACTATCAAGTTTTTAATTCTTGGTGTTAGGTCTTCTCCCACAATCAAGATAACTTCGACTTTATCATCTATTTTTGGAGCTTTTGTGTTTTCGTTAATGAAATACTTTTCTATTCCATATTCTATGCTGTAATACCCAGTTTTCTTGTTTTTATCGCAACCTATATTATCTCTTACCAAAGGTTTTTTTAATGATACATAGTCAGGAACATATAAGGCTCCATCTTTTTTAAGAACCGCATAGATTTCGTCAGTCGAATCTTGTTTAATAATTTGACTTTTGTTTTAAAATGCCATAAATCACTAAATTCATATTTCAAAGTTAGATGGTTTCCGCTTAAATAATCTCTAGGTTCTATTGGTATATTTTTTACCACTATCAACTTGCGATTTTGGGTTGTGAAGTTTGTTATACAATTTCCACTAATTAAAATCACATTATAACGAAATATTATGTTTAGTCGTGCTATCGCAACGACATGATTTTTGAGATAAAAACTTTAAAAAACGATTGTCTGTATACCTATACAGACAGAGGCTTTTATAACAAAAAATAGTCGCGCTATCGCAACGACAGCTTTTTAACCAAAAAGATGAAGTTAGAATGTGAAAAACAATAAGATTATTTTAATTTGTGGAAATGGTATAATATTCTAAGAAGTACCAACCAATAAAAAATAAGACTTGAATTATTGCAACAAGAAGGATTAATTTATTTTTGTGTAATATCATTTTTAAAAAAATTATTGATTAGAGTTTTGCGATATTTTTCTCCAGCATAGGCGATTATTATCAATATTATACCGAAGAACATAAACATCGATCCTGTGAATAGCATGGTTCCTACTAAATCAATAAATCTAGTTATTAAACCAATCATGATACACCATGCTCCAATATTAATAAGCTGTTTACTTCTTTCTATTTCGCCCTTATAAATGATTGCTAAACTACCCCAAAACCAAGTTATCCAATATAAAATTGAAACTAATATTTTTTGATCTAAGTGAGTGAATAAAGGAAGTAGATTTAACACTAGGATTATAGATTCTGGTAGCTGAATGATATAAGAAAACTTTCCTTTAGCTTGAAAGTTTTTGACAAGATTAATTGCTAAACAAATTGCATTGAAAACGATGATAATAATTGTGATTGGGTGCAAATTAATGTGGAATGACTTTGGATCTATCGTGTGATAAAAATCCTTAAAACCCATTACAAAAGTAATGAATCCTAAAATAATATAACCAATGGATTGTGCATAATTAAAGTGATCTTTTATGCGATAGAAGATTCTTGATAACAAGATTAGGCTACTAGAAATTGTTGTAGTAAATATGATTTGACTTTGCAAATTTGTCGTAAAATTTAAATTTGCATTGATGTTGATCCATAAATAAAAACCAAATAAAGACATAAGGCTAATCCATTTATTATTTAATAAAATAGCCATAGGTAAAATCATAAAAAACCATATTAAATAGCCTTCACCATTTGTGTTAGTTAAATTATATATTTGTGAAATTAACCCAACACCAACAAGAATATAGCCCGCAACTATAAAATAGATAATGTATGAAATTTTTGGATTAGTTTCGCGAAATAGGTAAGCTGAGGCTTGCAATGCAACAAGTATTAAAATATAAGCGGAAATTTTGATTAGATTTGAAATCTGGTCCCAGTTATGAGAGACTATTAGAATTGCTCCAAGGATAATAGTTATCCCGCCAACAAGACTTATAATATTAAAAAAAGATGAAACAGATTTGTGTTAATAATTTTTTGCAAATGCTTGTAGTTTTTGTGTTGCGGCTTCATCAACCACTTTTTCAGCAAGAGCATCGTTGAGGAAAGTATTAATTTTTTTTGTAAATGACATGGATTTTATAAATTATAATTTTAATTATTTTTTCAATAGTTTTTTGCATTTTTAAGGTGGAAAATTTTATTCAACCGTCACTGATTTGGCAAGGTTTCGTGGTTGATCGATATCGTTGCCTTTTAGTAAAGCCACTTGATAGGCTAGCATTTGCATTGGAATAATTGGCAAAATCGCTTCTTGAATAAAGCCTTCGGTGGCAGGAATGGTGATAAGATCAGAAGAAAGATCGCCAAAATTAGAGCTTTTATGATGATTGGTGAGAATAATAATTTTGCCACCTCTGGCTTTGATTTCTTGTAAATTTGACAAAGTTTTTTCAAAAATATGGTTTTGCGGATTTTCGCAAGCAATGGCAATAGAATAAATATTGTCGTCAATTAATGCTATCGTGCCGTGTTTGAGCTCTCCGCAGGCGATGCCGTAGGCATTGATATAGGTGAGTTCGCGAAATTTGAGGGCAGATTCAAGAGCGGTGATGTGCGAAATTAATCGACCAGTGTAGATAATATTTTGGCAATTAGTTAGTTTTTGAGCAATATCTGCAACATTGAGGTTTTGCAAAATCTCTTGTGATTTGCCAACACAAGCAATTAATTCGATTATTAACTGCTGTTTTTTTGTGGCAGAAATAGTTTTTCTTTGAAAAGCCAAATATATAGCAAAAATTGCTAAAACCGCAATTTGACCAGTGTAAGCTTTGGTTGAGGCAACCCCAATTTCGGGGCCAGCGACAGTTCGTAAAACACAATTGGCTAGCATGGCGATATTGCTGTGCAAAACATTGACAATTGCCATAGTTTTTTGCTGATGTTGTAAAGCATATTTAAGAGAAGCTAAGGTGTCGGCAGTTTCTCCTGATTGTGAAATAAAAATTACCAAATTATTGTCGCTAAAATGCGGTTGACGATAGCGAAATTCAGAAGCGATATCGACCTCAACCTCAATTTTGGCAAAAGTTTCAAGTAGGTGCTTGCCAATTAAGCCAGCATAATAAGAGGTGCCACAAGCAACAATGGTGATTTTGTTGATGGCAAGGCAATCGAAAGGAAAATTTGGTAAATTAAATGAATAATTGTTGGTGTCAAGATAAGTTTCGATGGTTTCTTCAAGAATTTTTGGCTGTTCGTAGATTTCTTTTAGCATAAAATGTGCAAAACCATTTTTATGTAGCGAATCGGTGATTTTAGCAAAAGTTTTGCATTCTCTGTTTATTGGTTGATTTTGTTGATTAAAAATTGTAATTTCTTTAGCAGAAATATAGCCAAAATCGCCATCTTCTATTGAAATGATTTGATCGGTTTGGCTAGCAATGCCATAATAATCAGAGGCAATAAAGTTTTCGGCCAAACCTTTGCCAAGCACTAGTGGCGAGCCTTGTTTGGCAAAAATAATGATATCGGGATTGTGAGTCAAAACAATAGCCAAGGCATAGGTGCCGACAATGCTTTTTTGAAGAGCGAGCATTGTTTTGTTGAGATCTTGTTGATATTGCAAAAAATATTTTTCAAACAAGTGTGGCAAAACCTCGGTGTCGGTTTGGCTATGAAACTCAATGCCTTCTGCAATGAGCTGTTGTTTTAGTTCGGCAAAATTTTCGATGATGCCGTTATGCACCACCGCACAAAATTTTCCTTGATGTGGATGAGCATTTTCGTTGCTTGGTTTGCCGTGAGTTGCCCAGCGAGTGTGACCAATAACAACACTGCTTTTGAGTTGCTTTTGATTAACTAGTTGTTGTAAATTGGCAATTTTGCCTTCTTGTTTTAAAACTATAATTTGTTGATTTTGCACCATTGCCAAACCCGCCGAATCGTAGCCACGATATTCGAGTTTTTGCAAGCCTTCAACCACGATTTGGCAGGCATTTTCATTGCCAACAACCCCAATAATTCCGCACATAAAATGATTTTTGTTATGTTTAATATATATAAAAAAAATGATATCAAGCAACTATAATCATTATTTTTTTGCAAGTAAAATGTTATCTTTTGTTATTTTTTGCTATTTTTGGCAAGAAAAGAAAATCTTTTTGACTTTTTAAAAAAACTAGCTAAATTTTGACAAAACATAAAATTTTATTTGTTATTAATGCCTAGCATAATCAAAAAATCATTGCTAATAATTGTTGCTTCTTTGCTGATTTTGTCTGCTTTGCCAATTTATTTTGTGGTAAATTATCAGAGAAATTTTAATACACAAGCTACTACCAATGCTTCTTTTTCTTCTAATAATACAAATCTTTTTTTAAGAAAAGGGCAAAAACTATTATTCGATTACAAAGCAATCACAGAAGCTGGCAATAATTGTGGCAATATTCAAATTCAAACCACTCCCAGACCGGCCGTTTTGTGTAGAGGTACTCGCGATGCTATAGTGCCAAATCCGCAGTGCCGTGATTATGTTGAGCTTTGCAAGAATGTTGTTAATACAAATGCCGAACAACTTATATTTGAAGGAGATTATTTTGAATATCAAAATAACAACTCAGATCTAGATCCTTTTAACATCGCTATAGATATTAATAATGCTTCTTTTTCTTCTAATAATACAAATCTTTTTTTAAGAAAAGGGCAAAAACTATTATTCGATTACAAAGCAATCACAGAAGCTGGCAATAATTGTGGCAATATTCAAATTCAAACCACTCCCAGACCGGCCGTTTTGTGTAGAGGTACTCGCGATGCTATAGTGCCAAATCCGCAGTGCCGTGATTATGTTGAGCTTTGCAAGTTTGAGGGTTGGAATGGTACAGAATTGCAGACATTTTATAAAATTAAAGAACCACAAGATGTTACGGCAAATTTTTGCCAAAGTATTGTTAAAGTTTGTCTGCCAATTGTTGATAATGTGTGTAGAAGTAAAGCAATACCTGGTTCTAATGAAAAAACACTATCAGATGATGCTATTCAATGTCGCGACAATCAAGGCACATACAATGGACCAGTTGACGGACAATGTGCTTCAGGTAAAACAACAATAATAAAAAAGGCTCAAGAAATGTTATTGCCAAACATATGTAATAACATAAATTTTTATAGTCACAACGGTGTTGGCGAAAATGTAGAGGATTGCTGTTATTCTCCAGCTGTTGATGATCAAGCTAATGTCACTTGCACCACTCCCTATAATGAATTAACATGCACATCATCTAATAATAAAAAGAAGATTAAAAAAACTAAGGATGATAGCAATTTTGTAAATTGTACTTTAACCACAATAACTAATCTCAATGATTTAGAAACAAATCCAACTACGATACCAGTATGGAATGGTGCATTGATATCGCTTCCTGCATCACCAACATGCGAACAGAGATTAAAATATGCAGACAATAATGTGGCACAGAACATAAAAATATCAGGCGAAAATAGCGATGTATGTTATGATCTTAGTGAATATACTGGTAGAGTAGCGAATGTTGTGCCACCAATGCTTAACAATGAATATGGCAAAATAACATATGAAGCATATCAAGGTTTCTTGCAAAACGGCACAAATGCTCAGCCGATTTCTGCCATAGAAACTCTTTCTGCAGATAGAACTTTTGGCAATCTTGATTATAGCAATAAAAATATCATAACAATTAATGAAAATGGTCAACTCTCTAACTTGCCAGAATTTACTGTTAATAAAAATTCAACAATGAAAATGCTTTTCGTTAATAATGTTGATTTTAATCAATCTTTTCAATCTTCCAATGCTCATCCAGAAACACAGATTAGTTTTAATCAAACTCAAACTTATAAAAATGGGGAAATGTTAAAAGTAGTTTTATGTCAAGAAGATGCAGGTGCTTATGCCGACGATAATAGCAATAGAAAGCCAAGATATCAAGAAAATTATGCAACAAAATGCGATCAATATTTTATGCAACCAGGTAATAAAAAAGAAATCATTACCAAAACCTATAATTATATCGCTAGTCCAGCATCTCTTGCCCCGAATTCTTTAACAGATAGCGATTTTTTGACTTCCGAAACATCAGAAACTTTTTCTAGCATTGTTTCTGGAAGACTGCCAAACATAGATGTTCAGCACCAAGTTGATAGTGTTGATATTACCAAAACAGCAATTAATGTTTATGCAAATGATAATCCAACAAACCGCTCTCCTTATATGTTTGATAAAAATGGTTTGTTAAAATTTATGGTCGGCGATACCCCGATAAGAAAAAAACAAACAGAGACAATAATTCCGAAAGAACCAACTTGTAGCGATTATGATAATAATGTTTATTGTCATAAAGATTTTAATTCAGTATTTCAAAATCAACCATCTTGGGAAGTCAATCAGCTCAAGCACGATCTTCGATTTAGAATGGCTTTTCAGATTGATGATTTAGATATAAAAAAAGAATTTCCAACCACATCGCCTCAAAGCAATCCTCATCCTTCAACATATTATCCAAATTCTATTCCAAACGAAACTGCATCATCTATTCAAAAGGGTAATCAAGCCTATCAAAACAACACTGGCAAATATACAGTGACGGTAAAAGTAACTAATCCAGCCAAAAAAGCTCAATTGGCAGTGATGGAAAAGCTAGATAACATAGTAGATAAGCTATCGTTAAGTGAGATGCTAGATTTTGAAAATCCGCTTGGTCAAGAACAGAAAGATTTAAGCTCGGTCTCAACAGAAACGGTTTCAACAAGAGATGGTGTATTTGCTTATTTGGTAACCAATAAAAAACTCAAAGGAATAGTCTATTATTCGGCAATTTTAATGATTTTGCTTTTTGGTTTTATGTATTTAATGGGCCTAAGCAAGCTAGATCATCAAACTTTACTTGTCATGATTCTAAAAATTGCTTTTGTTTTTTCTTTGTTTAGTTCGGATGCTTGGATGTTGTATTACAATATTTTTGCAGGCCCAGTCGTTGCTGGATTTAATACAATTTCTTATGCCACACTGCAAATTCTTTCTCCTCAAGATCTTCTGACAACTGCAAATAGCGGTCTTCAAGAGTTAGATAAAACAAAAATATCGACTTATTTTTATCAATCAGTTGATGTAATTACGATGATTTTTAATCAAAAAAATCACTTCAAAATCATGGCTATATTCTTTAGTTATAGCTATGGTTTTGTTTATGTTTTTATTATTTACTACGGTTTTTATTTATATTTGTTTGCGACCGCCAATGCTATTTTGATGTTTTTATTGGCAAAAATTATTATGCTGATATTAATAAATTTATTACCACTGTTTTTACTATGTTTATTTTTTAAAACCACAAAAAAAATGTTAGACAATTGGTTTTCTGTGGTTCTTGGCTATGGTTTTCAACAAATATTTATTATTATTGCCGTTGCTTTCTTTAACATTATGATTGTTTATATTTTAAAAATGATTTTAGGCTACAAAATATGCTGGGATGTTGTTTTAAAAATTCCTCAAGGCTCTCTTGGTCGGGGGATGCCTTTTGTAGATATTGATATCTTTAAATTTTGGCAAGTGAGCGACGGCGAAACTGGCGACTACATTCCTTCTTTATTTCATATACTTTATTTTTTAATTTTAGTTTATGCAATGAAGCATTTTATCAATTTTGCCTCTACTTTGGGCTCTAACATAGCTGGTGGAGTGAGTGTGGCAGATTTGGCAAACTCAATTAAAAACGATATCAACAACAATATTGCCTCTAAAATAATCAGGCAAAGATTTAATAAACTGGTTGGTGGAATGCAAAATAGGTTAATTGATAAAATTTCTTTTGGTTATAGTGGCAAATTAGCAGATGACAGAATAGAACATAACAACAAACAAATAGATGAAGAAAGAGATGTGTTTAATTCGTTGCAGCAAAAATTAAATGATTATAAAAGTAAGCATAAAGATGAATTATTAGGCAAAGGCGATCTTGAAATTGGGCAAATATTAAAAGAAGAGGCTAATAAAATATTGAAAGAACAAGAATATGATGGAACTTATCAAGATTTAATTGATCGAGCTAAGCAATCAAAAACCTCAACTTCAACAACTATGCCTGGTATGGTGGCTAATTCTGCCTGGCAATATGGCACAAAATATTTTGGCAAGGCTACCAATGCTGCTACTGGCAACAATTTGGTGAGCGGTTTAGCAAATGATAGTGGTGATATTTCTGCAAATAATTTGTTTAATGCGAATTTACCTAGAGTAACGAAACAAGACATAGATAAAAAAACTGCAAAAATTGGTGAAGAAATAACAAAACTTAAAGCAGAAATTGCAGCATTATCAGATGCAGATCAACAAAATATGCAAGCGAAAGAACGGGAAATAGAGCGGTTAGAAGTGCAAAAGATAACTTCTAAGACACAAAAAAACACTTGGGATTCGATGAACAAGTTAAGAGAAACTCGTGATAAATATGGTGTTGAAGCTATGCTGGTTATGGTTTTGGGCGGAATTGCTGGGGGCGCTTTTGGTGGAGTTGCTGGTGGGGCTACTGGAGCTGTTGCTGGATTATTTGGTGGAATTGCTGGTGGAATGAGTGCTGGTGCTAACTTGGGCAATGATAACTATCCTGCTCGTAGGATGCTTGGTAAAGTATTGGGTGGACTTGCTGGTTTTTTTCCTGGCATTGTTTCTTTATTACCTAGTGCAATTGTTGGTGCGGTGAGAGGTGTTAATAGAGGAGCCGTTGCTGGAGTTGATGGAGCTGTTGTTGTTGGTTCTACTCGTCGTGCTGTCTCTGGCGCTTCGGAAGAATATCAATTTACATTTAGCAATACCGCTGCTGGTATTGGTGCAGTTGCTTATGGCATTTCTAAATTCCCTGGTGCAGTTGCTTATGGCATTTCTAAATTCCCTGGTGCAGTTGGTTATGGTATTCGTAGATCCGCTCGTGTTGCTGCTGGAACTATTGGTGCTCTTGGTGGCGCGGTTGCTGGTGCTCTTGGTGGCCCTGTTGTTGATACTTATCTTGAAGAAATGCGTGTTTATGAAGCAAATAAAGAATATTACGGCAGGGATTTTGCCATTGTTCTTGTTGCTCCAAGAATAGTTTATTCTCCTATTGCTTTCGTTTCAAGATCTTTATTTTATTTGCCTAGAAACACAATTGCTGGCATTATCACAGGAGCAAAAGCTGGATTTACATTGAGTGGTTCTAATATTTGGCAAGATTATCAACAAAATCAAGCCAAAGTGATTAATTTTTCTTCTTATGCACTTAATAAAGCCATCCATTCTTATTTTTCTGCTTACAATATTGCAACTGGCAATGCTGAATATAACTTGCAACAAACTTTAACTGGACATCAAATTAGTAAAGATAAGCAAAAAGAAATTATAAAAAATTTTAAAGAGCAAATAAGGCCTTTCTTGTCGAAAAAAACCGATTTAAGTCAATTAAATTTTGGTTCTTCAGGGCAAACATATTCCGATCCTAATTTGCAACAAATTCATAGCATTATTCAAAATGCTGTGGCAGAATACACATCGCAAAATGACAGAAAAATGTTAATTTATCAATTTATCAAATTAGCGGAAGCAGAAAAACCGGTAAATTCTATTGATAGCATAAAACGGATTCCTGGAAGCCTCTTTTCTGCTACCGCTGGTGTTGTTTTGGTTGGCATTGGTTATGGCCTTGGAAGTGCAGAGCGAGGAATGAAAAAGTTAATTCAAAATCACAGAGAAAAGCAGGCCGAGCAGGCGATAGATAAAATGATTAGTTCTTTAGACAGCGATAAAGAATCGGTTCAAGCAGTATTTACAAAAGAATTTAAAGAATCTTTAAAAAATACAAGAGATACTACACAAACAATAGCTTTGATCGAAACGGTAATCCAAAAAGTTATAAATGTTACCGATAAAGTAAATTTAAAACTCGCTCTTGAAAAATATGCTCAACTATTGCGAAAATGATTGTAAATATGAAATGTTTTGATTTAAAAACAATGTTATTTAAAAAAACTATTTTCTGTCTATTGTTGTTGCTGTTATTTGCTTGCAAAGATCAAGGTTGCACCGAGGCCGATGATTTCGGTGAGTTTACAACTAATAATTTGCAATTTCCACAATATACAAATGGAGCAAGTTTAAATAGTGATAAATCTTTATGTGATGATTATAATAAGCTAAAATTAACAAGCACAACTGTTGATTGCACCAACGAAGATGGTGTTTCTATTACAAAAAATTGTGCCACAAGTGTTGTTGGAGCCCAGAATCAATGTGGCATTAATTTTCAATCAGAATGCCCTTCTGCTAGCTATGCTGAATTTCGCAAAGCTTGTTTTGCAAAATATGCCTCAACACAAACTTCGCAAGGAGGAGTTAATTATGTTATAGCAAAAAATGACACCAACAACCCTAACTTTTATTTGTTTCCAAAAGCTGATGTTTCGGTAAAAATTAGGGGTCAAATTTCTATGCAAAGAGTAGCTGGCGATATTGGTAGAATAAATATCAACAAAGCAGAGAAGATTGTTCAAAACAACAATAGTTTTGCAGTGCAAAGTGGGCAAGTGTTGCAAATTTTTCTTAGCAATAATGTTGTTGGTGGTAATTTTTTTGATTTTAGTGCGATAAGCGGTAATTTAGAGACAACTTGCTTAGCACAAAGTGGCGGAAGCGCGAACCAACTTTGGCGAGGAAATTTTTTGCATCAAGCTTGTTTATCAGATTTTCAAAAAGCTCAAAACTTAGTTAATACTGATTATGCTAATGTTCAAGATACTTTAAAAAAAATTATTGTTTATAAAACACCTTATGTTGAAAACACCAAAGCTACGGCCCCGAGCCCAGAGAATTGGCAATGTGATGGTGTTGATAATTTCTTTACATGTGTAACAGATTCAAATAGCGAAGACAACAAAAGCGATGCTTTAAAAATAGATAATACAACAACAGCAAGCAAAAGAAAGCTTGGGGTTGGTTTTGTATTGGCAACCAGTGAAAACCCAGCTTCGACATCGGCAAACAATGGTCAGTCAATAACTTTAACTAGACAAGACAATTTGATAGAATACTATAAGAAAGATGCCAATTGTTCTGGATTTACTATAAGCCCAGCTGCTCGAGTCGCAGGTATTTTGTCGGCAGGAATAGTTTATACATTTACACCGCCAACACCACCGCAAACTTGCACACTCTCACCTATGTTAAGTGTGAAGCAAGAAATTTCTGGCTGGGTAGAAATTGGTTTTATAAAAGTAGCTACCTCTCCACCAGACGCTCTACCAAATAATGTCACCATTAGCATTGTTAATGCAAATGCAAATCGCGATTTTGAAACCTTTAACACAAGTAATTCAACGACAATAAATTTAAAAAGTTGCAGCAATTTTGATTCCAATAATAAATGCACATTATTTTCATCGCCAACATCGCCAGCTTCGGTTTTTGTGAGAAAGGGTCAAACTTTGCTTATTCATACAGATTCAACAGACACAGGTCAAACAAGCATGACGATTGCTAAAATTAAGCAATTTGGCTTGTTTGTTAAAACCCTTCCAAGCCCAGCAGTTTATTGCCCAAGCAACAAATTTCGTATGCAAAAAAATGTGTTGTGTAGCACAGAATCGGGAGATTCTGCAGATAGTTTTTGTAAGATTGGGCCAGAAAAGTGTCAAATTCTTCCGGCCATATCAACTCCAGGAGGTCGAGTAGATTCAGTAAATTGCCTATGTGCCACTAATGCAAATTTTAGAACAGAATGGTTTAGGAAATTTCAGCAAGATTCACGAACACAAGATGGTTACCAATTAACGACCGAACCATTATCTATAGAAAATTGCAATAATAATGATATAGCTAATTGTCGTTCTTGCTTAGGGCAAATAAAGGTAATTGATGAAAAAAGATTATACAGTTCTTCTGTTGAAACCGTGTGTTTTGATTTAGAGAATTATCAAGGCAAAACAAGTGATGCACAAAATACAATAAATAACAATCTTGATGCGGGTTTAAATGCAATAAAGCTTGCAACAGCATTGCCAGAAAATATAACAATTTTGCCCTATTTTTCTGCCGAAAAAAACTACGGCATATTGCCAAAACCTACATTATCTGCTTTTCCTAATGGTGCTAACCAAAAATTACAACTCGAAACCACAATAAGTAGTAATTCCGCTGGTAAAATTGCTATTTTTGTTGCTGATAATGCAGATGCTCTTAATAGTTCGAGATCGCCATGTGCTAATAACTGTGAATTCAACATAACTTCTAACTCAAGCATTACTTTACGAGATGGCGAAGGATTAAAAATTAGTTTAGTAAAAAACGATGATGTTCAATATAGCTATGGAAAATCATCTTGCAATATTTTGCTAAACAACAAAAAAAGCCCCAACTGTCCCGATCCCGATTTATACACTCTAAAAAGTGGTAATTTAATGCGAAATAGCACACCATACAATTTGAATAACCCCTTTAATGTTTGTAGAAAAGGTGATACTTTGCATCCTATGGCTTCTGCTTATCAAGAGATTTTTTGTTATAACGGTGAAGATGGTGTTTTTGTTGAGGATAATCCGCAACAAACTAAAGAACAAGCTAAAAATGTGGGTCTTAGATTTGAACTAGATACAGAAAACCCAAATATTTTTTTAAAAAATTGTTATGTTGAGGATAATCCGCAACAAACTATTGACAGCGGTGGTAATCACACAACAAGTTGTCAAGCACAATGCATTACAGCCCCTTGCCTCCTTCCTGTATGCAATGCAATGAAAATTGTCAACCCAAATTTTACAGGCTTAGAACCAAATACAAATATAGGTAGTAATAATGCAACAGATTATTATACTTGTATCAGAGAGGCTGAAATTGTTAAAGCTGTGGCTGGTTCTTATAACATTAGTGTGGCAGTAAAAAACGAAAAAGATATTATAGATTATATTGACATTATTTTAACACCAATACTTGATTTACTTTATTCTGGCGAAAAAGATTGCTCAATACCATTGATAGATGGTCAGCAAACGAATGTTGCTCCAAGATATTGCGAAAAAGGCAGAGACGACTGCAACGGCAAAACCTATGTTTTGGATTCTAATAATTCTAATAAATATATTCCTTTTTCACAATCAACTCCGCCCGCTTTATATTGCTCAATGACTATTAACAATGCCAATGAAATTACAAATGCAAATGTTAATGATTCACGAGATTGTGCTCAATGTCGCCCGGTGCGAATTGGTGAAATAGAAAGAATTTATAAGGTTATTTTAAATAGCAATAATTTTTCTAATGCGGTAAGAATCTCCACTATTTTAATGGTGATGTTTTATGGCTTAACCTACTTGATGGGGGTAAGCAAGCTGAATCAGGTTGAGATGGCGAATAGAATTTTTAAAATTGGTATTTTGGGTTTATTTTTAGATCCGCAATCGGGCTGGTTGTGGTTTAACAACTTAATTATTCAGCCTTTCAATAATGGAGCAGATTATTTATCGTTTTTATTTGCTTCGGTTTTAGAATCGTCAGAATCAAAAGATTTGATTACAGCACTAAATAATGGCGACTATAGCAATAAATCTTTGTTGTTTTCAACCACCAACGATATTATCAATCTGTTTTTACAAGATGAAACCTGGAAAAAAGTAGGTGCCTTATTCTTTTTTGATTTATTTGGTCCAATTTATGCTTTAGGTATTTTTTATATTATCTGGATTTATGTTTTTGTAGTCGCCAATGTTTTATTGGTTTATGTGGTGGCGAAATTATTGATGGGGGTGTTGTTTTTAGTTGGGCCTGTTTTTATTGTTTTCTTTTTGTTTGAAAAAACCAAAGATTATTTTAAGAAGTGGATGAACACCATTATAAGCTATGCTTTTCAACAATTTTTTGTTATTTTTACTTTAAACTTTTTTAATATGTTGATTTATCATTTAATTAAATTGGTTTTAGGTTTTAAAGTTTGTTGGGATGAGGTTTGGAACATCAATTTGGGCCTTATGAATTTTACCTTGCTAGAATTCTGGACCCCATATTCTAACCCGCTACCGCCAAAATTAGGTGCCAACCCCAGTTTATATCAATCTGCAGTTGGTGTGCCAACTGTTAGTGCTATTTTATGTTTATATGCCATAGTGCATATTATGAAAAACTTTATGCCACAAATAGCCGAATTAGCCAATAGCATTACCGAAGGGGTATATGATTCTGCTGGCGCGAGTAGTGTTAGTGGCGGAAGTGCTTTAATTGGTGATTCGATGAAATCTATTTATCAATCGGGCAAAAAAGCATTTCTTGATTCTTATCCTGTAAAAACCGCTATAAACAAGGCAAAATCTGTTGCATATAAAGGTTTAGATAAGGCTTTGGGTGTTGGCCCTGATGCAGAAAAAAGAAAAGAAGAAGCAATGAAGCATCGAAAAGAAATGCTAGAAGATAGAGATTCTATTTCTGCGACAGCGAACAAAAAATTGGCAGAATTTAAAACACAAAATGCTCTTAAATTTGCTAGTGGCGAACACAATGCGGATACATTAAAAAATACATTAAAAACAGCAAGAGCAGATTTTTTAAAAGATGCGGCCAAAGAGAAAGAATTGGATAGGGGTTTAGAAATTTTAGGCATCAGCAAAGCTCAATATAATAAATTGCAAGGTGACAAGAAAGATGAAATCGAAAAAAAAGCAAGGCTTCAAGCTAAAAAAGCTGGTTTCTCACAAGATGACTATTTGACTGACAAGGGTTTCTCAATGAAAGATGCTAGAAATCATTCTTCTCTTGCCGGCATCATGTTTACTGGATTGAAAGAGGGTGGTTTAAACAAAGGCGGAACCCTCACTAAATCTTTACTGGAAAAAAATGATAGTAAACAATACGATCCTAGAATTTCAAGAAGAGATTTTAATAATTTAATAAGAACGAATCCTCATTTGTTAGGTATGGTTAATAATGATCTTGTTAGAGAAAATAGTTTTTATGAACATTCGCAACAAGCTCAAGATTATGTTGCGCATATGGCATCGCAAGCGGGTAATTCTTTTAAAAACGATGTGTTTAATCCGTCAATGAATTATGTCGCAAATGCAGTTAGAAACAGTGGTTCACTTGCTGGAGTTGGTAGTGGAATTATTGGTGTTGGCGGTGGTTTAGTTGGTGTCGCTGCTGGTGTTGGTGCTGGTGTTGGTGTTCTTGTTGGGGCTGGAGCCATTGGTGTTTCTGCTATTGTTGGTGTGGCAACTAGTCCTGTTACAGGACTTATTGGTGGTATTCATGGTGGATTGACAGGAAAGGGTTTTTACCAAGGAGCAATAGATGGATCATCGTATATGTTTAAAGTGGTAGAAAGTCAGTTTACATTATCTAAATATCTTGCTTCTGCTGGTGTAAGTATATTCTCTCATTCTACTAAACATTTTGTTGGTTCTTTATTTTCTTCCACTAGTATTGGTGTTGGTGCTGTGCTTGGCGGTGCCGTTGGTTTAACTGGTGGTATGATAGGTAACATGAAATATGGAGCAAGACATGGGGCGAGTTTTGGAAGAGAAGATAGAGAAAACAATCGTATTACGAAGGGATATGGTAAAAAAATTCTTGGTGTTACTGGTGGTTTAGTTTTGGGTGTTGTTGGCGGTTTGGTTGCTTCTCCTTATGCAGTTGTTAGTGGTGCTGTTTCTGGAGCTAGAGTTGCTGACAAGTTTAAGCAAGATTTTACCAAAGATTTAAGTTTAGAAAATTTTAAACAAAATCTTGCAACATCTGGAAAAAATCTTCTTATGAATAGTTTAGAAGAATATAACACTAGTAGAATTGGCGATTCAGCTTTTACTGGTGCTAGAGATGTTGTTGGCTTGGGGTATAGTTTTGCAGGTTATGCTACAAGAGCAACGAGAGAAAGATTGAATTCTGTCGAAAATAATGGGTTTGAGGCATATAAAATTGGGGCCCAAAATCTTTCCTTTAGGTCTACATTTAAACAATCGCTACCATCAATAGAAAGGGCAAGAGATTTTCGTTCTGGCATAAAAGGTGCGGTATCTTCTGTTTTATCTGCTCCTATATCATTGCTTGTTGGTTCGCAATCATTGCTTTATACAGGAAGATGGGCACCACTTTATTCGCCAGAAGAAATGCAACGGGTTGGCAAAGGTGGCGAAGGTTCTACTGTCGAAGGTGGTCGCAGTGTTGGTGATCGTGGCAGTGTCATTGGTAAGACAGGCACCACTTTTGATGATGATAAGGAAGCAAAAAATAGGCCACGGTATACATCAGATGCAGTAAATGATGGAGTAGGGCCTGCAGTAACTGATGATTAGGACCTGATTAAAAAAACTTTACTTTTATTTTTTATATGATGTAATACCATTTTTCATATTTAAATACATAAATAACTTTATATTTATTAATTTTAATCTTTAATTTAAAACCTTGATTTATCTAGATAAATCTACGATTTTAAATTAAATTTAAAATTAAAAATAGTTTCGTTCTTTATGCATTTAAATATGCAAAATGGTATAATTTTACTGAAGTATAAAAATATCAACCACACCAATTTTTAAACCACACAGTGTCTAACGAAGAAAACCAAATAATTGCTGTTTTGCAATTAATTCGCACCGAAAAAATAGGTTCTATCACCTTTTTTAAACTGCTTAACAAATATGGCACCCCACAAAATATTGTGGCAAATCTGCATAATAACAAGCAATATAATTTTAACCTCATTTCTGCTCATCTTGCTTTAGAAGAATATCAAAAAACCATCGATAGCGGTGCTAATTTTATTTTATATTCAAGCAGTTTATATCCCGAGCTATTGCAACAAATGCCCGATAAACCGCCAATTCTTACGGTTTTAGGCAATGTAGATTTGCTAAAAAGACCAAAAATTAGCATTGTTGGCCCTAGAAATTCTTCTCATAATGGCAATTATCATGCCAAACAATTTGCCAAAGTTTTAGGCGACAATGGTTTTGTGTGTGTTTCTGGTCTCGCCAATGGGGTTGATACCGAAGTTCATAGGGCATCAATCATTTCGGGCACCATTGCAGTTTTGCCTTCTGGTATTAATGTTATTTATCCTGGCGAAAATAAAAATTTATATCAAGAAATCATCAAATATGGCTTGCTTGTTTCAGAGTTTCCCTATGGTTTTACTCCAAAATCTTATAGTTTTATTCAGCGAAACCGCATTGTTTCTGGCTTGTCTTTGGCAACTATTGTGGTAGAGGCAGGCATTTCTTCGGGCAGTTTGCTTACCGCACGATTTGCTTTAGAGCAAAACCGTGAGGTTTTTGCTGTGCCGGGCTCTATTTCTGATCCGCGATATTATGGCACCAATCAACTTATTAAACAAGGTGCCAATATTTTAACCTCAATTAACGATGTTTTAACTAGTTTTAACATTTCTAACATTGTTAAAGAAGAAAAAAAAATAAAAACTCAACACATTGCATATTTTGACAATCGATTAAGCGAACAAATATTGAATTATATTAACTTTAACCCCATCAGCATCGAAGAATTGTTTAGAGTTTTTAAAGTGCCAATTCAAAAATTTAATGTCGCAATTGCTGAGCTAGAACTTCATAATAAAATTAAAATTCAATACAATAAAATCACTAAAATAATCTAAAAAATGCGACATTTTGTCTCACCAATGTTGCAAAAATAGAAATACCATTTCCACTAATTAAAATCACATTATAACGAAAGGTTTTTGAGATAAAAACTTTAAAAAACGATTGCCTGTATATCCATACAGGCAGAGGCTTTTTGAAGCTTTTTAACCAAAAAGATGAAGTTAGAATGTGAAAAACCATAAGATTATTTTAATTAGTTAAAATGGTATAATACCATTTTAACTCGAAAATTAACAGTTTATATTCTCAAAACAGAAATTTTAACTTTGACTATTTTTCATATGAAAACCAACTTATTTTTACCATTTTTTTTGTTTGCTGTGAATTTTTCTGCCTATGCCCAAGATAAGCCAACCGCTTTGCCACAAATTATTGTGCAAGAACAGCAATCAATCACCGCCAACAACACTTTTTTTGCCCAGCAAAAAGCCAACAAAATTGCCGGTTCTGTGGCGATTATTGATAAAGAAGATTTTCAAAATAAAGCTAGCACCACAGTGCACGATTTATTTTCTGCCACTCCGGGAATTTTTGCTCAAAGCAAACAAGGTCAAGAAGCTCGGCTTTCGATTCGTGGCTCGGGCTTGTCGCGAAACTTTCATTTAAGAGGAATCAATTTATACCAAGACGGCATTCCAATTAATTTAGCAGATGGTTCAACCGATTTTCAAAGCCTCGATCCGTTAGCTTTTAATCATCTCGAAGTTTATAAAGGAGCAAATGCCTTGCATCTCGGCTCGGCAAGTTTGGGCGGTGCTATAAATTTTGTTTCGCCCACGGGTTATAATGCCAACAAGCTAGCATTGCGAATTGAGGGCGGTAGTTTTGACACCAGAAGAGCCCAAATTTCTAGCGGTCAGGTACTTGGCAATGCCGATTATTATGTTTCGCTTTCTAATTTTAAAAGCACCGGCTATCGCAAGCAAAGCAATCAATCCGATACTAAATTATTTAGCAATTTTGGTTATCGCCCACACAAAAATCTCGAAAACAGAACTTATCTTAGTTTAATTAACAGCAAATTAGAATTACCGGGGGCTTTAACTAGAACACAGCTCAATAACAACAGCAGTTCTGCCAATGCAAACAACATCAATAGCGGGCAAGAGCGAAATTTTAGCGAAATAAGATTAGCCAACAAAACTTCTTATCTTGCCAATAACACTAGCAATAATTTTGGGCTATTTGTGGTGAAAAAAAATCTTAATCACCCTATTTTTCAAGTAGTTTTACAAGATAGCATCAACTACGGTTTGTTTGCAGATAGCAAAATTAATTATCAACTTTTTAACAAAAAAAGCGATTTGCTTTTGGGTATAAATTTAAGCGAAGGTGTGGTTGATTCGCAACGATTTGTCAACATTGGCGGTGCCAAAGGCAACAAAACTATGCAGGGCAACGAAAAAGCTCAAACCGCTATGTTGTTTATCGAAAATAATTTACAAATTCTACCTAAACTTACTTTGGCAACTGGCTTGCAAGTGCTTTATCGCAAACTCACTTATCAAGATAAATTTTTAAGCGATGGCAACCAAAGCGGTTTTCGAAAATATTATGGCATCAGTCCAAAAATTGGGGCAATTTATCAGGCTCAAGAAAATCTGCAACTATATGGCAACATCAGCGGGGCTTACGAGCCACCAACTTTTACCGAAGCTCGTCAAACAACTTTGCCTGGTTTGGCAAACATTTCGGCCCAAAAATCTTATACCGCCGAAATTGGTTTAAGAAAAAGTAAAAGCGATTTTAATTTTGATCTTACTTTTTATCGCTCCGATGTGCGAGATGAGTTGATGTTATACACCGTGGCACCAAATTTCACACAAGCAATCAATGCCAAAAAAACTATGCATCAAGGTTTAGAATTGGCAACCGAAAATGTGTTGTTAAAAAATATTTTTGGCACAGATAATTTAACTCTAAAAAATGCCTACACTTTTAGCGATTTTCACTTTGTCAACGATGCAACTTATAAAAACAATAAAATACCAGGCAACCCAAGGCATTATTTATTTAGTCAATTAGTTTATAAACACAAAAATTCTTTTTTTATTGCACCTAATCTTGAAGCGGTTCCGCAAGGTATTGTTATCGATGCCAAAAATCAATATAAAAGCAAAAATTATGCTGCTTTTGGTTTAAATGCAGGCTTTGATCTTGATGATAATTTTAGCATTTTTGCCGAAGGGCGAAATTTATTTAACAAAAATTATAGTGGTGCGGTTGATGTTTTATCGCAAGCCACAAGCAATAATGTTGCCGTTTATTATCCTGCCAGCCTTCGAGCTTTTTATTTTGGTCTAAAATATAAACTTTAATAATTTAATACCATTTCCACTAATTAAAACCACATTATAACGAAAGATTTTTGAGATAAAAACTTACACATGCAACAAAAAAAGGGGGAGTTTTTAGCTCCTCCTTTTTTTTATATAAAAATTAAAATTTAATTATCTTTAATCATCTTCTTAAAAAAATAAAAATCTGCTTGACATTTAAAATTAATTTTCTATTTTTGTATTCCTAAATTTATTTCAGGAAAATAAATAAGATAATTAATTTTTTATAAAAAGGTGGTGATTATAAAATGCCAGAAGGAGGAGTTAAAAAATTAACATTTGCAGAATGGCTAGAAAAGTTTTTAAAGGTAATTGATGTTGGAATAATAGATGCAAAAATCACTCAATTAGCAACTGCGATTGTTAAAAAGACAGATTTACAAGGAGTTCAAGATGCAGATAAGAATTTAAAAGAATTTGCCAACAAAATTGTTTTTGATACTAGCGATTTTTTATTAGTCGGCGGTTCTAAAAGTTTGGTCGTTAACCAAAATTTCACAGCAGAATCATTTCAAAAATTAAAACCACAAGCTCAATTATTTGAATTATTAGCAAATTACGATCAACATAACCGAACTTTAAAAAATGGTGCTACACGATCTCCAAATTCGATAGTATTTAACCAAAAAGACAAGACTTACAATTCAAATCATGATAATGATAAAATTTGGACAGTGCAAATACGAAATGAAAACAATGAAATTTTAACTGCTATTTTTCAAGGTGGTAAATTAATAGATTGTCTTAAAGATAAAAGTAAAAGAGATGTTGAAGCAAAAAAAGATGTAAACACAAGTGTAAACAAAGAAATTTGCGAAGAATTTGATGCATTGGTTATAACAAATGGCTATACAATAAAACATAATGACAAAGAAATAAAAACCATACAATTTGCTGGAAAAAAAACAGTAGTGCCAGCGGTGGCAACGGCTGATGCAGAAGTGCCAGCAGTGCCAGCAACATTGCCAGTGACGACATTGATGTTAGAGATGGATGAAGAAGAATTGCCAGCAGTGCCAGCAACATTGCCAGTGATGACATTGATGTTAGAGATGGATGAAGAAGAATTGCCAGTAGCGCCCCCGGCAACATTGCCAGTGACGACATTGATGTCAGGGGTGGGTGCAGAAGGGTCGGAGGCTACAACAGATAATGATTATGGATTTTGTGGTCGTTCTAGATTTGTAGCTCTTGGGGCTACTGCTGGCGCTCTTGGAGGTGTCTTACCTGGTGCCGCTGTTGGCGCAACTTTTGCTATGGTTGGCGCCACTGTTCTTGCTGCTGGTCTTACTGTGGCAACTGGTGGTCTTGCTGCTGGTGGTGTTGCTGTTGTTCTTGCTGCTGGAACAGCCGCCGCCGGTTCGGGTGCCTTTGCTGGTGCCGTTGCTGGCGGCACTTCTGGTGCTGTTGCTGGCGCTATAGAAGGCTACAATTATGATTATAATAAAAAATCGTCGTGTTGCGGATTATTTGAGTTAGCTTTGAGAAGAGGTGCTATAGCGGGTGGCAAAGCCGGTCTTGTTACTGGTGTTGCTATTCCTGTTAGTCATCTTTTTTCTACTCATTTTGTTATGTTTGATAGTCCTGCCTTTTCTGGCAATACTGGTTCTAGCGTTGCAAGATTCTTTACTGGTTTAGGTCTAAGAGTTGGCGAAGGAGAAGATTGGTGCAATGCGACTAAATGGAGTGCTCTTGATTCTGTTTGTGGCGAAGCGGGAGTTGGTCTTGGTGAATGGTTATCGCATTCACATATTTCACAATTATCAGAATCTGCAAAGATGTCTATTGGAAGAATTATTGGCTCTGGTTCTGTTGGTGTAATCGAAGGTGGTTGTAAAAAAGATTTTGTTAGCAGTAAGTCTTTTAACAGAATTACTTTTGCTATGTTGAGTGCTTGTGGAGTTGTTGTTGGTGATGAGTTTAGTTCTGCATCTTATTTAATGTCACATTATAAAGAAGTTTATAAAGAAGCGGACAGCGATAATGTTTTCCAAAGAGAATTTATAAAACCGATTGGAGCAATGGCTGATGCAGTTAATCATGATTTTTTGCATAATTATTCAGGATTTTTTCATACTGTAGAAGCCAAGCAAAATGAGATAGCTACTAATTTATCACAATTAGATCCTTCGTTGAAAGAAGAGTTATCCAATTTAGGATTTATATTAGATGGGTCGTCGCATAAAGGAGAAAAAGAATTGAATTCTGCCGAGCTTGTTTTTAGAGATAATGCTCTCTTTCATATATTTTTACGATATCAAGAAGATTTAAATAAACAACATAAGTGTTTGGTAAAAATGCAAGATAATTTTCAATTTTCAGCTTCTCATACTGCATCAGAAATGGGTGAAGAGCTTGATAAAATTAAAAAAGCCCAAACTGATGCTGCTACAAAAGCTGAAGCTGCTGCAAAAGCCGCAGCCGAAGCTGAAAAAGCCAGAGTTGAAGCTACTGCAAAAGCCGCAGCCGAAGCTGAAAAAGCCAGAGTTGAAGCTGCCGCAAAAGCTGAAGCTGCTGAAAAAGCCAGAGTTGAAGCTGCCGCAAAAGCTGAAGCTGCTGAAAAAGCCAGAGTTGAAGCTGCCGCAAAAGCTGAAGCTGCTGAAAAAGCCAGAGTTGAAGCTGCCGCAAAAGCTGAAGCTGCTGAAAAAGCCAGAGTTGAAGCTGAACATCGAGCCAAAGACATTGTTAATCCTATTGCCGAAGGTGACAAAACAATAATAAACACCTCTTCTGGCCAGTTTACATATGGCAGAAAAATATATCAATTGCACACAGCATTTGATGGTTATAAAATATATGGTCTCTCTTCTTATGGTAATGAAAAGGAAATATCAGGTTTATTAGTAACACAAGGCGATCAACCAGTTTGCTTTCAAAGTTCTGTTCTAGGTGCAGATCGTCGTCGTGATGTTAACAGTTTTATTAAAGAAGGCGATACATGGACTAAATGTCATTATAGAACATTAGGGTCTAGTGGAGATGATACTGACAGGATAAATGATGATGGGGTGCCATCTGACCAAACAGTTGCTATAATTCTAAGAAAAGCTTTGGGTCATGATGTTGCAAGCCTTGATTGGTTGCATACTTGGAGATCAGGAGATGAACAATATCCGTCATTTTTTGGATCAACATCATTGACAATTTTTAAAGAAGCAAGTGAAGTACCTGATTCTTGTATTAAGGTTGGAAGTTGCTCTGGCTTAGGAGGATTTATAAGTCATCCTTAGAATTATTTTAAACAAGGTGTTTAACTTCTTATTTTCATAAAATAGATAACCGTTTTTAAACTAAAATAATATCGCTTATTTTTTTTGCCGATCCCAAAGCCAAAGTCCAGCCTAAGGGGCCGTGCCCTATGTTTAGTAAGAGGTTTGCATATTGCTCGCTTTGTTTGATTAAAGGCAAACCGCAGGGGCGAAAGGGCCGAAAACCATGCCATTGCTCTGCTTTGTCAATTTGCCCGAAGTGGCTAAAAGTTGCTTTGGTTTGTTGCGATAAAAAACTAAGGTGCGATTTTTTGTTATTGTGGTTTAGGCCAGACATTTCAAAGGTTCCTGCTACTCGAAAGATGTTGCCAATTCTGCTAAACACTAGCTTGTTTTGGTTGTCGGTGAGGCTGGTTTGCGGTGCCAAATTTTGTTGATTGCAAGGAATTGACAAGCTATAACCTTTTATGGGATATATTTGGGTGTCGATGTTGATGCCTTTTAACAAATTGTTAGCATAGGCTCCAAGGCAACAAACATATTTGTCGGCAACAAAAACTCCTTGATCGGTGTGAATACCTGTGATTTTTGTTTTGTTGTTAAGTAAGTTGTGTATTTGGGTGTTGTAAAGAAAATTAACTCGATATTTTTCTTGGCAAATTTTGGCAAGTTGTTGAGTAAAAAGCTTGCTGTTGCCACTTTCGTCTTGCGAAAATAAAATTCCGCCTGCTAGTTTTTTTTGCTCAAAAAGTTTTAGCAAAGTTGGTTCGTAGCTTAGGCATTGTTCGGTGGTTAATATTTGATATTTTGGCCTGATTTTTTGATAGAATTCTGCTTTTTTTAGAGCATGATCTAGTTGTTTTTTGGTTCGATAGAAATGTAAAATGCCATTTTGTTGGTGATCAAATTTTAAACTCGGCTCATCGGCAATAATTTCGTGCAAAGTGATTTTGCTAAGCATGGTTAAATTTAGCAGATCGGCACTATTTTGGTAAGAAATTTCGTTGAAAGAATTTTTATAAAAAGCCAATAGCCAGCGATAAAACTCTTTATTGTTAAAATCGCAAAAACTGGCATAAGATGTGATGCCGAAACAAGAAAGCAAAAAATTGGCAATGGTTTTTTCCGACCAAGGCTCGATATGAGAATAGCTAAGTTGCCCGCCGTTTGCCAAAGAACAACCCAAAGAACTATCTTGATTTTGTTCTAAAACCGTTACTTCAGCCCCGTTTTTGGCTAAAAAATAGGCGGTGGTAACACCTATAATGCCAGCACCTAAAACTATTACTTGCATGTTAAGTTAAGATTTTATTGATTTCATTGATGATAGCATTAAAAGTGCTGGTTTGATAATTGTCGGTTTTGCCTTGCACAACTGCAGAAATTCTTTCAAGCCCCATGCCAGTATCAATGCAGGGCGAGGGCAGGTTGATTAATTGTTGATCTGGGGTTTTTTCAAACTGCATAAAAACTAAATTCCAAATTTCAACAAAACGATCGCCATTTTGGTTTTGGCTACCAGGGGGGCCGCCAAAAATATGATCGCCGTGGTCAAAAAATATTTCGGAGCACGGCCCGCACGGCCCAACTTCGCCCATCGACCAAAAGTTATCGTCGGTAGAGATTTTGATAATTTTTTCAGCAGGAAGGTTGGCAATTTTTTGCCACCAAGAAAAAGCCTCAGAATCGGTGTGATAAACGGTTACTAGCAATTTTTGCTTGTTGAGGGCGAGTTCTTTGGTGAGAAATTGCCAAGCATAAAAAATGGCTTCTTCTTTAAAATAACTGCCAAAAGAAAAATTGCCCAACATTTCAAAGAAAGTATGATGTCGAGCGGTATAGCCAACATTGTCGAGATCGTTGTGCTTGCCCCCAGCTCTCACACATTTTTGAGCGGTGGCAACTTTTTTATATTTAGGAATTTCTAGGCCAGTGAAGTAGTTTTTAAATTGATTCATACCGGCATTAGTAAACATTAGGGTCGGATCCTGATGGGGCATAAGCGAGCTAGAGCTGGCTATGTGATGATCGTTTTTGGCAAAATAATTAAGAAAAGCTTGCCTAATTTGATTAGTTGTATGCATAATGAATAAAAAATAAACTTGCAAGATAAGTAATAAGCCGGATTCTGTGCCTAAAAATTTTTAGGTGGCAATTATTCATCTGGGCTTGATATTGCTATCAAGCTCTAGCAACCTACCCAAACAGCGACATTTCAAGAAAAATGTTTAGATAAATCTAGTGCTGTTTCTATTTGGTTTTGCTCAAAATAGGGTTTATCAAAACTAGCATTACTGCTAGAGTTTGTGAGCTCTTGCCTCACATTTTCACTCTCGCCCTCTATGTTATTATATAGACTAAATTGCTAAGTTTATTGGCAATTGCAGGCAGTATATTCTCTGTGATACTTTCCCTAGATTAGTTAGATCTGCCAGTGGTTAACTGGTATTTTTTCTTGAAGCGAGTCCGGACTTTCCTCTATTTTTCAGTGTTTTTTACAAAACACAAAAACAGCAATTGCCTAACTCACCTTGCAATTATCATAAATTATAATTGCAGTTTTTTCTTATTGCAATATTTTTTTTAGATTTATTGCTTTTATGTTCTAAAAATAATAAGCGGCGCCAAAGTTTAAATTAGTTATGTTGTTTATTTTTTTGAGATAAAGATTAGGATTCTCTTTTTTTTGTTGAAAATAGGTATATTTAACCTGTGTTCTGAGTGCCAAATGTGGCGATACTAAATATTCGGCACCAATGCCAATTGCAGGAGAAATTTTATAAATAGATGCCGATTTTTTAAATTTATAAAGATTAGTATATTCTTTTTCATCAATTTTAATTTTGTTATAATTAGCTCCTAAAATAATAAAGCCAAATAGTTTTTCATCTATTGATTTGAGGTGCATATACGGTTTAAAATCTAGCGAAATTGTTTCGTGTCTAATGTTGTTATTTGTTAATAAAGCATCTACAGCTTGTGTTCCATTATAATAATAATCATAACTAGGATTAGGGTCTTTTCTTCTGTGTGAGCCGGTAGAATAAGAGGTTTCAATTTTTAAAATATTCGCTATATCAAGGCCTAAAAAAACAGCTGGATTAATTGATTTTGTTCTATAATAACTGTCCATGCTTTTAGTTTCTGAACTATTAATGCTGTAAATTTTTTGAGTAGTTATATCTAGTTGTTGTAAAGAAGCGTCAAGACCAATGTAAAACTTGGTGCTAGCATAAGATGCAGAAGTTGCTAAGATAAAGCAAAATATTGTTTTATGTAATAGATTTTTTAAGTTTTTCATTGCAATAAAAATTTGTTTCTTTAAATTTCTTCCTGAAATTTTTATATTTTTTTTATAAATGTCAAGCGGTTTGTGTTATTTATATACTTTAAATGCAACAGCTACAGAAAAATAACTTTCAATAAGCAATAAAATTGAAAAAATGAAATTAATTAACATTTTTTAAAAAAATGCTTGCAAGTTATTTTTTAACACCTAAAATTGTGTTTCTTCTAATTTTTATGGTTGTAAAAATTACTGTTTCGTACTAGTGTTTTTATAGCTTTATTTGTTTTTTTATTTTTTGGTTTGAAGCCAATAAAAAACAGTAATCTATTTGTTTAGATTATAATTATCGTTAATAATTTAGTAAGACTATATTAATCTTATCACATATAACTATGTCTAAAGCAAAATTTGAACGCAATAAGCCACATGTTAATATTGGCACCATTGGTCATGTTGACCATGGCAAAACTACTCTTACTGCTGCTATCACTAGCTATTTGGCTA
>Ga0214921_10000102_pt1 | contig 159140 bp, 147 predicted proteins | sample LL1505_MetaG_FD_177992 | JGI IMG/M metagenome (GOLD analysis project Ga0214921, IMG submission 177992) | Freshwater microbial communities from Lake Lanier, Atlanta, Georgia, United States - LL-1505 | ecosystem: Environmental > Aquatic > Freshwater > Lake | place: USA: Georgia | collected... | reverse complement strand
AATGTCGAGGGGGGCGAGAGTCGCGGGGGGATGGGTGCCGCTGGGCGCGGCGGCGGAGCCGCCGAGTCCGCTTCTGGGGATAGGGAAAAAGGAAGGAAGAGCGTGGCGGAGCCACGCCGTCGGACGAGTCAAAAAGGGCGGCCTGTTGGGCCGCCCTTTTCGCTCGCCGTCCGGACTTGCGCGAGTCCGTGTCCATCGCTGCGCAATGGTCACTGGCCGCGCTGCGTCACATATTCGGATAGTTCGGGCCGCCACCGCCCTCTGGCACCACCCAATTGATATTCTGCGTCATGTCCTTGATATCGCACGTCTTGCAATGCACGCAGTTCTGCGCGTTGATCTGCAGCCGCGGCGCGTTCTCTTCCACGCCAACAATCTCATACACGCCGGCCGGGCAATAACGCTGCGCCGGCTCGTCATAGAGCGCGAGATTGACCTCGACCGGCACCGACTCATCCTTCAGCGTCAGGTGGCAGGGCTGGTCTTCCTCGTGGTTGGTGTTCGAAAGAAACACGCTTGAGAGACGGTCGAAGCTGATCACGCCATCCGGCTTGGGATAGACGATCTTCGGCGCATCATCCTTGCGGCGCATGTGGGTATTGTCGGGGCTGAGCTTGAAGGTGAACGGCAGCTCGTAGCCCAGATATTCCATCCACATCATCACGCCGCCCATGGCGGTGCCCACCACATTGCCGAACTTTTCCACCGCCGGTAGCACGTTGCGGACGATCTTCAGTTCTTCATGCACCCAGCTCTTCTTGTAAGCAGCGTCATAGTCCTTCAGTTCGTCCCCACCGCGCTGGGCGGCGATGGCGGCAACGGCACATTCGGCGGCCATCATGCCGGTCTTCATCGCCGTGTGGCTGCCCTTGATGCGCGGCACGTTCAGGAAGCCTGCAGCGCAACCAATCAACGCGCCGCCGGGGAAGGCCAGTTTCGGCACCGCCTGCAAGCCACCGTCATTGATGGCGCGTGCGCCATAGGAGACGCGGCGGCCGCCTTCCAGAATCTTGCGGATCGCCGGGTGGGTTTTCCAGCGCTGGAATTCCTCGAACGGCGACAGGTGCGGGTTGTCATAGTTGAGCCACACTGAGAAGCCCAAGGCCACCTGGCCATTGGCCTGATGATAGAGGAAGCCGCCGCCATTGGCATCGCTCAGCGGCCAGCCCTGGCTGTGGATCACCCGACCCGGCACATGCTTTTCGGCCGGGATGTCCCACAACTCCTTCAGGCCGATGCCGTAAATCTGCGGCTGGCTGTTCTTGCGCAGATCGAACCGGTTGATGATCTGCTTGGAAAGATGCCCGCGCGCGCCCTCGGCGAAGAAGGTGTACTTGGCGTGGATTTCCAGGCCGAGCGTCCAGCTGTCTTTCTTGGAGCCATCCTTGGCGATCCCCATGTCGCCAGTGGCGACGCCCTTCACGCTGCCATCATCGTTGAACAGCACTTCGGCCGCAGCAAAGCCGGGGAAGATTTCCACGCCCAGTGCTTCAGCCTGGGTAGCCAGCCAACGGGTGAGATTGCCGAGGCTGACGGTATAACAGCCCTTGTTCTGCATAAACGGCGGCAACAGCGCGTGCGGGAATTCATATTTCTTGGTTTCCGTGAGCACCCAGTGATGGTTCTCCGTCACCGGCACGGTCAGCGGCGAATCCATCGTGCGCCACTCGGGCAGCAGCTCGTCCAGCGCGCGGGGATCAACCACTGCACCCGACAGGATATGCGCGCCGATTTCGCTGCCCTTTTCCAGGATGCACACCGAAAGCTCGACACCCAGCCGCTGTGCTTCCTGCTTGGCCCGGATCGCCGCGGAAAGGCCAGCTGGCCCACCGCCCACGATCACCAGGTCATAGGGCATCGATTCCCGTTCGCTCACGTGCTTTCCCCATCCTCGCGGCGCCGCATCAGGCTGGCGCAGCCTTGCCATCATTCACCAGATAGCGGCACAGCAAAGGCTTGACCAGACGGGGCACACTGATGCTTTTGGTCGCTTGTGACGCTTACCCCAGACGCCTTTGCCATCCCTGTTGCTGCCGATCCTGCCGCTGCGCTGGCCTTTCTGGTGAGCGCCGGGGCCGATGTGGCGATTACAGAACAGCCGCGCCGCTGGCTCGATGCGCCGCCACCAAAGGCAACGCCCAGACCCGAACCGGCGCCCGCACCAACCGCTGCACCGCGCATGGCGGCCCCCGCACCCGCGCCGGCCGCCGATCACCCGGCCCGCGCCTGTGCCGATGTGCCGGCGCTGCTCGCCCTGCTTGGCCGCTTTCCCGATGCCCGCACGCGGCCACCACTGTTGTTCCAAGGTGCGCTGGAAACGCGCATCTGGGTGCTGATCGACCGGCCGGACACTGATCCCAGCCACCGTGAGACCATCGATCGCATGTTGGCCGCCATCGATCTTGACTGGAACCGGGCCGCGCTGGTCAGTCGCCTGCCCTGGCCAACGCCGGGCGATGGCGAGCCCACCGCCGGTGCGCTCGACCGTTTCTCGCCGGTGGTGGAGCGGCTGGCCGAACTGGCACCGCCCACGCACGTGCTGGCACTGGGCCAGGTCGCCGCCGATCTGGCTGGCACGCAAGCCCGGTTGGGCAGCAGCCGCGGGCGCTGGTTCGATTGGCGCGGCGCGCAACTGCTGACGTCGATCCACCCGCGTGCCATGGGCGGAAACAAGGAATTGAAGCGCCAGGCGTTTGAACACCTGAAACTGTTTCGGGCCGCAATCGGATGAGGCGCGCGACGGCTCTGATTGCCCTGGTTCTGGCTGGCCCGGCCGCCGCCATCACCGTGCCGCCGGCGCTGATGCCGCCAACACCGCCGCCGCTCACGACCCTGCCGCCCGCCGCTCAACCGATGCAAACAGTAACCGGCCTGCGCACCGGCATCACCCCGCGTCAACGCATGGTACCGCCGCAGCTGACCGAGGAAGAACGCGCCGCCTTCCGCCAGATCTTCCTTGATCTCGATGCCGGCCGCTTCACCGCGGCGGAAAAATCGCTCATCGCCCTGCCCGCCGGCCTGCTCAGCGAAACCGCCCGCGCGGCCCTGATCGTCGCGCGCGGCACCGGCAAAGTCACACGGGCTGACCTTGTCACCTGGCTCACCGCCAATCCCGATCTGCCGCTGTCGCCAAAGATTGCCCGGCTGGCCGATGCCCTGCCCGGCGGCGACAGTGCGCCGCTGCCACTTCTGCCGGAAGCCCGGCCGTTCCGTACCGCCAGTAGCACTGGCTTTCGGACTGAATCCGCACCCGCCGATGGTGAGCTTTCAGCCCGGCTGAAGCCATTGCTCGCCGCCGATCGCAATGACGAGGCGGAGCGGCTGTGGCTGGCACAGGCCCAGGCACTGTCACCCTTCGCCCGCGCTGATCTTGCCGCCCGCATCGCCTGGAATCATTATCGCATGGGCGACGATCTCGCTGCCTGGCGCATGGGCCTCGAAGCCGCCGCAGGTTTGGGCCAGGGCGCGTCAGACGGGGCGTGGAGCGCAGGACTGGCCGCCTTCCGCCTCGGCCGCTGGCGCGATGCCGCCGAAGCCTTTGATCAGGTGAAAATGGGCCGCGACGATACCCGCGCCGCTGCTGCCTTCTGGGCCGGCCGCAGCTGGGGCTTGGCCGGCAATGAAGCCAACCGCAAGGCCCGGCTGGCCCAAGCCGCCACATCGGTCGCCAGCTTCTATGGCCTGCTCGCCCGCCGCTCTTTGGGCGTGGACCAGGGTCTGGATTGGCGGGAACCCGACTTCATCACGGCAGACTGGAATTATCTGAAAGATGTGGCCGGCGCCCGCCGCGCCGCTGCCTTGGTGGAAATCGGCCAATTGGGCCTGGCCGACCGCGAACTCCGCCACCTCGCCGCCACCGCGCCCGCTGATGCCTATCCGGCGATCCTGCGGCTCGCGGCACGCCTCGATCTGCCGGCCACGCAGTACAGCCTTGCCACCAAGCCACCCGTGGGCCTTGAAGCGCCGCTATCGGCCCGCTACCCCGCCCCCGATTGGGTGCCGTTCCGCGGCTGGCGGGTGCCGCGCAGCTTGGCCTTTGCCCACGCCCTGCAGGAATCAGCCTTCATCACCACGGCCACCAGCCGCACCGGTGCCAAGGGCCTGATGCAGTTGATGCCCGATACCCGCGATCTGGTGAACCGCCGCATCCTGAAGGAAACCCCCGATGCTGCCAGCGTGGTGGGGGATATGGCAGACCCGGCCTATAATTTTGAACTGGGCCAGACCTATCTGGAAGTTCTGGGCCGCATGGGACTCACCGGCGGGCTGCTGCCCAAGGTGATCGCCGCCTACAACGCCGGCCCGGGTTCGGTGCAGACCTGGAACCGCACGCTGGATGATCAGGGTGATCCGCTGCTGTTCATCGAATCCATCCCCTATCGCGAAACCCGGCACTATGTCGAAATCGTGCTCAGGAACCTGTGGATGTACGAATTGCGCGACGGCCATTCGCCGGCTTCGATGGACGCCATCGCGCAAGGCCTGTGGCCACGCCTGCCCGGCATCGGCGGCGAAATGGCAGTGAAGCGCGATCCGCTGCCGATCCGGCCGCGCCCCGAACCCGGCAGCTTCACCCCCGAAGCCTGGCCCAGCGACGATCGCGCCGTGGCCGGCGGGAAATAGGCTCAACGCTGCTCTGTCAGGCTCAGCAGATTGCCCTCACTGTCGTTGAACCAGGCGATGCGGGCGCCGCCGTCGGGCGAATTCCAGATGCCCGCTTCGTCCTGACCAAAGCCAGGATAGATCAGCATTCGGGCGCCCTTCGCCACCAGCCCGGCCACGGCGGCGCCGGCATCATCCACCTGCCAGCCCAGCACAGGATGGGGACCGGGCATGAAATCCGGTAACGCGGTCAGCCGGATGAACCCATCGCCGCACGGGAATTGATCGCCAAAATGGTCAATCCCCGGCGCACCAATGCCCAGCACCGGCCCCAGCACATCGCGGTAAAAGCCCCGCGCCCGTTCGCGGTCGCTCACGCAGATCATCGCCATCACCCGCGCCATCGTCGCAATCCTTCCCCTCGCTGTTCATCCACCATGACAAACCGACAAGGAACAGTTTAGCGTCATTCATGCCCATTGATGAGTCGATTTCCTTCGTGCCTCTGCATATCGCCGCCCTGACGGTGAGCGACACGCGCGAGGCCGCCACCGACACATCGGGCAACACGCTGGTGGCGCGGCTCACCGCTGCTGGCCACATCCTTGCCGCCCGCACCATCGTGAAGGACGAGGTGCCGCTGCTGGTGGCGCACCTGAACGCGTGGATTGATGACCCGGCCATCGACGTCATCATCACCACTGGCGGCACCGGCGTGACCGGCCGCGACGTGACCCCCGAAGCGCTTGATCAGGTGGCCGAAAAGATGATCCCCGGCTTTGGCGAACTGTTCCGCTGGCTCAGCTTCCAGAGCATCGGTACTTCCACCATCCAGTCCCGCGCCTGCGCTGGCCTCGCCCGCGGCACCTATATCTTCTGCCTGCCCGGCTCCACCGGCGCCGTGAAGGACGGGTGGGACGGCATCTTGGCCAGCCAATTGGATGCCCGCCACCGGCCGTGCAACTTCGTCGAGCTTTTGCCCCGTTTGCGGGAACGCTGAGCCGATGCGCTATTTCCTCGATTGCGAATTCAACGGCTTCGATGGCCCGCTCATCGCCATCGCGCTGGTGCCGGAAGGCGAAGGGCTCGGCGATTTCTATGCCGTGCTGCCCTGCCACCGCCCGCTGCGCTGGGTGGCGGAACATGTGATGCCCAAGCTGGGCACCCCGGCGCAAAGCCGCGCCGACGTTGTGGCCGCGCTTGCCGCCTATCTGGCAGCCGACGCCGAACCGGTGCTGGTCGCCGACTGGCCAGAGGATATCGCCCACGCCGCTGGCCTGCTGGTGTTCAAGGGCCGCCGCATGGTGCCCCACGTGCGCTTTGATCTGATCAACCTGCCCGGTTTCGACACCGCCAGCATGAGCGCCATACCCCACAATGCGCTGGCCGATGCCCGCGCCCTGCGCACCGAAGTCTTGACCCGCGAAGCCCTGGCACTGGGCCAGGTCGCCGCCTGAAACAGGTCATCAATCCCACTGGTGCGCGCGCCATGTTCCTGATACGTTCATGCCCGATGGAGAGTCGGTTGACGAAACTGATCGGAGCATGTCTGATGATGGCCAGCTTCACTGTAGGCAACCCGGCTGCCGGCGCCGAAGCCAGCGGCCAGTTTAGCGTGACGCTCACCGCCCTGCCCGCAGCGCCCGGCGGCGTCGCGCAGCATCGGCTAGAGAAGCACTTCAGCGGCGATCTGGCCGGCACCAGCACGGGCGTGATAATGAGCGCCGGCGATCCGGCCAATGGCATTGCCGGCTATGTCGCGATGGAGATGGTGGAGGGCACGCTGGCTGGCCGCAACGGTGGCTTTGCGCTGCAGCACAATGGGACCATGGATGCCGGCGGTCAGCAGCTCAATGTGGTCATCGTGCCTGGCTCCGGCACCGGGGCATTGGCTGGCATCAGCGGCCGCATGACCATTCGCATCGCCGGCCGGGAGCATTTCTACACGCTCAGCTATGCCCTCCCCGCCACACCCTGAAGCGGCGCGCGGGCGCGGCGCGACCGGGAACGCCACACCCGCCCGCTTTGGCCTCGCCACCCGCGAAGCCGATGGTGACTGGCTGGACATGGCCGCAACGGTTGACGACGCACCGCCACCCTTGCGCACGACGGTAACGGTGGAACGCCCGCGCAGCATCATCACCCGCAACCAGTCCCCCGATGTGCCGTTCGACCGCTCGATCAACGCCTATCGCGGCTGTGAGCATGGCTGTGTCTACTGCTTTGCCCGGCCCACTCATGCGTTCCACGACCTGTCGCCCGGCCTGGATTTCGAAAGCCGGCTGTTTGCCAAGCCCGACGCTCCGGCGCTGCTGAAGGCCGAACTGGGGAAGCGCGGTTATCAGTGCCAGCCCATCGCGCTGGGCACCAACACCGATCCCTATCAGCCCATCGAGCGCGACTGGAAGATAACCCGACAAATCCTTGAAATATTAATTGATTGTCGCCACCCCGTCACCATCACCACCAAGTCAGACCGGGTGTGCCGCGACCTCGATATCCTCACCGCGATGGCGACCCGCAGCCTCGCCGCAGTGATGATCAGCGTCACAACCCTCGATCCCCGCCTCGCCCGCCTCATGGAGCCGCGCGCCGCCACCCCTCCACGCCGCCTCTCGGCCATCCGCGCACTTTCACAAGCGGGCGTGCCGGTATTCGTCTCACTCTCTCCCATGATCCCGGCAATCAACGATCACGAGACCGAAGCCATCGTCGCCGCCGCTGCCGAAGCCGGCGCAGTTGGCGCTTACTCCATCCCCGTGCGCTTGCCCCACGAAGTCGCGCCGCTGTTTCGCGACTGGCTGGCGACACATTTTCCCGACCGCGCCGCCCGTGTCATGCACCACATCACCTCCATGCGCGGCGGAAAGGACAATGATCCCCGCTTCTTCGCCCGCTTCCAGGCGCAAGGCCCCTATGCCGACCTTATGCGCCAGCGTTTCGTGAAGGCCTGCACCAGCCACGGGCTGAGCCGGGAACGGATTCAACTGGATTGCACCCGGTTCCAGACACCCGATGATCAGTTCAGCCTTTTCCCGTGAAGCAGCGCCAATCAGGGCACTCCACCCTTATCGCGCCATCTTCTGATAGCGCTCCAGCCGCGGCGGCTCCGCCTGCCATTGGCCCTTGGCACCAATGGCGCGCCCTGCCTCGAACAGCCGCCGCAAGGCAGCGCGTTCAAAGCTGATCGGGCTCGGTTCCTCCTCGTCATCCGGCAGATAGGCCAGGTGATATTCGGCGCGGGCGTTGCGGGCCATGGTGTAAATCCGCTCGATGGAACGATAGGCAATCGATCGTAACATCTCGAGAACACTGCGGCCGATGATGCTGCCGCTGTTGGTACCGCTGAGCGCCGTGTTGCCAATCAGGCTGACGTGGCCATTCACGATCGTCCAGACATGTTCATTGGCACCGCGCGGATCGATCATGTAGCTGCGGAACAGCACGGCCTGCTTGATGCCGCCGTCGACATGCATCGTCGGCGGCCCATCGGTCTGGCTGATGTACACCGGCGCGAACACGCCCGGGATTGCCGCCGATGCCGCCAAAACGCGGCGATAGAGCTGGACCCGGTTTGGCTCGGTTGAACTGGCGATGCGGCCCATGTCCCAAACCGTGGCCACGCCGTTGTCGAGATTGGTGGTGCCCACGTACAGCCGCCGGCCCTTGCGATGTTCAGCTGCGACCTCATCCATCATCTGCTCGGTCACGATCGTCTCGATCATCCGCTCCAGCGGCCCGCGATCATACACCGAAGCCTTCTTTGCAAAGCCGATGATGCCGCGGCGCTTCATCACGTCCTTGGCGGTGATTTCCGTATAGGCGCGGGCAAGATCGGCATCATGCTTTGGCCCCAGAAAGGCCAGAGTGGCCATCAGCGCTCCGGTTGAAATGCCGGTCACCACGTCGAACTGCGGGCGAGTGCCGGATTCACTCCAGCCCACCAGCACACCGGCGCCAAATGCCCCCACCGATCCGCCGCCCGAAAGCAGCAGGACATCATTGCGCTTGCCCACCTGGCGCAACGGCGGCGGATCACCCAGCGGTGTGCCATCGGCATCGGCTGCCGAAACGATCGCCGTGCGGGCCAGCATTGGTGCCTCGAAGGCTGGTGCTGTCGGCCGTGTGGCGCAGCCTGCCAGCAGCAACAGACTACACAACACTGGAAATGCAGGTCTCATGACGGGGGCCCCTGTGGTTCGCGGCGCAACTCTGCGCCCGGGAATGACCCCGCTTACGCTGTCGGCAGCTTATAGTCCTTGTATTGTTCGCGCAGGGCCACTTTCAGCAGCTTCCCCGTGGCGGTGTGCGGCAGGCTGGGGACGATCAGCACATCATCGGGCGTCCACCACTTGGCGATACGGCCGTCCAGATAGGCCAGCACGCTCTCCTTGGTCACCGCCGCGCCCTCCTTCGGCACCACCAGCAGCAGCGGGCGCTCATCCCATTTGGGGTGATGCACACCGATCACGCAGGCTTCCGCCACGCCCTGCGCACCGACAGCCACATTTTCCAGATCGATTGACGAGACCCATTCACCGCCGGACTTGATCACATCCTTGGCGCGATCGACGATCTGCATGTAGCCAAGCGGATCGAGCGTGGCGACATCGCCCGTGTCGAACCATCCGTCTTCGAACGCGCTGGCGCCATCGCCCTTGAAATAGCTGCCAACGATCCACGGGCCCCGCACCAGCAGCCGACCGAAAGCCACACCGTCTCGCGGCAATTCCTGGCCATCGTCGTCAATGATCTTCATTTCGACACCGAACAGCCCACGGCCCTGCTTTATACGAATATTGAGTTCATCGGCGTAAGGCATTGTATCTGTTTCTGGAACGCCCGTACCCACGGTGCCGAGCGGGGACATTTCTGTCATACCCCACAGCTGCAAGACGCGCACGCCGAGCTTGTCATACGCCTCGATCATGGCGCGCGGCACAGCTGAACCACCGATGGCGGTGCGGTTCAGCTTGCCCATCGTCTCACCGGTTTTTTCCAGGTGCTGCATCATGCCCAGCCAGATGGTCGGCACGGCCAGCGCCAGATCCACCTCTTCCTCCACAATCAGCTTGTGCAGCGTTGGCGGATCGAAATTGGGGCCGCCCATCACCAGCTTCGCGCCGGCCGCAGCCGCCGTGTAGGGGATTGACCAGGCATTGGCGTGATACATCGGCGCAATCGGCAGAACGACGGTGCGGGCACCCATGGCAAACACATCGGTGGCGCAGGCGGCCATGGCGTGCAGCACGTTGGAACGGTGGCTGTATTGCACGCCCTTGGGATTGCCGGTGGTACCACTGGTGTAGCACAGGCCCGCCGGCGCATTCTCCGGCATATCGGTCCACGGCGCGTCCACGCTCTCAGCGGCCAACAGATCCTCATAGCACAGCAGGTTCAGGCTCGATACCGGCATGTGGGCACGATCAGTGAGCAGCACGAAATGCTCTATAGTGGAAAGACTTGGGGACAGTTTCTCAACCAGTTTCACAAACGTCAGATCGAAGAACAGCACCCGGTCTTCGGCGTGGTTGGCGATGTAGATGATCTGCTCTTCAAACAGGCGCGGGTTGATGGTGTGGGCAACGCCGCCCATGCCGGAAATGCCATACCAGCTTTCGACATGGCGCCAGGTGTTCCAGGCCAGCGTGGCAATGCGATCGCCGGGCTGCATGCCCAACCGCCGCAGCGCGCCCGCCACCTGCTTCGCCCGGCCGCGCACGGTGGCCCAGTTGGTGCGATGCTTGGGCCCTTCGCAGCTCAGCGACACGATCTCGCGCTGACCATGATAAATCGCCGCGTGATCGATCAGCTTGCTCACCAGCAGCGGCCAATCCTGCATCGTTCCCAACATGCGCGTCCTCCCCAAATTTTCTCATGCAGCGCGCCTTTCCGACCGCGGCACCTTGCCAATAGTTCATAGCCCCGCCGTCGAAGCGCGAAAAGGGGGCTTGACGGAAAGAACATTACAGGAACATAAAGCGCGGAACAGATAAGGAACATTCTGGCGATTCGTCGCTGGCAAGGGGATAAGATGATGACGATGCTGTTGATGTTGCTGGCCTGTGTGGCCGCCTGGGCCCTGGTTGGCCTCATGCTGGGTGACGCCCGCCTGGCGTTGCTCGATGCCCTGCGCGGGCAACCGGTTCAAGGCGGCGGCTGGATGCCGTCGTCGGCACTGTTGGTGCGCTCGTCAATCGTCCGCCCAGTCCGGGCCTTGACCCGGGCATAGGAGTTGATCGCCATCGGGATCGATACGGCATAAACGATGGTGATGATGGCGAGCGTTGGCCACGGATTGGTGAACAGCGCACCGGCCAGCAAGCCGATGGCCGCCAACGCCGGCAAGCGCCACGACGGCCGCAGCCGCAGCGACCCCCAGCCATAGCTGGGCAGGTTTGACACCATCAGGAACGCCACGGTGAGCGAGGTGACGGCAACCACGCCCGCGCGCACCGCAAGATCATCAAGCGCTGATGGCGCCAACCAGAAGTGCACATAAAGTGGCGCCAGTGTCAGGCCCGCAGCTGCCGGTGCCGGTATCCCGGTCAGATAGCCGAGTTTCTTGTGCGGCTGGTCATCGGCATCGATCTGGGCATTGAACCGGGCCAACCGCAGTGCACAGGCAATGGCATTGGCCAGCGCGATCACCCAACCCAAGCGGCCTGGCAGATGCTGCAAGGCCCACAGATACAGGATCAGCGTCGGCGCCACCCCAAAGGCCGTCACGTCGGACAGCGAATCCAGCTCGGCACCAAAGCGGCTGGACCCCTTCAGCAACCGCGCGATGCGGCCATCGATGCCATCAAGCACACCGGCCAGCAGAACCGCGACCACCGCCTTTTCCCATTCCCCGCCGATGGCAAAACGCACCCCGGTCAGCCCGCAGCACAAGGCGAGCACGGTCACCGCATTGGGCACGACAGCGCGCAACGGAATGCCGCGGCGGCGAGGTGGTTCGCGGTCGATCATCGCTCGCGCATCAGCAGGCAGGCCCCGTCATTGCGCCTGCGCGCTCTGCATAAGGGGCGCACCCTTCACCGCGAGTACGGTTTCACCGGCGATGGCGCGCTGGCCCACGGCAACGGCGGGCACATAACCGGCCGGCAGGAGCACATCGACCCGGCTCCCAAAACGGATCAGGCCAAAGCGCTCACCCACCTTCAGCGCCTGGCCCACATCCACCCACTTCATGATCCGCCGCGCCACCAGGCCGGCAATCTGGGTGAAGGCGACACGCGCGCCGCGGGCATCTTCCATCACGAAATACTGCCGCTCATTCTCCTCACTCGCCTTGTCGAGATCGGCGTTGAGGAACTTGCCTGGCACATAAACGATGCGCGTCAGCCGCCCGGCGATCGGCGCGCGATTCACGTGCACATCGAAAACGTTCATGAACACGGTCACGCGCGTCACCAGGCCCTCGCTCAGGCCGCCTTCACCCAGCAACTGACGCGGTACCTCGACGTTGGTGATCAGGCTGACCAGGCCATCGGCCGGCGAAACAATCAAATTCTCGCCAATCGGCGTCACCCGCACCGGATCGCGGAAAAAAGCGGCCACCCAGATCGCAATGCCAAGCAGAACGAAGCTGAGCGCCGTCCATTCCAGCACCAGCCCGCTGAACAGAACAGCGGCCAGCGCGATCCCCAGAAACTTACGGCCTTCCGGATGCATGTCAGGCAAGCGATATTTGGCGCTCTCGCCCGGCACCAGCGGCAGTGGGCCGGCCGGCACTTCAGGTGGCGGCGGCGGCGCAGACGGCAGTTGCGGTTCCGCGTCCGGCGTTACCTTCAACGCGTTCAGCTCGGCCTCAAGCTCTTCAAGCGTCAGTTTCTTGTTGGGATCAGTCATACCTGCTGCTTTAGCCCCGTGATACGCCGCTTGGCAATTGATCGCGCATTGCGCACCGCCCGTCGATGCGTCACAGGGCGGCGATGATCCAATCCCTGCTGCTGTTCTGTGGTTCCCGCCCCGGCCATGATCCTGCCCATGCCGAACTGGCTGCGGGCCTTGGCCGGCTCTGTGCCGAACACGGCGTCACCCTTGTCTACGGCGGCGGCCGCGTCGGGCTGATGGGCGTGGCGGCGCGGGCCTGCAAGGAGGGTGGCGGCCGCGTGATCGGCATCATCCCGCGCCTGTTGATGACCACCGAAATCGCCCAAGACGGGCTTGATGAACTGCACGTTGTGGAGACACTGCACGAGCGCAAGGCGCTGATGCACCGGCTTTCTGATGCCATCATCGCCCTGCCCGGCAGCATCGGCACCCTCGACGAATTCTTCGAAAGCCTGACCTGGCGGGAACTGGGCATTCACGACAAGCCGATCTGGCTGCTGGGCGGCAACGGCTATTGGGCCCCGCTTACGGCGTTGCTCGCCCATATCAGTGCCGCCGGCTTTGGCCCGCCGCATTTGGCTGCGCTTGCCGAACCGCTGGAAAATCTGGCGACCCTGTCGGAAAAGCTTGGACAAAACAGGGCCTGACACCATTGACCGGCCCGCCCGCCAGCCCCTAGAACGGCTGCTACAAACCGTCGCACAACGCAGGAAGTACAAGATGCCGAAGATCAAGGTCGAAAACCCCGTTGTCGAGCTCGACGGCGACGAGATGACCCGCATCATCTGGCAATGGATCCGCGAGCAGCTGATCTTGCCCTATCTCGACATCGATCTTCGCTATTTCGACCTCGGCATGGAAAGCCGGGATGATAGCAACGACAAGATCACGGTTGATTCCGCCAATGCGATCAAGGAGTTCGGCGTTGGCGTGAAATGCGCCACCATCACGCCCGACGAAGCCCGCGTGAAGGAATTCGGGCTGAAGCGGATGTGGAAATCGCCCAACGGCACCATCCGCAACATCCTGGGCGGCGTGGTGTTCCGCGAACCCATCGTCATCAAGTCCGTGCCGCGCCTCGTGCCGGGCTGGACCGATCCGATCGTCATTGGCCGCCATGCCTTTGGCGATCAGTATCGCGCCACCGATTTCAAGGTGCCCGGCCCCGGCAAGCTGACCATGCGCTGGGAAGCGCAGGATGGTTCAAGCGTGATCGAGGAAGAAGTGTTCGAATTCCCGTCGTCGGGCGTCGCCATGGGCATGTACAATCTTGACGACAGCATTCGCGATTTCGCCCGCGCCTGCCTGAACTATGGCCTCGATCGCGGCTGGCCGGTCTATCTTTCGACGAAGAACACCATCCTGAAGGCCTATGACGGCCGCTTCAAGGATCTGTTCGAAGAAGTTTACACCAATGATTTCAAGGCCCAGTATCGCAAGGCCGGCATCGTTTACGAACATCGCCTGATCGACGATCTGGTCGCCTCCGCCCTGAAATGGTCGGGCAAGTTCGTCTGGGCCTGCAAGAATTACGACGGCGACGTGCAGTCGGACATGGTGGCGCAGGGCTATGGCAGCCTTGGCCTGATGACCAGCATCCTGCTGACGCCCGATGGCAAAACGGTGGAAGCCGAAGCCGCGCATGGCACCGTGACCCGCCATTATCGCATGCACCAGGAAGGCAAGCCAACCAGCACCAACCCGATCGCCAGCATCTTCGCCTGGACCGGCGGCCTGAAGCATCGTGGCAAGCTGGACGGCACGCCGATGGTGACGAAGTTTGCCGAAACGCTGGAGCGCGTCTGCGTCGAAACCGTGGAATCGGGTGCGATGACCAAGGATCTGGCGCTGCTGATCGGCCCCGATCAGGCCTGGATGACCACGGAGAAATTCTTCGAGGCCGTTCGCGCCAATCTCGATGCCGCCATCGTCAAAGGTTTGTAACGACTGGGGCCTCCAAGCCGCACTTGCCCTCCCCTGCCCGGCCCGCCAATAGGCAGGCAGCGCAGGGGAGAGTGACATGCCGAATTTCACCATCAGCCGCCGCCAGTTGCTGGCTGGCACCGCCGCGCTTGGCGTTACTGGCCCGGCGCTGGCGCAGCCGACCGCCGATGATCAACTGCTCGCACTGTTCGATGCGATTTTTGCTGAAGGGATCGCCGATTCCCCTGAACGGGCCACTGCGCTGGGGCTCGACAGCGGCGCCAACGCCGGCCTGAAATCGCGCCTTTCGGATTACAGCCGCGCTGGCCGCGCCGCCGATCTGGCCCGCGCCAAGAGCCAGCTCGAACGGCTGCGCGCCATCCCGACAGACGCCCTTTCGTCTGCCCGCCGTCTCGATCGCGACGTGGTCGAATATGATCTGTCGCGCCGGGTGATGAATGAAACCCGATTCAGCTTCGGCAGCGCCGGCGGCAATTTCGCGCCCTATGTGCTCACGCACAGCGATGGCGCCTATCGCGAGGTGCCCGGGTTCCTGGAAAATCAGCACCGGGTGAACAACAGCGACGATGCCGAGGCCTGGCTGGGCCGCCTGTCCGCCTTTGCTGGCGCGCTCGATCAGAACACGCAGCGCCTGCGCGAGGAAGCGGCGATGGGCGTGGCGCCGCCGGCCTTCCTGCTCGATCTGGCCCTGCCGCAGATGCAGCGCCTGCGCGCCACCCCGGCCGGCGAGACGGCACTGGTCACCGCGCTCACCCGCAAGGCCGTCGCCGCCAATGTGGCCGGCGCATGGGGCGGCCGTGCGCTGGCCATTGTCGAACGCGAAATCTTCCCCGCGCTTGATCGCCAGATCGCAGCCGTCACAGCCTTACGCGCAACGGCCACAATGGATGCCGGCGTGTGGAAGCTGCCCGAAGGCGCGGCCTATTATGATGCGGCAGTCAAATCCTCGACCACGACAGACTACACAGCCGAAGAGGTGCACCAGCTTGGCCTTTCTCAGGTGGCGGAAATTTCCAGCCAGCTTGATGTGCTGCTGAAGGGCCAGGGCCTCACCCAGGGCACGGTCGGCCAGCGGCTGGTAGCGCTGAACGAGCGGCCGGATCAGACCTATCCCAACACCGACCCCGGCAAGGAGGAACTGCTCAGTGAACTGCGCAGCCATGCCGCGCGCATGTACCCGCAACTCGAAAAACTGTTCATCAGCCAGCCCAAATCAAAGCTGGATGTGAAACGCGTGCCGGTGGCTATGCAGGAAGGCGGCGCCGGCGCTTATTACCAGGCCGGCACACCGGATGGGAGCCGCAATGGCACCTTCTTCATCAACCTGACCGACAGCTTCGACCGGCCAAAGTTTGGCCTGCCCACCATCACCTTCCACGAAGGCATCCCCGGCCACCATTTCCAGGTGATGCTGGCGCTGGAAAGCCCCGATGTCCCGCCGATCCGCCGCCGCGCCGGCTACAGCGCCTATACCGAGGGTTGGGCGCTCTACGCCGAAACACTGGCGGAGGAGATCGGCTATTACGATGGAAACCCATTGGGACGCATCGGCTATCTGCAAAGCCTGCTGTTCCGTGCCACACGGCTGGTGGTCGATACCGGCATCCACCACAAGCGCTGGAGCAAGGATCAGGCGATCCAGTATATGGTGGATACCACCGGCTTTGCTCGCGGCCGTACCACCCGCGAAATCGTGCGCTATTGCGCGGCGCCGGGCCAGGCGTTGAGCTACAAGATCGGCCACACCAAGTGGCTTGCGGTGCGCGACATTGTAAAGGCCAAGCAGGGCGCCGCGTTCGACGTGCGCCAGTTCCACGAAATATTGCGGCTGGGCGCCATGCCGCTGGTGCTGTTCGAGCGGGAAGCGCTGCGCCGCGCCTGAGGCGTGACATCCCGCGCCGCAGCCGCCATGGTATTCAAATGGCGCTCAACCTCGACAGCTCTGCCTTCAAGGACATGGTGCTGGTGCTGGGCGCCACTGGGCTGGTGATTCCGGCCTTTGCCGCGCTGCGCATCTCGCCGGTGATCGGCTTCATCCTGATCGGCGTGGCGGCCGGGCCGTTCGGGCTGGGGCAATTTCCCGGGCTGGACTGGCTGGCCCTGTCCAACCCTGAAAGCCTGGGGGCGCCAGCGGAATTGGGCGTGGCACTTCTGCTGTTTGCACTCGGGCTGGAACTCAGCCTCGATCGCATCCGCACCATGCGCAATCTGATCTTTGGTCTCGGCAGCCAGCAGATGCTGCTCTGCGGCGGGCTGATCGCGGCAGTGTTGTACGTGGCTGGCCTGCCGCCAGTGGCGGTGGCCGCCATCGCCGGCGCACTGGCGCTGTCGTCCACGGCGGTGGGCCTGCAACTGCTCTCGGCCAGCGGGCGTATCAACAGCCAGGCCGGGCGCAAGGCGCTGGGCGTACTGCTTTTTCAGGATCTGGCCATCGCGCCGATGTTGCTGCTGATCGGCGCCGGAGCGGCCAGTGACGCGGGCGGCAGTTTCGGCCGCAGCCTTGCCATCGGTGTGGGGGCACTGATCGGCATCGCGATGTTTGCCCGCCACATCGTGCCGCCGCTGTTCCTGCAGGCTGCGCGCACCCGCCGGTCGGAACTGTTCCTTGCTGCTGCGCTGGTCGTATTGATCGGTTCAGCGGCCACGGCGGCGGTAGCCGGCCTGTCACCGGCCGTGGGTGCGCTCACCGCCGGGCTGATGCTGTCCACCAGCGATTATCGTCGCCAGATCGAAGCGGCAATCCAGCCATTCGAAGGCCTGCTGCTCGGTGTGTTCCTGATCTGGGTGGGCAGCGGCCTTGATCTGGGGGCCATTGCCGAAAATCCCTGGCCGGTGCTGGGCGGCACGGTGGCGGTGATCCTGCTCAAGGGCGGCGCCATCTATGGCCTGCTGCGCGTGCGGCAGGCACGCCGGGGCGTTGCTGGCCATGTCGCGCTGCTGCTGGCCAGCCCGTCGGAAACCAGCCTGATCGTGCTGAGCGCCGCTGTTTCGGCGCGGCTGATCGGCGGCGTCGAAGCACAATATGCATTGGCGATAGCCTCGCTCACCCTGGCGCTGGCGCCGCTGCTCGGGCTGGCCGGCGCACGCCTGGAGGCCCAGAGCAACGAAGACCTGCAGGAGCCTGCGCCAGAAGCGGCCGACCAGCAGACCGTGATTATTGGCTATGGCCGCGTTGGCCGGCTGGTGGCACAGATGCTGGACATGCATGGGCAACCCTGGCTGGCGGTGGACAGCGACCCTGACGAGGTGCAGCGCCTTCGCCGCGGCGGCAAACGGGTGGTCTATGGCGACGCCCGCCGCCCCGAACTGCTCGATCGGCTCAAGCTCGATTATGCCCGCGCCGTGGTGCTGACCATCGACGACATGCGCATGCTCGATCTGCTGGTGCGCCGCATCCGCGCCAGCCACCCCGATCTGTGCATCGTGGTGCGCGCCCGCGATGCCGAACATGCCGGCACGCTCTATGGTGCCGGGGCCACCGATGCCGTGCCCGAAACCGTGGAGAGCAGCCTGCAACTGGCCGAGGCCGTGCTGGTGGATCTGGGCGTCGCGATGGGGCCCGTGATCGCATCGGTGCACGAGAAGCGTGAAGAGTTGCGCACCCAGATCAAGGGTAGCGGTGCCGTGCCCAAGCGCCCGCCCTTGCGCACGCTGCGGCGTTGATCGATCAAGCCGGCTTGCGCCAGGCCATGATGTGGAAATTCGGCACCCGGTTGTAACGGTCGCGCTTGTCGGGTGGGCCGCCGGTGGCGGGCGGCTCGTCGAAATGGGTGAGCAGCAACCCGTGGCCCAACAGCGCCTGCATGTAGCGCTTGAGCGGGCGGTGGTGGTTGATGATATCAACGCCCTGCCACGTCGTCCGGCGCGGGCGCTCCTCCAGATAATGATCGATGGGGAAGCTGGGTTCGCCAATCAGCGGTTTGACCCAGCCCAATTCAACCGCTGCTGTATTGAAAGCCGTAAGATTGGCGATGAGCAGATGGCCGCCCGGCCGGATTGCGGCGACGATGCGAGCGAGTGCCGCATCCAGATCGGGCATATAGATCAGCGAAAGATAGCAAATGGCCATGTCATAAACGGAGGCCTCTACAATCATGGTCTCTGCCGGAGCCACCCGGTAATCGCCGTCGGGATGCAGTGCCTTTGCCCGCGCAATCAGCGCAGCGGCCGGATCGACACCGGTTGTGGTAATACCACGCGCGGCCAGCATGCGGCAGAAGCGCCCTTCCCCGCAGCCAACATCGAGCATGCGCGCCGGGGCGCGTTCATCCACCAGCGCCAGCATTGGCACATCCAGCACATGCACACGGCCGAAATCGCCGTTTTCGCCCTGGATGGCGATCCATGCTGCCGCCGACGCATCCCAACCGCTCATGACTGCCCCCTCGTTTGCCGCGGGGCGGCCTTTGGACGGTCAGGCCAGCAAGGTCAAGCGGTGAGCGCGGCTTTCACGGCAGCAATGGCATCGGCCGCCTTGTCCGCATCGGGGCCGCCAGCCTGCGCCATATCTGGACGGCCGCCGCCGCCTTGGCCGCCGAGTGCGGCCGCAGCGACGCGCACGAGATCCACGGCCGAACGTGTGCCCACCAGATCGTCGGTCACGCCCACGGCCACGCTGGCGCGGCCGTCGTTCACCGCCACGATGGCGACGATGCCGCTGCCCAGCGCCTGCTTGGCTTCATCCACCAAGCCGCGCAGCGCCTTGGCTTCCAGCCCGTCCAGAACCTGGCCCTGGAACTGGATGCCGTTCACCATTTCGGGGCCCGCCTTGGTGCCAGCGGGGCCGGCGAGTGCCAGTGCCCTCTTGGCATCGGCGAGTTCACGTTCCAGTCGCTTGCGCTCTTCGATCAGGGTGGCGAGCCGCGCCGGCACTTCTTCCGGACGCGCCTTGATGGCGGCCGCGGCTTCCAGCAGCAGCGCTTCACGCTCGTTCAGCCATTCGCGCGCGGCAATGCCGGTTTTGCCTTCGATGCGGCGCACGCCGCTGGCGACAGCGCTTTCACCGGTGATCTTCAGCAGCCCGATATCGCCAAGCGCTTCGGCGTGGGTGCCGCCACACAGTTCCACCGAATAGGTATCGCCGCCATCATCGGCACCCATCGACAGCACGCGCACTTCCTCGCCATACTTCTCACCAAACAGCGCCATGGCGCCGGCTTCGATGGCGGCGTCTGGCGTCATAAGCTTGGTCGAAACCGGGCGATTGCCCAGGATCTGGGCGTTCACATCGGCTTCCACCTGCGCCAGTTCGGCCGGCGTCATCGCCTTCTGGTGCGAGAAGTCGAAGCGCAGATAATCTTCGCCAACATAGCTGCCCTTCTGCGAGACGTGCGTGCCGAGCCGGCGACGCAGCGCGGCGTGCAGCAAGTGGGTGGCGCTGTGCGCGCGGCGATGGGCACCGCGCTGGGGCGCATCCACGTCCAGCTTCACCACGTCGCCCACGGCAAGCGGACCGACGGTGAGCGTCACATCGTGCAGGTGCAGCTTGCCCAGCGCCTTGCGGGTATCGGCCACACGCGACGACAGGCCGTCGCCCCAGCTGATGCTGCCACCGTCGCCGGCCTGGCCGCCGCTTTCGGCATAGAAGGGCGTCTGATTGGTGACGACGACGATCTTGTCACCGGCGTTGGCGCTGGCGATCTGCTCGCCGTCCTTCACCAGGGCAACCACCTTGGCTTCGCCGGTCAGGCTGGAATAGCCGGTGAATTCGCTGACGCCCTCGGCCTCGACAATGTCGAACCACACCGCGGCGTCCTTGGCTTCGCCGGAACCGCTCCACGCGGCGCGGGCCAGGCGGCGCTGCTCCGCCATCGCCGCATCGAAACCGGCGCGATCGACCGCGATGCCGCGGGCGCGCAGCGCATCTTCGGTAAGGTCATAAGGGAAACCGAACGTGTCATAAAGCTTGAAGGCAACGTCGCCGGGCAGCGTGCCGCCCGTCGTCAGCTTGGCGGTCGCGTCCTCCAGCAGGCCCAGCCCGCGCTCCAGCGTCTGGCGGAAACGGGTTTCTTCCAGCTTCAGCGTTTCCTCGATCAGCGCCTGGGCGCGGCCGAGCTCCGGGAAGGCTTGGCCCATGGTCGCCATCAGGGCCGGCACCAGCTGGTGCATCAACGGATCCTTGGCGCCCAACAAGTGCGCGTGGCGCATGGCGCGGCGCATGATACGACGCAACACATAGCCGCGGCCTTCGTTGGCCGGCAGCACGCCATCGGCGACCAGGAAGCCAGACGAGCGCAGATGATCGGCAATCACCCGGTGCGAGGCGCGGGCTTCGGCGGTCAGCGCCTTGCCCACCTTGTCCTCGCTGGCGGCGATCAGCGTCTTGAACGTGTCCGTATCATAATTGTCGTGCACGCCCTGCAGCACAGCGGCGATGCGTTCCAGGCCCATGCCGGTATCGATGCTGGGGCGCGGCAGGTTCAGGCGCGTGTCGCGATCGACCTGCTCATACTGCATGAACACCAGGTTCCAGATCTCGACGAAGCGATCGCCATCCTCATCCGGGCTGCCGGGCGGGCCACCGGGGATGTGATCGCCGTGATCGTAGAAGATTTCCGAGCAGGGACCGCACGGGCCAGTGTCGCCCATCGACCAGAAATTGTCGTTGGTGGCGATACGGATGATCTTGTCATCGGAAAGGCCGGCGATCTTCTTCCACAAGGCAGCGGCTTCATCGTCGGTGTGATAGACAGTGACGTACAGGCGGTTCTTGTCCAGGACCCATTCGCGGGTCAGCAGATCCCAGGCCACGGTGATTGCCTGTTCCTTGAAATAATCGCCAAACGAGAAATTGCCCAGCATTTCAAAGAATGTATGGTGGCGGGCGGTGTAACCCACATTGTCCAGATCATTGTGCTTGCCGCCGGCGCGCACGCATTTCTGGCTGCTGGCGGCCTGGGTGTAGGGGCGCGTTTCGAGGCCGGTGAAGACATTCTTGAACGGCACCATGCCGGCGTTGACGAACATCAGCGTCGGATCATTTTGCGGCACAAGCGGCGCCGACGGCACGACCATATGGCCTGCCTTGGCAAAGTGATCGAGGAAGCTGCGGCGTATGTCGTTCGACGAGATCATGGGATGAGCGCTTAACGCCCGACGCGGCCAGCGTAAAGGCCAGCATCCACGGCTTCACTCAGGCGCGAGCTGTAACCACCCAGACAGCGCCGGGCAGCTCGACCCGGCCGTCGTCCAGAAACGGCTGCAGCGCGGCTGCCAGACGCGGCTTTGCAACTTCGCCGATGCCGGCATCGCGCACCACGCGTGCCGCCGGGCCGATCTTCAGGTTGAACGATACGGCATCGGCAATCGGATCATCGCCGCCGCCAATCAGCATCGCAAAGGGCAGGCTGTGAAAGGCCAGATCCTGCCAGCCTGCGCCTTCCAACATGGTCGCCACCCGTGCGGCATCGGCAAAAGCGAAGGGGCCGGGCGCATGGGGATCGGCCGGCGGCTGGGCGGGGAGCAGATCGGCCAGCGCGGTCATCGGCAGTGTTGCCCACAGATTGCGCGCGGCGGGCTGCCAGCAGGCAAACACCAAGCGGCCGCCGGGTGCGGCCAGGCCGTGGAGATGAGTGAACGCGGCCTGCGGATCGGCAAAGAACATCACGCCAAAGCGTGACAGGATGAGATCGAAGCCGCTTTCATCCGCCCAGACCGACGCATCGGCGGCAATGAACTCTGCTTCGGAAAGCAAGGCTTCGGCACGTGTGCGGGCGCGGGCCAGCAACGGTTCCGAAATGTCGAGGCCGATGGCATGGCCACCCTCCCCCACCACGGCATCCACGGCCAGCGTGGTCTCGCCAGCGCCGCACCCTATATCGAGCACCAGTTCGCCGGGCTGCGGGCTGGCGGCGGCCAGCAGGGCGGCAGTGACAGGGGTGAGCGCCAGGTCCATGCGCTCCTGCATCTGCACCCAGATATCGCCAACCTTGCCGTTCCAATAATCGATCTGTTCGGCGTTGCTCATCGCGGCGAGGCCCCTGCTTGCTGCTATGATTCGGATGTGGCGGCAGATGCGCTTGCGGTCAATCGGCCGCGCTTGACGGGATGCCGCGGCAGATTAGCGTTGCATCATGCGTGCACTTCTCTGCCTCCTCTCGATCATATCGGCCAGCGCCGCACTGGCCCAGCCCTTGCCGGCCGACACCATGACCGTCACGGCCGAACGGCTGAACCGCGGCGCACTGCGGGCACAAGCGTCGAAGTTCATGCGAACGGCATTGGCAGATACAAGAAACGGCCAGAATGCGCGCTGGTTCACGCCGCTGTGCCCGGTCGCGCTGGGCGTCGAGGACAAGGTGGGCCGACTCTTCACCAGTCGGATTGCCGATGTGGCCCGCCATGTCGGGCTGAAGCTGGCGGGCGGGGATTGTGATCCCAATGTCGCTGTGGTCTTCACCCGTGATGCGCGCACGCTGGTGAAGACGGTGAACCGCCGGCAGAATGGCGCCCTCGATGTGCTGCCCGGGCCGGAACGGGCGTTGCTGAAATCGCCAACGCTGCCAGTGCGCTGGTGGCATTTCACGGCGCCGGAAAGCGGCGATGGCAAGCCGTTCAGCCCCGGCCCGCTGGGACTGGGCGCCAGCGCCAACGGACTGCCGGGCGAGATCACTTACAACAACAATGCCCGCGCCTCGCGGCTGGACTTGCCATCACGCGTGGGGATCACCGGAGCCGTTATCGTGGTGGACATTGATCGCATCGGCGCGGTGTCGATGGCGGCGCTCACCGATTATGTCGCGCTGGTGGCGTTGTCGCGGCTGCGGATGAATGCCCGGGAACGGCCAGAGGGCAGCATCCTAGCGCTGTTCGATCCCGGCGCACCGCGCTTTGACGGGCTGACCGATCAGGACGAGCGTTTCATCGAGGCCATGTACGGCAGCCCTGCAACGGTTGAGGGCTGGCGTCAGCGGGGAGACATGGCGGGCCGCATGGCAGATGCCGCCGCTGAGCTTGCAAAGATCAAGGCCACGCCACCGCAATGACCGGCCAATAACGAAAAAGGGGCGGCCATTTGACTGGCCACCCCTTGTTTCTGGGAACCGAGCCCAAACCTTACATCTCGTCGTCGCCGGCGTCGTCGTCAGCCGAAGGACCAACCAGCAGCGCCTCGGAAATACCGGCCGCGTTGTCACGGATGATCTTCTCGATCTTGGCCGTGGTTTCCGGGTTTTCTTTCAGATATTTCTTGGCGTTCTCACGGCCCTGACCGATGCGAATGCTGTCATGGCTGAACCAGGCGCCGGACTTTTCAATCACACCAGCCTTGACGCCCAGATCGAGAATCTCGCCGATCTTGGAGATGCCCTCGCCATACATGATGTCGAATTCGACCTGCTTGAAGGGCGGCGCCACCTTGTTCTTCACCACCTTCACCTTGGTGGTATTGCCCACGATATCGTCGCGGTCCTTGATCTGGCCGGTGCGGCGGATGTCGAGACGGACGGAGGCATAGAATTTCAGCGCATTGCCGCCCGTCGTGGTCTCCGGGTTGCCGTACATCACGCCAATCTTCATGCGCAGCTGGTTGATGAAGATGACGAGGCAGCGAGAGCGGCTGATCGAACCGGTGAGCTTGCGCAAGCTCTGGCTCATCAGGCGGGCCTGCAGGCCGACATGACTGTCCCCCATTTCACCTTCGATTTCCGCACGCGGCACCAGCGCAGCAACCGAATCGATCACCAGCACATCGATGGCGTTGGAACGCACCAGCGTGTCGACGATCTCCAGCGCCTGTTCACCAGTATCGGGCTGCGAGACGATCAGTTCGTCGATATTGACACCGAGCTTCTTGGCATAGACCGGATCGAGCGCATGTTCGGCGTCGACAAAGGCCGCGGTGCCGCCATTCTTCTGCGCTTCAGCAATGGCATGCAGCGCCAGCGTCGTCTTGCCCGAGCTTTCCGGGCCATAGATTTCCACGACACGGCCGCGCGGCAAGCCGCCGATGCCGAGCGCGATATCAAGGCCGAGCGAACCGGTGGAGATCGCCTCCACCTCCATCGCGTCGCGCTGGCCCAGTTTCATCACCGAGCCCTTGCCGAACGCACGGTCAATCTGGGCCAGGGCCGCTTCGAGTGCTTTTTGCCGATCCATTCCCGATTCCACCACTTTTAGAGCAGATGCCATGACCCGATCCCTTCCCTGAAGCCGCGATCCAAATTCGTCAACGGCTTTTGATGTACACCAATTGTTCTTTGGGAACAAGGAGAGAACAGAGGGCGGAAATATTCGTCCGATCAGCCCTTCAACGGCTGTGCGGTAGCGATCGCTGCAACCAGCTCGGCCAGCGCAAAGGGCTTGGCCAGAAAGCGAATTCCGCGCGCATCGGCTTCGCGATGGCGCGGCAGTTCGGCATAGCCCGACATCAGCACGATGCCCATTTCCGGCCACATGCGCGCGGCTTCGAAGGCAAGCTCAACGCCGTCGATCCCGGGCATCATCACATCGGAAACCAGCACGTCGAAGGTCTGCCCGTCGCGCAGGATGGCCAGCGCCACCATGGCATCGCCCGCTGTGGTCACCACGCAGCCTTTGCGTTCCAGGCCACGGGCGAACACCGCCCGCACCGATGGTTCATCTTCCACCAGCAGCACGCGGCGGCCGGCGGCAACCGGTTCGGGTGCCACGTCGGCCACCACCTGCCCCGGCGCAACCTTGGCTGGCTGCGGCCGGCCTGGCAGATAGAGCGAGAAGGTGGTGCCGCGCCCACCTGGTCCGGGCTTGGCAAAGATATAGCCGTCCGACTGCTTCATGATGCCATAAACGGTGGACAGGCCAAGGCCAGTGCCCTGCCCCACCGGCTTGGTGGTGAAGAACGGTTCGAAAATCTTGGCCGCGATCTCAGGCGGAATGCCGCTGCCGGTATCGGAAACATCGATGGAAACGAAATCGATGGCCGGCATCATGGCATGGCCCAGCCCGGCCACATCGCGGCGCAGGATATCGGCAATGCTGATCACCAGCCGGCCATTGCCTTCCATAGCATCGCGGGCGTTGACCGCCAGATTGACGATCACTTGTTCCAGTTGTCCAGGATCGGCCCGCACGAAAAACAGCCCCGGCGGCGCGACAATATCCAACTCGATGGCTGGGCCAAGCAATTTGGTTAGCAGCGGCCGCAGCCCCTGCACCAGTTCACGCACACACAGCAATTGCCGGTTCTGCGATTGCTGGCGGGCAAAGGCCAGCAACTGCGCCACCAGATTGGCGCCGCGCTTGCCGTTGTGTAGAATTTCCACAACCGCATCATGTTCGGCGCCGGGATCGGGAAAGCGTTCCAGCAATTGTTCGGCATGGCCCAGGATGGCCGTGAGCAGATTGTTGAAATCATGCGCCACCCCGCCGGCAAGCTGGCCAACCGCCTGCAGCCGCGTAACGGCGGCAACCTGGGCTTCCAGCCGCATCTGTTCGCGAATATCGCGCATCACCACCAGAGCCGAGGCACCAAAGCCCGGCGGGGTGGACATCACGTTGATATCGCGCACTTCATCGGGGTGCTCGGCCAATGCAAGGCGCAGGACATGCGGCTCACCACCGGCCAACACATCGGCAACCGCGCGCGACAACATACCGGCATCGTCGCCCACCACCATCGCTTCCGGGCGCATGCCGGGGCGCCAGCCGGTGCCTGCCGTGGCCTGCATGGCATCATTGCCGGTGACGATGCGGCCCGAGGAATCGAGCAGCGCCAGCGCAATCGGCAGGTTCATCAACAGCGTGCCGATCCACGGGCCGGCCAGCCCTTCGGCATAGGGCGCTGGCCAGGCGGCTTGAACGGGCTGGAAGTGCATCCAGTCGTTCACGGCTGCAGGGGCGGTTGGTTCAGTTATAACGCTGCTCCGTCCAGGGATCGCCCTCGTTGTGATACCCTCGCACCTCCCAGAAGCCGGGTTTGTCCACGGCCAGCACTTCGATGCGGGTAAGCCATTTGGCGGATTTCCAGAAATACCAGCGTGGGATGATCGCCCGCACCGGCCCACCGTGTTCGCGGGACAGCGGCACACCATCATGGGCGTGGGCGATCAGGCAATCATCGCCCGCGAAACGCTCCAACATGATGTTGGTCGTATAGCCATCGGCCCCGTGCAGCACCACCACATTGGCCTGCGGCAACGGCTGCACCACGCTGAGCAGATGGCTGGTGGCGACGCCCGTCCAGCGATTGTCGAAGCGCGACCATTGGGTAACGCAATGGATGTCCGACACATCCTCGATCTGCGGCTGCGCCTGATAGGCGGCCCAATCCCAAGTGATCGGGTTGGCCACGGCGCCATCGACTGTCAGCCGCCAATCGGCCTTGGCAATATCGGGCTTTACCCCCAGATCGAGCACCGGCCAGTTGGTGACAAGGCGCTGGCCGGGCGGCAGGCGATTGGCGTGATCGGGATCGCTGGTGCCGGTGAGCAGGCGGCGGCTTTGCGCCCAGGCCTGCTTGATGGCGACAAGCTTGCTCCGGATGCCATCGGCCATCAGCGTCAGCCCTTGTCCCGCATCAGCCGCGCCTTGTCGCGCTGCCAGTCGCGCTCTTTCGACGTTTCGCGCTTGTCATGGAGCTGCTTGCCCTTGCCCAGCGCGATCTCGATCTTGGCGCGGCCACGATCATTAAAATAAATCATGAGCGGCACCAGCGTCATGCCCTGGCGGCTGACCGCCGTGTGCATCTTTTCGATCTGGCGTGCATGCAACAGCAATTTGCGCTGACGCTTGGGCTCGTGATTGAAGATATTGCCGTGGCTGAACTCCTGAATGGTCGCATTGATCAGCCACATCTGGCCATCGCGCACCTCAGCAAAGCTTTCAGCGATGCTGGCCTGGCCCTTGCGCAGCGACTTCACCTCGGTGCCGGTCAGCATGATGCCGGCTTCCACCACGTCCTCGATATAATATTCGAAACGCGCGCGCCGGTTCTCGGCAACGGTCTTCACTTTCACGCCAACGGTAGGCTTCGGTCTTGCCATCACACCAAGCCAGCGTGGGCGAGAGCGGCGTCAACCGCAGCCTTGGCAGTATCCGAAGGCTCGGCGATCGGCAGGCGCACTTCAACGCCCATGCGGCCAAGCCGGTTGAGCGCATATTTGGTCGGGCCGGGCGAGGCATCGCTGAACAGCGCCGCGTGCAGTGGCTGCAGCCGATCATTGATGGCAAGCGCAGCGGCATAATCGCCACGCAGCGTCGCTTCCTGCATCTGCGCGCACAGCTTGGGCGCCACGTTGGCGGTCACGGAAATCGCCCCCACCCCGCCCTGCGCGTTGAAGCCCACGGCCATGTCATCATTGCCGGAAAGCTGGATGAAATCAGTGCCGCACGCCAACCGTTGCTGCGCCACGCGGGCGATGTTGCCGGTGGCATCCTTCACACCGATAATCCGCGGCAGCTTCGCCAGCGCGGCCATCGTCTCCACCGACATGTCGGCGACGCTGCGGCCGGGGATGTTGTAGATGATGATCGGCAACGACGTCGCATCATGCAACGCGGTAAAATGCGCGATCAGGCCAGCCTGGCTCGGCTTGTTGTAATAGGGCACGACGATCAACGCGGCATCGGCGCCGACTTTTTCCGCATGCGCCAGATGCGCCAGCGCCGTGCGGGTGTCGTTGCTGCCACAGCCAGCGATCACCGGCACGCGCTTGGCCGCCACCTCCACGCAGGCGGTGATCACCGCATAATGTTCATCATGAGCCAGCGTGGGGGATTCGCCCGTGGTGCCTACAGGCACCAGACCATGGCTGCCTTCGGCGATCTGCCATTCCACATGCGCGGCAAAGCCATCCAGATCCACAGCGCCATTTTTGAACGGGGTGACCAGCGCCGGCATTGATCCTGTGAAGGGACGTCCATTCATTGCCTGTTCCTCTGCCGCACCTTATCACGGGCGGCATGTATAGTGAGCGCAATAGAAGCGGGTGGGCCGCCCTGTCCAGCATATCGGTGGTATTGGCCGCCCCCGTCGCGGCGCAAACCCTCGATGCCGCCACCATCGCCCGCTATCAGGCGCGCCTGGCCGACAATGAGTCCGGACGTTTCAGCCAGCTATCCGCCGCTCCGCTCACCGGTGGCCAAGCCGTGCCGGTGCTGGACGAAGTAGTGACCTGGGACCGGCTGCGGCGCGAGCCCTACAAGGCGAGTTTCAGCGAATATGCCGCCTTCCTGGCCGGGCACGCGGATTGGCCGGCATCCACCACTATCCGCCGGCTGGCCGAACGCAGCATTGGTGACGATACGCCGGCCAATGAGATCGTGCGCCATTTCGCGCGCGTCGCCCCGCTCACGGCCGAGGGTAAATGGCGCTACGCCGAAGCACTGGTCGCCAGCGGACAGGCCGGCACGGCCGCCACCTGGGCGCGCGACGCCTGGGATTCCGCCGGGCTGGATGACGTGCAGGAGGCCCGTCTGCTGGCGAAATTCGGCGATCGGCTGCGCCCGGACGATCATGCCAGCCGCATGGACCGGCTGTTGTGGGCCGATCGCATCACGCCAGCGGGGCGCATGCTGGCCCGCGTCGATACCGATACCCGCCTGTGGGCGCTGGCCCGCATCGCCCTGAAACGCAATGCGCCCGATGTGGCCGCTCGCATGGCCGTGGTGCCGGATCGCCTGCGCCGTGAAGCCGGCATGGTGCTGGACGAAGCGCAATGGCTGATCCGCCAGGGCCGCGCCGCCGAGGGTCATACATTGTTGTCCGGACCGGCGACGCCGCGCATTGCCGGTGGGCTGCTCACCATCGGGCAGGAAAGCTGGCTGAAGGCGCGGCTCGATATCGGCCGGGCGTTGTGGCGCGCCGGCAATCTGACAAGCGCCCGCGCCGTGCTGGCCGGGCATGGTTTGGACGCCGCACGCATGGCGTCGCGGCCGGTGGCGGAACGCTCGGCACTGCTGGATGCGGAGTGGCTGGCCGGCTGGCTCGCCCTGCGCCGCCTGAACCAGCCGGCGCAAGCGCTCACCCATTTCCGTGCTGCCCGCGCCGTTGCGCAAACGCCGATCAGCCAGGCCCGCGGCGATTACTGGGCAGGCCGCGCCGCTGACGCCGCCGGCCAACGCGAACAAGCCCGGCAGTATTTCGCCGCCGCTGCCCGCCATCCGGATTATTTCTATGGGCAATTGGCAGCAGAACGCCTGGGCCAGCCGCTGTCGCTGGCCAATCGGCCGCTGCCCACCGTTGATACCACCACCGCCGGCAATTTCCGCGCCGAAGGCCGCGTGCGGGCTGTGTTTGCCCTGGCCGACATCGATCGTGGCCGCCAAACGATCTTCCTGAAACAACTCGCCGATACCGCCGAAACCCCGCAGCGTGCTGCCCTGGTGGCTGGCCTGGCCGGGCCACTCAACCGCCCTGATGCGGGTGTTCACGCCGGCAAGGCCGCACGCGGCACGGCGGAGCTGGCGCTGATTTCCGCCGCCTTCCCGGTGCTGCCGCTGCCCGAAAACTTGGCTTCACGCTTCACCATCATCCACGCCATTACGCGCCAGGAAAGCCAATTCGACCGCACCGCGCGCTCCAGTGCCAATGCGCTTGGCCTGATGCAATTGGTGCCAGCGACGGCCGCCGAACAGGCCCAGAAGATGGACCTGCCCGCCAGTCCGGCCAGCCGGCTGACGCAGGATCCGGTGTGGAACGTCACCCTGGGGAGCGGCTTCATTGAGCGGCTGCGGGCCAGTTACGGTGGGTCCGCACCGCTGGCGGTGGCGGCCTATAATGCCGGGCCGGAGAATGTGCGGCGCTTCGTTGCCCAGAACGGCGATCCCAGGAACGGCGACATGCTCGACTGGATCGAGAGCATCCCGTTTGCGGAAACACGCAACTATGTGCAGCGCGTGCTGGAAAATGCCGTGGTCTATGAAACGCTTTATCCCGACCGGGCGGTCACTAAAGGCCCCAACCGGCTGAGCGAGTGGTTGGGCAAGGACAACCCGGGTTAATCCAGCTTCTTCCCCAGTGCCTTCTCCGCAATCTTCACCAATTCCGCATCCGGCTCCGGCCAGCTGAGGTCCACGCCGGCGCCCAGCGCCTCGCAGATCAACTCCAGGCTGCGCACCCGCGCCCATTTCTTGTCGTTGGCGGCCACCACGTGCCACGGCGCGGACGGCGGCGAGCATAAGCGGAACATGTCTTCATAGGCCTCGACATAGGCCGCCCGCTGAGACCGGTTGTGGTAATCATCCGTGCCGGTTTTCCAGCGTTTCCATGGCGTCCTGATGCGTTCTTCCAGCCGCTTGTCCTGCTCGGCCTGGGTTGTGTGCAGGAAAATCTTCACCAGCCGCACGCCATCGGCCAGCAGCAGTGCCTCGAAATCATTGATTTCCTGGAAGGCATCCCGCCAACGCGGCTGCGGCGTGAAGCCATCGACCCGCTCCACCAGCACCCGGCCGTACCAGGTGCGATCGAACACGGCGATTTCGCGATTGCCGGGCAGGCGCTGCCAGAACCGCCACAGATAATGGCGCGCCGCCTCCTCGCGCGTGGGCGCCGCGATCGACCAGACCTTGCAGAACCGCGGATCAAGCGTCGCGTTCATCCGCGTCACCAACCCGCCCTTGCCCGATGCGTCCCAGCCTTCGATGGCAACGATGCCTTTCAGGCCCTGCATGATATAGGCGGCCTGGATCAGCTCCAGCCGATGCTGCAGGGCTTCGAGTTGCGTTTCATAATCGCCGCGCGGCAGATCATGATCAATTTCGAAATCGGCGAGATTGTGCGGGCTCATGGCCGGCAGGCTGGCACCCCACCAGCCTTGAAGCAAGTCCCGCTCAGTCGACGATGCGGATATGCAGCTCGCGCAGCTGCTTCAGCGTCGCCGGCGCCGGCGCATTCATCATCAGATCTTCGGCCTTCTGCGTCATCGGGAAGACAATGACTTCGCGGATGTTGGGTTCATCGGCAATCAGCATCACCATGCGGTCCACACCCGGCGCCGAACCGCCGTGCGGCGGCGCGCCAAACTTGAAGGCGTTGATCATGCCGGAGAAGTTGGCATCCACCTGTTCCTGGGTGTAGCCGGCGATTTCGAACGCCTTGTACATGATGTCCGGGCGATGGTTGCGGATCGCGCCCGACGACAGTTCGACGCCGTTGCAGACGATGTCGTACTGATACGCCTTAATGGTCAGCGGGTCCTGGGTCTCCAACGCTTCCAGTTCGCCCTGCGGCATCGAGAACGGGTTGTGGCTGAAGTCGATCTTCTTGGCGTCTTCGTCGTACTCGAACATCGGGAAATCGACGATCCAGCAGAATTTGTAGGCGTTCTGCTCGATCAGGCCCAGTTCGGTGCCGATGCGGGTACGGGCGAGCCCGGCCAGCTTGGCCGCCTGGGCTTCCTTGCCGGCAGCGAAGAAACAGCCGTCATCCGGGCCAAGGCCGAGCGCCTCATAGAGCGCCAGCATGCCTTCCTCGCCATGGTTCTTGGCGATGGGGCCGCCGAACTCACCGCCCTTGCGGGTGACATAGCCGAGACCGGCATAGCCTTCGCTGCGCGCCCATTCGTTCATGTCGTCGAAGAACTTGCGGCTCTTTTCGGCCGTGCCGGGCGCCGGAATGGCGCGCACGACGTTGCCGCTCTCCACCATCTTGGCGAACAGGCCAAAGCCCGACCCGATGAATTGGCTGCCGACATCGCTGATGATGATCGGGTTGCGCAGGTCGGGCTTGTCGTTGCCGTACTTCAGCATCGATTCCGCATAGGGAATGCGCGGGAACGCGCCCTTGGTGACCGCCCACGGATCACGGCCGCCGAAGCCGGAGAACTCTTCAAACACCCCGGCCAGCACGGGTTCGATGGCGGCGAACACGTCTTCCTGGGTGACAAAGCTCATTTCGAAATCGAGCTGGTAGAATTCACCCGGGCTGCGATCAGCCCGCGCGTCTTCATCGCGGAAGCACGGCGCGATCTGGAAGTAACGGTCAAACCCGGCCACCATCAGCAGCTGTTTGAACATCTGCGGCGCTTGGGGAAGCGCATAGAATTTCCCCGGATGCACGCGGCTGGGCACCAGATAATCGCGCGCGCCTTCCGGGCTGCTCGCCGTCAGGATCGGCGTCTGGAATTCCATGAACCCCTGATCGATCATGCGGCGGCGCAGCGACGAAATCACATTGCTGCGCAGCATGATGTTCTGGTGCAAGCGGTCGCGACGCAGATCGAGGAAGCGATACTTCAGGCGGATATCCTCGGGATATTCGGCCTCACCGGCCACCGGCATCGGCAGTTCATCGGCGGTGGACTGGATGGTGATATCCTTGGCGCGCACTTCCACTTCGCCGGTGGGCAGCCGGCTGTTGATGGCGCCGCCTTCCCGCAGCACGACATCACCAATGATGGTGACCACCGATTCCACCCGGATGCGGTCGAGCACCGGGAACGCCGGCGACGACGGGCCGGCGACGATCTGGGTGAGGCCATGGTGATCGCGCAGATCGATGAACAGCACACCGCCATGATCGCGCTTGCGGTGGACCCAGCCCGACAGTTTGACCGTCTGGCCGGCATCGGCGGCGCGCAGGGCGGCGCAGTTGTGGGTGCGATAAACGTGCATTTTTCCGTGTTCCGGCAACTTTGTTTTGAAGGGCGGCTAGCACACGTCATTCACCGCTTTGTCAAGCGGCGAGATTGGAGTAACGGGCCCCATGCTGATTCATCCGCTGGTGACGGACACCGCGACTCTCGAACAACTTTGCGCCCGCTGGGCTACCGCTGATTTCGTCGCGGTTGATACCGAGTTCATGCGCGAGAGCACCTATTACCCCGATCTGTGCCTGGTGCAGGTCGCCTGCCCGAACGAAGCCGCCGCCATCGATCCCAAGAGCCCGGATCTCGATCTGGCGCCGCTGTTGAAGCTGCTGGTGGAAGAACCGGTGCTGAAGGTGTTCCACGCTGGCGGTCAGGATCTGGAAATCATCTACAATCTCACCGGCAAGACGCCGCAGCCGCTGTTCGATACGCAGATCGCCGCCATGGCGCTGGGGCTGGGCGAACAGATTGGTTACACCAACCTGGTGGCGGCCTATGCCAATATCCAAGTGGATAAGGGCGCCCGCTTCACCGATTGGGCGCGCCGGCCGCTAAACGATCGCCAGATCGATTATGCCATCGGTGATGTCACTCATCTTGCCCAGTTGTTCCCCCGGATGGTGGACAAGTTGCGCCGCACCGGCCGCGGCGAGTGGCTGGACGATGAAATGGCGCGCGCGTCCGATCCCGCCACCTATGCCAACGATCCGGAACGCGCCTGGCTGCGGCTGCGGCTGCCCAGCCGCAAGGCCGATGTGCTGGGCCGGCTGAAGGCGCTGGCGCGCTGGCGCGAACTGGAAGCGCAAGACAAGGATGTGCCACGCGGCCGCATCGTCAAAGACGAAACGCTGGCCGATCTTGCCTCCTCCCCGCCCCGCAGCCAAGCCGATCTGGCCAAGGTGCGCGGGCTTTCGGCGGCGTGGGGCGGCAATGCCATCGGTGCCCGCTTGATGGCAGCGGTGGAAGATGCGCCACCACTGGAAGCCGACGAAATGCCGGCGCGGGAGCCGCAACGGCCCGGCCTGTCATCCGAGGGTGCGCTGATCGCCGATCTGCTCAAACTGCTGCTGAAGATCCGCGCCAAGGAAGCCGGCGTTGCGCCGCGCCTGATCGTACGCGCCGATGATCTGGAACTGCTTGCCGCAGGCCAGCGTGATAAGCTGGACGTGCTGCAGGGCTGGCGGCACGATATCTTCGGCGCCGATGCATTGGCGCTGGTTGAAGGCCGGCTGGGCTTTGCCGTGACGGATGGCAAGCTCAAGATGAGCCAGTTGAGCGGCGATTAAGCGTAATCCAGCCGCGGTGTCAGGTTCAACGCGCTGCCCAGCAGTTTCAGCCGGCGCTGCACGGCATCACCACCCGCCAGATCAGCGTGGGACTGGCCCAACCGCAGCACCAGCGTGTCGCCATGGCGCTCCAGGCGGCTTGCCGCCAGGCCCACGGCAGTGCCACCGGTCAGGCGCTGACCCAGCCGCAGCGCCAGGCCCCAGGCGCGGGCGCGCACCAGCAGCGGCACCGGGGCCAGCGCAATCAAGGTCGACATCACCGGCGCTTCCGGGTCGCCGCCAAAGCAATAATGCAGGGCGCAAGCCAGCGCCGCGCGTTCGGCGGCCGTCACAGCCACCCAATTGCCGTGCAGCGCCACGTCCACGCCGCGTTCCGGGCGGAAATCCGGGTGGGCGCGCCAGGCGATGTCCGACAGCAGGCACGCCGCCAGCCGCAGCCTGCGGTCCCCGGATGGCTCATCCGCAAACAGCGGGTCCATCCAGTCGAACAGCATGTCGCCATGTTCGGCAAAGCGGCCCTGGCGGGCGCCTTCGGCGCGGGCGGCAGTGATCAGCGGATCAAGCGCCTGATCCTGCGGCGACAGATCAGCATAGAGCATTCCTTCGCGCAGGCCGAAGCCCGAGGCAATGACGCTGGACGAGCCCAGTTTCTTCACCACCGCCGCCAGCAGCATCGCTGCGCCGGGAAGCGACGGCAGCCGCGAGGTGGACAGGTGCGGCACCGCCTTCAGCGTGGCGAGTTCGGTGTGCGACAGGCTGCGAAACAATTTGCCCGGCGCTGTTGCCGGCATTTCATATTGGTGGACGATCGGCAGTGGATGGCCCGTCATCCAGATGTGGATTTGCGCCAGCGCCCGCCACGATCCGCCCACCATGTAAAAGGGCTTGCCCTTGCCTTCGCCCGACCACTCAACCTTGTCGAGCGCCTTGGCGATGAACGGCCCCAGCGCGCGGCGATCCCGCTTGCGCACTGCATCCAGCCGCAGCGCTCCGATCGGCAGGCTGATGCGGTTGCCCATCTCGCCGTTCGACACCCGGATCAGTTCCAGGCTGCCGCCGCCCAGATCGCCGACCACACCATCGGCAAAGGGAATGCCCGAAACCAGGCCCATTGCGGCCCCGCGCGCTTCAGCTTCCCCATCAATCACCTCGATCATCAGCCCGCATTCGGCGGCGACCCGGTTGATGAACGCCTGCCCATTCTTCGCCTCGCGCACAGCGGCGGTGGCGACAGTGCGTACATTGGCGACCCCCATCGCCCGAACCAGCGCGGCAAAGCGGCGAAGTCCGGCCACGGCCACATTCATGGCGTTGTCGCTTAGCCGGCCATTGGCGGCGATCCCGCGCCCCAGCCCGGCCATGACTTTCTCGTTGAACATCGTTTCCGGCATGCGGGTGCGGCCGTGATAGACGACAAGGCGGATCGAATTGCTGCCAATGTCGATAATGGCGCAGCGGTCATAACCAGCCGGCGCCGGCACCGGGCTTAGCCCAACCTTGCGCGCCAGCGTGAGCACGGGTTCAGGCAAGCCCGGCGGCATCGCTCTGCTCGCTCAGGTCCTCATCCTCGTCCGGCAGCATCAGCACTGGCACGGCCTTCGCGTCCTTCATCTGGCCGCGCCCCGACAGCGAGGGATTGGTCATGAAATAGCGGTGCAGGTTGAACGGTTCTTCACGGTCGTCCACCACGCGGGTGTAGCGGCCATCGGCCGACAGCTCCCAGCTCTGCTGGTTGTCCTTCAGATTGGCCAGCATCACCTGGTTCAGCACCTGGGCGTGCACGGTCGGGTTCTCGATCGGCACCATGATCTCCACGCGGCGATCAAGGTTGCGCGGCATCCAGTCGGCCGAGGAGATGAACACGCGGGCATGGCGGCTGGGCAGTTCGTGGCCGCCGCTGAACACGCAGATGCGGCTGTGTTCCAGGAAACGGCCAATCACGGATTTCACTCGGATATTGTCCGAAAGGCCGGGCACGCCCGGTTTCAGGCAGCAGATGCCGCGCACGATCAGATCAATCTCCACGCCCGCCCCACTGGCTTCATAGAGTTTCTCGATAATGCCGGCATCCACCAGGCTGTTCAGCTTTACCCAGATGGCGGCCGGACGGCCCTTCTTGGCGTGAGCGATTTCCTCGTCGATCAGGCCATAGAGCCGGCTGCGCATGGCCAGCGGCGCCATCGCCAGCTTCTCCAGCTTGGTCGGCTGCACGTAACCGGTGATATAGTTCATCACCTGCGCCGCATCGCGCGCCAGCAGCGGATCAGCGGTGAAGAACGACAGATCGGTATAGATGCGCGCCGTGATCGGATGATAATTGCCAGTGCCGAAATGCACATAGGTGCGGATCGCCGCCCCTTCGCGCCGGACCACCATGCTCAGCTTGGCGTGCGTTTTCCATTCCACAAAACCATATACCACCTGCACGCCGGCGCGTTCCAACTCGCTGGCCCAGCGAATATTCTGCTCCTCATCAAAGCGAGCCTTCAGTTCGACCACCGCCGTCACCGATTTGCCGGCTTCGGCGGCATCGATAAGGGCGCGCACGATGGGGCTGTTCTTGCCGGCGCGATACAGCGTCTGCTTGATGGCGATCACATCGGGATCGGCCGCAGCCTGGCGCAGGAAGGCCAACACCACTTCAAAGCTCTCATAGGGGTGATGAACCACAAGATCCTTGCTGCGAATGGCGGCAAAACAATCACCGCCATGTTCACGGATGCGCTCGGGGAAGCGCGGCGTGTGCGGTTCGAACTTCAGATCAGGCCGGTCTTCCTCCACCAGCAGCGCCAGATCGTTGATGCCCAACACACCCGAAACCAGGATGGTGTCGCGATCATCGACGCCCAACTGGCTCTTCACCAGCATCAGCAGGCCGGGCGGGGCGTTTTCTTCCATGGTGAGATGGATCACCTCGCCGCGGCGGCGGCGCTTCAGCGCGGTCTGGTAAAAGCGCACCAGATCTTCGGCTTCTTCTTCCACTTCGATATCGGAATCACGAATCACCCGGAAAGCGCCATCGCCGACCAGATCATAGCCGGGGAACAATTGATCAAAGAACGCCCGGATGGTGTTTTCCAGGCTGATCCAGCGCACCGTGCCGCCGCTGCGCCCATTGCCCGGCAACCGGATGAAACGCGGCAGCATCGCCGGCAGCATCAACAGCGCGCGCAGCAGTTCATCGTCGGATTGGCGGCGCAGTTCGAGGATGAGCGAAAACCCCTTGTTGGGGATGAACGGGAACGGGTGCGCCGGATCGATCGCCTGCGGGGTGAGCACCGGGAAAATCTGATCAAGGAAATGCGTCTGCAGCCAGTCCCGCTCCGCCTTGGTGAGTTTCCCGGCGGTGATGACGTGAAAATCGGTGCGCGCCAGTTCCTTGGTCAGCAGGCTCCACACACGCTGCTGTTCTTCCATCAGGTGATCGGCCTGTTCGGCAATGGCGACAAGCTGTTGCGCCGGTGTCATGCCCTCCGCGCTCACCGTTTCGATACTGGCCTGCACCTGGCCGCGCAGGCCGGCGACGCGCACCATGAAAAACTCATCGAGGTTGTTGCCTGAAATCGACAGAAAACGAAGTCGTTCCAGCAACGGGTGCGTGCGGTTCATGGCTTCGGCCAGCACCCGTTCGTTGAACGACAGCCACGACAGCTCGCGGTTGAAATAGCGCTCGCTGGCCGGCATGGCGGGTGCAACAAGCGGGTTGGGAGTGGATGTAGGCATCGCCACAGCCTTAGCTCGCAACGCGCCTTCTGGGTAGAGGGACAGGCGGTTCTAAAACCCGAATTCTCCCTGCCCGTCCACCACTTCGCGGGCCAACGGGATGGTGATGGCACGCCGGCGGGCCAGCGCTGCGGCATCAAGCGCGTCCACCACGGCCTGGGCCGTCACCAGGCTGCGTTCGATGCGCACCACCAGCCAGCGGATCAGATCATCGCCCACCTTTATCCCGCGTTCGGCAAACAGCTTGGCCAGTACGGCGGCCAGCAGTTCATCATCCGGTTCCCCCAACCGCACCAGCGGCGTGGCAGCCAGCCGGCTGGCCAGATCGGGCAGGCCGTGGCCCCAGTCGCGCGGGGCCAGCGGGCTGGTGAGCAACAGCGGCGTCTCGCGGCTGGCGGCGTTCCAGGCGTGAAACAGGCGTTCCGGGTCTTCGGCCTCGGCGCTTTCGATCACGCTGGCCCGGTGATGGGCAGCGAACCAGCGCGCCAGATGAGTCTTGCCGCTGCCGGCCGGGCCAACAACCAACGTCACTGGCACCGGCCACAGGCCGGGCGCTGCCAGCCAGGCCGCCGCCGCGCGATTGGCTTCGGTGATGGCGAGACGGTCCGGGCTGAGATCAGCCGGCCAGGCCAGCGGCAACGCCGGTTCGGGCGCCTGCGTCATGGCGCAGGATTGGTAGCAGCCGGCGCCGCCGGTGGCTTTGGCGCAGCAGCCGGCGGTGGCGGCAGCCGGCGCAACACGAGATCGGCGCCCTGCCGCTCCAGCCCCCAACCACGGGCAGCCAGTGCCGTGCGCAAGGCCGCCTCGCCGCCGGGCATCGCCACTTCGATGCGGCTGGTGCCACCCACCGCCACCTGAGCCATCAACACATCGCCGGCAATGCCGCGCAACAGGCGTTCCGTCGCTGCCAGGCTGGCATTGTCGGGCGTGATGGCGGCAATCAGCAGCGTGGCCGATTCCGGCGGCGGCGTGCCGATCTGCACATCGGCCGCAATGATCGCCCCCACATCCACCGCCAGATCGGGATCGGCGCGCAAGCGACCATCACGCAACGCCTGCGCATACAGCGCATCAATGCCCTTCACCCCTTCATCCAGCAGTCGGGCCAGCCCAGCCTCGCTGCCCACCTTCAGTGCCAGCCGGCCCAATTCGGTGCCAGCCGCGCCGTGGCGGGCGATGAACAGGGCGCGGATCGGGCCACCGGGATAGGTCCTGGTCAGCCGGGCTTCGGCCACCAGCACATCGACCGTATCAAAACGGGTGATGATGCTGCGCCAGCCAGCGGGATCGGTGCGCCGCACCTGCGCCGCGCTCAGCCAAAGATTGTCGGCCGCGGTGCCGCCGGGCAGCACATAATCGATCGGCGTCACATTGCCCTGCCAGCGTCCCCAGGCATCGCGCCAAGCCGTGCGCGACTGCGTCACCTGCGCGGCACCGCCATCCACCAGCAGCGGCAGCAGCAACATCGGCGGCGATTGCAGACTGGCCACACCGCCCACATAATCGGCGGCACGACTGCGATCGAACACCACGCCCAGCCGCGCGATATAGCGAGTGGCGGAAAACTGTTCACCCTGGCTTTCGATGCCGGCCACCATGCCATCGATCTGCCCATCCGAAAGCCGCGGCGCTTCAGCTTCGGGCCGGTTTGCCAGCCGCGCCCACAGGATCGGCCAGGCCTTTCGCATCGCTTGCGTCCAGGCGGCGCGGCGGGCGTCGTCAACGGTCTTCGCCGTTACATCCACATCAATGCCGCCCACGGCATAGGCGCTGCCCGCCCCGCCTGATGGATCAGACGCCGGGCGTTCGGCCTTGCGGCTGGCCTGCTGGGCCACGGCAATCGCCGCGAACAGGCCAGCGCCGGCTACAAGGGCAAGGATGCGCTTCACGCATGCTGTTTAGGGCCGCACCGCCCCGATTGCCAAGCGCGGATGCTGGCGCTTGGCTGCATCTGGCGCTATGGCGGCGCGCATGAGCGAAAAACGCCCCCTCACCCCCCCTCTTACCTATGCTGATGCCGGCGTGGATATCGCTGCTGGCAACGCGCTGGTGAAGATGATTGCCCCGCTGGCCCGCGCCACCGCAAGGCCGGGTGCAGATGCCGAACTGGGCGGCTTTGGCGGTTTCTTCGATCCCAAGGCGGCCGGTTACAAGGATCCGCTTCTGGTCGCCGCCAATGATGGCGTGGGCACAAAGCTGAAGCTGGCCATCGATACCGGCCGCCACGACACGGTGGGCATCGATCTGGTCGCCATGTGCGTCAACGATCTCATCGTGCAGGGCGCTGAGCCACTGTTTTTCCTGGACTATTTCGCCACCGGCAAGCTGGAGAACGGCGTTGCCGCCCGTGTCGTCGCCGGCATTGCCGATGGCTGCCGCCAGGCCGGTTGCGCGCTGATCGGCGGCGAGACGGCGGAAATGCCCGGCATGTATGCCGCCGGCGATTATGATCTGGCGGGCTTCTCCGTCGGCGCGGTCGAGCGCGGTGAGCAACTCACCGGCGATGGCGTGGCGCCGGGCCAGCTTATCGTGGGCGTCGCTTCGTCGGGCGCGCACAGCAACGGTTATTCCCTCATCCGCCGCATCCTCTCCGTCTCCGGCGCCAATCTGGACGCCCCCGCCCCGTTCGATACCAGCCGCACCCTGGCCGAAGCGCTGCTCGAACCCACCCGCATCTATGTGCAGCCACTGCTGCCGCTGATCCGCGCCGGCCGCATCAAGGCGCTGGCCCATATCACCGGCGGTGGCTTCCTGGAGAACATCCCGCGCGTGCTGCCGGCCGGTTCCCGTGCGCTGGTCGCGGCGCCCACGCTGCCGCCACTGTTTGACTGGCTGCGGGAGGAAGGCGGCGTTGCAGCGGCCGAAATGGCGCGCACCTTCAACTGCGGCACCGGCATGGTGCTGGTGGTGGACCGCGCCGAAGCCGAAGCCGTGATCGCCGCGTTGATCGACGCCGGCGAACAGGCCAGCGTGATCGGTGAAATCATCGCCGGCCAGAAGGGCTGCGAAATCCACGGTGCACCCGGCCAGTGGGGCGAAACGGCCGCCTGGACGGCCAGCCACGATGCCTGACGTTGTCCGTTCTCGGGCGCGCGTTGGCGTCCTGATTTCGGGCCGCGGCAGCAACATGGCCGCGCTGCTCTACGCCAGCCGACTTTATGATTGCCCCTATGAGATCGTCGTCGTCGGCAGCAACGATCCCGATGCGGCCGGGCTGGCGCTGGCGGCAGCGGAAGGCGTGCCCACCTTCGCCCATAGCCATAAGGGCCTGAAGCGCGCCGAGTTCGACGCGATCATCACCCGCGAATTGGAGAAGGCCGGTGTCACCCACATCGCGCTCGCCGGTTACATGCGGCTGCTGTCCGCCGAATTCGTCACCCACTGGCAGGGCCGCTGCCTCAACATCCACCCGTCACTGCTGCCCAAGCACAAGGGCCTGCACACCCATGAAGCCGTGCTGGCGGCGGGCGAGGATGAAACCGGCTGCACCATCCACATCGTCACCCCCGAACTGGATGACGGCCCGGTCCTGGGCCAGGCCCGCATCAAGGTGCTGCCCGGCGACACGCCCGACAGCCTCGCCGTGCGGGTGCAATATGCCGAACACCAGCTCTACCCGCGCGTGCTCGCCGATTTCGTGTCGGCAGACCAGCGCCCCGAAGCCCTGCTCACCCGCGTGCGCGGCCTGGCGCTGAACCTGCCGGCGGCGGCCGAGAAGCTCTCCCACGGCTCCCCCGGCTTTTTCGTCGAAGGCGGCAAGTTCTTCGCCTATTTCAGCGACAACCACCACGGCGACGGCATCACCGCGCTGCTGCTGAAAGTCTCCGGCCTGGATGAGGCCGCCATGCTGATCGAGCAGGACCCGGATCGTTTCTTCCGCCCCAAATATTTCGGCCCAGCCGGCTGGGTGGGCGTCGTGCTCACCGATGGGCCGGACTGGGCGATGATCGAGGCGATGCTGAGCGCGGCGTGGCGGATGTGCGCGCCCAAGCGGCTGGCGATGCTGCCATTCTGAACGCTCCTCAAACAGTGAGATCACGTTTTCATGGGAGCATGATCAAAAGTGAAATGCCCATCCCATTGGTGCGGGCCTTTCCATCCGCGGCCGAGTGCGTGCTCAAGAGCAGATATATATCTTTCCATCACCCGCATATAGCGCAGCCAAAGATCAGGGGCGAGGTTGGGCTGCATATCCAAGTCGTCAGCATCCGCACCACAATGATAACGCATCCAACTCTCGTTTCCCGATTCAAATTCCTGCAGAACTATTTTTCGATCTCGCGGCTTTGGTAATTTTTTTGATAAATTTGCTAAATGAGTCAGTTTATGAATTCTAATAACAGAGGACAATTTTCCGTCTCGCACATATTCCTGATTTTCATAGATGAGATAGCCCTTAATGATATTCTCAATTGCGAAAGCACAAAGCAAAAAGTGAGCTTTCGAAGTCATATCCCATGTCATCAGCAAACGCCCATTTCCATCGTACTGGCTTAATATTCCTTGCTGCGACCGATTTTCCCAAAGTGTACGCGCCTGAGAATGCAGGCCGTCTGCCGAAAGCAACCATGCGTGGGGATTTGCGGCCTCCTCGAACGCAATGCACTGCTCGACAGTGAAAACTCTGTTCCGGCCATTTCGTGGCATAGCGTTGCGACTCCTCGTTCAGTGTGAGGTGTATCCTATCAATCCCTACTGAACGGTAGTCGGCGCACGCTCCTAGTTCATTACTAAAGTCCAATAAATGACCGAACAGCGTGCATTCAGTACGATTGGTTGAATGTCCCCAAAAGAGAGCGTTAGTGACGACTCGAGGCTGGACAACAAAAAGGGCCGCAGCTTGCGCTGCGGCCCTTTGATTGCGCGAGGAAGGTCGGATCAGCCGACGATTTCAGTCTGCGCGAAGAAATAGGCGATTTCGATAGAGGCGTTCTCGTCGCTGTCCGAACCGTGCACGGTGTTGGCTTCGATCGATTCGGCCAGTTCCTTGCGGATGGTGCCGGCATCGGCGTTGGCCGGGTTGGTGGCGCCCATGATGGCGCGATAGGCCGGAACGGCGTCTTCACCTTCCAGCACCTGGACCACAACCGGGCCACTGATCATGAAGGCGACCAGTTCACCGAAGAAGCCGCGCTCGCTGTGGACGGCGTAGAAGCCTTCGGCCTGAGCCTGGGTCAGGTGCAGGCGCTTTTGCGCGACGATGCGCAGGCCAGCGCCTTCGATCATCGTGTTCACCTTGCCGGTGATGTTGCGACGGGTGGCATCGGGCTTGATGATCGAGAAGGTGTGCGTGATCGCCATGGAAAATTCCTGTGTTGCAGTGCGGGATGGAGGATGCGCGGCCCCCTACAGGCCGCGCCCCCTGATTGCAAGCCGTGAGCGGCGGCTTCAGCCTTCGAAATTGTCCGCCACGAAGCGATCAAGCAGGCGCACGCCGTATCCGGTGGCGCCCTTGTCGAACAGCGCGCCGGGCTTGTTGGCCCACACGGTGCCGGCGACATCGAGGTGCGCCCATTTCACGCCGGGCTTGATGAAGCGGCCGATGAACTGCGCCGCGGTAATCGAGCCACCTTCGCGCGGGCCGACGTTCTTGATGTCGGCAATGTCGCTGTCGATCAGCTTGTCGTAAGCCTCACCGATCGGCATCCGCCACAGTTTCTCGCCCACTTCATTGCCCGCCATCTTCAACTGCTTGGCCAGGCCATCATCGTTGCAGAACATGCCGGCATGTTCATTGCCCAGGCTGATGATGATCGCGCCGGTCAGCGTGGCGAGATCGACCACCACTTCCGGCCCGAACGTCTCCTGCGCCCACCAGATCGCATCGCAAAGCACCAGCCGGCCTTCGGCATCGGTGTTGATCACTTCCACGGTCTGGCCGTTCATCGTGGTGACCACGTCGCCGGGGCGCTGGGCGTTGCCGTCGGGCATGTTTTCCACCAGGCCAACGACGCCAACCACGTGCGCTTTCGACTTGCGCGCCGCAATCGCGTGCATTGCGCCCGTCACGGCACCGGCGCCGCCCATGTCCCACTTCATGTCTTCCATGCCGGCCGGCGGCTTCAGGCTGATGCCGCCGGTATCGAAGGTGACGCCCTTGCCCACCAGGCACACCGGCTTCACGTCATCGCGGCCGGTGCCGTTCCAGCGCATGGCGAGGATGCGCGCCGGCCGCACCGAACCCTGCGCCACGCCAAGCAGTGCCCCCATGCCGAGCTTCTTCATGTCGGCATCGTCGAGAATGGTGAGTTCCACACCCAGCGCGGCAAGATCACAGGCGCTTTCGACAAAGCTTTCCGGGTAGAGCACGTTCGGCGGCTCGGAAACCAGCGTGCGGGTGCGGGCAACGCCGCCGGCGATCGCCATCAGCCGGTCGTGCGCCTTCACTTCGCCCGCGCCGATGATGGCCAGGCTGGTCAGCGTCGGCTTCTGCTTGTCCTTCTGCGTGGTGCGGTATTGATCAAAGCGCCACGAACGCAGCACGGCGCCGTGGGCCAAGTGCGCCGCCAGATCGCCGGCCAGTACGCCGACAACGTCCACGCTCACTGTTGTCTCGCCGCTCAGCAGCAGGCGGGCGGCGATGGCACCGCCGATGCGTTCAGCGACGCCGGCATCGATCTTGTCGGCGGGGCCAGTGCCCACCAGCAGCAGGCGGCCATGCGAAAGGCCGGCCGGGGCCAGCAACTCGACGATCTCCCCCACCCCGCCTTCAAACCGCGCGGCCTTGACCGCCGACTGCACCGCGCCGTTGGCAGCGGCATCGGCCGCCTTGGCCCCGGCGCTGAGCGCGCCATCCGGGCCGGCAAACACCGCGAGCGCGGCGACCGGTTCGGCCACGGTGGCCAGATAGGAAATGGCGAGCATGAAAATCCCTTTCGATTCGAACAGGCGTTCTGATTAGGCGCGCCTCACGCCTTCGCCAAGCAGATGGTTGCAGGCCCGACATGGCCCGGCTATCGACCGGATGTGCCCGCTTCCGCTTCCCTGCCAACCCTGCGCGCCAGCCTGTTGCTGGCGACGGCTGGAATTGCGCTGCTGCCGGCCCCGGCGTTGGCGCAGCGCATGTCTCCGGCCTTGTTGGGCAACAAGGATCCAGTCAACCGCGATCCTGATGCACCGCCGCGCCGCGCCAACCTCCCGGCACCCGGCGATGTGGTGGATTTCGGAGCCGATCAGCTGAGTTATGATGAAGAACGCCAGCTGGTGGTTGCCAGCGGCCGGGTGAAGGTGTCGCGCGATGGCTATGCGCTGCTGGCCGACCGCGTGGAATATGCCCGCGGGTCAGACAGCAAGGCCGGCGAGGTGGTGGCGATCGGCAATGTGCAGATCACCGATCCGTCCGGCAACCAGGCGCTGGGTGACCGCATTACGCTTTCCGACAGCCTGAAGGATGGCGCCATCGCCAACATGCTGCTGGTACTGAACGACGGCGGCCGGCTGGGAGCAAAGGCCGCAACGCGCAGCGACCGCCGCTACACGATGGACCGCGCCGTCTATTCCCCCTGCGCCGTGGTGGACAGCGAAGGCTGCCCGCAGGCGCCGGTGTGGAAGATCAAGGCGGTGCGCATCGTCTATGACGAAAATCGCCACCGTATCTCCTATAAGAATGCCAGCCTGGAAATGTTCGGCGTGCCGGTGCTGTTCCTACCCACACTGTCGCATCCTGATGGCGATTCCCCGCGCGCCGGCGGAATGCTGGTGCCGGCAGTGGAAATCCAGCGGCAGCTGGGCCTGGGCGTTTCGGCGCCGATCCACTTCGCCACCGGGCCGGATCAGGATTTCACCATCACCCCCTGGCTTTATACCGCCACCAATCCGGCGCTGGCCTTTCAGGCGCGGCGGCTGCTGAAGGACGGCCCAATCCAGGTCGATGGCATGTTCACCTTCTCGCGCCGCTTTGATCTGGCTGCCGATGGCGTGACGGAAGTGGACCAGGGCGAACGCTTCCGCGGCTATCTGGGCGTGAAGGGCCGGTTGCAGCACGACAGCAAATGGCGATCAGTGTTCTCGGTTCGCCTGACGACGGATGACACGTTCAACCGCCGTTATGGCCTGGGTTTCGATGATACGCTGCGCTCGTCCTATGCGCTGGAACGCGTCACCGATGAAAGCTGGCTGTCGATTTCAGCTTGGTATTTCCAGGGCCTGCGCGCCACCGATCGCGGCGGCGAGATCCCGCTGGCGCTGCCGTTGATCGATTATGACTGGCGGCCCGATTGGAATGTGGCCGGCGGCAAGGTGCGGCTGGGCGCCAATTCGCTGCTGCTCACCCGCAACAGCGGGCAAGACATGTTTCGCGCCGTCAGCTGGGGCCGCTGGGATCGCAACTTCTACACGCAGATGGGTCAGCGCATCGGCTTCACCGGCCTCGTGCGCGGTGATCTTTATGATGTGCGCAATTCAGAACTGGCCACCTTCCCCGAATATGCCGGCCGTGATGGCTGGCGCGGGCGCGCTGTGGCGCTGGCGGCGGTTGATGTCAGCTGGCCGTTTGCCGGCCCGGCCTTTGGCGGCGAGCAGGTGATCAGCCCGCGGGTGCAACTGGTGGCGGCGCCGCGCATCGCCAACAATGGCTTTGCCAACGAAGATGCCCGCGCCTTTGAACTGGAAGACGTGTCGCTGTTCGATCTGAACCGCACGCCGGGCCTTGATCGCGTTGAAAGCGGCAGCCGCCTCACTTATGGCGCCGAATATACACTTGATCGGCCCGGCTGGCAGCTGCGCGCCGAAATCGGCCAGTCGCTGCGCTTGAACGGTGATGGCAGCGAATTTGCCGACGGCACCGGCTTTCGCGGCCGCGTTTCCGATGTGGTGGGCCGCACCAGCCTGAAGATCGGCCGGCTGGTGGAACTGACCCACCGCTTTCGGCTCGACAAGGATAATTTTGCCGTTCGCCGCAATGAAATCGATCTCACGCTCGGCGGCCGGCGTTCCTATGTGTCGGCGGCGTATACTCGCCTCAACCGCAACGTCACGCTGGAAGATCTGGAAGACCGGCAGGAATTGCGCATCGCCGGGCGCGTGGCCATTGCACGTTATTGGGCGCTGTTCGGCAATGCCATCATCGATCTCACCACCAAGGCGGAAAACCCGTTGGCCAATGGTGATGGCTTCCGCGGTATCCGCCACCGGGTTGGCATACAGTATGAGGATGAATGTTTCCGCTTCGGCATCGGCTGGCGCCGTGATTATGTGGGTGACCGCGATTTCCGCCCCGGCAACAATTTCCAGATCAGCATCGCCTTCAAGACGCTGGGTCAATGATGTTTTCAGCGGCCGTTCAGGCGGCGGTCGCCATTGCGGCCCGGTCTGGCCCAAACAAGCGCTTTCCCCGATCGCTGCCCTTGCGCTAAGGGCAAAGCTCGGGGATGCGCTGCGGCGCTTCGGAGCATGTGAATGAAGGTCAAATTTCTGAACGGACTGCTGGGGTTTGCCGTGGCTGGGGCCATGGTGGTGCCCGCGGGCAACGCCAGCCTGCTGGCCCAGGCCGCGCCCCGCACGTTTTCAGCCAATGATCTGCCCGAAATGGTGGTCCTGGGCGATGTCGATCCGACGCTGCGCAAGGCCCAGGCCATCGTCAATGGCGATGTGATCACCGACACCGATATCGACCAGCGCCTCGGTCTGGTGCTGGCAGCCAATGGCGGCCGCGTTGCCGATGAAGAAAAGCAGCGCCTGCGCCTGCAGATCATCCGCAACCTGATCGATGAAAAGCTGCAACTGCAGGAAGCCGCCGAAAACGACATCCGCATCAATGAAACGGAAGTCACCCGCTCGTTCGAGCGCATTGCCCAGAATTTCAAGCGCACGCCGGCACAGTTCGAAATCTACCTGAAAGGCAATAGCTCTTCGTCAAACAGCCTGAAGGCCCAGATCCGCGCCGAAATGGCGTGGAGCCGGGTGCTGCGCCGCAAGGTCGAACCGATGGTCAATGTCGGTGACGATGAAGTCCAGCAGGTGATCGACAAATTGAACGCCGCCAAAGGCAAAGACGAATTTCATGTTGGCGAAATATTCCTGTCGGCCACGCCGGAAACGCTTGATGCGGTGATGCAGGATGCCTCGCGCATCGTTGGCCAGGTGCGCGGCGGGGCGAGCTTCGTCGCCTATGCCCGCCAGTTTTCCGAAGCCTCCTCGGCCGGCCTTGGCGGCGATCTGGGCTGGGTGCGCGGCGAGCAGCTGAACAGCGCCGTTTCGACCGCCGTGGCAGCGCTGGAGCCGGGCCAGGTCACCGATGCCATCCCGGTAACGGGCGGTGTCGCCATCATGGCGCTGATCGAAAAGCGCCAGGTGCTGGCCGCCGATCCGTTGATGGCGCAGCTCAGCCTGAAACAGCTCACCATCCCGTTGAAGGCCGATACCACGGAAGCCCAGGCTCGCGCCAAGGTGGAGGAAATCGGGAAGCTGAGCCAGAACATGGGCGGTTGTGGCGGTGTCGAGGCGCTGGCGCAGAAAGTGGGCGGCGAAGTCGCTGTCAACGATGCGGTGCGCATGAAGGATCTGCCGGCGCAATTGCAGGCCATTTTGGGCCGCATGTCGATCGGCGAAGCCACCCCGGCCTTCGGTTCGGCCGAAGAAGGCCTGCGCGTGTTGGTGCTGTGCGGGCGCGACGACAGCCAGGTGCAGGCCAAGGCACCCAATTTCGAGGAAATCTACGCCCAAATGAACGATGAGCGCGTGAACATGCGCGCACGCCGTTACCTGCGCGATCTGCGGCGCGACTCTATCGTCGACTATCGTTGATGGCACCAATCCCGGCGCCATTGGCCGTTTCGATCGGCGATCCGGCCGGCATTGGCCCGGAAATTATCGCCGGCGCCTGGGAACAACGAGTCGCCGCCGGGCTGCCGCCATTCCTTGCCATTGGTGACGCACGTTCGATCCGCGCCGTGTGGGATGGGCCGATTGCCGTGCTGTCTGATCCGGCTTCCGCGGCCGCTGCCTTCGATGGCGCGCTGCCACTGATTCAGGTTGATGATCCCGGCGAGATCGTGCCCGGCGAACCCAATCTGGCCGGCGCCCGCTGCGCGCTGGACAGTCTGGAACTGGCCGCCGGCATCACCCGCCAGGGCATGGCATCGGCGCTGGTCACCGGGCCGGTATCCAAGGCGCAATTGTTCGCCATCGGCTTCACCTATCCGGGCCAGACCGAATTCGTCGCCGAACGCTGCGGCATCGCGCCGGCCAATGCGGTGATGATGCTGGCCGGGCCGTCCCTGCGGACCGTTCCGCTCACCGTGCACGTACCGCTGGCCGAGGTGCCCCGACTGGTCACTGCCGAGCTGATCATCACCCGCGCCCGCATCACCGCCCGGGCGCTGATCCGCGATTACGGCATCGAAAACCCGCGCCTGGCCATTGCCGGCCTCAACCCGCATGCTGGCGAACAGGGCACGCTGGGCCGGGAGGAGGTGGAGATCATCCGCCCGGCCATCGAGGCCCTGCGCGCCGAAGGCATCGACGTGATCGGGCCCCTGCCCGCCGATACCATGTTCCGCGCCCATGCCCGCGCCCGTTACGACGTGGTGCTGTGCATGTATCATGATCAGGCGCTGATCCCGTTGAAGGCGCTGCATTTCGATGATGGCGTCAACGTCACGCTTGGCCTGCCGATCGTGCGCACCTCGCCCGATCATGGCACCGCCTTCGATATCGCCGGCAAGGGGCTGGCCACCCCCAGCGCCATGATCGCCGCCATCCGCATGGCCGGTGAGTGCGCCGCCCGCCGCGCCGCCGGCTGAGCCATGGCTTTGCCCACCCTGCCGCCGCTGCGCGAGGTCATTGCGCGGCACGGGCTCAATGCCAAGAAATCGCTTGGCCAGAATTTTCTCACCGATACCAATCTGCTCGATCGCATCGCCCGCATTCCTGGACTCGGGCCGGATTCACGCGTTTACGAAGTCGGCCCCGGCCCCGGCGGCCTTACCCGCGCTCTGCTGCGCACCGGTGCGCAGGTGTTTGCGGTGGAGCGTGATGACCGCGCCCTGCCCGCGCTGGCCGAACTTGCCGCCGCCGCCGATGGCCGCCTTACCGTGATCGGCGGCGATGCCATGGCCGTTGATCCGCGCGCCCTGGCCGGGGACGGCGCCCATATTGTGGCCAACCTGCCCTACAATATCGGCACCGCGCTATTCACCGGCTGGCTGGAAAGCCCACAATGGCCGCCATGGTGGGCCAGCCTGACGCTGATGTTCCAGAAGGAAGTCGCCCAGCGCATCATCGCGAGCCCAGGTGATGATGCCTATGGCCGGCTCGCCGTGCTGGCACAGTGGCGCTCCACGCCGAAGATCGCCCTCACCCTGCCGGCCCGCGCCTTCGTGCCGGCGCCCAAGGTCGAATCCGCCGTGGTCCATCTCGTGCCATCAGCCCCGCTCAGCACCGCCACCCCGGCCCGCCTTGCCGCGCTGACGGCCGCTGCCTTCGGCCAGCGCCGCAAGATGCTGCGCGCCAGCCTGAAAGGCCTGCCTGGCGCACTGGAAGCGATGGAAGCCGAAGGCATCAAGCCCGAAGCCCGCGCCGAAACGGTACCGGTGGAAGCGTTTGCGAAAGCCGCCGCGCGGTTGGGCTAGGCCCACACCGCCGGCCGTCCCCTCACTCCTGCGTCGTCTTCGCCTTCACCGGCGCCACGCTGGCCTGCGCGCTCGCCTTGGCGATCACGCCTTCCAAACGCGTCGCGGCACCGCAATCGGCCTTGCACAGCGCCTTGATGCGGGCGAGGTTGATCTGGGCCCGCGCCGTTGCGCCGCGTGCCACCAGCGCCCGGCCCTGGCCTTCCAGGGCGGCAATATCCGACGGGTTCAGCGCCAACGCGTCGCGATAATATTTCACCGCCTTGCCGGGCAGGCCAAGCTTTTCATAGGCGGCGGCAATGCCGGCAAACGCCGCGACATTGCGCGGATCACTGGCCAGTGCGGCTTCGAAACTGTCGATCGCGTCCTGCGGTTTGCCGGCGGCCAGCGCGGCCTGGCCGGCAGCGGCCATCTGCAGCGAAACCGGCTTCAACTGGTCGTCGCGGCCGGGGGCAGCGGTGGCAGTTGTGGCCAGCAGGACCAGCGGCAGCAGGAACGTGAAACGCATCAAATGTCTCCCTGGCGCCGCTTCTATCAAAGCCGGGATGACTGCGCGATGAAAAAGCCGTCGCACCCATCATCGGCCGGGGTCAGTACACGGCTCTGCCAAGGTCCCAAGTTCGGTGTGGCGGCCAACTGCGCTTCACCTTCGGCCGGCAGCAGCGAACAGACAATATAGACAACGCGCCCGCCGGGCTTGAGCAGCAAGGTGGCCAGTTCGATGAGCATGGCCTGCGTCGCCACAAGCCGCTCCAATCGCGCCGGATTCAGCCGCCAGCGGCTTTCGGGATTGCGCCGCCAGGTGCCGCTGCCCGAACAGGGCGCATCGATTAGCACGGCATCGCAACTGCCCATCAGATCGGCCAGCGCCTGCGCTTCGCCGCCGGGATTGAGCAGCCGTGTTTCCACCGCCGCGCCGGCCCGTGTTGCCCGCGGCGACAGCTGGCTCAGCCGGGCGCGATCGGTATCACAGGCGATCAGCCGACCTTCTCCGGCCATATCGGCCGCCAGCGCCAGCGTCTTGCCGCCGGCGCCGGCGCACAGGTCCACCACCGTTTCGCCCGCCCGCGCCGCCAGTGTGGCGGCCGCGATCTGGCTGCCGGCGTCCTGCACTTCGATGAGGCCTTCGCCAAATTCCGGCAGCGCTTCGACGTTGGTGCCCGATGGCAACCGCACGCCGTGCGCGGTGTTCGGCAGCAATTCCCAATCGGAATGATTGGCCAGCACCGCATCGCGATTGGCCCGCATCGCGTTCACCCGCACATCCAGCGGCGCCCGGTCCAGCAGCGCCGTCACCTGCCGTTCCGCATCATCGCCAAACCGCTCGATCAACATACGCTCCAGCCAGGATGGGGCCAGGCCAGGCGTCGCAGCCGGTTCACCATGCACCAGTGCCGGCGGCGCATGGCCGGACGCGCCGAACAACGCCAGCAACTCGGGATCATGGGCGCGGGCATGGCCGATCACCGCCGCGCGGCCGGAAACCGGGCGCTCACCCATTGAACGGATCACGGCGAACACCAGATCGCGCACCGCGCGCCGATCCTTGGAACCGGCATAGCGGCGGGTGGAGAAATAACGCTGGATGATCGTGTCGGCTGCGGCCCCGCCATCGCGCGCGGCGGTGATCACCTGATCCAATATCTCGATGGCGGCCTGAAGCCGTGCGGCGGGGATCATCCGCCTGTCGGATAGTTGGGGGCTTCGCGCGTAATGGTCACGTCGTGCACGTGGCTTTCTTTCAGGCCGGCATTGGTGATGCGGATGAACTCCGCCCGTTCCCGGAACTGTTCCAGCGTGGCAGAGCCGGTGTAGCCCATCGCCGCCTTCACGCCGCCCACCAGCTGGTGCAAGACATTGCTTGCCGGGCCCTTGTAGGGCACCTGGCCTTCAATGCCTTCCGGCACCAGCTTCAGCTGATCCTTGATGTCCTGCTGGAAATAACGATCGGCACTGCCGCGCGCCATCGCGCCCACGCTGCCCATGCCGCGATAGCTCTTGTAGGTGCGACCCTGCCACAGGAAGGTCTCGCCCGGCGCTTCCTCGGTGCCGGCGAGCAGGCTGCCCACCATCACGGCGCTGGCACCGGCGGCGAGCGCCTTGGCGACGTCGCCACTGGTGCGCAGGCCGCCATCCGCGATCACCGGAATGCCCAGTTTCCACGCGGCTTCGGCCGTGTCCATCACAGCGGTCAATTGCGGCACACCCACACCGGCGACAACGCGCGTGGTGCAGATCGAACCCGGCCCGATGCCCACCTTGATGCCATCGGCACCGGCATCGATCAGGGCCATGGCGGCAGCGGCGGTCGCCACGTTGCCGGCGATCACCTGGGCGCTATTGCTGTGCTTCTTGATGCGCGCCACCGCTTCGGCAACGCGGTCGCTGTGGCCGTGGGCAGTGTCGACGATGATCAGATCGCACTCGGCATCCAGCAGCGCCTCTGTGCGTTCGAACCCGGTATCGCCCACGGTGGTGGCAGCGGCAACGCGCAGGCGGCCGGCTTCATCCTTGGTGGCATTGGGATGGTTCACCGCGCGCACGATATCCTTCATGGTGATCAGGCCGATGCAGTGGCCATCATCATCCACCACGATCAGCTTCTCGATGCGGCGGTTGTGCAGCAGGCGGCGGCATTCGGATTCGGTCACACCCGGGCGGACGGTGACGAGATTTTCCTTCGTCATCAGTTCGGCGATCGGCTGCGCGTCATTTTCAGCAAAGCGCAGATCGCGGTTGGTGACGATACCAACAAGGCGGCCGGGGGCGCCACCGGGGCCAACCTTCTCCACCACCGGAAAGCCCGAAATGCCGTGGCTCGCCATCAGCGCGCGGGCATCAGCCAGCGTCTGATCCGGGGTAAGCGTGATCGGGTTGACCACCATACCGCTTTCAAAGCGCTTCACCTGGCGCACCGCCAGCGCCTGTTCCTCCACGGTGAGATTGCGGTGCAACACGCCGATGCCGCCCAGCTGCGCCATGGTGATCGCCATGTCGGCTTCGGTCACCGTGTCCATCGCGGCCGAGAGCACCGGGATGTTGAGCCTTATGCCCTTGGTCACCCGTGTCGAAGTATCGGCCATGCTGGGCAACACGGCGGATGCGGCCGGCACCAGCAGCACGTCATCGAAGGTCAGGCCCAGGCGGGGTTCCTTGATCCGGGATGACATGATGGGCGACTCCTGTGGCTGCGGCGGTTGGCTTCCATAGGGGTGAAGGCCTCGCATGAAAAGAGCGCGCTGCGTTGCCACAGCGCGCTCCCGTCATTCAGAGGCAGGCAGACTGGCTCAGGCGCCGGCCAGCACACCATAGAATTGCGCGATCTGGGCGCGCGGACCGGCCTTGACGGCGGCAAAGGCGGCCTTGGCGCCGTCCTTGTTGCCCATCTTCAACATGGCCGCGCCCATGCGCAGATTGACCGTGTCCTGATCCACGGCCGCATTGCCAACCAGCTTCTGATAGAAACCAACAGCCTTTTCATGCTGGCCCAGATTGGCCAGCGTGTCGGCAACCACCAGCCCGATACGCGGGTTGGTTCCGGCTTCCTTTTCCAGGCCGGGCAGCGCTGCCTTGGTCTCGGTGTTCTTCGACGCTGCGAGGCGCACGATTTCACCGACATTCTGCTTGCCCGGATCGATCAGCTTCTTGATGATGGCTTCCTTCAACACCATGTCGGCTTCGTTGGGCATGCCGCGTTCGATGGCGGCATCGGCATATTCCAGATAATTGTTGCCGGTGGTCATGGCGCCGGCAGCCCACATCAGGCGGCCCCAATCCAGCAACATGTTGTTGTCCATGTTGCCGGCGCGCTGCTTCACCAGCTCGATCGAGAGATTATAGCTCTTGGGCTCCGGGAAGGCCTTCACCCAGCCCAGCAGCGCCGGCATGATCTGCGCTTCCATCTTGCCGTCGATCACCGATTGGGCGCGGAATTCATACCAGCTGCGGTCACCCTTCTGGCCGGCGGCTTCGCGCAGATCGATGGCCTTGCCCAGAAGTTCCACCACGCGCGGCTTGCTGTTCAGTGCGGCGTTCACGCTGGCGGCCTGCACCAGCATGTCCACATCATCGGGCTTCTGGGCCAAGTAGAATTCATACCATTTCCAGGCCAGCTGGTAATCCTTGCGGTTGGACGCGAGGCCAGCAATAAACTTGGAGAAGTTCAGCTTTTCTTCGGGCGTAATCGACGGCGCTTCGGCGGCTTCGAGCAGCGCTTCTTCCAGCTTGGCATTGTCCTTCAGATTCTGCGCCGAAAACAGCTTCAGCTTGGCCATGATCAGCGCGTCGTCCTTCTCGGCACGCGGCACTGTGGCGGCAGTGGCCAAAGCGGCCAACGCGCCGGCATGGTCACCGGCGGTCTGCAGTTTCTGGACGGCCATGACCACGGCCAGGATCGGCTTGGACAGCTTCGGCGGTGCCGGCTTGTCGGCAGCCTTGTCCTTCTTCTGTGCCAGCACCGGGCTGGCCATCCCCAGGCTGCCGGTCATCAGCACCAGCGCCAAGGCGGTTGCGATCGTCTTCATTCATGCCTCCCTCAAGCAATATGGGGTTGAGCTAAGCCGCGATGGCCGCGGCGTCAACCGGCCACGGGCACAGGTGATCCTGCTCTTTTGCATCTGCAACATGAACATTAAGTGAGTTTGGGGGTGAGTTTGCGGCCAGCCCTTGCCCTGACCGCCACAACGCGCGAGAATCAACGCGACAAGACGGCTCTTGCCGCCTCCTTGCCGCTGGCCGGCCTGCCGGTGCGGTTCCGCGCCGGGCTCACGGCTGCGCTGGCCGCCGGGTTGGCCTATCTGCTGCTTTCCCCCATGCTTGATGGGACCGCGAACGTCGTGCTGAAGGGCAGCGGAGTCACGCTGCTGGCGCTTTCGGCGCTGCAATTGCGCACCGATGGCGCCCGCTGGCTGGCAGCGATCATGGCCCTTGGGGCGCTGGGCGATGTGCTGCTCGCCCTGCCCGGCCTGTTCATTGCCGGTGCCGCCAGCTTTGCCGCCGGGCATTTGGTGGCCATCATCTTCTATGCCCGCCACCGCAGCGCCGCTGGCGCCCGAGATTTGCTGATGGCGGCGCTGCTGCTGCTGTTCGGGTTGGCGATGCCGCCGCTGCTCACCCCGGCCGGTCTGCCCTTTGGCCAGACGCTGCTCTATGCCGTGCTGCTCACCGCCATGGCGGCCAGCCTGTGGCTCAGCCGCTTTCCCCGGCTGGCGGCATTGGGCGCGATCGCCTTCGTGCTTTCCGACACGATCCTGGTGCTGCGCCTGGGCGGTGGCCGACTGATCGGGCCAACGGCGGATGGCGCGCTGGTGTGGGCCTTTTATTTCGGCGGCCAGTGGCTGATTGCGCTGGGCGTGGGGCGCGGGCTCCTCGCCCGCGCCGCCCACGCCGATTAGGCCTCTTCGCCCGGCACTTCCGGCACGTCACCCACTTCGGCTTCCTGATCAGCCGGGATCAGCGCGGCCGAAACCACAAGCTCATCATCGGCCACCTTGAACAGGGTCACGCCTTGCGCCGCCCGGCCCATGATGCGGATATCACCGGCGCGCAGGCGGATCAGCTTGGCCTGGTCCGTCACCAGCATCACATCATCACTGTCACGCGCGGTGAAGCTGGCCAGCACGTCGCCGTTGCGATCACTCTCGGCGATGTTGCGGATGCCCTGCCCGCCGCGACCCGACTGGCGATATTCGAACGCCGAACTGCGCTTGCCAAAGCCATTAGCGGTCACCGTCAGGATGAACTCCTCAGCCGCCGCGAATTGCCCCATGCGGGTTTCCGAAAGCACACGCTCGCCCGGCTCGTTCTTCCAGGCCGCGGCCTTCAGATAATCCTCGCGCTCTTCCGTGCTGGCGGCAAAGCCCTTCAGGATCGCCATCGACACGACCTCGTCGCCGGCACCCAGCGCCATACCGCGCACACCGGTGGAGGTGCGGGAGACAAACTCGCGCACATCATCAACGGGGAAGCGGATGGCCTTGCCGCTCTTGGCGGCCAGGAACACATCGTCGGCTTGGTCGCACAGCGCCACGCCGATGAGCCGGTCATCATCGCCTTCTTCAAAGCGGATGGCGAGCTTGCCGGCGGTCGGCACGCTGGTGAAACTGTCCATGGCATTGCGGCGCACGCCGCCATGCGCCGTGGCAAACATCACGTGCAGGCGGCCCCATTCGGACTCGTCCTCCGGCAGCGCCAGCGTGGTGATGATCGTTTCGCCATCGGCCAGCGGCAGCAGATTGTTGATCGGCTTGCCCTTTGCTTGCGGGCTGCCCACCGGCAGGCGCCACACCTTCAGGCGATAGACCTTGCCGGCCGAGGAGAAGAACAGCACCGGATTGTGGGTGGAGGTGACGAACAGCGTCGTCACCGCATCTTCATCCTTGGTGCCCATGGCGTTGCGGCCCTTGCCGCCGCGGCCTTGCGCCCGATATTCGGCCAGCGCCACGCGCTTGATCCAGCCATCGCGGGTCACGGTCACCACCATGTCCTCGACCTCGATCAGATCCTCGTCGTCGATATCCTCGGCGTTGAACACCAGTTCGGTGCGGCGCTTGGACTGGAATTCATTGGCGACATCGTCCAGCTCGGCATTCAGCACGGAACGCAGGCGTACGCGGCTGGTCAGAATGTCGAGCAGATCGGCAATGGCATCGGCCAGTTCCTTCAATTCACTGCCGATTTCATCGCGGCCCAGCGCGGTGAGCTTGTTGAGGCGCAGATCAAGGATGGCGCGCACCTGCAGATCCGAAAGCCGGATGGTGGGCGCGTCCACGTCCACCGTGCCGGCTTCGACCAGCGCCAGATAGGGCCGGATTTCCGCCGCATCCCAATCGCGCGCCATCAACGTTTCACGAGCTTCGGCCGGGCTGGCGCTGGCGCGGATAATGCGGACGACCTCGTCCAGATTGGCGACCGCAATCACCAGGCCGATCAACAGGTGGGCCCGTTCGCGTGCCTTCATCAATTCGTGCTTCGAACGGCGGGTGATGACCTGCTCACGGAACTCCACAAAGGCGTGGATGATGTCCTTCACGCCCATCAATTCCGGGCGGCCGCCACGGATCGCCAGCATGTTGAACGCAAAACTCTGCTGCGCCGGCGTGTTGCGCCACAACTGGTTCAGCACCACGTCCGGCGTCGCATCGCGCTTCAGATCGAGCACGATGCGCACGCCTTCGCGATTGGATTCATCGCGCAGGTCAGACACGCCCTCGATGCGCTTGTCCTTCACCGCTTCGGCAATCTTTTCCACCAGCGCGTTCTTGCCTTGCTGGTAGGGAATTTCGGTCAGCACGATGGCGCGCTTCTCGCCGCGGCCTTCTTCCACCACGTGGCGTGATCGGATGCGGATGCTGCCGCGCCCGGTTTCATAGGCCTGCTTGAGCTGGCTCGAACCCAGGATGATGCCGCCGGTGGGGAAATCCGGGGCCGGCAGGTGGTGCATCAGGCCTTCAACGCTGATCATCGGATCGGCCAGCCAGGCCCGTACCGCATCGATCACTTCGCCCAGATTGTGCGGCGGAATATTGGTCGCCATGCCCACGGCGATGCCGCCGGCACCATTGACCAGCAGATTGGGGAAGCGCGCCGGCAACACGGTCGGTTCCTGTTCGGAACCGTCGTAGTTGGCGACGTAATCAACCGTGTCTTTCTCGATATCGGCGAGCAGCGCTTCGGCCGATTTCGCCAGCCGCGCTTCGGTATAGCGCATGGCCGCCGGGGCATCCGGGTCCATCGAGCCAAAGTTGCCCTGGCCGTCGATCAGCGGCAGCCGCATCGACCAATCCTGCACCATGCGCGCCAACGCGTCGTAAATCGCGCTGTCGCCGTGCGGGTGATATTTGCCCATCACGTCGCCGACGATGCGGGCCGATTTGCGATAGGGCTTGCCGTGCGTGAAGCCGTTTTCGTAACTGCCCCACAAGATGCGCCGGTGCACCGGTTTCAGGCCATCGCGCACATCAGGCAACGCCCGCGAAACGATGACCGACATGGCATAATCAAGGAAACTCGTCCGCATTTCCGTAACGATGGAAATCGGCTGGATGTCGGGTTCGCCGGCGGGGGGTGTAGTGGTTGATACCATTGGGCTTTTCTTGGCTCTTTCAGGCGTACTTCAGATGCCCATCCGGATTAGGGGAAACGGTGCGAAAAGGCCAGTGGAATGGGCAGGAATTCAGGGCTTGGGCAACGACTGGGTTGCAACCGCCCGGAACAAGGCAAAGCCCAGCCCGGCCCGCAACAACGGCCCGTTGATCGACAGGTTCGGCCAAGGCGCAATGCAGCCAGAAGCGATGGGTTCGATCGCGGCAAAGGCCTCCCGTTCTTCGGGCAATCCCGATATCGCCTCGGCAAACCGTCGCGCCGCGGCCGGGTTCGCAGTCACGATGCACGCGGAAACACTGGCCACAATGGCAAAATCGCTGGTGGGCGGCACCGGCAGCGGCGGCACAACCAAGACGTCAGGCAGTCGCTCCGGATGGCGCACGAAACCCATGCCGAACAGGCCACGCGAAACACTGGCCTCCATCCGGATCAAGGAACTGCGCTGGTTGACAGATAGACAGCCTTGCATCGCTTTCATGACCGGCTTTGGCCATTCTGGCGGCCCGTCAATCGCCAATACCCACGTCGCCACATCCTGCGCCCTGCTGCGAACAGCGCAGTCAATCATCTTGTTCAATGCTTCCGCATCGGCCCGGCGGCGCGTCACAGCATCCTCGGCGAAATTCTTCGATTGCGCGGCGCTGGGCACAGCAAGGCCGGCAACAACCAAAACTGCGGCCACAATGGTAACGCGATGCATCAAGCAAGCCTCCTGATCCACTCGGCGGAGCGTTCGGATGGCCGGCTGCAGGAGTCAACACCGCACAGACGGCTTGCCACTGGTAGCAAGTAACAATGGCTGGCAGCGTACGCCCTTGGCGACTGAGGCCTGGCGGATGATAGCTGCTACTCCGCCGCGATCCCCATGTTCGGCACCTGGATGAAGCCCTTGCGCTTCGCAATCCGCGCTTCGATCTCCGGCCGGAAATGGCGGATCAGGCCCTGGATCGGCCAGGCCGCGGCGTCGCCAAGCGCGCAGATGGTATGGCCTTCAACCTGCGTGGTCACTTCCAGCAGCATGTCGATCTCGTGCGGTTCGGCATCACCCGTCACCAGCCGTTCCATCACGCGCCACATCCAGCCGGTGCCTTCGCGGCACGGCGTGCACTGGCCGCAGCTTTCATGCTTGTAGAAGTACGACAGGCGGGCAATGGCGCGCACGATGTCGGTGGACTTGTCCATCACAATCACCGCTGCGGTGCCCAAGCCGGATTTCAGATCGCGCAGACCGTCGAAATCCATCGGCGCTTCCATGATCTGGTGCGCCGGCACCAGCGGCACCGAAGAACCACCAGGGATCACCGCCAGCAGATTGTCCCACCCGCCGCGGATGCCGCCGCAATGCGTGTCGATCAGTTCACGGAACGGCAGGCCCATGGCTTCTTCCACCACGCAGGGCCGGTTCACATGGCCGCTGATCTGGAACAGCTTGGTGCCTTCATTCTTGGGCCGACCGATGGCGGCGAACCATTCCGGGCCACGGCGCAGGATGGTCGGCACCACGGCGATGGATTCGACATTGTTCACCGTCGTCGGGTTGCCATACAGGCCAGCGCCGGCCGGGAACGGCGGCTTCAGGCGCGGCTGGCCCTTCTTGCCTTCCAGGCTTTCGATCATCGCGGTTTCTTCGCCGCAGATATACGCCCCGCCGCCACGATGGACGACGACATCGAAATCATAACCGGTGCCGCAGGCGTTCTTGCCGATCAGGCCGGCGGCATAGGCCTCCTGCACGGCGGCCATCAGCACCTTGGCTTCGGCGATATATTCGCCGCGGATATAGATGAAGGCCGCCCGCGCGCGCATGGCAAAGCCGGCGATCAGCGCGCCTTCGATCAGCTTGTGCGGATCATGGCGGATGATCTCGCGATCCTTGCACGAACCCGGTTCGGATTCGTCGGCGTTGATGACCAGATAGCTCGGCCGATCCGGGTTCGGCGTCTTAGGCATGAAGCTCCACTTCATGCCGGTCGGGAACCCCGCGCCGCCGCGACCGCGCAGGCCGCTGGCCTTCACAGCGTCGATCAACCCATCGGGGCCAACGCTCATCAGATCCTTGGTGTCGGCCCAATCACCGCGCGCGCGCGCCGCTTCAAGGTTCCACGGCTGGAAGCCATAGAGGTTGGTGAAGATGCGATCCTTGTCGGCCAGCATCACACCATCTCCTGCAACGTCGTTGGACCAGCTTCGGGGCACGAGGCGGTGCGGCCGATCTGGCTGCCAACCTTGGGCTCCTCACCGCGTGCCAGCATGTCGAGGATCTCGCTCATGCTGTCAAACGTCAGGTCTTCATAATTATGATCGTTGATCTGCACCATCGGCGCATTGGCGCAGGCGCCTAGGCACTCGACCTCGGTGAGCGTGAACAGGCCATCCGCCGTGGTGGCGCCCTTGGCCATCCCCTTGTCCTTGCAGGCCTTCATGATGTCGTCCGAACCGCGCAACATGCAGGGCGTCGTGCCACACACCTGCACGTGGAAGCGGCCGACGGGCTTCAAATTGTACATGGTGTAGAAGCTGACGACCTCGTAGGCGCGGATATAGGGCATGCCGATCTGGTTTGCGACAAACTCGATCACCGGCACCGGCAGCCAGGCCACACCCGTCTCGTCGCGCACCTGATATTGCGCCAGCCACAACAAGGGCATGATGGCGCTGGCCTGACGGCCGGGCGGATAAAGGCCGATCAGGCGCTGCGCTTCGGCGGCGTTCTCGGCGGTCCAGTTGAAATCGGAAAAATCGCTCACCGGATGAACTCCACGCGGCTGCACTTGTCGCCGTCGAAACTGTAGACGCTCATCACCTCGAACGGCTCGCCCGCATTCGTGCGCCACACCTTCTCGTGCAGCACAGCGAACGGGCCCAGTTCATAGCCGGTGATGATCTCTGCGCGGTTTTCGGGGAACTGGGCGAACATCGCCTTCAGGCCAGACCGCACGCCCTCTTTCCCATCCCGCAACACCGCCCCGCGATAGCCGGCTTCCACCGCATCATCGCTCATCAGCGCCACATAGGCATCGGCATCCTGCGCGTTGTAATGCGCGATCATGGCCTCGGCGATCGCAAGCTTATTCATGAGTGGCGCCGCCTGGCCGACCAGCGCACGAATGCCGCCGTCCACAAGGTCGCGCCAAGCGCCACGATCGGCATGCCGGCGCCTTCGCCCCACAGCTGCGCCGCCGCAAAGCCGGTGGCCGCGATCACCGCAGCGCCCAGGGCCGCCACGGCCAGAAGCTTGCCCTTCTCGCTCACCGGTCAACCTCGCCAAATACGAGATCCAGGCTGCCCAGCACGGCCGGCGCGTCAGCCAGCATGTGGCCCTTGCACAGGAAATCCATCGCCTGCAGGTGCGCCATGCCGGTGGCGCGGATGTGGCAGCGCCACGGCTTGTTGGTGCCATCGGCGACCATGTAGATACCGAATTCGCCCTTGGGGCTTTCGGTTGCCACATAGGCATCGCCGGCCGGCACGTGCAGGCCTTCGGTGTAGAGTTTGAAATGGTGGATCAGCGCTTCCATCGAGCGCTTCATCTCACCGCGCGACGGCGGCGCCACCTTGCGGTTGTCGGTGATGTGGCTGCCCGCCGGCATCTCCTTGGCGCACTGCTTGATGATCTTCAGGCTCTCGCGCATTTCCTGCATGCGCACCATGAAGCGCGCATAACAGTCGCCATCATTCGACACCGGCACGTCGAAATCCATCAGATGATAGGCGTCGTACGGCTGGCTCTTGCGGATATCCCAGGCCACGCCGCTGGCGCGGATGCACGGGCCCGTGAAGCCCCAGGCAATCGCGTCTTCCTTGGAAATCACGCCGATATCAACATTGCGCTGCTTGAAGATGCGATTGTCGGCCACCAGGCCCTGCATCTCGTCGAGCACCTTGGGGAAATGGTCACACCAGGCCAGCACATCGTCCAGCAGGCCCGCCGGCAGATCCTGGTGCACGCCGCCGGGGCGGAACCAGGCCGCGTGGAAGCGCGCACCGGAAACGCGCTCATAGAACTCCATCAGCTTTTCGCGCTCTTCGAACAGCCACAGGATCGGCGTCATCGCACCCACATCCATCGCGTGCGCGGTGGTGTTGAGGATGTGATTGAGAATGCGCGTGATTTCCGCAAACATCGTGCGGATATATTTCGCCCGCAGCGGCACCTCGATGCCCGCCAATTTCTCGATGGCCAGCACATAGCTGTGCTCCATGCACATCGGGGAGACATAATCGAGGCGGTCCATATAAGGCAGCGCCTGCAGATAGGTCTTGTACTCGATCAGCTTTTCGGTGCCGCGGTGCAGCAGGCCGATGTGCGGATCGCAGCGTTCGATGATCTCGCCGTCCAGCTCCATCACCAGCCGCAACACGCCATGGGCCGCGGGGTGCTGCGGCCCGAAATTGATCATGTAGTTCTGGATTTCGTTGCCGTCCTTGGCGGGCAGCACATCGGTGGTGTCGTCAGCCGTCCACGCGGCACCGGCAGAACCCAGACTGCTCATTTGCCAGTCGCCTTTTCATCGCCCGGCAGCACATAATCCGTGCCTTCCCAGGGGCTGAGGAAATCAAAGCTGCGGAAGTCCTGCGCCAGTTTCACCGGCTCATACACCACCCGCTTATGCTCTTCCGACCAACGCAATTCGACATGGCCGGTCAGCGGGAAATCCTTGCGGAACGGATGGCCTTCGAAACCATAGTCCGTCAGGATGCGGCGCATGTCGGGATTGCCGGTGAACATCACGCCGTAACAATCCCAGGTCTCGCGCTCATACCAGCCGGCGTTGGGATAAAGCCCGGTCAGCGACGGCACCGGCGCGCGGCCATCGGTAGAAAGCTTCACGCGCAGCCGCAGATTGTGCGTCATCGACAGCAAGTGGATCACGATCTCGAAGCGTTCGGCCCGGTCCGGATAATCGGCGCCACAAATGTCGGTGAGCTGGTTGAACTTGAGGTCAGCCGCATCGCGCAGCGCTGTGATCGCCGGCACCAACGCCTCGCGCTGCACCACCGCCGTGGTCTCGCCGGCATGTTCAATCACGTCAATCAGAGCACCGCCCAGCAGCTCGCCCAGCCGCGCGCTGAGCGCATCATGGGTGGCCATCACCGGCCAGCTGTGCCGGCCCAATTCAGGAGCAACAATTGCCATGTCGCTTACCGTTCAAACACGCCGACGCGGCGGATCTTCCGCTGCAGGGCAAGAATGCCATAGAGCAAAGCCTCGGCCGTGGGCGGGCAACCGGGCACATAGATATCCACCGGCACGATGCGATCGCAGCCGCGCACCACCGAATAGCTGTAGTGGTAATAGCCGCCGCCATTGGCGCAGCTGCCCATGGAGATCACGTAACGCGGCTCGGCCATCTGGTCGTACACACGGCGCAGCGCCGGGGCCATCTTGTTGCACAGCGTGCCGGCCACGATCATAACATCCGATTGGCGGGGCGAAGCGCGCGGCGCGATCCCGAACCGTTCCAGATCATAACGCGGCATGCTGGAATGCATCATCTCGACCGCGCAGCAGGCGAGGCCAAAGGTCATCCACCACAGGCTGCCGGTGCGGGCCCAGTGGAACAGATCTTCGGTCGATGTGACAAGGAAGCCCTTGTCCGCCACTTCCTGGGACACATCGCCCAGGAACTGATCGCGGTTATTGGCCGGCAGCAGAATGCCGCCATTGGTGACCATCAGGTCATCGCCGGGCTGGTTCACTCCCACTCCAACGCTCCCACTTTCCAGGCGTAAACCAGGCCGATGCCGAGTTCGCCGAGGAATTCCATCATTGCCCACCAGGCACTTTCGCCGCCCCAATGCAGGCTCACCGCCCACGGAAACAGGAAGGCCGCTTCCAGATCGAACACGATGAACAGGATGGCGACGAGGTAGAATTGCACATCGAACTTGGTGCGCGCGTCGGAAAAGGCGGGGAAACCGCTTTCATATTCCGACAATTTCACCGCTTCCGGCTTGGACGTGCCGATCAGGCCGGACACGGCGATGGGCGCACTGACAAAGATCAGCGCGAAGGCGATACCCACTGCGAAGAACAGCAGCACCGGCAGATATTCAGAGGCAATGGCCGACATGGCCTGGGGGTTTCCAACAGCTATTGCAATGCAGCGTGATTAGCCGTCCTGCCCCGGCAGGGCAACCTCTTCGAGCCGATAATTTCGACATTTTGTCCGGTGCGTGGCACTGGCAACCCTTGGCGCCCAGCCCTACCGCAACGCGCCCGCGATCAGCTTGTGCAGGCGCGACTGGATGGATTGGTTGCCCACGATGATCTCGCGCCGGCCGACCATGCCATCACTGCCCCGGAAATCGCTGACGAAGCCGCCGGCTTCCTTGATAATCAACATGCCCGCCGCAATGTCCCAATAGGAAAGCCCGGTTTCCCAGAAGCCATCGAAACGCCCGGCAGCCACCCAGGCCATATCAAGGCTGGCCGCACCGAAACGGCGCACGCCGGCCACTTCCGGCATCACGGCATCCAGGATCGAATTGAACTGGGCGCGATCGCCATGGCCCAGATAGGGGATGCCGGTGGCGATCAGGCAATCATTCAGATCACGCCGGCCCGAAACGCGCAGGCGCTGTGTCTGCAGCCAGGCGCCACGGCCCTTTTCCGCCCAGTAACTTTCGCCGGTCAGCGGCTGGTGGATCAGGCCGGCGGTCACTTCGCCATCGATTTCGGCGGCGATGGAAATGGCGAAATGCGGGATGCCGTGCAGGAAGTTGGACGTGCCATCCAGCGGATCGACGATCCAGCGACAGCGTTCATCCTCGCCCTTGATCTCACCGCCTTCTTCCAGCAGCAGGCCCCAATCGGGGCGCGCATGGCGCAGCACTTCCACCACCGCATCTTCGGCGGCCCGATCGGCATTGGAAACGAAATCGGCCGGGCCCTTGCGCGACACCTGCAGCGCATCCACTTCCCCGAAATCGCGGCGCAGCTTGGGCGCGGCCTTGCGCGCGGCCTTTTCCATGACAGTGATGAGCGAGCTATGGGCGACCATGGCGAAATCCTTGCAGCCGGCGTGAATGCGCGGGCGGCGATTGGGGAACGGGAATGCGAAAGAGCGATAGAGGACGGGGCGCGCCTTAGCGGATGCGGGGCGCGATTACCAGCCCAGCACGTCCCCGAAAGCGGCAACCCCCGCACCCGGCCCACCCTCGTGATCCCACACCGCCCGTACCACGGCGATGAAATCGGCCCCAGCCTCGACCAGCGGCGCGGCGTTGTGCGGGAAGATGCCGCCGATGGCGACGCAGGGCAATTGGCTCAGCGTGATCCACCAGCTCAGTATTTCCGGCTGCGGGCGATAATGACTGGGCTTGGTGGTGGTGTCGTAAAACGCCCCGAACGCCACATAATCCGCGCCCTGCTCGCCGGCTTCCATCGCCAGGTGCCGGCTGTCGTGGCAGGTGCGGCCGATCTGGGCCTCACGACCAAGCAGCGCGCGGGCGTCGGCGATGGAGCCATCGCCTTGCCCCAGGTGCACGCCGTCAGCGCCGGCCTGTTTGGCCTGATCGGCCCGGTCGTTCAGGATGAAGGCCACGTCGGCCGCATTGCACACCGGCAGCAACGCCTCGCAGGCGCGCAGCACGTCGGCATCGCTCACGTCCTTCAGCCGAAGCTGGAACGCCGCCACCGGGCCGCCATCGAGCGCGGCCTTCAGGCTTTCCGTGAAGGCGGGGATCTCGATGCGCGGCGGCGAGACGACATAAAGCTGACAGGCCGGCCGCTCATCCTGTTCGAAGCGGTCGGCAAAGCCTGCCGGCAGGGGAACCAGTTCGTCGTCCGTGCTGCTCAAGGTCAGGCCCCCGCTCAAACCTTGCCGAGATAGATGTCGACGATCTTGTCCAGCATCGCCAGCGCTTCAGCGCGCGGGCGCTGGAAAGTGTTGCGGCCGATAATGCTGCCGTTGCCGCCGCCATCACGGATGGCAACCGCGTCGCTGAACACCGCATCGGTGCCCTTGGTCGCGCCGCCGGAGAAGACCACCAGGCGGCGGCCGTTGAGGCACGACTTCACCACATGGGCAACGCGCTTGTCCTGGCCGGACCAGTCGGTGCCTTCATAGGCCTTCACCGCGTCCTTCTGCTCAATATGGGCGCTCGGCAGCTTCACCTTGATGATGTGCGCGCCCAGCAGCGCCGCCATGTGGGCCGCGTAGGCGCCAACATCGAGCGCCAGTTCGCCGTCCTTGCTGAGCAGGCCGCCGCGCGGATAGCTCCACAGCACGGTGGCGAGGCCGACCGACTTGGCTTCGGCGGCCAGTTCGCGGAACTCTTCCATCATGTCGAACACGTCGTCCGCGCCCGGATAGATGGTGAAGCCGATGGCCGCACAGCCCAGGCGCAGCGCGTCGTCGACGCCGCCAGTGACGGCTTGGTTGATGCCAGTGGCCCAGCTGTTGCTGCTGTTCAGCTTCAGGATGGTCGGGATCTGGCCGGCGAACGTGTCGGCGCCGGCTTCCAGCATGCCCAGCGGCGCGGCATAGGCCGACAGGCCGGCATCGATGGCAAGCTGGTAGTGGTAATGCGGATCATAGGCTTCGGGGTTGGGCGCAAAGCTGCGCGCCGGGCCATGCTCGAAACCCTGATCGACCGGCAGGATCACCATCTTGCCGGTGCCGCCCAGGCGGCCCTGCATCAGCATCCGGGCAATGTTGCCCTTGGTGCCGGGATTGTCGCTCTCGTAATTGGCGAGAATGGCTTTCACGGTGGGTGTGATCGACATCGTGAGTCTCCTTTAAGCCTGTTGAAGCGCGACCACGCCGGGCAGTGGCTTGCCTTCCATCCATTCAAGGAAAGCGCCGCCGGCGGTGGAAATGAAACTGAAATCCTGGGTGACGCCGGCATGCGCCAGCGCCGCCACCGTATCGCCGCCGCCCGCCACGGTGAGCAGCGTGCCGCCTTGCGTGAGCGCGGCCGCCGTGCGGGCCAGCGCCACGGTGGCCGCATCGAAGGGCGGGATTTCGAACGCGCCCAGCGGCCCGTTCCACAGGGCGGTAGCGCAGGTTTTCAGCGCATCGGCCAGCGCTTCGACCGCCGCCGGGCCGATATCCAGCACCATTTCATCGGCCTCGATATCGTGGATATTGGCGACACGGTTGGCGGCGTGGGCCTTGAACTCTTTCGCCACCACCACGTCGTACGGCAGGTGGATGGTGCAGCTGGCTTTTTCGGCCCGCGCCATGATGTCGAGCGCGGTGTCCTTCAGGTCATGCTCGCAAAGCGACTTGCCAACATCGATGCCGCGCGCTGCCAGGAAGGTGTTGGCCATGCCGCCGCCGATCATCAGGTGATCGACCTTTTCCACCAGATGGGTGAGCACGTCGATCTTGCTCGAAACCTTGGCGCCGCCCACGATCGCCGCCACCGGACGCTTCGGGCTGCCGAGCGCTGCTTCCAGCGCCTTCAATTCGGCTTCCATCGTGCGCCCGGCGAAGGCCGGCAACACATGCGCCAGGCCTTCGGTGCTGGCATGGGCGCGGTGGGCGGCGGAAAAAGCGTCGTTCACGTAAAAATCGCCGGACGCCGCCAGTTCGGCGACGAACGCCGGATCATTGGCTTCCTCGCCGACATGGAAGCGCGTGTTCTCCAAAACCGCGACGCCACCCGCCGGCAGCGCGCCGGCAGCCGCCGTCACGCCTGCGCCAACGCAATCCGCCACAAACGCCACCGGCCGGCCCAGAACGGCAGCAAGTGCCAGCGCAATCGGCTTCAGGCTGTTCTTCTCGTCGCGCCCCTTGGGTCGGCCGAAGTGCGAGAGCACCAGCACCTTGGCCCCAGCATCGGCCAGCGCCGCGATGGTCGCCACAGCGGCACGCAGGCGGGTGTCATCACTCACATGGCCATCGGCCATCGGCACGTTCAAGTCGGCGCGGACCAGCACGGTCTTGCCGGCCAGCGCAGGCATATCATCTATGGTGCGGAACGAAGCCATTGTTCTTAAAGGAACTTGCCCATGGCCACAGCGGTATCAGCCATGCGGTTGGAGAAGCCCCATTCATTGTCATACCAGGTCAGCACACGCACCATGTTGCCGCCGATCACGGCGGTTTCCAGGCTGTCCACGGTGGACGACGCCGGGCTGTGGTTGAAGTCGATGGAAACCAGCGGCTCCACCGTGAAATCGAGCACACCCTTCAGTTCACCCGCAGAAGCCTCCGCAAGCACCTGATTCACTTCATCTTTCGTCGTCGGACGGGACGATTCGAAGGTGAGATCGACCACCGACACATTCGGCGTTGGCACACGGATGGCCGAGCCATCCAGCTTGCCCTTCAACTGCGGCAGCACTTCGCCCACGGCGCGGGCGGCGCCGGTGGTGGTGGGGATCATCGACAGGGCAGCAGCACGCGCACGGCGCGGATCATCATGAATTTGATCAAGAATTTTCTGATCGTTGGTATAGGCGTGCACCGTCGTCATCAGTCCCTTCACGATGCCGAACTCGCGGTCCAGCACCATGGCGACCGGCGCCAGACAGTTGGTGGTGCACGAAGCGTTGGAGACGATATTGTGCTCGGCAGCAATCTTGTCGTGGTTCACGCCGTAAACCACTGTCAGATCAACATTCTTGCCCGGGGCGGAGATCAGCACCTTCTTGGCGCCGGCCGTGATATGGGCGCCGGCCTTGGCGGCATCGGTGAAGAAGCCAGTGCATTCCAACGCGATATCCACGCCCATGGCGGCGTGCGGCAGCTTGGCCGGGTCACGCTCGGCGGTCACCGCGATGCGCTTGCCATTCACGACGATGGCATCACCATCCACGCTCACCGTGCCGGGAAAGGCGCCATGCACGCTGTCGCGCGCCAGCAGGCGGGCGTTGGCCTCAGGGCTCGCCAGATCGTTGATCGCCACCACTTCGATATCGGTGCGGCCGGATTCGATGATGGCGCGCAGCACGTTGCGGCCAATGCGCCCGAAACCGTTGATTGCAACTTTTACAGCCATGTCATTAATCCTTCTTGAATTTCAGCCCAACCGGGCCTTCACCCGCGCGGCAATCGCCGGCGCGGTCAAACCATATTCGGCATAGAGCCGTTCTGCCGGCGCCGAAGCCCCGAAATGATCGATGCCGATATTCAGACCGTCGCTGCCAGTCCAGCGTTCCCAGCCCATGGTCACGCCGGCTTCCACCGAGACCTTCAGCGCATCGCCCGGCAGCACATCGGCCCGGTAAGCCGCGCCCTGCGCCGCAAACACTTCCCAGCACGGCATCGATACCACGTCGCAGCCAATGCCATCGGCTTCAAGCAGCGCCGCAGCTTCGGCAGCAATATGCACTTCTGAACCGGTCGCGACCAGCACAACCTCGCGCGGCGCGATAGCAGCCTTCAGGCGATAAGCGCCTCGCGCCGAACGATTTTCGGTGACGTCATCACGCAGTGGCGGCAAATTCTGCCGCGACAGCGCCAGGATGGACGGGCGCTTTTCGTCCTTGAGGGCAAAGGACCAGGCTTCCGCTGTCTCGATGGCATCAGCCGGCCGCCACACCGCCAGATTGGGCATGGCGCGCAAGGATGCCAGATGTTCGATCGGCTGGTGGGTCGGGCCATCTTCGCCCAGCCCGATACTGTCGTGCGTGCCAACGTGGATCACGCGGATTTGCTGGATCGCGGCCAGGCGGATAGCGTTGCGCATATAATCGCTGAACACCAGGAAGGTGCCGCCATAGGGGATGATGCCGCCGTGCAGCGCCATGCCGTTCATCGCGGCAGCCATACCAAATTCGCGAATGCCGTAATGGACATAGCGGCCAGCGTAATCAGCCGCCGTGAACAGCGGCTGGCCCTTGGCCTTGGTGTTGTTGGAGCCGGTCAAATCCGCCGAACCGCCCAGCAGTTCAGGCAGTGCCGGCACCAATGCGTCGAGCGCCATTTCGCTGGACTTGCGGGTCGCAACCTTGGGCGGCGTCGCCATCAGACTGGCCAGATAGGCCGGCATCGGATCGGCGGCGGGCAGCTCGCCTGCCATGCGCCGCTTGAACTCGCCGGCTTGGCTGTCGGCAGCGAGACGCGATTCCCAATCTGCGCGCGCCGACTTGCCGCGAGCGCCAAGCCCTTCCCACCAGGCCTTGATGTCAGCCGGGATCTCGAACGGGCCATATTCCCAGCCCAGCGCGGCGCGGGCGCCTTCGATCTCCTTGGCGCCCAGTGGCGAGCCATGGCTGCCGCTGGTGCCGGCCTTGGTCGGAGCCCCCTTGCCGATCGTCGTGCGGGCCGCAATCAGGCTGGGCCGCGGATCGGCCTTGGCCGCCGCCAGCGCCGCATCAATGCTGGCGAAATCATGGCCATCGCAAGCCACAACATGCCAGCCGGCGGCGGCGAAGCGCCCAGCCATGTCTTCGCTGGACGACAGGCTCACCGGGCCATCGATCGAAATCTTGTTGTCGTCCCAGATCACGTTGAGGCGGCCCAGCTTCAAATGGCCCGCCAGCGAAATCGCTTCCTGGCTGATGCCTTCCATCAGGCAGCCATCGCCGGCCACAACCCAGGTGTGGTGATCGACCAGCGCATCGCCAAACACGCCGTTCAGGTGCCGCTCCGCAATCGCCATGCCCACCGACATCGCCAGGCCCTGCCCCAACGGCCCGGTGGTGCATTCCACGCCCGGCAGCTCGGTGTTTTCCGGATGACCGGCGCATGGGGAATGCCACTGGCGGAAGCGCTTGATGTCATCCAGGGACGGCTTCTCATAGCCGGTCAGGTGCAACAGCGCATAGATCAGCATCGAACCATGGCCGGCCGACAGCACAAAACGATCCCGATCCGGCCAGCGCGGCGCCTTGGGATCGAACTTCAGGTGATTGGCGAACAGCACGGTCGCGACATCGGCCATGCCCATCGGCATTCCAGGGTGGCCGCTGTTGGCAGCTTCCACCGCATCCATGGCCAGCGCCCGGATGGCATTGGCGCAGCGTGCGAGATCGGTCATGAGGCCGTTCCTGTAAACCATCCGCACTGGCGCTGTGGCCGATACGGGCGGGAGCGATTCCCGGTGGTGATTGTTCGTTGCGGGCGGCTTTGGCCTACCCTTCGCGCACGCGTCAACCTTCCAGTTGCGCTTCACCTTGATTGCCGCACGCAGCCGGCTTGACCCGGGCTGATATCCCGTCTTATAAACATGCCGCAAGCCCTTGAGCTGGCTGGGGAGCAGGTCGATTTCTGAATTGATGAGCCTGTTGGTGCGACTCGAAACGGCGTTGGCCGCGATCGAGGCTCGCCGAAGCGCCGAAGCGGCCACCGCTGCTGGTGACCGTGCACGCCTGCAGCGGATCGAAGCCGCCGCCTCCGAAGCCGTGCGCGCCCTCGACACCCTCATCGGGCAGGAGTGACGAAAATGGGCCAGGCACTGCTCACCATCACCGGCCGCACCTATCGCATCGGCTGCCGCGACGGCGATGAGGACCGCATTTCCCGCCTGGGTGACGAAATCGCCGCCCGCGCTGAACGCATCACCGGATCGCTGGGCAGCGTGCCCGAAGGCCAGTTGCTGGTGATGACCGCGCTGATGCTGGCCGATGAGCTGGCCGATGCCCGCGCCGGCATTGCGCCGCCTGTCGCTGCGGCGCCCATGGTGGACATCACCCGCCTTGCCCGCATCGTCGAACGGATGGAACAGCTCGCCCGCGCCTGAGGCGCGGTAACGCGCCGAGCAATACACCCATGGCGAGGCTTTGCTTGAGCTTCCGGGCCTTCTACCTTATATAAACAGGTGGCGGGCACTGCCCGGTACGAGCGAGCAAGCATCCCTGAGGCGATAATCATCCTATCGGGGGCTGGCACTGGGTGAACCCTGGTTCACCACAACTGGTTCCCACCTGACGTTCTGGCGTCAGAGGATCTTCAAGGCCAACGGCCCATGGTGGTCCCGCCACACTATCCCGAGAGCACCCTCGCGTGAACAAGACCGACCTGCGCCGCCAGTATCGTGCTACCCGCAAGGCCTTTGTTGTTGCTCTGCCCAAAGGGGAACGCGAGGCATTGGAGCGCAACCTGGCCGAAGTTGTCGCGCCTGCACTCACCCTTGTGCACATGGCCGGCAGCTATGCCGCGGTGGGTGACGAGATCGATCCCATGTGGATCGAAAAACGCATCGGCCCGCACGCCTTCCCGCGCATCGCTGGGCCAGACATCGTCTTTCACCAAGCCGAATGGAGCGAACTAAAGCCCGGCTTCCAGAATATCCCCGAACCGCCGGCCACGGCGCCGATGGCGCATCCCGATGTGCTGCTGGTGCCGCTGCTGGCCGTCACCCTTTCCGGCGTGCGGCTGGGCCAGGGCCGCGGCTATTATGATCGCGCGCTGGCCGCCCTGCGCCGCCGGCAACCAGTGCTGGCCATCGGGCTGGCCTGGGAATGCCAGATTGCGCCGGCGCTCGTGGCCGAGCCATGGGACATGCCGCTGGACATGATTGCGACGCCGCAGCGTCTGGTCGATTGCCGCAAATCGCGTTAGGGGCCGCTCATGGACCTCGCTCCCCATCGCATCCCGCCCGAACCAAGCTGGCGCAAGCCTGTCGGCATGTTTGGATTGATCGCCTATATCGCGATCTACGCCCTCATCGTCTCGGTGCTGGCCGATCAACTCATTGGCCTGCCGCGCTGGATGGAAACCCTGGCCTATGGGGTGGCCGGCATCGCCTGGGTGGCGCCGCTGAAGCCCTTGTTCCTGTGGATGAACACCGGCCGCTGGAGGCAGAAATGACCGTGTTGCCGCCAGAAGCCTGCCAGACAATGGTGGAGGTGCGCGCCGGGGTGGATGCGCTTGATCAGGAACTGGTGGCGTTGCTCGCGCGCCGTTTCGGCTATATGGACGCCGCCGCCCGCATCAAGCCCAGCCGCAGCGATGTGCGTGACGAAGCCCGCAAGGCCCAGGTGATCGCCAACGCCAGCGCCGCCGCCGCCGCTGCCGGCCTACCGTCGGGGCTGGCCGAAAATCTGTGGGAGGCGCTGGTGGAAGCCTCCATCGCCCACGAACTCGACCGCTGGGATAAGCTGCGCACCCAAGTCGCCTGATGCTGGCGAACGAACCCATCATCCGCCTTACAGCCTTTGCCGGCGTGCTGGCGATGATGATGCTGTGGGAACAACTGGCGCCGCGGCGCGCTCCGGCCGCCGGCAACACGACACGCCGCCTCAACAATCTGGCGCTGGTCGGGCTCGATACACTGCTGGTTCGACTGCTGTTCCCAATACTGGCTGTCGGCTTTGCCAGCGAGATGGAACAGCGCGGCATAGGCCTGTTCAACATCATCGCCCTGCCCCACTGGCTGACAGTGCTGCTGGCGATCATCCTGCTCGACCTGGCCATCTATTGGCAGCATCGCCTGTTCCACATCGTGCCGTTGTTCTGGCGGATGCACCGCGTCCACCATGCCGATCCGGCCTTCGACACGACGACCGCGCTGCGCTTCCACCCGCTGGAAATCATGGTCTCGATGCTGATCAAGCTGGCCGTGGTGGCCGCATTGGGCGCGCCGCCACTGGCGGTGCTGCTGTTCGAAGTGATCCTGAATGCCACCGCCATGTTCAATCATGGCAATGTCAGCCTGCCGCCCGCGTTGGAGCAGCGGCTGCGTTGGCTGCTGGTGACGCCCGATCTGCATCGGGTGCATCACAGCATCCACGGCGATGAGATGAACCGCAATTTTGGCTTCAACCTGTCGTTGTGGGACCGCCTGTTCGGCTCACTGGCGGCCCAGCCACGTGATGGCCACAGCAACATGATGATCGGTCTCAAGGATTTTCGCGCACCACGCGCGCAATGGCTCGATCGGCTGCTGCTGCAACCGTTCAAATCATCGGACGATTGATCGGATTTCCACGGCGCCGGCGGCTTTGATGGCCACGTCCTGGTGGGGACAGTGGCGCGAGTGACGGGGCTCGAACCCGCGACCTTCGGCGTGACAGGCCGACGCTCTAACCAACTGAGCTACACCCGCAAGCGCTGTGGAGCCGCGCTGATATGGACGGTGCGCCGCCCTGTCAAGCAGAGTTATGCTTGGATGTTGTGGACAAGCGGAAATCGGCTAGGGAGAGCGCATGGACATCGAAGCCCCCACTCCTGATCCACAACGCGCGGTTACCCGTCTGCTCGGCCTGCTCAATCTGGAGGAGGTCGAAACCGATCTGTTCCGCAGCCAATCCACCGATGAGGGATGGATCAGAGTTTATGGCGGCCAGGTGGTTGCGCAGGCGCTGATGGCCGCCAGCCGCACTGTGGAACAGGGCCGACTGTGCCACAGCCTGCACAGCTATTTCATCCGGCCCGGCGATCCGAAACTGCCCATCGTCTACAAGGTGGAGCGCGATCGCGATGGTGCCAGCTTCACCACAAGGCGCATCGTCGCCATCCAGAAAGGCCGGCCGATCTTCAACATGGCCGCCAGTTTCCAGGTGCCGGAAGACGGCCTGGAACACGCCATCACCCCGCCATCCGACGTGCCGCACCCCGACGGACTGGAAAGCGATTCGGAATGGGCCCGCCGCAACGCACCAAACGCGCCCGAACCCTGGCGCACCATCTGGCTGACCCGCGACCGCCCGCTGGACGTGCGCGCGGTGGAAGGCGATGATGATTTCTTCAACCCGCAAAAGCGCCCGCCGCAGCAGCAGCACTGGGTGCGGCTGGCCGCCCCGCTCACACCGGAACAGGCTGCCGATCCGGTGCTGCAACGTTGCCTGTTCGCATATGCCAGCGACATGACCCTGCTCGATACCTGCCTGGCCCCGCACGGCATCAGCTGGGCCAATCCGGCGCTGCAATCGGCCAGCCTCGATCACGCCATCTGGTTCAATCAGACGCCCGACATGAACGATTGGCACCTGTTCGATCAGGATTCACCCATGGCTGGCTGCGGTCGCGGCATCAACCGGGCCATCGTGCACGATATCAATGGCCGCCCCGTCGCCACGCTGATGCAGGAAGGGCTGATCCGCCATCGGCCATGACCCAGCGGCGCCCCCCCTCACCCACCGGCTGAAGAAGCCGGCCTATCATTCGGCATTGGGGCCGGGACTGGTGACAGGCGCCGCCGACGATGATCCTTCCGGCATCGCCACTTATTCTCAGGCCGGCGCCGCCTTTGGCTTTGCGCTGTTGTGGCCAGTGGTTCTGGCGTGGCCGTTCCTGACGGCGTTCCAGTTCACCTGCGCCGAAATCGCCCGCGTCACCGGCAAGGGGCTGGCCGCAGCCGGCTATGCCGTGTTCGACATTGCGGCACAGGCTGAACCGATCACCACGCCCGCCGATGGCCTGGTGACCGGCTGGGAAACCCTGCCCGGCGGCTTGCCCGCCTTCGTCGCCCGCCCGGCTAGCAAGGGCAAACACCCCGCCGTGATCGTGGTGAACGAGATTTTCGGCGTGCACGAATGGATCAAGGATGTCTGCCGCCGCTTTGCCAAGGCCGGCTATGTCGCTGTCGCCCCGGAATATTTCTTCCGCGGCGATCCCGACAAGACGCTGCCGACGTTGAAGGACTTCCCCGCCATCCGCGCCATCGTCGCCAAGGCCGGGCTGGAACAGGTGATGGGCGATACCAAGACGACGCTGGACTGGCTGGGCACGCAGAAATTCGTTTCGCCCAAGAAGCTGGCCATCACCGGCTTCTGCTGGGGCGGCGGCATCACCTGGATGGCCGCGGCGCGCTTCCCCGAACTCAAGGCCGGCGGTGCCTGGTATGGCGGCCTGAAAGGCAACCCCGGCCTCGAGAATCGCCGATTCCCGATGGACGTGGTCGACGATCTGAAGGCGCCAGTGCTCGGCCTCTACGGCGCGCTCGACAAGGGGATACCGGTCGCCGACGTCGAAGCCATGCAGGCCAAGCTGAAGGGCTCAAAGAGCAGTATCATCCTCTACCCGGATGCCGATCACGGCTTCCTGGCTGATTACCGCCCGAGCTACAACGCGGCCGCCGGAAAGGACGCGTGGGAACGGCTGCCAAAGCATTTTAGAGACAACGGCGTCTAACCACGCAACATCGCCGGCCCGCACTTGATGCGGGCCTTGGCTTTCTGCACCTCAGAACCCAACAAACCGCGCCGCTTCATCCACGCTCTTGCGCTCCGACACCACCGCGTTGGCCGGGAAGCTCTCTTCTGGCCAGCCGATGGCGATGGCCTTCATGATCACCTGATCATCGGCAATGCCGGCGTGTTCACGCACCACCGGCGATTGCATGATGCCCTGGCTGTTGATCACCGCGCCCAGGCCCCGCGACCAGGCGGCGTTGACCAGCGCGGTCGAAACCGCACCGCAATCGAATGGCGTGTCGTCGCTGCCCGACAGTGTCTTGTCATAGGTGATGATCACGCACACCGGCGCGTCGAACTGGCGGAAACCGCGCAGCACCCAGTCCATGCGGGCCGGCGCGTCGTCGCGGGCGATGCCCATGGCGCTGAACAATTGCTTGGCCACGCCGATCTGGCGTTCGCGGTGAACGCCTTCGAACGCCGTGCCGGTGCGGAATTCGCGGCTGTGCGGGACGCCGGCCATGTTGCGTTCGGTGTTGCCGGCGCGGATGAGGTTGAGCGGTTCACCGGTGACCACGGTAAAATTCCACGGCTGCGTGTTCATCGACGATGGCGAGCGCATCGCCATGGTGAGAATTTCCTTGATCAGCTCCAGCGGCACCGGATCGGGCTTGAAACCGCGAATGGAACGGCGGCCCATCACCACTTCGTCATAGCTCATCATTTATGCACTCTCTCCGCGATTGCCGTCCCGGCGGCGTGTCCGCTCGCCCAGGCCCACTGGAAGTTATAGCCCCCCAGCCAGCCGGTAACGTCTACGGCCTCTCCGATGGCGAACAGCCCTTCAATGTGATTGGCCGCCATGCTGCGGGAAGAAAGCCCGGCGGTGTCGATGCCGCCCGCGGTCACTTCGGCCTTGGCAAAGCCTTCGGTGCCATCAGGGCGGAAGGCCCATCCCTTGAGGCGCTGCATGGTGGCAGTGAGCGCCGCATCCTTCTGGCTGGCCATGTCGCCGCCGAGCCCCAGCGTATCGGCGAGTGCCGTGGCCAACCGCTCCGGCAAAGCGCTGCCCAGCACGGATTTCAACCCCGCCTTGGGGCGTTGCCGTTTGGCGCTGATCAACCAATCAGTCGGCGCATCGGGCAGGAAATCGACCGCGATCGCTTCGCCGTGCCGCCAGTAACTGGACACCTGCAGCATTGCCGGGCCGGAAAGCCCCTTGTGGGTGAACAGCGCGGCTTCGCGGAAGGCAGACTTGCCCGCTTTCGCCACCACTTCGGCCGCCACGCCGGCCAGTTCACGGAACAGATTCTCTGTCTGCGGCAGGGTGAACGGCACCAGCGCCGGGCGCGGCGGAATGATCTTCAACCCGAACTGCTTGCCCAATTGGTAGGCAAAGCCCGTTGCGCCAAGCTTGGGAATCGCCGGCCCGCCGGTAGCGATCACCAGGTTCGGCGCGCTGTAAATGCCGGCACTGGTGGTGACAGTGAAGCGGCCATCAGCATGGCTCACATCGCCGATCGCGGCCCCAAAGGCGAAATCCACACGGCCAGCGGCGCATTCGTCCATCAGCATGGCAACAATCTGTTTCGCCGAACCATCGCAGAACAATTGCCCCAGCGTCTTTTCGTGGAAGGCGATATTGTATCGGCGCACCAGATCGACGAAATCGGCGGGTGTGTAGCGGGACAGAGCAGAGCGGGCGAAGTGCTTGTTCTCGCTCAGATACCGATCCGGCAGCGCGCCCACATTGGTGAAATTGCAGCGACCGCCGCCAGAAATCAGGATCTTCCTGCCCGGTTCCTGGTTGTGATCGATCACCAGCACCCGCGCGCCCATCTGCCCGGCGGTTAGCGCACAGAACAGGCCGGCACCGCCAGCGCCCAGGATGATTGCGTCATGCTGCATCACCTGCGCCTAGCGTGTGGCGCCGCCCAAGGGAAGGCGCTAGCCTTGCGGCATGATCGACTGGAACCACGCCGCCGAAGCCGCCCTGCAGCACATGACCGCGCTGCGCCGCGCCATCCATGCCGAACCGGAACTGGGCCTGCACAACCCGCGCACGGCCGAAAAGATCATGGCCGCGCTCGCCGGCCTGCCGCTCGAATATCGCACTGGCCCCTCCACCACCGGCATCATCGCCACGCTAAAGGGCCCCGCCAATGGCCGCACCGTGCTGTTGCGCGGCGACACCGATGCACTGCCGATGCCGGAGGAGACGGGCCTGGAATTTTCCTCCACCATCCCCGGTGCCATGCACGCCTGCGGCCATGATGCCCATGTGGCGATGCTGGCCGGTGCTGCGCGCATCCTGTGCGAACGCCGCGACAGCCTGGCCGGAAGCGTGATGTTCATGTTCCAGCCCGGTGAGGAAGGCCATCACGGCGCTCGCTACATGCTGGATGATGGCCTGATCGATCCGCTCCCCGATGCGGCGTTTGCGCTGCACATCATGCCCAATGCGCCGTGGGGCGTGGTCGGTGGCCGAACCGGCGCCTTGCTGGCCAGCAACGACAAATTGCGGATCGTCGTCACCGGCCGCGGCGGCCATGCCTCCATGCCGCACGACGCGCTCGATCCCGTCCCCATCGCCTGCGAGATCGCGCTGGCGCTGCAGACGTTCGTGACCCGCCAGATCAGCGTGTTCGATCCCGCCGTCATCACCATCGGTCAGATCAGCGCCGGCACCACCGACAATGTGATCCCCGAAACCGCGCTGCTGTTCGGTACCATGCGCACGCTCTCGGCGGCCACGCGCCTGAAACTCCACGACGGCCTGCCGCGCCTCGCACAGGGCATCGCCGCGGCCCACGGCGCCAGTGCCACGGTGGAGATCATCCCCGGCTTCCCGGTCACCAACTGCGACGGCCGCGCCGTGGCGCTGGGCGAGACCGTGACGAAACGCCTGTTCGGCGAGGACGCCTGGCAAACGCTGGCCAATCCCATCATGGGCGCCGAAGACTTCGCCTATGTGCTGGAAAAAGTGCCGGGCGCGATGCTCTTCCTCGGCGTGGCCGAACAGGGCGCTGACTGGCGCGCCTGCTGCGGTCTCCACAGCACCCACATGCACCTTGATGAAAGCGCCATGGCCCGCGGCGCCGCCCTGCACGCGGCGATTGCCGAGCAGTATCTGGCGCACGGGTTCGACTGATTTCTCCGTTGCAAAGTGCCGCCGCCGCGCTATATCGGCGGCCTTCCCGAACGGGAGGCCGGACTTGGTGTGGGGCAGTAGCTCAGATGGGAGAGCGCAGCAATCGCACTGCTGAGGTCAGGGGTTCGATCCCCCTCTGCTCCACCATTTCCTTCCCGCGCTGATCGATCCCGCAGCCCGGTTCAGCCCACATTGCTGCCCTGCGTAGATCTCCCCATGGTGGTGCTCCTCCGCCCGTAGAAGCCACAACGCGCAGTTCCCGCCCAAAGCCCTATCCTGTCTCGCATCCACTATTCGCGAGGCAACACATGCTTATTCAGACCATTATCGTTCTCATCGTCGTTGGCGTGCTGCTTTGGCTGGTCAACAACAAGATCCCGATGGACGGCACCATCAAGTCGATCATCAACATCGTCGTGATCATCGCCGTCATCGTCTGGCTGCTGCGCATCTTCGGCATCGTGAGCTTCTGATCCGCCCCAACGCCCGCGACGTGCTGCCGCTTGGCGGGTTGATGCCGGCGCGCTAAACCCGCCGGCGTGACCACCGCCGCAACCTTCGTTCTTGCCGTCGTCTCGATGGCCGCCATCATCGCCGTCCGTTACCTCGCGGTTTCGGGCGGCTTTGCCTGGCTCACACAGCGGCGTGGCGTTCAGGCAGGGCCAGCCGATCCGGCCAAGCGCCAGCGCCAGATCAGCGCCGAAATCCGCTGGTCGCTGATCTCCGCCGTCATCTATGCCATCCCCGCCGGCCTCGCGATTGAAGCCTGGCGCGGCTGGGGCCTCACGCAGATCATGGTTGGCGTGGATGGCCCCTTGCAGGCCGTCTGGTGGCCGCTGTCCATCCTCACCTACCTGTTCCTGCACGACAGCTGGTTTTATTGGACGCACCGCTGGATGCACCTGCCGCGCCTGTTCAAGGCCGCCCACGCCGTCCACCACGCCAGCCGGCCACCCACCGCCTGGGCCGCGATGAGCTTCCACCCGTGGGAAGCCATTTCCGGCGCCATCCTCATCCCGGCGCTGATGTTCATCATCCCCATCCACATCGGCGCGCTGGGCGTGGTGATGCTGATCGCCACCATCATGGGCGTCACCAACCACATGGGCTGGGAAATGTTCCCGCGTTCGTGGATCAACGGCTGGTTCGGCCGCCATTTCATCAGCGCCTCGCACCACGAAGCCCACCACCGCCACTACAACTGCAATTACGGCCTCTATTTCCGCTTCTGGGACAAGCTCTGCGGCACCGATCGCGGCCTTGCCAACTGGAGCCAGCAGGCCTAATCCAAACCTATTCCCCGGGGGGCCAGCGCGACTGGCTGAGAGGTGGGCTGATGGCCCCGACCCGCTGAACCTGATCCGGTTGACCCCGGCGGAGGGAGGGAGCGTGAGAGCCAAAGTGGCCTGATCCGCGCACCATCCGTTCCGAACCTCTGGAAGGATGCACGACCATGGCCGATATCAATTCAAAGCTGGAAATGCCGGTCACCACCGGGCCGCTGCCGGGCAGCCGCAAGATCCATGTTGCCGGCACCATCCATCCGGATATCCGCGTCGCCATGCGCGAAGTCGCGCTCGATCCCTCGGCCAAGGAGCCGCCGGTGCGCATCTATGACGCGTCCGGCCCCTACACCGATGCCACCACCACGATCGACATCGCCGCCGGCCTGCCGCCGCTGCGCACGCCCTGGGTGGAAGCCCGCGGCGACGTGGAGCGCTACCCCGGCCGTGAAGTGAAACCCGAAGACAACGGCGTCGCCAACGTGCCCGGCGGCAAGGCGGATGTCGCCGAATTCCCCAATGTCGTGAAGAACCCGCTGCGGGCCAAGCCCGGCCAGGCCGTCACCCAGATCGCCTATGCCCGCCGCGGCATCATCACGCCGGAAATGGAATATGTCGCCATCCGCGAAAACATCGGCCGCGCCCAGCGTGACGGCCTGATCCGCGACGGCGAAAGCTTTGGCGCCGAAATCCCCGATTACGTCACCCCCGAATTCGTGCGCAGCGAAATCGCCCGTGGCCGCGCCATCATCCCGGCCAACATCAACCACCCGGAAGCCGAACCGATGATCATCGGCCGCAATTTCCTGGTGAAGATCAACGCCAACATCGGCAACTCCGCCGTCGCCTCCTCGGTGGCGGAAGAGGTCGAAAAGATGGTCTGGGCCGCCCGCTGGGGTGCAGACAACATCATGGATCTTTCCACCGGCCGCAACATCCACAACACCCGCGAATGGATCCTGCGCAACAGCCCCGTGCCGATCGGCACCGTGCCGATCTACCAGGCGCTGGAAAAGGTGAACGGCGTCGCCGAAGACCTCACCTGGGAAGTCTATCGCGACACGCTGATCGAACAGGCCGAACAGGGCGTCGATTATTTCACCATTCACGCCGGCGTGCGCCTGGCCTATGTGCCGCTCACGGCAAAGCGTGTCACCGGCATCGTCTCCCGCGGCGGCTCGATCATGGCGAAATGGTGCCTGTCGCACCACAAGGAAAATTTCCTCTACACCCACTTCCGCGAGATCTGCGAGATCATGCGCGCCTATGATGTGAGCTTCTCGCTAGGCGACGGCCTGCGCCCCGGCTCCATTGCCGACGCGAATGACCGGGCACAGTTTGCCGAACTCGAAACCCTGGGCGAACTCACCCAGATCGCCTGGGAACATGACTGCCAGGTGATGATCGAAGGCCCCGGCCACGTGCCGATGCACAAGATCAAGGTGAACATGGAAAAGCAGCTGGAAGAATGCGGCGCAGCCCCCTTCTACACACTCGGGCCGCTCACCACCGATATCGCGCCCGGTTACGATCACATCACCAGCGGCATCGGCGCCGCCATGATCGGCTGGTTCGGCTGCGCCATGCTCTGCTACGTCACGCCCAAGGAACATCTCGGCCTGCCCGATCGGGACGATGTGAAAGTCGGCGTCATCACCTACAAACTCGCCGCCCACGCGGCTGACCTCGCCAAGGGCCACCCCGCCGCCCAACTGCGCGACGACGCCCTGAGCCGCGCCCGCTTCGATTTCCGCTGGCGCGACCAGTTCAACCTGAGTTTGGACCCGGAAACCGCGCTGGCCTACCACGACGAGACGCTGCCGGCCGAAGGCGCCAAAGTGGCGCATTTCTGCTCCATGTGCGGGCCGAAATTCTGTTCGATGAAGATCACGCAGGACGTGCGCGACTATGCGGCGAAGCAGAACAGCGCCGAAATGCTGGAAGCCGGCATGGCCGAAAAGAGCGCCGAGTTCCGGGCCAAGGGCGGGGAGATTTACCTGCCAGCGGCGGAGTAAAAGGGGAGCCTCCGGCGGGCAGGAGTGCCCCCGGCCCTGCAGTGAATGCTGGCCTGCGCCAGCATGACAGGGCTTTGTTAGGGCCAAAGGCTGCCCGAAAACAAACGGGTGCAGTGGTGATTTGGGCAGGGGAGTGCGCGCGTTGGGCGAGAAGTTCGAGCGGCACAAGCAGGCGTGGACGAGCGATGAAGTGCAGAAACTGCACACGCTGGCGAAGAAGGGCATGCCGCTTAGGGCCATCGCCAAGGCGCTGACCCGCAGTGAGGAATCGGTGAAGGCGCGGGCGAAGGAAGACAAATTGGGCATTGTCAGCCTGCGGTAACCGCACGGTGGCAAGGCGGCGCGCTTTCAGTCTGGTGCGCCGCCGATCAATTTCATCACCGCGCCGAAACCACCGACAGACCAATCGGCAGTGAAGGGAAATTCACTTGGTCGAAGGGTTGGCCTGGATCACCTTCTTGGGGGCTTCCTTCTTGGGCTTGCGGACTTCCTTGTTGGATTTTGCCTGACCCTTGGCCATCGTCTGTCTCCTTAACGGACCCATGCCGTTAGCTGACTATGCGACCTTCCCGGCCCGGCGTCACCGGTCAATTGTTGAAATGGGTGTGGTGAAACCCGCGAAATGCGTCAAAACTGTCAAATAAAACGCACAAAGTGAAATGGCCCGCACGTGTGGCGGGGTCTTGTTGGCTCTTTCAACATTCGATGGCAGGCGCACACCGCAGGGACCGCCCGAAAACAAACGGGTGCAGGGACGAGTCCCTGCCCGCCGGAGGCCTTCTGCCTGCCCTTTCACAAACGCCCCAGCCGCCGCATCCCGGTCACAAAGAACGCCGTTGACCAGCCGAGCAGGATGATGCCGTTGACGCCTTCGATGGCCGCAACCAGGCGCCATTCAGGATCAAGGGCATCGCCACCATCCGCAGCGGCGTTTCCGATTTGGAGCTGATCCACCGCATCGAGGTGGATGATGAATATTACAGCGAACTCAACAACCGGTGGAGCAACGCCCTGCGCGTTGCTGCCGCCGCCATCCCGCTGCCGCAATATGCCAGCCAGCCGGAACAGGAATTGCGGAGTTAAGCAGGCGCCAGCTGCGTGTTCGGCTTCGCCCGCGTCACCCACAGCATCAGCGCCAGTACCAGCCCCACGACACTCACCCCGGTCATCGCCAGATAACCCAGCGCGGCATCGCCATCGGCCACCAGCGCATCATAAAGATAGCCGGACACGAAGGTGGTGAAGGCCTGCGCCGGGGCCGAGGCCAGCGCCATATAGATCATCTGCGCCGTCGCCGTCTGTTCATCGCCCATCATTTGGTTGACCAGCCGCATCGCGCCCAGGAACACCGCCGCAAAGGTGCCGGCGTGCAGCACCTGCAGCGGCCACAGCGCCCATTCCGGCGGCAGGAAGGCCATCGCCGTCCAGCGGATGATACAGGCGACGGCGCCCACCAGGATCAGGGTTTCCGAGGCAAATTTGCTCGACCAGCCGCCAAGGAACATCAGGAACAGCACTTCCACCGCCACGCCGACCGACCAGAGATTGCCTGCCACCGTCTGTGAAATCGCCTGATCCTTGGTCCAGATCAGCACGCCGAAACCATAGAAATAGCCGTGGGTGGCCTGCAAGATGCCCGCCGCAAAGATCAGCAGCGCAAAGCGGCGGTTCTTCAGCAGGCCAACGCCCTCCTTCAGGCGGCCAATGAAATCGCCTTCCTCATTGCCCCGCACGGGCTCCTTCGGCATCACGAACGCCGCACCGATCAGCGCAATCGACACGCCCAACAGCCAGGCCCAGATCGCCCACGGCCCGAAATCCGTCACCAGCGCGCCCACGCTGGACGAACCGACAATGAACGCTGCCGATGCCAGGCCACGCGCGAAGCCGTAGGGCGGCAGCCCCGATTTCGTCAGCCGGATCAAGGCCGCCTCCACGGCTGGCAGCAGGCCCCAGAAGCCGACATCCATCAGCAGGATGATGGCAAACACCGGCCAGAAGCCTTCAACGAACCAGAGCGCACCAAAACCAGCGCTAAGCAGGAAGGCGAACAGGAACAGCGGCGCGCGCTTGTCGCTTTGGCCTGCGGCCCAGGCGGCTGTGAGCGGCCCGACCACAATGCGCGACAAGCCACCAACCGTGAGCACCAGGCTGATCTGCACGCCGGTGAAGCCCTGCGCCGCATCCAGCCAGGTCGGCAGATGCGGGATCAACGCGCCGAAGCCGGCAAAAAATAGGCACGACAAGATGGTGGCGCGTACGCCGCTGGAACTCAGCTGTGCTGGGGGGTGATTCGGTCATGGCGTTTGATGGCAGGCTGTCATCACCCTGTCACTCTTGGCGCGTGGACAGATGGTGCAGCAGCGGCCTAGATTGCGTCAAACAACCACTGGGGAGACTTCGCCATGGCCCTTCCGGCGCTTTTTGATCTGACCGGGCAGACCGCCCTCATCACCGGTTCCAGCCGCGGCATCGGCAAGGCCATTGCCCACCGCATGGCCGAACATGGCGCCAACGTGGTGATCTCCAGCCGCAAGGCCGATGCCTGCGAAGCGGCACGGGACGAGATCAACGCCGCCGTCGGTCGCGAAGCCGCCATCAGCGTGCCGGCCAATATTGCCAGCAAGGAAAGTCTGCAAGCGCTGGTTGATGCCACCGTCGCCAAATGGGGCCAGATCGATCACCTGGTCTGCAACGCCGCCAGCAACCCCTATTATGGCCCGCAGGGCGGCATTTCCGATGAAGCCTTCACCAAGATCCTGCAGAACAATATCGTTTCGAACCACTGGCTGATCAGCATGGTCGCCCCGGCGATGCGCGCTCGCAAGGATGGCACCATCACCATCGTCAGCAGCATCGGCGGCCTGCGTGGCAGCACCATCATCGGTGCCTATTGCATCTCGAAGGCCGCCGACATGCAATTGGCCCGCAACCTCGCCTGTGAATATGGTCCCGACAATGTGCGCGTGAACTGCATCGCACCCGGCCTGATCAAGACCGATTTTGCCAAGGCCCTGTGGGATGATGCCGAAACCCTGAAGCGCTCCACCGCCACCGCGCCGTTGAAGCGCATCGGTGTGCCGGATGAAATTGCCGGCATGGCCGTGTTTCTGGCCGGCAAGGCCGGCGCCTTCACGACGGGGCAGAATTTCGTGATCGATGGCGGGGTGACGGCTGCCTGATCGCAGCGCCTACCGCCTGTCGTAGTAGATCTGCCCCATCAGCCCGAACAGGCGGATGGCATCGGGCGGCGTCGGGTCGTTGTTGTACTCACGGTAGAGCGTGTCGACATTGACCGCGATGCGTTCGGCGTCCTTCCACGTCGCATAACGGCCCAGCCCGATATCGCGCGCGGCGTCCTCGGCCGAAAGGCCGGCGGCGTGGCGGGCGCGGGCTTCGCGATCGATATAGGCCAGATAGTCCGCCACCTCGCGCACCCCGGCCTTGTCGGTGAGGGGGCCGTGACCGGGCACGATCACATCCAAATCCATGGCATTGATGCGCTCGCAGGCGGCGATCCAGTTCGATACCGGCCCGGCCCACATGATCGGCGTGCCTTCGATGAACAAAATGTCGCCGGTGAACACCGCCTTGGCCTGCGGCACATGCACCAGCACATCGCCGGCGGTGTGAGCGGGGCCAACCTCGATCAGGTCAACCGCGCGGCCGCCCACGTCCAGTTGAGTCTGGCCACAAAAGGTGCGGGTCGGCGCGCGTTCCTGCACGCCGGCAAAATCGAACGGCGCAAACACCTCGGCGAAATAGCGGCCAGCCACCCCCATCTGCCCGGCGACGCCTGCCGCCTTCAACTGCGCCAGCAGCGCCGGTGAAAACGCCTCCATCTCGCGCGCCGACGCTTCCGACGCGATGATGTCCGCTTTCTCCAGCAGATGATTGCCGTGGGTGTGATCGCCATTGGCATGGGTGTTGACCACCTGGCCGATGCTCGCCGCGCCGAAGCCCGTCGCACGCTCCATGCCGGCCAGCATCTCGGCGGTCAGCTGCGTGTCGAACAAGGTGTCCACCAGCGCCGCCGCGCCGTCGACGGGCGTGCCCTCCACGATCAGCCCGGCGTTGGACCAGCCCCAGCCGCCATCGGGCTGCAACCAGGCGAACAGGCCGTCACCGATTTCGTGCAGGCCGCGGGTGAAGGCCGTCATGGCTGACCTTCCAGCTCAAAGCTGATCGTTACCTGCGCGGACAATGACAATTCGCCCGGCTGCACCGGCGGCGCCGCGCCGGCTTCGGCCATCGCCATGCGCATCATCGGCCGCGGGCCGGGTTCCGGGGCGCCGGCGCCTTCGCTGATGCTGGCAATGCGCTTCACCTTCAAGCCGGCGGCCTTGGCATAAAGCTCTGCCCGGGCGCGGGCCTTGGCAACCGCGGCGGTGCGCGCCTCATCCAGCGCGGCGTCCGGATTGGCCAGGGTGAACTCCGGCCCCTGCACCTCGTTGGCGCCGGCCTTGATTGCCACATCGATCAGCTTGCCGGCATCGGCCAGCTTTAGGGTGCGCAGGCTGATGCTGTTGCGGGCCTGATAGCCGGTGAGGATCGGCGACTGGTTCGGTTCGTAACGATATTGCGGATTGAGGCTGAGCCCGGTGGTCTGCACGTCGCGATCGGCGACGCCGGCCGCTTTCAGGGCCGCCAGCACGGCGTTCATGCGGGCAGCATTGGCCGCCATCGCCTCGGTAGCCGTGGCCGAAGTGGTGAGCACGCCGGCCGTCATCCGCAGTTGGTCGGGCGCCCGCGCCACATCGGCACTGGCGGTAATGGTGAGCATGGCCGGCATCGCGGCCGAACGATGCAACATGAAGCGCATGGGTCCATCAGCGGGCAATGACGGCAGACCCGGTGGCGGCACTTGCATCCGATCCTGGGCAGCGACGGGGGAAGCGGCAGCCAACAAAAGCAGCAGAATGGCAGAAAAGCGCATGAATCAGCTCCTGGTTCGCGATGCCGGCATGATGGCGCGACTGGCGGCCGCCGTCACTCCTGCAAATCTTCCCCGCATCCGTGCGGCGAAATACCGTCGAGTAGCGCTCAAATTTGCCTTTTTGCTGCCATCGACTTGGTTTAAGGAATGCTCTTGCATGCGGTGATGTATTTCGATAATACACCCTCGCAGAGGAACTATGTCAATGAACGCCCAACAGCCTGTCCCTTCACCTGCCGCGGCGGAGGTGTATAACTTCCCACCTGCCGAAGGCGACGCGCCGTCAAAGCGCAACCGCTGGCTGAAGCCGGGCCTGATCGCGCTTGCTGTCGCGCTGGCCGGAGCGGCTGCGTGGCAGGCGTTCGGCCCCGCCGCTGCACCGCCGGCCGCGCCTGCCAGCAACCTGCCGGAAGTCACCGTGCTGGTGCCCGGCACCACCATGCTGGCTGATGCGATCACCGCGCCTGGCAGCATTGCCGCCAAGCGCGATGCCGCCGTGGGTGTGCAGGGCGAAGGTGGTCGCGTGGTGCGCGTGATTGTGGAACCCGGCCAGCGCGTTGGCGCCGGCCAGGTGCTGGCCCAGATCGATCGCCAGGTGCAGACCCAGGAAATCGCCCAGCTTTCCGCCGGCGTTCGCCAGGCCGAAGCCGAAGCCCGGCTGGCGCAGGCCAATCTGGCCCGTGCCGAAAGCCTGGTGGCCAAGGGCTTCATCAGCCGTGCGGACATTGATCAGCGCGTTGCCACCCGTGATGGCGCGCAGGCCCGCGTTGGCGTGGCCCGCGCCCAGTTGGGTGCGGCCCGCGAACGGGCTGACCGGCTTGACGTGCGGTCGCCGGCTGCTGGCCTGATCCTGTCACGCAATGTCGAAACCGGCCAGGTGGTCGGCCCCGGCACCGGCGCGCTGTTCCGCTTGGCCGAAGGCAATGCGCTGGAAATGCGCGCGCAGGTCGCCGAACAGGATCTCGCCCGGCTGAAGGTAGGCATGTCTGCTGTCGTCACCCCGGTGGGCGCGACCGAAGGCTTCAAGGGCAAGGTATGGTTGATCGATCCGGTGATCGATCCGGCCAATCGCCAGGGCATCGTGCGCATCCAACTTGAATATACGCCCGGCCTGCGGGTTGGCGCCTTTGCCCGCGCCCGCATCGAAGGCGGCGAAACCACGCGGCCGCTGCTGCCGCAATCCGCGGTACTGGCCGATGCGAACGGCAATTTCGTCTATGTACTGGGCAAAGACAACAAGGTGGAGCGCCGCAGCATCGAAGTGGGCGCGATCAGCGATGCCGGCGTCGGTGTTGCTTCGGGCCTCACCGGCGCGGAACGGGTGGTGGCCAGTGCCGGTGCCTTCCTGAAGCCGGGCGACACGATCAAGCCGGTGCTGGCCGCCCCCGCCACGCGCTGATTTCGACAGGACACGTCCACAATGCGCAATATTTCCGCCTGGTCGATCAAGAATCCGGTGCCGCCGCTGGTGCTGTTCGCGCTGCTGATGCTGGCTGGCATCCTTTCGTTCCGGGCGATGGATATCAACAACCAGCCCGATATCGAATTCCCGGGCGCAATGATCATGGTGGCGCAGCCGGGGGCTGCCCCGGAAGAGCTGGAAAACCAGGTCACGCAGCGGGTTGAAGCAGCGGTGCGCAACATCACCGGTGTCGATGAAGTGAACAGCACGGTTTCCGAAGGCGGCAGCCGCACCATGGTGCAGTTTGCCATCGGCACGCCGATTGATCGCGCTGTCAACGATGTGCGCGACGCCATTGCCAATATCCGTTCCGATCTGCCGCAGGGCATCCTGCAGCCGCAGGTGAGCCGGCTCGACATTGCCGGCGGGCCGATTGCCTATTTCGCGGTTGAATCCACGGCGATGACCCTGGAAGAACTCAGCTGGTTCGTCGACAACACCGTGGCCAAGCGCCTGCTGGGCATCCCCGGCATGGCTCAGGTGCGCCGTTCGGGTGGGGTCAGCCGCGAAATCCGGGTGATCCTCGATCCCGATCGCATGCAGGCCTATGGCGTCACGGCAAGCCAGGTGAATGCCCAGCTGCGTCAGGTGAACTTGAATGCCGCCGGTGGCCGCGCCGAAATCGCCGGCGCCGAACAATCGGTTCGCGTGATGGGCAATGCCCGCAACGCCGTGGGCCTCGGCGAAACCCAGATCAACCTCGGTCAGGGCCGCAGCATCCGCCTTGCCGATATCGCCGATGTACGCGACGGCTACGCAGAGCAGCGTAGCATTTCCAAGCTTAATGGCCGCCAGGTGCTCAGCTTCTCGATGGCCAAGGCCAAGGGCTCGTCTGACGTCACGGTGTATGATGCGGCGGTCAAGGAAATCGATGCCCTGCGCACGCAGTATCCCAAGGTTTCGTTCAAGCTGATTTTCACCTCGGTGGAGTATACCAAGAACCAGTATCACGGCGCCATCGACGCGATGATCGAAGGCGCGATCCTGGCCGTGCTGGTGGTGTGGCTGTTCCTGCGCGACTGGCGCGCCACGGTGATTTCGGCGCTGGCCATCCCGCTGTCGGCCGTACCCACCTTCTGGTTCCTCGATGTCTGGCTGGGCTTCAGCCTCAACCAGCTCTCGCTGCTCGCGCTCAGCCTGGTGGCGGGCGTGCTGGTTGACGATGCCATCGTGGAAATCGAAAACATCGTGCGCCACATGCGCATGGGCAAATCCGCCTGGCAGGCAAGCATGGACGCGGCCGACGAGATCGGCCTGGCCGTCGTTGCCACCACCATGTCGATTGTCGCGGTGTTCCTGCCGGTGGCGCTGATGCCCGGCATTTCTGGCCAGTTCTTCAAGAATTTCGGCGCAACCGTTGCGGTCTCCGTCCTGATCAGCCTTGCCGTCGCGCGCCTGATCACCCCGATGCTCGCCGCCTTCTTCCTGAAGAGCGAAGGCCAAGCCGAACATGGCACCGGCAAGTGGGTCGATGTGTATATGAGTATCCTGAACTGGGCGCTGGCCAACCGCATGAAGACCGTATTCGGCATTGGCGGCGTCGCGTTGGGGCTGACCATCGTGCTGTTTGCCTCCCTGCCGATGACCTTCCAGCCCGACGTCGACAATGACGACTCTCAGGTGACCATCGCCCTCCCGCCTGGCGTCACGCTGCCACAAACCGAAGCCATCGTTGAAAAGGCTGTGGCTGTGCTGGAAAGCTCGCCCGATCTGGCGCTGGCCTTTGCCGATGTCGATGTCGGCGGCGGCAACATCTATCTCACGCTGAAGAAAAGCCGTACGATGCACCGCATCGATTGGGAACGTGCAATGGCGCCCAAGTTGGCCGCCATTCCCGATGCCCGCATCGGCTTTTCAGCCCAGGGCGATGGCCCGCCCGGCGGCCGCCCGATCAGTGTCACACTCACCGGCAATGATCCCATCCTGCTCGACAGCACCGCCCGCAAGGTGGTCGAGGAAATGCGCGCGATGCCAGAACTGCGCCAGGCCCGGATCGATGGCGGCCTGCAACGGCCGGAAATCACCATCAAGCCGCGGCTTGATCTTGCCGCCGAACTGGGTGTGACCACGGCTGCGCTGTCGGAAACCATCCGCATCGCCACGCTGGGCGATATCGATCAGAATGTCGCTAAGTTCAGCGTCGCGGATCGCCAGATCCCGATCCGTGTCGCACTGGCCGAATCCTCGCGGCGCAATCTTTCCACGATCGAAAACCTGCCGGTGCCCACCGCGCGCGGCGGCACCGTGCCACTTAAGGTGGTCGCCGAAATCAGCTTTGGAACCGGCCCCACCGAAATCCGCCGCTTCAACCAGCAGCGCCGCATCCTGATGGGTGCCGATCTTGCCCCAGGCCTGCTGTCTGGCGATGTGCAGACCAAGGTGAACCTGCTGCCCAGCCTGAAGAATCTGCCGCCTGGCGTCGAAAAGGTGCAGCTGGGCATGCAGAAGTGGTTGGGCGAACTCGTGTCAAACTTCATCCTGGCGGTGATCGCCGGTGTGGTGATGGTGTTTGCCGTGCTGGTGCTGCTGTACAAACGGGTGTTGCCGCCGTTCGTCAACATGATGTCGCTGTTGCTGGCGCCGCTGGGTGGCCTGATCGCCCTTGGGCTCACCGGCAATGCCATCTCCATGCCGGTGTTTATCGGCCTGCTGATGCTGCTTGGCATTGTCGCCAAGAACTCCATCCTTCTGGTCGACATGGCCATCGAAGAAATGGAGAAGGGCGTTCCCAAGCTGGAAGCGATCCTTGAGGCCGGCCACAAGCGCGTGCAGCCGATCGTGATGACCACGGTCGCCATGGTGGCGGGCATGATGCCGGTGGCGCTGGCGCTGGGTGGTGACGGTTCCTGGCGCGCACCGATGGGCATCGTGGTGATCGGCGGCCTGATTGTTTCGACCGCTCTCACCCTGATCATCGTGCCCGCCGGCTTCTCCATCGCCGTTTCGGTGGAAGAATGGCTGGCGCCGCGCATGAAGCGGTGGTTCACCAACAACGAAGGGGCTGCTAAGCTTCCCGGCGTCTCGCCTGCGGAGTGATCACGCCCTGAACAGCCTGCTGCCGGAATCGCCCTTTCACCGGATGCGCCTGATGGCGACGCTGCTGCTGGCAGCGATGGCCTTGATCTTCATCGTCTGCCTGATGTTTCCCAAGGCGCATCCGGCGGTGCCGTGGGTGATGGCGTTCAGTGAAGCGGCGATGGTGGGCGGCCTGGCCGACTGGTTCGCCGTCACCGCGCTGTTCCGTCATCCGCTGGGTCTGCCGATCCCGCACACCGCCATCATCCCGCAACAGAAGGATCGGCTGGGCGAAACCCTCGCCCAGTTCCTGAAAGACAATTTCCTCAAGCCCCAGGTCGTCGCCCGCCGGCTGGACGATGCCGATCTGGCCGGCGTGCTGGCGCGCTGGCTGGCCGCGCCGCCGGCCGCAGGACCAAACCGCAAGAAGGGCATCGCACCGCTGGTTGGCCAGTTGATCGACGGGCTGGATGATCCCGCCATCGCCAAGGCCGTTGAAGATCTCGCCCGCGGCCGTCTCCAATCCATGCAATTGTCCCCCATCATTGCCGAAGCGGTGGACACGCTGGTGGCGGGTGGCCGCCACGAACTGCTGATCGATGCCGCTGTGGAATGGGGGCTGGCGACGATCGTCGATGAAGCCCCCAACATCCGCGGCAAGGTGACGGAGCGTACCAACTGGCTGCTGCGCCTCGCCGGCGCCGATGAAAGCCTGTCGGATACGATGATCAGTTCGGTGCAGCGCCTGCTGGTGGAGATCAAGCACGATCCCTGGCACCCGGTGCGGCAGCGCCTGGTCGATGCCTTCAAGCAGTGGACCTTCGATTTGCGCTACTTCCCCGAAAGCCAGGCGCGGGTGGAAGGCTTCAAGGATGATCTGCTCGCCAATCCGGCGATGGGCAGCTGGGTGCAGGGCCTGTGGGATGCCGCACGCGGCGCGCTGGCCAGCAGCCTGAAACAACCCGGCGAGAACCGGCTGGGCGGCGCGCTGGTGGCGCTTGGCAACCGCATCGAAGGTGACGACGCGCTAAAGGCCAGCCTCAACACCGCCCTGCGCCGCGCCGTTGCTGGCCTCGCCAAGACCCATGGCGACGAGATCGTGAAGCTGGTTTCCGAAACCGTGCGCAGCTGGGATGCCGATACCGTCACCGACAAGGTGGAACAGGCGGTTGGCCGCGATCTGCAGTTCATCCGCATCAACGGCACGTTGATCGGCGGTTGCATCGGCGTGGTCATCTATGCCAGCGCGAGCTTTGTCCTCCTGCCACACTGAGTGCCCGATGCTTGATCGCCAGCCCACCCTCGCCCATCCCGCCGTCACGTTGCGCGCCGCCACCGCAGCCGATTGGCCGGCGCTGTTTGCCGCCGCCCTTGATCCTGGCATCTGGGAAGGCCACCCGGCACATGACCGCTGGCAGGAACCGGTGTTCCGCGCCTTTTTTGAGGATGGCCTGGCGAGCGGCGGCATGCTGGTCGCCGAAGATCCCGTTACCGGCGCCGTCATCGGTTCCTCCCGCTTCGATCTCAGCCGCGCCGAAGCCGGTGAAGTGGAAGTGGGCTGGACCTTCCTGGTGCGCCGCCACTGGGGCAGCCGCACCAATCACATCATGAAGGCACTCATGGTCGGCCACGCGCTGGCCAGCGTCGATCGGGTCATCTTCCTCATCGGGGAAACCAACATCCGCAGCCGCACCGCAATCGAACGGATCGGCGCAAGTCTCACCGACCGGCAGACGACCGCCCAACTGTCCACCGGGCCGGTCATCCACCTCTTTTACAGCATCGACCGCGCCGGCTTCGAGTGCGGGCCACTCTTGCAGCTGTGGGCCGAGCGCATCAGCTGATGTCCACTTGCCCCCCCTGCCCCGGGCGCGCCGTCAACCGGCCAACATCGATCGTGTCGGCCAGCGACAAAAAGAACGTCCACTATCGGGCTTGGCCAAATGCGGTCGCAAGTCAGCTATGGGGGCGCAAAGCCGCCATAACCCCTAACCCGGGCAATCCACCAGTTTGCCGCAGCGCCTCACCCACCGCCAACCCGGCGGACATGGCGAGGTTCAGCGAGCGCACTTCTGGCCGCATCGGCAGGCGGATGCGGCCTTCGCAGGCGGTGTGGACGTGGGGTGGGGCGCCGGCGCTTTCCTTGCCGAACAGCAGCACGTCATCGGGACGGAAGGCGAAATCATACGCAGAAACGCTGCCCTTGGTGGTGAGCAGCACCAGCCGCGCGGCACCAATGCTGGCGTGGAAGGCGGGCCAATCGGCGTGGCGGGTGATGGCGACGTGATCGATATAGTCCATCGCCGTGCGGCGGACGCGGGCATCATCCCACAGAAAACCGAGCGGTTCGATCAGATCGACGGGCACGCCCAGGCAGGCACCGAGGCGCAGGATGGCGCCGACATTGCCGGCAATTTCCGGTTCAAACAGCGCGATGCGCATTCTCAGCGCAGATTGCCCACCGCGCGCTGGATGCGCTTGCAGGCTTCTTCCAGCACCGCGTCTGACGTCGCATAGCTGATGCGGAAGGCCGGCGAGCCGCCGAACGCCGCGCCATGGACAACGGCAACACCTTCGGTTTCGAGGAAGTAGGCCGCCACGGCTTCATCGTTGATCAGCACGGTGCCGGTGGGCGTTGTCTTGCCGATCAGCCCCGAGCAATCAGGGTAGACGTAGAAGGCGCCTTCCGGGCGCGGGCAGATCAGGCCGGGCGTCTGGTTGAGCATGGACACCACCAGATCGCGGCGGCGCTGGAAGGCGGCGTTGCGCTCGGCAAGGAAGCTCTGATCGCCGTTCAGCGCGGCGACCGTGGCGGCCATGGAGATGGAGCAGGGGTTGGAGGTGCTCTGCGATTGCAGCTTGGCCATCGCCTTGATGATCCACGCCGGACCGCCGGCAAAGCCGATGCGCCAGCCGGTCATGGCATAAGCCTTGGACGCGCCGTTGACGGTGAGCGTGCGGTCGTACAGGCCGGGCTCGATCTCGGCCAGGGTGCCGAAATCGAAATCGTCATAGACGATATGTTCGTACATGTCGTCGGCCAGCACCAGCACCTGCGGATGGCGCATCAGCACGTCGGCCAGCGCCTTCAGTTCCGTGCGGGTGTATGCCGCGCCGGTGGGGTTGGACGGGGAGTTGAAAATGAACCAGCGGGTTTTGGGCGTGATCGCCGCTTCCAGTTGAGCGGGGGTGAGCTTGAAGCCCTGATCGACGCCGCACTGGATCACCACCGGGGTGGCGCCGGCGAGCAGCACGATATCGGGATAAGACACCCAATACGGCGCCGGAATCACGACTTCATCGCCCGGATCGAGCGTGGCAAGCAAGGCGTTGAAAATCGTGTGCTTGCCGCCGGAATTGATGCTGATCTGATCGAGGCTGTAATCAAGGTTGTTGTCGCGCTTGAACTTGGCCTGCACCGCGGCCTTGCACTCCGGCGTGCCATCCACCCCAGTATATTTGGTCTGGTTGGCGTGGATGGCAGCGATGGCGGCTTCCTTGACGAAATCCGGCGTGTCGAAGTCCGGCTCGCCGGCGCCCAGCCCGATGATGTCGCGGCCCTGGCGCTTCAATTCGGCCGCCTTGTTCGTCACCGCGATAGTGGGCGACGGCTGGATGCGGTTGATGGCGGCAGAGGTGCGGTTCATGGGAAGATCCTTTCGCGCCGCAGGGCATAGGTTGGCATTTGTTGCGGTGCAACCCGCGATTGCCTTCATCCACCCATGCGGCGGATATGATGCCACAACCGTTCCACCAGCCGATCGTGCGGATCCCAGCCCAGCACATCCATCGGATTTTCCACGAAGGGCGACAGGCCGTTGATATCGTGGAAGCGCGGTGTGCCGCACACATCGTCGATCATATACTCGATGCTGCACACTTCCATGCCGGCCTCACGCGCCAGCATTTCGGCCCCGGCAATCAGATTGGGCGGCGGTTCGGCACGGCGGCGGCGGCGCTGGGCCAGGCGCTGCAGCCGGTCATCAGGGCTGGCCAGCATCAGAGCATCCTCGGCGGCGGCAACATCCACACCGTAAAGATAGCGGCCGCCCAGCACCTCGATGCGGGTGGTGGTGCCACCGCGCGGATTGACCAGCGCCTGGCACAGCCATACGCCATTGGCCGACGGCGGCAACGTGCCGGCTTCGGCGGCGGCAGCGAGCGGCTGCCGGTCGTCAAAGCGGGTTACGCCTGAACCCGCACCGCTCACATCCGCCTTCACCACCACCGGGAAGCCGATGGCCGTAGCCGCCGCCAGCAGGGCCGCGGTATCGTGCACGACGCGCGTCGCCGGCGCCGCCAGGCCGAGCCGGTTGATCAGCGCCAGCTGTCGGGCCTTGCTGGCATCAATCGCCATGGCATCGGCGCCGTTCAGCACCAGCGCCCCCTGCCCGGCCCAATGATCGAGCAGCGCCATGGCGTAATAGACCGGGTGATGCACGCCGTGGCGCGCCGAGCTCATGGCGATGCGGTTGAAAATCACCGGCGCCGGCGGCTGGCCACCAATGGGATCAAAGCCGTGGCCGGCGGTGTGCACCGGCAGATAATCGATCCCGGCCCGGGACAGCGCGGCAAACAGCGGCTGAAACCCATCCGGATGGTCATGAACAATTGCCAGTTGATGCATGTACGCCCCCGGCCTGCTGCACTGCACAGGCCTTTTGTTGTTCTGCTGCCAGACTGGGAAAAAACGCCCTCCGTTGCAATACCTAATAGGGCTTGCCCGTATTCCCGCAGCGCAACACGGCGCGCCAAAAGGGCCAAAGCTGCAATAACCATTAGGGGCAACACCATGCCGGCGACCCTGGCAAAATCAGGCGGCCTGTTCCTGGCCATGATCATCGCGCTGTTTGGCATGGCCCAGGCGCAAGATACCGCCTTTGCGGTGCACATGGGCATCATGGCGCTGGCGGCGGTGATCGCCGCGCTGGCGGTGATGAAAGATGCCCTTTTTACGCCGCTGCCTGGTCCAAGGCTTTACGCATGATTCCGGAGTGAGCCGGTTCCGAGGGGCTTTTCGCCAACCAATGAACGGCGTAACAGGCGGCACATGAGGACGAACCTGACCCTGCGCCGCCCCGATGATTGGCATGTCCACCTGCGAGATGGCCCGATGCTGGCCGCGGTTGCCGATGCCACCGCGCGCCAGTTCGCCCGTGCCATCGTCATGCCCAATCTGAAACCGCCGGTGACGACTGCTGCCGCTGCGTCGGCCTATCGGGACCGTATCCGGGCCGCCGTTTCGCCGGGCCTGAATTTCGAACCGCTGATGACCTGCTATCTGGTCGATGGCATCGATCCAAACGAACTGGTGCGCGGCCATGGTGAGGGCATCTTCACTGCCGCCAAGCTTTATCCGGCGCACGCCACCACCAACAGCGCCCACGGGGTCACCGATGTGCGCCACATTTATCCTGCGCTCGACGCCATGCAGCGCATCGGCATGCCGCTGCTCATCCACGGCGAGGTGACCGATCACACGGTCGACATCTTCGACCGGGAGGCGGTGTTCATCGAACGCATCCTGAAAGGCATTGTCGCCGATTTCCCGGCGCTGAAGATCGTGTTCGAACATATCACCACCAAGGATGCGGTGGACTTCGTCGCCGCGAGCGGCCCCAACATCGCCGCCACCATCACGCCGCACCACTTGGCCATCAACCGCAACGCCATGTTCGAAGACGGCATGCGCCCGCATTTCTATTGCCTGCCGGTGGCCAAGCGCGAACTGCATCGCCAGGCGCTGCGCCAGGCGGCCACCGGCGGCAATCCAAAATTCTTCCTCGGCACCGATAGCGCGCCGCACGCCGTGGAAACCAAGGAAAGCGATTGCGGCTGCGCCGGCATCTATTGCGCACCCTTCGCCATCGAATCCTATGCGCGCGTGTTCGAGGAAGAAGGCGCGCTGGACCGGCTGGAAGGCTTTGCCAGCGAGCATGGCCCGCGTTTCTATGGCCTGCCGCTGAATTCCGATTTCATCACGCTGGAACGCACAGCCACCCCGGTGCCGGCCCGCATCCCGGCTGCTGGCACCGAAATCGTGCCCTTCCACGCCGGCGAGGTGCTGGACTGGCGCTTCGTTGCCTGAGCATCCTTACGAGGGCCGTCGGGTTGCACTGGCCACACAGCACGGAAAGCTGCGCGCGCTGGCGCCGCCACTGGCGCGCCGGCTGGGACTGATTGTTGAACCTGCCGCCATCGATACCGATGCGTTCGGCACCTTCACCGGCACCACCGCGCGCACAGGCACCGCAGCCGAAGCGGCTTTGGCGAAGGCGCGGGCCGGGATGGCCGACGCCGGGCTTGATCTGGGCCTGGCCAGCGAAGGCAGTTTCGGCCCGCACCCATGGCTGCCGTTCGGCGCCGGCGGCGTGGAGACCCTGGCCTTCATCGACGCACCACGCGGCCTCGAACTCACCCTTTCCGCTGTCTCGCGCCGCACCAATTTCGCCCAGCATGAGGTGAGCGCCGGCACCGATATCGCCGCCTTCCTCACCCGCATCGGCTTTCCGTCCCACGCGCTGGTGGTGAAAGGGCCCGATGGCGCCGTGCTGGCGACCGGCGTGCAAAACATGGCCACGCTTTCCCCCCTGGCCTGGCCCGGCAACCGCCTGGAAACCGACATGCGCGCCCACATGAACCCCACCCGCATGACCGCGATCAGGGCGCTGGCCGGCCGGCTGGCGGCGCGACTGGCTGCCCTGTGCCCGGATTGCGGCGCCCCCGGCTGGGGCCAGGTCGATCTGCTGCGCGGCCTGCCCTGTTCCTCGTGCAATCAACCCACGCAGGGCGTGATGGCCATCAACGATGGCTGCACCGTCTGCCAACACCGCGAAACCCGCCCGCGCCCCGATGGGGTGACAGCCGCCAGCCCCGCCAGCTGCGATTGGTGTAACCCTTAACCCAGCCCCATCTGCCGCCCGGCCAGATCGAGCATGATCTCTTCCGAACCGCCGCCGATCGCGTTCACCCGCACCTCGCGATAGATGCGCTCGATCTTGGATCCCGTGATGTAACTGGCGCCGCCCAGCACTTGCGCGGCCTCGCGGACGACATGTTCCAGCATGCGCGTCGCCTGCACCTTCAGCATTGCATAATCGGCCGGCACGCCCGTCCCCGAACGATGCTGATGCGCACACAGGTCCACCCAGGCCTGCGTTGCCTGAATCTGGCGGGCGCAATCGGCCAGCTTGATGCGGATGGATTGATGCGCGCCCAGTTTCTTGCCGAACGTCTCGCGCTGCTGGGCCCAATCCATCGCCTCTTTCAGCGCCACCCGCGCCATCGAACAGCAGCCATGCGCCATGCCCAGCCGTTCACTGTTGAAATTGCGCATGATGCCGATGAAGCCGCCATTTTCCGGCCCGATCATGTTTTCCGGCGGCACTTCGACATTGTCGAAATAAACGGCGGCGGTGTCCGAACAGCGCCAGCCCATCTTGTCGAGCCTTGTGCGGCTCACGCCCGGCCGATCGGTTTCGATCAGCATCAGCGAAATGCCCTTCATCCCCGGCCCGCCGGTGCGCACCGCCACCGTCATGTAATCGGCGCGCATGCCGGTGGTGATGAACATCTTCTGCCCATTCACCACATATTTGTTTCCCACTTTCTCGGCGCGGGTCTTCAGTTGCGCCACGTCTGAGCCCCCAGAGGGCTCTGTGATGGCCAGGCTGATCAATTTCTCGCCAGCCAGCACGGCCGGCGCGATGCGGCGCTTCATCTCGTCCGAACCCAGCGCCAGTATCGGCGGCAGGCCGATGCCATGGGTCATCAGGCTTGCGCCCAGCCCGCCGGCGCCGGCCGCAGACATTTCTTCCGTCTGGGTGAGCCCGTGGAAAACATCGAAGCCTTCGCTATGGCCACCATATTCTTCCGGATAGTTCAAGCCCAAGATGCCGGCCTGCGCCGCCTTCTTGTGCAGTTCGCGCGGCAGTTCGCCATCGGCTTCCCACTTGTCGATGTTGGGCAGCACTTCGGCGGCCATGAACTTGCGCACCGATTGCGCCACGGCCTCGTGGGTTTCATCATAGAACGGCGAGCGTGCGCGCCATTCATCAAAGCTGATAGTCATGTCTGCTTCCTCACTGTTCAGGCCAGTGTGCCCTTGCTAGCGTCCGCAATCTGCCTTGGGAAAACGACAGGACACACATGAAAATCGCTCTGCTTGCTGCCTGCCTGCTGGCCTCGACTGCCGCCATTGCCGCCACCCCGTTCGAAGCCGCCGATATCTACCGGATCAGCATGACCGACGATGTGGAAGTCAGCCCCGATGGCGCGCATGTGCTGTTCACGCGGATGCAGTTCGATATCCAGACCGATCGCCGCGTCACCGAATGGTGGCTGGCCACGGTTGGCAAATCCGGCCTCGACAAGCGCCTGCTGATCGCCGGACAGGCCAATGCCAGCGGCGCGGTGTGGGCGCCCGATGGCAAGCGCATCGCCTATGTCGCGCCGTATCTGGGCAAGCCGCAGATCTGGGTGATGGACGTGACCGAAGGCGTGGGCAAACCCATCACCAGCGGCAGTGTCGCCCCGCGCGGCCTGGAATGGAGCCCGGACGGCAGCCGCATCGCCTTTACCGCGCGCGTTGAAGCGCCGATGCCGAAAGTGCCCGGCATGCCAGAAAAGCCGGCCGGCGCGACCTGGGCGTCGGATCCGCGCGTGATCAGCGACTGGCAATATCGCACCAACGAAGGCGGTTACATCAAGGCCGGTGCCGATCAGCTGTTCGTGGTGGCAGCCAGCGGCGGCACACCGACCCAGCTCACCAAGGGCAACGGTGACCAGATCGAAGGCGGCGCGCACTGGTCACCCGATGGCCAGAGCCTCGTCTATGCCGCCGCCGTTCGTCCCGGCAATGACCGCATCGCCGGAGAGTCCGACCTTTATCGAATCGCGGCGAGCGGCGGCATGCCGGAACGCCTGACCAGCATCGACGGCGGCGAGCAGGACGCGCGCCTGTCGCCCGATGGCCAGTGGCTGGCGTGGATCGGGCAGCCGAAGACAACGAAGTTCTATGCCCAGCCCGGCCTGTGGTTGCGCAAGGTCAGCGGCGGCGAGCCGGTGCATGTCACCGCCGCACTCGACCGGCCGGTGGGTGGCTTCGAATGGGCGAAGGACGGCAAGTCGCTTCACGTGGTCTACGGCGATGTCGGTCTGACCAAGGTGGCAAGCATTCCGGTGAGCAGCGGCGCGGCCAAGACCATCGTGCCCGCCATTGGCGGCACCCGCCTGTATCTGCCCTCCTCGGGCGGCGATTGGAGCATGGGCGGCGACGTCCATGCCTTCACCACGGTCGAGGCTGATCGGCCGGCCGCGCTCGGCGTGATGAAGGCCGGCAAGCTGATCGGCAAGATCGACTTCAACGAGAAGTGGCGCGCCGACAAGACCATTGGCGCCATGGAACGCCTGACCTGGAAAGCCCCCGATGGCCTGAGCATCGAAGGCTGGCTGCAGTATCCGCCCAATTTCGATCCCGCGAAGAAATACCCTGTCGCGCTCGAAATCCACGGCGGGCCAAACGGCGATTATGGCCCCTATTTCTCCATCACCCATCAGCTTTATGCCGCCGCCGGCTATGTCGTGCTGTGGTCGAACCCTCGCGGATCAACGGGTTATGGCGAAAAATTCGCCAACGGCATCACGCCCGAATATGGCGGCGAATATCCTGGCCCTGATCATGATGATCTGATGGCCGGCGTGGACGAAGTGCTGAAGCGGCCCTGGGCCGATGCGCGCAACCAGTTCATTGGCGGCGGTTCCGGCGGCGGCGTGCTCACCACCTTCGCCATCGGCAAGACCGACCGCTTCAACGCGGCCGCTGCGCTGCGCCCGGTCACCGATTGGTCGATCCAGGCGCTCACCGCCGATATTACCGCCGTCACCATGTCCAACTGGGTGGTCGGCACCCCTTGGGATAATCGCGATCTCTACTGGCGCCGCTCCACCTTCTCCCTTGTCGGCAGGGTGAAAACGCCCACCCTGTTGATCACCGGCGAAGCCGATTACCGCACGCCGATTGCCCAAACCGAGGCCTATTATCAGGCCCTGCAGGTGCGCGGCGTGCCGGCCATGATGGTGCGCCTGCCCGAAGCCAACCACGGCATGGGCCGGCCTTCGCAATGGCTGCAATCCAACCTTGCCGTGATCGACTGGTACAACCGCTATCTGAAGAAGTGAGGCACCGATGAAGCCTGCCCTGTTCGCGCTGTTGCTGGTCACTGCCGCGCCGGCTCTTGCCGATGAAGTGCTGTGGGACAGTTACGGCGTCCCCCACATTTATGCCGACAGTGAAGCCGCCGCTTTCAAGGGCTTCGGCTGGGCACAGGCGGCCAGCCACGGCAATATCCTGCTGCGCATGTACGGCGAAAGCCGGGCGCGAGCGGCGGAATATTGGGGGCCGGACTATGCCCCGCTCGATCGCTATCTGATCGCCCATGACGCGCCGGAACGAGCCAAGGCCTGGTACAAGGCGCAAACGCCCCAGATGCGCGCCAATCTCGATGGCTTCGCTGCCGGCATCAACGCCTATCTCGCCGCCCACCCGGATCATGTGCCGGCCGAACTCAAACGCGTGTTGCCCATCACCGGCATCGATGTCATGGCCCACGCCCACCGGCTGATGCAGTTTCTCTATGTCGCCCCCATGGCCCGCATGCTCACGCCGCCCGCCGCCTTCAAGCCAACCGGGATCGGCGATGACGGGGATGGGGACGCCGGCGGTTCCAACGGCTGGGCCGTCGCCCCGCAGCGCACCAGCGATGGCGCCGCGATGCTGCTGGCCAATCCACACCTGCCGTGGGCGCCGTCGCTGCTCACCTACTACGAGGCGCAGATCACCGCGCCGGGCTACAGCGTCTATGGCGCGACTCAGGTCGGCCTGCCGGTGCTGCGCTTTGCCTTCAACAACAACCTGGGTTTTACCAACACGGTCAACAACATGCTGGGTGCGTCGCGCTTTGCGCTGGAAGAAGCGCCCGGCGGCTATCGGCTCGACGGCAAGGTGATGGCCTATCGCCGCGTCACCAAATCGCTGCTGATCCGCCAGAGCGACGGCAGCCTGAAGCGCGAAAGCTTCATCCAGCGCCACAGCGTGCACGGCCCGGTGTTCGATGTGGACGGAAAGCCGATTGCCGTGCGCATCGCCGGCCTCGATCGCCCCGGCGTGCTGCAGGCCTATCTCGACATGGGCAAGGCGCAGGATTTCGCCGGCTTTGAATCAGCCCTGAAACGGGTGCAGATCCCCAGCTTCAACATCGTCTATGCTGATCGCGCCGGCCATGTGTTCCACATTTCGAACGGCATCCTGCCCCACCACAAGACGGGCGGGACGCACGCCTTCTGGGCGGGCATCGTCCCCGGCAACCGCGGCGACCTGATCTCCACCGAGATCGAGCCCTATGAAAGCCTGCCCAAGGCGCTCGATCCGCCGGGTGGCTTCGTCCAGAACGCCAACGACACGCCATGGGTGAACAGCCTGCCGCGCGTGATCGATCCCAGGAACTATCCTGCGTACGTCGCCCCGCCCCAGCCGACCAGCCTGCGTGCGCAAATGTCGGCCCGGCTGCTGGCTGGTACAGACAAATTGTCCTTCGCCGAGTTCCAGCGCCGTAAGCTCACCACCACCAGCCTGATGGCGGAACGCATGAAACCAGCCCTTCTGGCTGCCGCCGCCAACAGCCCGGACCCGGACATTGCCGCCGCGCGCGACCTGCTGACAGGATGGGACAATCGGTTTGAACCAGACAGCCGCTCCGCCATCCTGTTCGAGGAATGGGCCACGCGCTTCGCCGGGCCCAATTTGAACGATCAGGCCAACTATGCTCACCGCTGGACCCTGGACGATCCGGTGAACACGCCATCTGGCATCAAGGACAATGCGGCCGCCACCGCCATGCTGAAAGCGGCCGCACAGGCCGTGACAGCCCGCCACGGCCGCCTTGATCCCCGCTATGGCGACGTTTCGCGTTTCAGCGCGGGGGAAAACATCACCTTCCCTGGCCACGGCGGCGAAGGCGGCCTTGGCCTCTTCCGCACCATCAGTTGGTGGCCCTGGAAGGACGGGAGCCGCACGCCCGAAGCCGGCGAAACCTGGGTCAACCTCATCCAGTTCACCACGCCGATGAAGGCCATCGCCACCATGAGCTATGGCAACAGCAGCCAGCCCGGCACGGCGCACCGCAGCGATCAATTAAACCTGCTCAGCGAAAAGCGGTTCCGGTCACTGTGGCTGACACGGGCAGACGTGGAACGGGATCTGGAGAAGCGGGAAGGATATTAAGGCACGCGGGCGGCGGCGCTGAAGGCAAGAAGAAGAAAGAGCGCGGCAAAGCCGCGCCGTCAGACGAACAGAAAAAGGGCGGCCCGTCGGGGCCGCCCTTTCTCTTTCGCTGGCCGATCTTGCCGGAGTCGGTGGATAGCTGCGCTATCCACCCGCCCCGCTGCGATCAGAACTTCACGCGGGCACCCAGACGCAGCGCCCACAGCGAACCGTTGAGGTTCACACCCTGTACCGGCGCCGTCACGGTGGTCCCGCTCCGGTTGGCGAACTGATACGCCGTGCAAGCCGGGGTGGAGCAGGTCACGTTGACCAGCGTGCCGTAGCCCGGGAAGGCCACCTGGCGGATGGTGCCCCAATCCTTGTTCAGAAGGTTCAGGAAGTTCTCGATGTCGGCGCTCAGCTCGATCTTGCCGCCAAACACGAACGGCACTTCCTGGCGGAAGGCGAGGTCGAGACGGTTGTAGCGCGGCGTCTTGCCGATGTTCTTCGGCGCGATCCCACCCTGATAGCGGTTGAGTTCCGAGTTCTGCACGACGTTCTGGAAGCCGGCAAAATCGAAGCCCGTCGCATACACAACACGCGGATCAGCCGTGGCCGAGCTGACGTTCGGCACATACATCAGATAGCGGTTGTTGGTGCCGGTGACACCGAACACGGCCGAGCGGTTGCTGCCCGACGCCTGATCCGCCATCGTGTAGCTGAAGCGCTGACCAGCCTGGCTGTTGAAGAACAGCTCGATCCGGGTGTTGTTGTCCCCGAACATGTTGAAGTCATAGCTGGCCATCAAGCGATAAGCATCATCACGCTGATAGCTGGAGATGCCATAAGCGGCATTGTTGGGATCGATGCCGGCAGCGGCGTTGACGTAGTTGGAGAAGGCCACCGACGAAGTGCCGCTGTTGGCATCACGCGCACGCTGGAAGGTGTAGCTGCCGCCCAGGCGGAAGCCGTTCGACCAGCGCTTGTCAAACCGGGTCACCACGTTCCAGCTGAAGCCGTCATCGACATTGGTCAGCAGGATATCGGTGTTGGTGGTCGTACCCTGGCCCGGCAGCACCTGATAACGGATGCGGCCATCCGGCAACGTGCCCAGCGGCACCGAGCGCAGATCGGTCCAAGTCGCGGCATCGCGCTGGCGGCTCCACACCACGTCGAGGCCCAAGCGCCATTCGTCACCCAAGAAGCCCAGATCGGCCAGATAATCGACCGAGCCCGACAGACGCCACGTCGACGGGATGCGGTAATTCGGGTCGAGCGAGTTGGTGGGCGAAGCGGCGGTGCCACCGGCGCGGATGGCGTTGACCAGATCAACCGGGATGTTCGAACCGTTGGTGACGTTGTTCAGTGCGCCGGCACCGATGCTGGCCACTTGCGCCGGAGTCAGGCCGGAAATGCCGGCAACCGTGAAGGTTCCATCGGCGTTGCGGCGCACCTGGGCGCGGCCCAGCGTCGGGCCCGGGTTGGAATAGTTGTTCGAAATCCAGACGTTGGGGTTGCCACCGCCGAACAGGCCAGCCGAACCGCGCAGTTGCAGACGATCGGTCGGCTTCCAGTTGAAGCCAAGGCGCGGCTGGAACAGGCTGCGGCCGTTCAGGGTCTTGTTGTTCGGGAAGCCATAGCGGCCCAGGAACGCATCGTTGAAGAACGGCTCATCCTGCGTGTCGAACATGTCATAGCGGAAGCCGGCGATCAGGGAGAAATTCTCGCCCAGATCGATGGTGTCCTGCATGCCGAACGACCAGCTGTTGTTGGCAAACAGCGCGCGCACGGTATCGATGCCACCGCGCAACGGCACGGCGATATCAAGTTCGTTGGCGGTGCGGCCATTCAGATCGGCGATCGAATCGAAATAATAGGCGCCCGAAACGCGCTGGGCGAACAGGTTGTTGATGTCCTGCGTGCGGCGCTCGACGATGGCCTTCACCGTGTGGTTGTTCATCTTCAACGTCGCGGTGAATTCGAAGTTCAACGACTGCGAGGCCAATTCATTGGCCTGGCGGCTGATATCCGGACCGAACTGCAGACGGCGGGTGCCGGCCGGGCAGGTCAGCGGCGGAGCCGAGCTGGTCGGAGCAAGGCAAGTCTGGAACTGACCAAAGCCACGATCGCTGAACGGCACCTGCAGGCGCACATAATCAGCATAGGACACACGGGCCTGGGTGGAGAAATTGTCGCTCCACTGATCGTTGAGTTCGAAGATGCCAAAGTGGTTGATGGCACCCTGATTGTAGTTGTTGGACAGCAGGGCGAAGGTCGGGTTGGTGGCATTCAGTTCACCAACGCCGGTCTGGCCGGCGAGCACGGTGCCTTCGTTGTACATATAGGTGAAGGCGGCACGGTGACCATCGGCGATGTTGAGGTCGAACTTGGCGACGACCTTGTCGTCCTTTTCGCCAATGGAGGTGGCCACGCCACCGGTATCGAAACCAAAGCGGTTCTGCGCGATGGTGCCGATCTCGCTGATCTGGGCATCAGTGATGCCCAGGGTGCCCGGGCTGATCGCGGCCGGGACGACATCGCGGGTGCGTTCATAGGTGACGGCGAAGAACAGGCGATCCTTGATGATCGGGCCGGTGAACTGCGCGGTATAGATCTGCGATTCAAACGCACCGGTGCGGATCACGCCGCGGGCATTGTCGCCGCGCAGCTTGTCGGAGTTGTAATAGGCGCCCGCCAGGAAGGTGAAGCGGTTGGAACCCGACTTCAGCTGGGTGTTGATGGCGCCGCCCTGGAAGAAGCCCTGACGGATATCGACCGGGGCCACTTCCACCGAGAATTCGCCGATGGCATCCAGCGGCACCGGGCCGCGGGTGGAAACCAAGCCGCCGGCTTCAAGGCCGAAGGGGTCGCCGAAGGCCACGCCGTCCACGGTGAAACGGTTGAAGCGGTTGTTGGAGCCGGCGATCGAGATGGCGCCGCCGTTGGTGGGATCGATGTTCACCATCGGATCGCGCGCCGCCAGGTTGCGGATGTCGCGGCCGACGTTGGCCACGCCGGCGATGTCACGCGCGGTCAGGATAGTGGCGGCGCCCGACGCGATGGTGATGGCGCTGCGGGTGCGCGCGGCGGTGACCGTGATGGTGCGGCCGGCCGAGGCGAGCATGACTTCCACGCGCTGCGGGGTGCCGGCGGTCAGGCCATCCAGCGTGTCGGTGGCCGCGTCAAAGCCAGGGGCCTGAACGGTGATGCTGTAAGGGCCGCCCAGGCGCAGGCCGGTGGCGTTGAATTCCCCGTTGGCGCCTGAGGTCTGCACCATGCGGGTGCCCGACGGGGTGTGGATGATCGTCACAGTGGCGCCGGCGATCGGCTTGGACTGTTCATTGACCACGGCGCCGCGAATGGCCGACGTGGTTTCCTGGGCCTGCACGGCGGCGGGCAGAACGAAGGCCGGAACGGCAAGCGCGGCAAGCGCAACACCAAGACGAAGATGACGCATGTGAAGACCCCCTGGGGCTGGTTGAGACGGCATAAGCGAACGACGGGAATCGACTCCCGCCGTTAATGATTGAGGCGGGCTCTGCAGGGGATTTGTGACGCTTCTGTTACAGCTTCATGGTCAGTTCATGACCATGGCGGGCAAGGGCCCAGTTGGCCGCGAAGTGTTGCAGTGCAGCAACACTGCAGGACCCGCCTGAGATCAGGAAGACAATGGCGGCGGCGTGGTGGGCGCTGAGGGTTTCGAACCCCCGACCCTCTCGGTGTAAACGAGATGCTCTACCGCTGAGCTAAGCGCCCATGCCGCCGGTGAAGCCATTGGTCGCCCGCCCCTAGCCGCGCCGGGCCGTTCGTGCAACCTTGGCCGTAATGGCTATGCTCGACACCACGCAAACCGCCGTTTTCATCGCGCTGACCATTGCCATGGCGCTGGCCACCATCTGGCAGGTGCGGCGCATGGGCCGCAAGCAGGGCGCGCGCTCTGCCGCCGCCGACAATCGCGAATATTTCCTCGCCGGCGGCGGGCTGACCTGGCCCTTCATCGCCGGCTCCATCACCCTCACCAACCTGTCCACCGATCAACTGGTTGGCATGAACGGGCAGCAGATGCTGCTGCTGGCGTGGTGGGAACTCTCCGCCGTGGCCGGCCTCGCCATTCTCGCGCTGGTGTTCCTGCCGGTCTATTATCGCGAGGGCTGCACCACCACGACAGAACTGCTGCAGAAACGCTATAACTCGCCGGCCTTGCGCGCCCTCGTCTCGGCGCTGTTCCTGGCCGGCAATCTGCTCATCTATCTGCCGATCACGCTCTACACCGGCGCGCTGTTCCTTCGGACGGTATCCGGCACCGATCTGCCACTGCTGCCGCTGGCGGCCGTGCTGGGCGTGGCGGGCTCGCTCTATGCCATCCTTGGCGGACTGCGCGCCGTTGCCGTTTACGACACGATCGCCGGGGTGGGCGTGCTCGGATCGGCGCTGGCCATTGTCTGGCTGGCGCTGCAGGCCGTCGGCTGGGATTTTTCCGGCGTCCCGGCTGAACGCCTCACACTGGTTGGCGGCCCCGAAAGCCCAATCCCGTGGCCCACCCTGCTGACCGGCATGATCTTCATCCAGACCTTCTATTGGTCCACCAACCAGAACATCACCCAACGCGCCATGGCCGCGCCCAGCTTGCGCGAAGGCCAGAAGGGCGTGTTTGTCGCTGGCCTCATCCGGCTGTGCATCGTGCCGGCCATCGTCGTGCTGCCCGGCATCGCCAGCTACAAATTGTTCGGGCCCTTGGGGGACAGCGCCTATGGCCGCATTGTTGCGGAAGTGATGCCCACCTGGGCCTCCGGCGCGTTCGCGGCGTTCATGGCAGCGGCCGTGCTCACCCACTACACCTCGATCCTCAACAGCACGACGACCCTGTGGGTGTGCGACATCCACGAAGCCTATATCAACCGCAACCCCAATGTCGGCCGGCTCAACACGTTCATCTCATTGGGCTTCGTCGCCATCTCCATCGCGCTGGTACCGCTCTACAGCGGCGCGGCGTCGATCATCAACCTGGTGCAGCAGCTGAACGGCCTGCTTTCCATGCCGATCCTCGCGACCTTCATCTGCGGCCTGGTGTTAATCGGCATCCGTGCCAGCGCCGTCATGCTGGCGCTGGTTTTCGGCGTCGGGCTCTATGCCGTGTTCACCTGGGCGTGGACGCCGACCCACTATATCCACCTGATGCTGGTCACGTTGCTGGCCACGATCGCGGTGGCGCTGGCCATCAATCGCCTGATGGGCGGCACGGCACGGTTGCGGCATCGCGCGGCTGCGGCCAATATGGCTTGACCGATTCACTGCTCACGAGGTTCGCATGTTCACCCGCCTCTTTCTCGAACACCCGCGCGTCGTGAATGAAACCTATACCGAGCATATGGGCGCCGCCTTCGGCGTGGGCGGCCGCATGTTCTTCGCCAGCCTGAAATGCTTTGTCCACGGGCTGATCCCCGGCCTGTACAAGTCCGCCGGATCAGACGCGATCTGCGAACTGCACCGCCAGGTGGCACCGCGCAAATACGACCAGCCGACTTTCTGATCGGCCGCAACAACTTGGGGGGATACACGCGATGACCGATACCTTGGGGCTGTCGCCAGACCGGCTTGCCCGGCTGGATTCGCATCTGGCGGAAAAATATATCGCCACCCGCCGCCTGCCCTGCACCCTGTCGCTGATCGCCCGCCACGGCGAAATCGCCCATCTCCACACGCAGGGTCTTGCCGATGTCGAACGCGGCATCCCGGCCCGCGACGATACGATTTTCCGCATTTATTCGATGACAAAGCCGATCACCTCGGTGGCGCTGATGATGCTGGTCGAACAGGGCAAGATCGCGCTCGATGATCCGGTTGCGAAGTATATCCCGGAATGGAAGAACCTCGGCGTGTTCGTAGCCGGCACCCACAAATTGGGCTTCCAGACGCGCCCCTGCACGCGCCCAATGCAGGTGGTCGATCTGTTCCGCCATACCGCCGGCCTTACCTATGGCTTCCAGCTGCGCACCAATGTCGACGAAGCCTATCGCCGCGAAAAGATCGGCGAGATCGAGAAGGCCGGCACGCTGGAAGACATGATCAAGACGCTGGCCAAGCTGCCGCTGGAATTCTCGCCCGGCGACGCCTGGAATTATTCGGTGGCAACCGATGTGCTGGGCTGGCTGGTGCAGGTGGTGAGCGGTCGCCCGTTCGAGCAGTTCCTGGCCGACGAGATTTTCGCACCGCTGGGCATGGTCGATACCGGCTTCCACGTGCGTGAGGGCCAGCAGCACCGCTTCGCCGCCTGCTATCAGCCCGACAAGACCGGCTCCATCACCCTGCAGGATGATCCCACCACGTCCAGCTACCTCACGGCGCCCAGCTTCATTTCCGGCGGGGGCGGGCTGGTTTCAACGGCGAGCGATTATCTGCAGTTCTGCCGGATGCTGCTGAACGGCGGCACCCTGAACGGCCACCGCCTGATCAGCCGCAAGACCCTCGATCTGATGACCGCCAACCATCTGCCCGGCGGCGTCGATCTGCCGGCCATGAGCCGCAGCCTGTTTTCCGAAGCGGCTTATGATGGCGTTGGCTTCGGCCTCGGTTTCGCCACCAGCACAGCGGCCCACAAGACGCTGATGCCCGGCAGCAACGGCGATTATTTCTGGGGCGGCGCCGCCAGCACCTTTTTCTGGATCGATCCGGAGGAAGACCTGATCGGGATCTTCATGACCCAGTTGATCCCGTCGAGCACCTGGCCGGTGCGCAAGGAAATGCGCACCATGGTGTATGCCGCGCTGGATGATTGATCTGACAAGGATAGTGCCATGACCGATTATGTGCCGCCCAAAGTCTGGACGTGGGACAAGGAGTTCGGCGGCCGTTTCGCCAACATCAACCGGCCCATCGCCGGCCCGACGCAAGACAAGGACCTGCCGGTCGGCAAGCACCCGTTCCAGCTTTACTCGCTTGGCACGCCCAACGGCGTGAAGGTCACGGTGATGCTGGAAGAGCTTCTCGCCCTCGGTCACACGGGCGCGGAATATGATGCCTGGCTGATCAACATCGGCGCCGGCGATCAATTCTCCTCCGGCTTTGTCGATGTGAACCCCAACAGCAAGATCCCGGCGATGGTGGATCATTCTACATCCCCGCCCACCCGCCTGTTCGAAAGCGGCGCCATGCTGCTCTATCTGGCGGAAAAATTCGGCGCTTTCCTGCCCACCGATCATCACGCGCGCACCGAAGCCTTGTGCTGGCTGTTCTGGCAGATGGGCTCTGCCCCCATTCTCGGCGGCGGCTTCGGCCATTTCTATGCTTATGCCCCCACCAAGCAGGAATATCCGATCAACCGCTATGCCATGGAAGTGAAGCGGCAGATGGATGTGCTGGAACGGCACCTGGCCACCAACGAATATATGGCGGGCAGTGAATACAGCATCGCCGACATGGCAATCTGGCCGTGGTATGGCGCGATGAGCCTGGGGCTGCTGTATGAAGCCGGCGAATTCCTGGAAGTGGCGGGCTATACCAACGTCATCCGCTGGACCAAGCGGATCGGCGAGCGCCCGGCGGTGAAGCGCGGCCGCATGGTCAACCGGCCTTTTGGCGAACCGTCGAGTCAGTTGCACGAACGCCACGACGCCAGCGATTTCGACACGAAAACCCAGGACAAGATTGGTAAACCCGCGTGACCGAGGCAGCCGCATTTCCCCAACCGCCCGACATTGGCCCCGAAGGCTCCCTGCCCCACAGCCTCGCGCAGCGCCGCATCGTCCGGTTCGATCCCGGCCATGCGGTGATCGAATATGAAGTGCTGCCGGCCATATGCCATAGCGGCGGCGTCGCGCAGGGCGGCTTTGTCGCCGGCTGGATCGATGCCGCGATGGCGCACGCGGTGATGGCAAAATTCGGCGTCGAACGCGTGCCGATCAGCCTGGAGATCAAGGTCAGCTATTTCGCGCCGGCCAATCCCGGCCGCGTGCTCGCCGAAGCCTGGATCGAACGGGCGGGTGGGCGGACGTTATTTACCGAAGGCCGGTTGACCACGCTGGACGGCAAGATCCTGGCCAAGGCCAGCAGCACCATAACACTGATCGACGCCAACAAGGTGAAAGGCTCGATGACCGGCAATTGAAGCTGGCCACGCCATTATTGGCACGCAAGCTGCTGATAAATTTCTGTTAATAAATCCGTTCGACAGCGCCAATTGAAGAGCGCACCATAACCCTACTGTGAGTCCCAAATTTTGCATTGGGCGCAATCCTGCCCCTGTATCCAAAACGCGGAACTGCAGGAAACGACAGCACATAAGTGACTGTCTTTTGGGGAGGAATAGCATCAAAACACATGTTTTCGGGACACTGGCGCTTGTCTTGTTGACCAGCGCCAGCATCGTTAGCGCGCAAAGCTTTACCTATGTTTCCACGTCCAACGCGCCCACCACAACTGTGGGCGGCGCGGGGCCTGATGGGCGGCCGTTCGGGGCTGCGGCCTGGTCGGGCACCAGTGAACTGATGATGGACGGTAAAAAGGTGATGTCGAACTTCACCTGCGTTGCCATGACCCAGCCGAACAATGCCAAGATCTTTGATCAGCACATGATGTGCAATGGCAGCGATTCCGGCGGCACCTGGACCTCGGCCTGGGGTTGCTCTGGCGTGCAGGCCACCGGCATGGCGTGCTGGGGCCAGTTGCAGGGCCTGACCGGCGGCTATGCAAAACGCACAGGCGTCATCTCCGGTTCGGGCAAGGGCGCGATGCAAACCGGTTCCGGCCATTGGAACCCGTGATGATCTGGCGTTGAATTGCCGGGGCCGACGCTGCGGTGTCGGCCCCTCATTCGCCCGGCGGGGTGATCATGATCCGGATGCTCACCCACGTCCCCACCTGATAATCGCCGTTCACCCGCGGCGGCTTCACGCGGAACTGCCAGGCGGCCTCGTTCACCGCATAGCCCATGCCGGAGCCAGGTGATTCACCGATCGGGCGGCAATCTTCCACCTTGAAGCGCGGCGCGGTGCGGCAGGCGATCAGGCCATAGGCGCTTGGCCCGGCATAACGCGCCTTGCGCAGATAGAAGGCGAGTTCCGCATCGGTTGGCTCACGCTGCCATTCGGCGGCATAGAGCTTTGACCCATCCGGCGCGACGCCCACCACTGCGCTGTCGGGCGGGCCGGCTTCGGCCATCTGCGCCGGCGCGCTGTCGGCCGACGGCACCTTGCTCAGATCAAAGTCTTTCAGCGCCGGATCGCCAAAGCTCCATTTGGCCGGCGGCGCATCATCAACGGTCACCATCGGCTTGGGCTGCGGATTGCTGGGGGCCTTCTGCGCCTTTTGCTGCTGCTGCGGTTTGGGCTGGGCGCGTTGCGGTGTGGGCGCGGCGACATTCACCGCCACCATGCTGGTTATGCCGGGTTTGCCCTTGGGCAGCGGCGGCGCCAGCAGCAGCAGCAACAGCAACAGGCCAACATGCAGCGCGATCACCACCGCCAGCACCGGCACACGTCGCCGATCCGCCCACCAATTGCGCGGGCGGGCCAGAAATCCGGTCGGAACCGGGAAGGAGGCGGGGGCGTTCACTATCAGGGCGGTGGGCAGGGTTGCCTTCCATAGGCCGCCCCGGCCCTGCCCGGCTAGTCGAGATTTGGCCGCAGCAACTGGGTGGCGCGTTCGCGGCTCACGCCAAGGCGGCTGGCATAGTCCAGCAACTGGTCTTCCCCGATGCGAGCGACGCCGAAATAGGCGCTTTGCGGGTGCGCGAAGTAAAAGCCCGAAACGGCCGCCGTCGGCCACATGGCAAAACTGTCGGTCAGGGTGATGCCGGCGCGCTCTTCCACGCTCATCAGATCGAAGATCTGGGTTTTCAGGCTATGCTCCGGGCAGGCCGGATAGCCCGGCGCCGGGCGGATGCCGGTGTAGCGTTCGCGGATCAGATCATCGCACGACATCTTGTTGCCCCGCTCATGCCCCCAGATCTCGCGGCGCACCCGCTCGTGCAAATATTCGGCAAAGGCCTCGGCCAGGCGGTCGGCCAAGGCTTTGAGCAGGATATCATTGTAATCGTCGTGCGCGGCCTTGAAGTGCGCCAGTTGCGCATCGATGCCCTCACCGGCTTGCACGGCAAAGCAGCCCAGCCAATCGGCTTCCGGATGGATGAAATCCGCCAGGCACATGTTCGCCCGGCCGTCCCGCTTGGCGATCTGCTGGCGCAGGAAGGGCAGCCGGGCCAGCGGCGCGGTGCGGCGTTCATCGCCGAACAGCACGACATCATCGCCTTCGCGCCGCACCGGCCAGATGCTGATCACGCCCTTGGGATGCAGCCATTCCTCCGCAACGATGCGCTTCAGCATCGCCTGCGCGTCGGCAAACAGGCTGGTGGCGCTCTCCCCCACAACGGCATCGGTGAGGATCGCCGGATAATTGCCGTGCAGTTCCCAGGCTCGGAAGAAGGGCGTCCAATCGATATAGGGGATCAACGTTTCCACCCGCACATCATCGATGGTCATCGTGCCGGTGAAGTTCGGCTTCACCGGCGGGTGCGCGGCGAAATCGGTCGCAAAGCCATTGGTCCGCGCCTGTTCCAGCGGCACCAACGCCGATTGGCCGCCGCCGGCGCGCTGGATGCGGATCTTTTCATATTCGGCCGCCGTTTCGGCCACCAGGGCCTCCTTCAGCGTGTCCGAAACCAGCGTGCCGGCAACGCCCACGGCGCGGCTGGCATCCAGCACATGCACCACTGGCCCTTCATAGGCCGGCGCGATCCTGAGCGCGGTGTGGACCCGGCTGGTCGTCGCCCCACCAATCAGCAGCGGCATGGACATGCCCGCGCGCTGCATTTCGCTGGCGACATGCACCATTTCATCGAGGCTGGGCGTGATCAGGCCGGAAAGCCCGATCATGTCGGCATCATGCTTTACCGCGGCATCCAATATGGTCTGCGCCGGCACCATCACGCCGAGATCAATCACCTCGAAATTGTTGCACTGCAGGACCACGCCGACGATATTCTTACCGATATCGTGCACGTCGCCCTTCACGGTCGCCATGATGATGCGGCCCTTGGAGGATGAACCCTCAGACTTTTCGGCTTCGATATAGGGCAGCAGGTGCGCCACCGCCTTCTTCATGACGCGGGCAGATTTCACCACCTGCGGCAGGAACATCTTGCCGCTGCCGAACAGATCGCCAACCACGTTCATGCCCGCCATCAACGGGCCTTCGATCACCTCGATTGGCCGCGCCACGGTCAGGCGAGCTTCCTCGGTGTCCACTTCAACAAAGGCGTCCATGCCCTTCACCAGTGCATGTTCAAGCCGCTTTTCCACCGGCCATGTCCGCCACAATTCGGCAGCCGGATCGGCGGCCTTTTGCGGGCCGCCGTTGAACTTGTCGGCCACGGCCAGCAGGCGATCGGTCGAATCCGCGCGGCGATTGAGAACCACGTCCTCGCACAACTCGCGCAGTTCCGGATCGATGGCGTCATACACGTCAAGCTGCCCGGCGTTGACGATGCCCATGTCCATGCCCGCCTGGATGGCATGATACAGAAACACACTGTGCATGGCCCGGCGCACCGGTTCGTTGCCGCGGAAGCTGAACGACAGGTTGGAAACGCCGCCCGAGATATGGGCGTGCGGGCAACGCTTGCGGATCTCGGCGCAAGCCTCGATGAAATCAACGCCGTAGTTGTTATGTTCCTCGATGCCCGTCGCCACCGCGAAAATGTTGGGATCGAAGATGATATCTTCAGGCGGGAAGCCGATGCCGGTGAGCAATTTGTAGGCGCGTTCACAGATCTCGACCTTGCGGGCAGCAGTGTCGGCCTGGCCCTGTTCGTCGAAGGCCATCACCACCACGGCAGCGCCATAACGCAGGCACTTCTTCGCCTGAGCGAGGAACGGCGCTTCGCCTTCCTTCATGCTGATCGAATTGACGATGCCCTTGCCGGCCAGGCACTTCAGCCCGGCTTCGATCACCGTCCATTTCGAGGAATCGACCATCACCGGCACCCGCGCGATATCGGGTTCGGCGGCAATCAGGTTGAGATAGGTGACCATGGCCGCTTCGCTGTCGAGCAGGCCTTCATCCATATTGATGTCGATGATCTGGGCACCGTTTTCCACCTGCTGGCGCGCGACTTCCACGGCCGCCGTGTAATCGCCGTTCAGGATCAATTTCTTGAACGCAGCCGATCCGGTGACGTTGGTGCGCTCACCGATGTTGATGAAACTGGCTGTGGTCACGCGGCAAACCTGTGGGCTTCAAGGCCCGTCAGATACAGGGCCGTTTCCGGATTGGGGATGGTGCGCGGCGGTAAGCCGGCGACCTGGCGCTCCATGGCGGCAATATGCTCCGGCGTGTTGCCGCAGCAGCCGCCAACGATGTTGACCAGGCCTTCATCGGCCCAGCCCCGGATGAAACCGGCAGTCGTTTCCGGCTGCTCATCATATTCGCCCAGATCATTGGGCAAGCCGGCGTTGGGATAGGTCATGATCAGCGTATCGGCCTGCCGGGCCAACGCCTGCACGTGCGGGCGCAGTTCGGTGGCGCCGAACGAGCAGTTGAGGCCAACGGCCACCGGCTTCACATGGCGGATCGAGTGCCAGAAGGCCTCCACCGTCTGCCCGGAAAGGTTGCGACCGGACAGATCAGTGAGCGTCATCGACAGCATCACCGGCACGACCGAACCGCGCGCATCACCCGCTTCCGCCGCGGCAAAGGCGGCAGCCTTGGCATTGAGCGTGTCGAACACGGTTTCAATCAGGATGAAATCCACCCCGCCTTCCAACAGCGCCTCGATCTGCTCGCGATACACGTCCTTCACGCCATCGAACGTCACTTCGCGATAGCCGGGGTCTGACACGCGCGGAGACAGGGAAAGCGTCTTGTTGGTAGGCCCAAGCGAACCCGCCACCCATCGCTGGATGCCATCGGCAGCGATCGCGACGTCCACGCAGTCGCGCATGATGCGCGCGGCGGCCAGGTTGATCTCGCGCACCCGGTCTTCCATGCCGTAATCGGCCTGGCTGATGCGGTTGGCGTTGAAGGTGTTGGTGGCCAGCAACCGGGCACCTGCCGCGATATAGCGGTTGCAGATGCCGGCAATCGCATCCGGCCGCGTGAGGTTCAGGATGTCGTTGTTGCCCTTCTGATCATGATTGCTGGCAATGTGGCCGGCATAATCAGCAGCGGTGAGCCCCAGATTCTGGATGGCGGTGCCATAGGGGCCATCCTTCACGATGATGCCCTGCGCCGCGGCGGCCCGCAGGGATTCAGCAGCGCTGGTCATGCAGCAAGCTCCTGCGCCGGCCGCACGCCCAGCAGATGGCAGATGGCGTAAGACAGGTCAGCGCGGTTCAATGTGTAGAAATGGAAGTGCCGCACCCCGCCCGCATAAAGCCGGCGCGACATTTCGGCAGCCACGGTGGCGGCGACCAGCTGGCGGGCGGCCGGCTTGTCGTCCAGGCCGTCGAACAGGCGACCCATCCACTCCGGCAGATTCGTGCCGCAGCTCACCGCCATCTTTTTCAGGTTTGCATAGTTGCTCACCGGCAGGATGCCCGGCACAAGTTCGATATCCAGGCCGGCGGCGGCCACCTTGTCGCGGAAACGGAAGAAGGTATCGGGTTCGAAGAAGAACTGGCTGATCGCCCGCGTCGCGCCGGCATCATGCTTTGCCTTCAACGCGTCCAGATCGGCGGCAAGGCTGCCGGCTTCCGGGTGGGTTTCGGGATAGCAGCTCACCGAGATTTCGAAATCATGGCGGCGCTTGCACGCCGCGACCAATTCGGCGGCGCTGGCATAACCACCGGGTACCGGCTGGAAGCCGGCCTCGCCGCCAGGCGGGTCACCGCGCAGCGCCACGATATGGCGCACACCGGCGGCCCAATATTCATCAGCGATTCCATCCAGTTCCTCGGCCGTCGCGTTCACGCAGGTGAGGTGCGCGGCGGCCGGGATCGGCGTTTCCTGCACAATGCGCGCCACCGTGGCGTGGGTGCGTTCCCGGGTCGAGCCGCCAGCGCCATAAGTGACCGACACAAAACGTGGGGCCAGCGGCACCAATGTTTCCACGGCCTGCCACAGGCTTTCCTGCATCGCCGGCGTTTTCGGCGGAAAAAACTCAAAGCTCACCGACAGATCGCCCGGCAGATCGGCAAACAACGGGCCGTTCAGCGCTCGGGCGGCTTCGGCCATCTGATTGAGAGTCAGGCTCATGCTTCCACCTTTACGGCCGGCTTTGTCGCCAACCACAGTGTCACGCCCAGTTGATCCGCGGCTTCAGCCGGCAGCCGCCGCGCCACGTCGCCGGCCAACCCGGCGTCCGCCATCCAGCCCAGCACCGCTTCATCGGCAAAACCCAGGCGCAGGTGGCGGCGTTCCACCCGCAGTTCCTCGCGATTGTGCGGCATCAGATCGATCACCAGCAGCCGGCCACCGGGCCGCAGCACACGCGCGGCCTCCGCAATGGCGGCGGCGGGATTGTCGGCGAAATGCAGCACCTGGTGCAGCACCAGCGTATCGGCGCTCGCGGGGCTGAGCGGCATCTCATACATGTCGCCGGCCTGCACGCGGGCGCTGGCCAAGCCCACCGCTTCCAGCCGATTGCGCGCGATGCGCAGCATTTCCGGGTTGCGATCCAGCCCCAGCGCGCTGCGGGCGCGCGGGCCCAGCAGTTCCACCATGCGCCCCGTGCCGGTGCCAACATCGACCAGATCGCCCAGATCACCGGCCAGCGCGGCCACGATGGCTTGTTCCACGCCGGCCTCACGGGTGTGCAGGCTGCGTTCCTGTTCCCATTCGCCGGCGTGGGCGGCAAACCAGCTGTCCACCGCTGCGGCGCGATCGGCACGCACCTGGCCCAACCGTGTACGATCGCTGGCGCCCAGATCGGCAGCGCCAGGCATCACGGTCGCCAGCGCCTCGATCGCGCTCAATGCCGGACCGCTGATCGCCGCCGGGCCCAGCCGCACGAACACCCAGGCGCCTTCGCGTACCCGCTCCACCAGGCCTGATTCGGCCAATATGCGTAAGTGGCGGGACACGCGCGGCTGGCTTTGCTGCAACACCTGGGCAATCTCGCCCACGGCCAGCTCCATGCCCTTCACCAGCAGCAGGATGCGCAGCCGGCTGGGATCACCGATGGCACGGAAAATGGCGAGAAGTGGCTCCATGGCGACCTCTTTACACGCACTGAAAGACATAAAGCAATCTTTATGTGACCGGTCGCAATTGAATAAACCGACGCTTCGTGCAAAGCCTCCCGGCCATGCGCTTCAGCCCCCCACTCGCGCTTGCAGCCCCGCTACTGCTTGGGTTGCTGCTCTCGGCCTGCGCCTCCACCGGCAGCACTGATCTCGCCCGTGCGGAAGCCGATCCGTGGGAGAAGAGCAACCGCCGCGTCCACGCCTTCAACAAGGGCCTTGATCGCTGGGTGATGAAGCCCGTCACCAGCGGTTATCGCGCCGTCACCCCCAAACCGGTGCGCACCGCCGTTACCAATGCTTACGGCAATTACGGCGAGCCAGCAAACTTCCTCAACAGCGTGCTGCAGGGCAAATTTGCCCAGGCCTTCCGCACGCTCGATCGCTTCCTGATCAATTCCACGCTCGGCATCGCCGGCGTAATGGACGTCGCCACCAATCTCGGCCGCCCGCGCGAGGCCGAGGATTTCGGCCAGACGCTGGCGCGCTGGGGCGTCAAATCCGGGCCCTACATGGTGCTGCCGCTGTTCGGCCCGTCCACCTTGCGCGATGGCATCATGACGCCGGTGGATTTCTTCGTTGATCCCGCCGATTTCGCCCGCAACGCCTGGCTGCATCCCGGCTGGGGCGTGCGCATCGCCGTGGCCGGCGGGCGGGTCATCAATTTCCGCAACCAGTTGATCGAAACCGGGGCGGACAAGTTGCTGGCCGACAGTCTGGATGATTATACGCTGGCCAAATCCGCCTGGCTGCAACGCCGGCGGCTGCAATTGTTCGATGGCCAGTTGCCCGCCGAGGAAGACCCGTTTGCGGAGCCGGCAGAGGAGCCGCCCGCCGAGCCCCCGAAGGCAGAGCCGCCTAAGCCTTGATGGCGCTGCCCATCACCAGCGGCGTGAGCTTCTTCAGTGCACCGAAGGCATATTCCTCTTCCTGAACCGGCATCGGATCAAGGCTGAACCCGGCATCGCGCACCAGTTGCGCCGACGGGCGATTGAGGTTGCAACCCACACCCACCACCTTCTGAATGGGGTTGAGCCGCTGCTGCCAGCGCTGCCGTTCCGGATCGTCGGACAGCACATGTTCCATGAACAGGAAGCGCCCGCCGGGTCGCAGTACGCGTCGCACCTCGGCCAGCACCTGGCCCACATCGCGCACACTGCACAGCGTGAGGCAGCACACCACCGTGTCGAAGCTGCCATCGACAAACGGCAGTTTCTCCCCCGCGCCGGGCACGGATTTGATCGGCACCGGCGAGCCCGCCAGATGCGCCGCCGCGCGCCGGTTCATGCCTTCGGATGGCTCCACCACGGTGAGGCTCGTCACCTTGGCGGGGTCGTAAAAGGGCAAGGTCGCGCCTGAACCAAAGCCGATTTCCAGCACCTCGCCCGTCGCCTGGCTCACCAGCGCCTGGCGCCGCCGCATGATGTTGGGATGGCCCAGCGCCTTGTCGAGCAGCCACGGGAAGATGGTTTCGGAATAAAGCCCCATGCATTCGATGGTTGCACGGGGTTGGCGCACTGCCAAGCCAAGGCTAGTGTCAGGTCATGCGGATCATGCTTACCCTCGTCGCTCTGTTGCTCGTGTCGTGCAGCAAGGAAGCTGCTGCGCCCGCCGGCAATGAGCAGGCGGTAATCGACAAGGCGAACGCGGATGTGATGGCGGCGGAGGCGGAGGCGGGCGCGAAGTAGGGCGTGCGGGCGCGGGCGGCGGCGGAGCCGCCGAGTCCGCTGAGCGGGGTGAAGGAAGAGCAGAAAGAGCGTGGCGAAGCCACGCCGTCAGACGAATCAAAAAGGGCGGTCCTGAGGGACCGCCCTTTTCGTTCGCTGGCCGGATTTCGTTGAGTCTGGCGGCAGCTTGCGCTGCCGCCAGCCAACTCAATCTTAGAAATCCATGCCGCCCATGCCGCCCATGCCGCCGCCGGGCATGCCGCCGCCACCCTTGTCGTCAGCCGGCAGATCGGTGATCGCGGCTTCCGTGGTGATCAACAGCGAGGCCACCGAAGCGGCATCCTGCAGCGCGGTGCGCACGACCTTGGTCGGGTCGATCACGCCGGCCTTGACCAGGTTTTCGTACACGTCGGTCTGGGCGTTGAAGCCCACGGTCTGGTCGCCGCCTTCCAGCAGCTTGCCAGCCACAACGCCGCCATCATGGCCCGCATTGATCGCAATCTGGCGCAGCGGGGCCTGGATGGCCTTGCGCACGATATCGATGCCGCGGGTCTGATCGTCGTTGGCGCCCTTCATGCCGTCGAGCGCGCGGGTGGCATACAGCAGAGCCGTGCCGCCGCCCGGAACGATGCCTTCTTCCACCGCAGCGCGGGTGGCGTGCAGGGCATCATCAACGCGGTCCTTGCGTTCTTTCACTTCGACTTCGGTGCTGCCACCAACCTTGAGCACGGCCACTCCGCCGGCCAGCTTGGCCAGACGTTCCTGCAGCTTTTCACGGTCGTAATCGCTGGTGGTGATTTCGATCTGGGCGCGGATCTGTTCCACGCGCGCCTTGATCGCATCGGCAGCGCCTTCGCCGTCAACAATGACCGTGTTGTCCTTGTCGATGGTGACGCGCTTGGCCTTGCCCAGCATGGCCAGCGTGACGTTTTCCAGCTTGATGCCCAGATCTTCGCTGATCATCTCACCGGCGGTCAGCGTGGCGATGTCTTCCAGCATCGCCTTGCGGCGATCGCCGAAGCCCGGCGCCTTCACGGCGGCAACCTTCAGGCCGCCGCGCAGCTTGTTGACCACCAAGGTGGCCAGCGCTTCGCCTTCGATGTCTTCAGCGATGATCAGCAGCGGGCGACCCGACTGCACCACGGCTTCCAGAACCGGCAGCATTGCCTGCAGGCTCGACAGCTTCTTTTCGTGGATCAGGATGTAGGGGTTCTCAAGCTCCACCTGCATCTTTTCGGCGTTGGTGATGAAATAGGGGCTCAGATAGCCACGGTCAAACTGCATGCCTTCGACCACGTCCAGCTCGCTGTCCATGCCCTTGGCTTCTTCGACGGTGATCACGCCTTCCTTGCCAACCTTTTCCATGGCCTTGGCGATCATGTCGCCAATTTCGGTTTCACCGTTGGCCGAAATCGTGCCGACCTGGGCGATTTCCGAGGAGCCCGAAACCGGCTTGGAACGCGCCTGAAGATCAGCCACAACCTTGATCACGGCCATATCGATGCCGCGCTTCAGATCCATCGGGTTCATGCCGGCGGCGACCGACTTCATGCCTTCGCGCACGATGGCCTGGGCCAGCACGGTGGCGGTGGTGGTGCCGTCACCGGCAGCATCGTTGGTCTTGGAGGCAACTTCGCGCACCATCTGGGCGCCGAGGTTCTCGAACTTGTCCTTCAGTTCGATTTCCTTGGCCACCGACACACCGTCCTTGGTGATGCGCGGGGCGCCGAAGCTCTTTTCGATGACCACGTTGCGGCCCTTGGGACCCAGCGTCACCTTCACGGCATCGGCGAGGATATCAACGCCACGGATGATGCGTTCACGCGCATCACGACCAAATTTCACGTCCTTGGCAGCCATTTGCCTTGCTCCTTTGAATGTCTTTTGAAATCAGCGATTTGCGATCTGGGATTACATGATCCCGAGAATATCGCTTTCCTTCATGATCAGCAGGTCTTCGCCGTTCAGCTTGACCTCAGTGCCCGACCACTTGCCGAACAGGATGCGATCACCGGCCTTCACTTCCAGCGGCGTCACGGTGCCGTTGTCGGCGCGGGCGCCGGTGCCGACAGAGACGACTTCGCCTTCCTGCGGCTTTTCCTTGGCGGAATCGGGGATGATGATGCCGCCAGCGGTCTTGGCTTCGGCTTCGACGCGGCGAACCAGGACGCGATCATGGAGTGGACGGAATGCCATGTTTCCCTCTTTCGATTTGCAGTGTTTGCGAAAATTCGGCCGCTGTTGGCACTCACCAAAAGCGAGTGCCAGCGGCTGAGTTTGCATATGGGTCCGGCCCGCAGAGTCGTCAAGGGCCCGCCCACGCGAATGCGGGGCTGTCGCGAGAATGTCATTTTGCCGTCTGGACAAGGCGGCACCTTATCCACCACAACCGCGTTCATGGTTCGCCCGCGTTCTGCCCTCACCTCCGCGCTTTGCGCCGCCCTTCTGCTGGCCGGATGCGGCGGCGGCGGTGGCAGCAGCAGTGGGCCAATTGCTGTCGCCCCTTCCCCCACGCCAACCCCCACAGCGCAATGCACGCTGCGTGATCGCCAGCTCTGGGCCGAAGCACAGATCCGCCAATGGTATCTGTTCCCCGAAGACCTGCCGGCCAGCCTGTCGCCCGACGGCTTTGCCACCGTGCAGGCCTATATCGACGCGCTCACCGCCAATGCCCGCGCCGCCAACAAGGATCGCTTCTTCACCTACATCACCTCCATCGCCGAGGAGAATGCCTTCTTCTCCTCCGGGCAGACGGCGGCGTTCGGTATCCGGCTGGAGTATGACAGCACGGCAAGGCGCACCTATATCCTGGATGTGTTCGAAACCGGCCCGGCCTTTGCTGCCGGCTTTGATCGCGGCGCCGAAATCCTCGCCATTGGCACCACGCCGGAGAATCTGGTGCCGGTCACCACCCTGTTTGCGCAAGGCGGATCGGCCGCCGTGTCCGACGCGCTGGGGCCCAGCCAGGTCGGCGTTACCCGCAGCATCCGCTTCACGCTGAACGGCACGGAGCGCACCGTCACCATCACCCGCGCCGAATTCAACATCCCGCCCGTCTCCAGCCGTTTTGGCGTGCAGACCTATGACCAGCCGGGGCTGGGCCGGGTGGGCTATGTCAATCTGCGCAGTTTCATCAGCACCGCCGAAACCCCGTTGCGCGATGCCTTCGCCCGCTTCCGCAGCGAAGGCGCCACCAACATCATCGTCGATTTCCGCTACAACGGCGGCGGCCTGGTGCGCCTTGCCGAAGTGATGGGCGACCTGATGGGCCAGAACCGCCAGGCCAGCGACGTGTTCAGCTTCACCACGTTCCGCCCATCGAAATCGGCGGAAAACGAGACCCGCCTGTTCCGTTCCGCCGCACAGGCGGTGGCGCCAAGCAACCTCGCCTTCATCACCACCGATGGCAGCGCCTCGGCCAGCGAACTGGTGATCAATTCGATGCTACCTTATTTCCAGAACCGGCTGACGCTGGTGGGGGAAAACACATCGGGCAAACCGGTGGGCCAGATCGCCGTTGATCGCGCCGCCTGTGATGATCGCTTGCGTATCGTTGCTTTCGCAACGCAGAACGCCAGCCGCCAGGGCGATTATTACAATGGCCTGGCACCCTATCTGCCGTCACGCGGCGGGCGCACCTGCGCGGCCAGCGATGATTTCCGGGCCGTAATGGGCAACCCGGCCGAAGCCTCCACCGCGCGGGCCATCTCTGCCCTTCGCGGGGAAAACTGCACCACCATCGCGGCCGCCGCCGGCGACATCCGCGAACAGTCGCTCGGCCGCCAGGCGCTGCTCGCCCGCACGCCCAGCGCGGCCCAGCGCGAGATGCCTGGGACGTTCTGAGGGTCGATTGCACCAAAGTTGAATCGTCGCCCCGGGCTTGACCCGGGGCCCCGCTTTCTTGGCGCAAAAAGGAAAAGCGGGGCCCCGGATCAAGTCCGGGGCGACGAATGATTCAAGTTGAACGCAATCGAGACTACAGCTTCAGCAACTGCTTGCCGAAGTTCTTGCCTTCGAACAGGCGGCGCAACGTGGCCGGGCAATTCTCAAAGCCGTGCGCCACATCTTCAGCGGTCTTCAACTTGCCGGCCGCCATCAGCTTCGCCAGTTCGGCCACGCCCTCGCCATAACGCTTGGCGAAATCAAGGATGATGAAGCCCTCCATCCGGCCGCGCATCACGGTGAGGTTCATGTAGTTCCGCAGGCCCGGTGAGCGATCCTCGGCAGTATCATTGTAGCTGGAAATCCCGCCGCACAGCACGACCCGCGCCCGCAGCGCCAGATTGGCCAGGGCTGCATCAAGGATCTCGCCGCCGACATTCTCAAAGACCACGTTCACGCCCTTGGGCGCATGTTCGCGGATCTGGCGCGCGACATTGCCGGCACGATAATCGATGCACGCGTCTGCGCCGGCCTGTTCGACCACCCAGCCGCACTTCTCTGCACCACCGGCAATGCCGATCACCTTGCAGCCCAGGGCCTTGGCCACCTGCACCACGACGCTGCCGGTGGCGCCCGCTGCGCCCGATACCAGCACCGTGTCGCCCGCCTTGGGCTGGCCGATTTCGGTGAGGCCGAACCACGCGGTGAGGCCTGTCACGCCGAACACGCCGAGCGCCTGTTCCGGCGTGATGCCGCCGCGCAGCTTGGTCACCGGGCCGGTTTCGGTAGTGCCATCGCTCAGCGCATGTTCCTGCCAGCCAAAGGTGCCCTGCACCACGTCACCGACCTCGAACCCCGGGTGCTTGCTCGCCACCACCTCGCCAATGCCACCGGCCCGCACCACGCCGCCAATCGGCACCGCCGGCAGATAGGTATCACCGCCCAACCAGCCGCGCTGCGTGGGATCGAAAGAGAAATGGGTGAGGCGAACAAGGAAATGCCCCTCGCCCACGTCCGGCATCGGCACCGTGACCAGATCGAAATCACTGTCTTTCAGCGGGCCATTCGGGCGGGATTTCAGCAACCAGCGGCGTGTCGTCGTCATTTGAACAGGCTCCCCAAAATCCCGCGCACCAGGCTCTTGCCCAGGCTGCCGGCCACTTGCCGGCCCAAGGTGCTGGCCGCCGCCGTCACGGCAGAGGCCACCGCCTTCTCGGTCGCGCTCGGCCGGGCCGCCGCGCGGGCCTTGGCCGCCTCCAGCCGCGCCGCCTCGCGTTCACGGGCGGCCTGCTGTTTGGCTTCGTCCTTCGCCGCCTGCGCGTCCAATTTGGCCTGCACGGCCGCCGCCTTGTCGGCCTCGGCCTGCGCCGCGCTTTCCTCGCGCTTCATCACCAGCAGTTCGGCGGCGGAATCGCGGTCGATCCGCTCCTCATATTTGCCGGCGTAGGGCGAGGCGTTGATCACATCCATGCGCTCGCCCGGCGTCAGCGGGCCCACCCGGCTGCGCGGCGGCGCGATGCGGGTGCGCTCCACCGGGCTGGGCGCGCCATCGGGCATCAGGGTGGAAACCAGCGCCTCACCCACCTTCATCTCGGTGATCACCGCCGCCACATCAAGCCGCGGATTGGGCCGAAACGTCTCGGCGGCAGACTTGATCGCCCGCGCATCACGCGGCGTGAAGGCGCGCAGGGCATGCTGCACCCGGTTGCCCAACTGGCCGGCGACTTTCTCCGGAATATCAATCGGGTTCTGCGTGACGAAATAGACGCCCACGCCCTTTGAACGGATCAGGCGCACCACCTGCTCCACCTTGTCCATCAGTGCATCGGGCGCCTCATCAAACAACAGGTGCGCTTCGTCAAAGAAGAACACCAGCTTGGGCCTGTCGGGATCGCCCACTTCGGGGAGCGTTTCGAACAGTTCGGACAGCAGCCACAGCAGGAACGTCGCATACAGCCGCGGGCTGTTCATCAGCTTGTCGGCCGCCAGGATATTCACCCGGCCGCGGCCCTTGCCATCCAGCGCAATGAAATCGGTGATATCGAAGGCCGGCTCGCCAAAGAAGGCCGCGCCGCCCTGGCTGTCCAGCGTGAGCAGCTGGCGCTGGATCGAGCCGACGCTGGCCTTGGTGACATTGCCATATTTGCTCGACAGTTCGGCCGCGTTGTCGGCACACCAGGCCAGCATCGCCTGCAGATCCTCCAGATCCAGCAGCAGCAGATCATGCTCATCGGCATAGCGGAAGGCGATGGCGAGCACGCCTTCCTGCACCTCGTTCAGCCCCATCAGTCGCGCCAGCAGCAGCGGCCCCATTTCGGAAATGGTGGTGCGGATGGGGTGGCCCTGTTCGCCGAAAAGATCCCAGAACACCACTGGCATGGCTTCCCAGTCGTAATCAGCCATCTTCAGTTCCAGCGCGCGCTTGCCGGTCCACGCCGCCGCCTCGCTGCCGGCCTTGGCCATGCCGGCAATGTCGCCCTTCACGTCCGACAGGAACACCGGCACGCCGGCGCGGGAAAAGCCTTCGGCCAGGCCCTGCAATGTCACCGTCTTGCCGGTGCCGGTCGCGCCCGCAATCAGCCCGTGGCGGTTGGCGCGCTTCAGCACCAGCGATTGCGGCGCGTCCTGATCCGACAGGCCGATGAACAGGGAATCGGTCATGAGTAAATCTCCTCAAGACGCAGTTTCACCGGCTTGGGCGCGTCACGTCCAGCCTGAAGATGTCGGGCCGCGCATAATGGCCGGCGGCATCGAAATCGAAACGGGCGCGCACGATGTCGGCCAGATCGACCTCAGCCACCAACAGTCCTTCGTTGCCCCGCAATGGCCCGGCCAGCACTTCACCCATCGGCGAGACAATGATGCTGCCGCCGCCGATGATCGGCACATCTGCAGCCCGGTCAATCAAAGTGATCGGTTCGCCCAGCGCGGTCTGCGTCGGCCCCAGCCACTGGCAGGCCGATACCAGGAAACAGCGGCCTTCATGCGCAATGTGGCGCATGGCCACTTCCCACTGCGGCCGATCATCCACGGTGGGCGCCGCCCAGATCGTCACGCCCTGCCCGTACAGCGCCGCCCGGAACAGCGGCATGAAATTTTCCCAGCAGATCACCGGCGCAATGCGCCCCACCGGGCTGTCGAACACGCGCACATCGTCGGGGCCGCCCTGCCCCCAGATCAGCCGTTCAGCCGCTGTTGGCATCAGCTTGCCGCGATGCCCGGCAAGGCGGCCATCGGGGGTGAAATGCAGCGCAGAGCAATGCAGCGTTGCGCCGGCCCGCACGATCGCACCCACCACCATGGTACAACCCAGGTCAGCCGCCAACTCGCCCAGCGCCGCCACTTCCGGGCCGTCAATCTCGATCGCCTGTTCCCAATAGCGCCGGAAGGCATCACGGCCGGCGGGCGTGCGATAGCCCAGCCGCACGCCAAAGTCGGCGCCCTTGGGGTAGCCGCCCAGCAAAGCCTCCGGCAGCACCAGCAGATCCGGATTGGCCGCCTTCAACTCGTCCCGCCGTGCCATCAGCGCTTCCAGCGTTTCGGCGGTGGTCGCCCGGCTGCCGATCTGCAACGCTGCCAATCGCGCCTTGCCCGTGGGTATCGTCATGCCGCCTCCAATCGTGCCATCGCCCAGGCGGCGGCATCGGCCACCACCGGATCATCGCTGCCCACGTGCGCCTGCACCGCCGGGATCAACGCGCCCTGCCCGCTGTTGCCTGCCGCATAAAGGCAATTGCGGATGAAGCGATTGATCCCGATGCGTTTGATGGCCGAGCCGGAGAAGAGCGCCCGGAAGGCCGCATCGTCAAGGATGAGAAGTTCCGCCAGCTTTGGTGCCGTCAGCTCGGCGCGCGGCAAGAAGGCCGGTTCCTCGGTCGCCTGCGCAAAACGGTTCCATGGGCACACGGCAAGGCAATCGTCGCAGCCATAGATGCGGTTGGCCATCGGCTGCCGGAACTCTTCGGGGATCGGGCCTTTGTGCTCGATGGTCAGATACGCGAGGCAGCGCCGCGCATCAAGGCGATAGGGTGACGGGAAGGCCTGCGTCGGGCACGCCGTCTGGCAACGGGTGCAGCTGCCGCAGCGATCCGCGTGCGGCGCATCGGCCGCCAGGTCGAGCGTGGTGTAGATCGCCCCGAGGAACAGCCACGAGCCGTGCTGGCGCGACACCAGGTTGGTGTGCTTGCCCTGCCAGCCCAGCCCGGCGGCGGCGGCTAGCGGCTTTTCCATCACCGGCGCCGTATCAACAAACACCTTCAGTTCGCCGCCGGCTTCCGTCACCAACCAGCGCGCCAGCGCCTTCAGCCGTTTCTTGATCAGATCATGATAATCGCGATTCCACGCATAAACCGAGATCACCCCGGTATCGCCCTGCCCCGCCAGCCGCAGCGGATCGAGCGGCGGCGCATAACTGGTGCCGAGCATGATCACGCTCTTCACATCCGGCCACAGCCCCTTGGGCGACGCGCGTTCATCGGCGCGGTCCGGCATCCAGATCATGTCGCCATGGCAGCCGTCCGCCAGCCAGGCCTTCAGCCGCGCACCCGCTTGCGGGATCGCATCAGCCGTGGTGATGCCGATATCGGCAAAGCCTTGGGTAAGCGCCTCGGCCTTCAACCGGGCAATCAGCTCAGCGTTTTCAGCCAATCGACCACCATCGCCGTCACCCGATCTTCCAGTTCACCCCAGAACAGCCAGTGCGGCGCGCCCGGCAGTTCCTGATAATCGATCTGGCCGGTGAGGTTGCGCGCCGTCGCCCGCGCGATGCCGGGCGGCGTGATGCGATCGTTCAGGCCCACCACCACCAGCGCCGGCTGGTTCAGCCGGGCATAATCCACCCGCGTCACATTGCCGAACAACGGCGGCAGCGCCATTTCAGCGAGCACGCGGCCCGAATCCCACACCAGCGCATCAATCTCGCGGCGCGTCACATCCTCGGGCACGCCGTTGAAAATGCCCCAGCGCGCGCCGGCTTCGTCACACAGGGTCGGTTGTTCCCACCAGCCCAATTTCAGCACAACACTCTTCAGCGTCCTGAACGGATCAAGGCTGGGTGACTGGCTGTTGGCCGCCGCTGCCGGCGACAGCAGCACCAGGCCGGCATGCGGAATCCGCTGCGCCACCATCTGCGCCAGCAACCCGCCCATCGAATGGCCCAGAATCACCGGCGGTGCGCCCAGCTTGCCGGCTTCGGCGACCAGGTGATCCACGTAGGCCGTGATGGAAAATTCCCCCAGCGCCGCGTGCGGCGGCAGGCTCACCGGCCGATCGTGGAACAGGATGCACGGCGCATGGGTGCGATGGCCGGCTTCCTCCAGCACGGGGCGCAGCCGGTCAAACGTGGCCGGCGTCGACCACATGCCGTGGATGAGGAGGACGGGCGGTTTCAGCACACCACGCCCGTGGAGGCCAGCACGCCCAGCGTAACGATATCCGATGCACTGCTGTTCATCGGCACGATCTGCACGGGTTTGGACATGTTGACCAGCATCGGGCCAACAACCCGAAGGTTGGCGACTTCCTTGATCAGTTTCGCCGCGATGTTGGCGCTGTGCAGGCCGGGCATGATCAGCACATTGGCTGGGCCGGAAAGCCGATTGAACGGATATTGCGCTCGCATCGCCGGGTTCAACGCCACATCGGCCGACATTTCGCCTTCATATTCAAAACCGACCTGGCGGTTGTCGAGCAGCTTCACCGCATCGCGCACATTATCGACAAACTCGCCGCGCGGGTTGCCGAAATTGCTGTAGCTCAGGAAGGCCACACGCGGTTCCTGGCCCAGCCGGCGCGCCACGGCCGCGGTTTCGATGGCGATGGTGGCCAGCGATTCCGCCGATGGCCGTTCCGTCACCGTGGTATCGGCCACAAAGATGGTCTGCTGCTTGCCAACCAGCATGTGGATGCCGAATGGCCGCGTGCCCGGCACCGGATCGATGACCTGGCGCACCTGGCGATAGGTGGTGGCGAAATTGCGGGTGACGCCGGTGAGCATCAGATCAGCCTCGCCCATCGCCACCAGCAGCGCGCCAAACACGTTGCGTTCATGGTTCACCATGCGCTGCACATCACGGTGCAGCATGCCGCGGCGCTGCAGGCGTTCATACAGATATTCGACCATGCGCGGCACCAACGGCGAAATCGCACTGTTGTGGATCTCGAAACTGTCGATGTCCTCGACGCCCAGCCGCGCCAGGCCTTCGCGCACCGGCCCCTCGCGGCCGACCAGCACCGGCGTGCCGTACCCGCTGTTCTTCCAGTTCATCGCGGCGCGCAGCACCACATCCTGTTCGGCTTCGGCAAACACGGCCCGGCGCGGGCGGCTCTGGGCGCTTTCGATGGCGCCCTGCAGGATCGACGTGGTGGGGTTCAACCGCCCGCGCAGTTCCTGGCGATAGGCGTCTTCATCAAAGAACGGCTTCCTCGCCGCCCCTGAGGCCATGGCCGCCTTGGCCACGGCGGTCGGGATATGTTCGATCAGGCGCGGATCAAACGGCGCCGGGATGATATATTCCGGGCCGAAGTTGCGGGCCTTGCCCCCGTAAGCGGCGGCCACTTCATCCGGCACCGGCATGCGTGCCAGCGATGCGATGGCATTGGCGGCGGCCAGCTTCATCTGCTCGTTTATGGCGGTTGCCCGCACGTCCAGCGCGCCCCGGAACAGATAGGGGAAGCACAGCACGTTGTTGACCTGGTTGGGATAATCGCTGCGCCCGGTCGCCACGATGGCATCGCCGCGCACCTTGTGCACTTCTTCCGGGGTGATTTCCGGATCGGGGTTGGCCATCGCAAAGATGATGGGATTGGGGGCCATGCTGGCCACCATCTCGGGGCTCACGGCACCCTTCTGGCTCAGGCCCATGAACACGTCCGCGCCCACCATCGCCTCTTCCAGGGAGCGCGCTGGCGTATCGGCGGCATGCGCCGATTTCCACTGGTTCATGCCCTTTTCGCGGCCCTTGTAGATCACGCCCGACGTGTCACACATGATGACATGCTTGACGCCATAGAGCTTGATCAGCTCGGTGCAGGCAATCGCCGCGGCCCCGGCGCCGTTCACCACCATCTTCACATCGGCCGGGTTGCGCCCGGTCAGATGCATTGCGTTGATCAGGCCAGCCGCGGCCACGATGGCGGTGCCGTGCTGATCATCGTGAAAGACCGGAATATTCATCCGTTCCTTCAGCGTGGTTTCGATGATGAAGCATTCCGGCGCCTTGATATCCTCAAGGTTGATGCCGCCGAACGAAGGCTCCAGCAGTTCCACGCAGGCGATGAACTTGTCGACGTCCTCGGTGTCCACTTCCAGATCGATGCTGTCGATATCGGCAAAGCGCTTGAACAGCACCGCCTTGCCTTCCATCACCGGCTTTGATGCCAGCGCGCCCAGATTGCCCAGGCCCAGGATGGCGGTGCCGTTGGAGATCACGGCAACCAGGTTGCCCTTGATGGTGTAATCATAGGCACTGTCGGGATCGGCGGCGATGGCGCGCACCGGGGCGGCGACACCGGGCGAATAGGCAAGGGACAGATCGCGCTGCGTCGCCATCGGCTTGGAAGCGACGATGTCGATCTTCCCGGCCTTGCCCATGCGGTGATAGGCCAGTGCCTCGCGGTCACCAAAGTCGTTGTCGTCGATACTGCTCATTTTGCCATTCCACTGGGGATATGTCGCAGGGATAGGATTGTGGCCGCAAAGGGGCAAGCGCTTTGGCACCAGGTGTGCCGCTTTCACGCGCCCCTTTGCACCGAACCGCCCGCGCGCTATCGCAGGGGTGTGACCGCCGCTTCCCCCATGATGACCCAATATCTCGGCATAAAGGCCGAGGTGCCTGACGCGCTGCTGTTCTATCGCATGGGCGATTTCTACGAGCTGTTCTTCGAGGATGCGGTTGCGGCCGCCGCCACGCTCGACATCGCGCTGACCAAGCGCGGCGAACATGGCGGCGAGCCGATCCCGATGTGCGGCGTTCCAGTGCACGCGCACGAAAACTACCTCGCCCGCCTGATCCGCGCCGGCCACAGAGTCGCCATCGCCGAACAGGTGGAAGACCCGGCCGAAGCCAAGAAGCGCGGCAGCAAATCCGTCGTCGCCCGCGCCATCGTGCGCATCGTCACGCCCGGCACCATCACCGAAACCGCCCTGCTGGAACCCAAGCGCTCCAACTGGCTGGCAGCGCTGGCCGGGACAAGCGATGCCGCCGGCCTGGCCTGGCTCGATCTTTCCACCGGCGCCTTCCACACCCGCGCCGGCAGCGCGTCGGAACTCAAAGGCGAAATCGCCCGCCTTGCGCCGGCCGAACTGCTGGTGCCCGAAGGCCACGCCACCAAGGGCACCCCCCGCCCTGCCACCGATTTCTCTTCCGCCCGCGCCGAATCCACGCTGAAATCCCGTTTCGGCGTCGCCACGCTCGACGGCTGGGGCGATTTCTCCGGTCCCGAACTCGCCGCCGCCGGCGCGTTGCTGGCGTACGTGCAGGAAACCGCCCGCTCGGCCGCACCGCTAATCCTGCCGCCGCGCCAGGAACTGCCCGGCAGCCGCATGGCCATCGATGCCGCCACCCGCGCCAGCCTCGAACTGCAACGCTCCTCCTCCCGCCACAGCCTCGAAGCTGCCATCGATTGCACCGTCACCGCCGCCGGCGCACGCCAACTGGGCCAGGATATCGCCGCCCCGCTCACCGATCCGGCAAGCATCGTGGCCCGGCTTGATCTGGTCGGCTGGTTCATCACTGATCCGCTCACCCGCACCGGCACCCGCGACACGCTCGCCGGCCTGCCCGATATCGCCCGCGCACTCGCCCGCCTCACCATCGGCCGCTGGAGCCCGCGCGATCTCGGCCAGCTCTCCGCCGGTCTTGCCCGCGCGCTGGCCCTGCGCCACGCGCTGACCACCCGCGCTGCTCCAACCGGACTGCTCACCGAAACGCTTGAGGCTATCGGTTCCGGCCTGGGCGCTCTCGTCGAACAACTCGCCCGCACGTTGGTGGACGAACCGCCCATCGAACTGCCCGGCGCCATTCGCCCTGGCTTCGACGCCGCGCTTGATGCCCTGCGCGACACGGCCAAGGACGGCCGCTCCGCCGTGGTTGCACTCGAAACCCGCCTGAAAGCCGAAACCGGCATCACGGCGCTCAAGATCCGCCACAACAATGTGCTCGGCTATCATATCGAAGTCCCCGCCCAGCGCGCCGATCCGTTGCTGCGCGCCGACAGCGGCTTCATCCACCGCCAGACCATGGCGGGCGCCGTCCGCTTCTCCTCCCCCGAACTCGGCGAACTCGGCACCAAAATCGCCCAGGCCGCCGATCACGCGCTGGCCGCCGAAGAAGCGCATCTGGAAGAACTGCGCGAAACCGCGCTGGCCCATACCGCCAGCATCGCCGCCACCGCCGCCGCGCTGGCCCGCCTCGACGTCGCCGCCGCGCTGGCCGAACTGGCGGCCTCTGAAAACTGGTGCCGCCCCACGGTAGACGCCAGCACCGCCTTCCATATTGAATCCGGCCGCCACCCCGTGGTCGAACTCGCCGTGCGCAAATCCGGCACGCGCTTCACGCCGAACGATTGCGATCTGTCGGCCGACCGCCGGGTCTGGCTCGTCACCGGCCCCAACATGGCCGGCAAATCCACCTTCCTGCGCCAGAACGCCCTCATCGCCGTCCTTGCCCAGGCCGGCAGCCACGTCCCCGCTGCCGCGGCGCATATCGGCGTGGTGGACCGGCTCTACAGCCGGGTTGGCGCCGCCGATGATCTGGCGGAAGGCCGCTCCACCTTCATGGTCGAAATGGTCGAAACCGCGGCCATTCTCACCGGTGCCACCAACCGCAGCCTCGTCATCCTCGATGAAGTCGGCCGCGGCACCTCCACCTATGATGGCCTCGCCATCGCTTGGGCCGTGCTCGAAGCCGTGCACGACGATCTGCAAAGCCGCTGCCTCTTCGCCACCCACTATCACGAACTCGTGCCCCTCACCGCCAAGCTCGCCAGCCTTGCCAGCGTCACGGTGAAGGTGCGCGAATGGAAGGGCGATCTCGTCTTCCTGCACCAGGTCGCTCCCGGTGCTGCCGACAAAAGCTATGGCCTCGCCGTGGCAAGGTTGGCCGGCGTCCCCGCCCCCGTCCTCGCCCGCGCCCGCGCCGTCCTCACCCGCCTCGAAACCCGCCGCGACCAGACCGGCGGCATCGCGGCCGGCGTGGATTCACTCCCCCTGTTCGCCGCGCCCGCTGCGCCAACGGGCGACGACTTGCGCGAGAAGCTCGCCAGCATCGACCCCGACAACATCACCCCGCGCGAAGCGCTGGACCTGCTGGCGGACCTCAAAGCCCTGGCGGCACCGAAGAACTGAAAAGGGATGCCTCCGGCAGGCAGGGACTCGTCCCTGCACCCATAAGTTTTTGAGCGGTCCTACCCCAAAAACCGCCCGTCATGTTGGCGCAGGCCAGCATGACAGGCACTTGGGCTACAACGCCCCAATCTGCTGATCATGCACCCGCGTCAGCAGCACCAGCGCGCACGCCGCGCCGATCAGGCACATCAGCATGTCCCACTGCGTGTCCCACATATCGCCCTGCGTGCCCAGAAACGCTTCCGCCCCCTGCCCCATCGTCTGCGCCGCGCCGAACTCGATTAATTCATACGTCGCGCTCACCGCCAGGCAGCAGGCCAGCACCAGCACCATCAGCAACTTGCCCGGCCGCAGTCCGCCCAGCCGGATCAGCAATTCGCGCAGTACGATGGCCGGCACGAAGCCCTGCATGAAATGTCCCAGCCGATCATAAGGATTGCGCGCCAGCCCCAGCAGATCCTGCGCGGCAAAGCCGATCGGCACGCGGGCATAGGTGTAGGCCCCGCCCAGCATCAGCACCAGGCCGTGCACGGCGATCAAAGCCAGCGCCAGCCGGTTGAGCGGAAACCGCCCGGCCGTCACCCACAGCAGCGGCAGCGCGATCAGGGCCGGTGCCACTTCCATTACCCAAGTGGCACAATCAAACGGCTGCCAGCCCGAAACGGCAAGGCCGGCCAGCCAGACCAGCGTGAGCGCCAAGAGCATGCGATGGTTGGTCAAGTGCAGCCTCCTTGCCCGCAAGGCGTATCAGGCCCGGCGGCAGACGCAACCAGGCAGCTTCACCGCTTGACCCGTCGCCGCCGTCCCGCCACGAAAGACCGATGACGGGTTGGCAATTCTGGATCGATCGCGGCGGCACGTTCACGGATATCGTGGCCTTGCGCCCCAATGGCGGGCTGGAGACGGCCAAGCTGCTCAGCCATGCGCCGGAGCAATATGAAGATGCGGCGTTGGCCGGTATCGCGCGGTTGCGGGGGGATGATCAGGCCCCAATTCAGGCCGTGCGGATGGGCACGACGGTCGCCACCAACGCGCTGCTCGAACGGCGCGGCCAGCCCACGGTGCTGGCGATCACGCGCGGCCACCGCGATGCCCTGCTGATCGGCCACCAGGCCCGGCCGGATATCTTTGCACTGGAAATCCGCAAGCCCGCGCCGCTGGTTGAAACGGTGGTGGAGATTGACGAGCGGGTGACGGCCGAGGGTGAAATCCTGCGTCCGCTCAACGAGAATTCGACCCGTGCCGCGCTCCAGGGCGCGTTTGACGCTGGCTATCGCAGCCTCGCCATTGCCTGTGTGCACGGCCACGCCCATCCGGCGCATGAAGCGCGCGTAGCCGCGATGGCGCGGGAAATCGGCTTCACGCAGGTTACAACCAGTCACGAAGTGGGCGCCGTGATCCGGCTGGTGCCGCGCGCCAACACCGCTGTGGTTGATGCCTATCTGTCGCCGCCGCTGCGCGATTATGTGAACACGGTCGCCGCCGGCCTGCCGGGGGTGAACCTGGCCTTCATGCAGAGCAACGGTGGCCTTGCCCGCGCCGGGCATTTTCATGGCCGCGATGCCATTCTCTCCGGCCCGGCCGGCGGCATTGTCGGCATGGCGGCGGCCGGGCGCAGCGCGGGGGAAGAGCGACTTATCGGCTTCGACATGGGCGGCACCTCCACCGATGTCTCGCTGTTCGACGGGCAATATGAACGCGCCGAAGAAGTGATCATTGCCGGCGTGCCGATGCGGGTGCCGATGCTGAAGATCGACACGGTGGCGGCGGGCGGCGGTTCGATCATCAGCCATGTTGGCGGCCGCCTGAAGGTGGGCCCCGAAAGCGCCGGCGCCGTGCCGGGCCCCGCCGCCTATCGGCGCGGCGGGCCTCTTGCCGTCACCGATGCCAATGTCATGCTGGGCATTGTGCAGCCAGCGCTGTTCCCGGCGCTGTTTGGCCCCGGCGGAAACCAGCGGCTCGACGTGGACGCCGTGCGCGATGGCTTTGCCCGGCTTGGCGCCGCGCTGGGCCAGCCGCCCGAACAGGTGGCCGCCGGCGCCCGTAGCATCGCCACTGAAACCATGGCCCAGGCCATCCGCCGCATCTCGATCGCCCGCGGGCACGATGCAGCGAAATACACGCTCACCAGCTTTGGCGGGGCCGGCGGGCAACATTGCTGCGCCATCGCCGATCAACTGGGCATGCGGCGCATCCTCATCCACCCGCTGGCCGGCTTGCTCTCCGCCTTCGGCATTGGCCTGGCGGAAGTGCGGGTGGTGCGGCAGCGCACGCTGAACTGGCCGCTGGGGCCGGATACTGATCTTGCCCAGGCGGCGAGCGAATTGGCCGAACAGGCCCGCGCCGCCCTGATCGCGCAAGGCGAGGCGGTGGCGGATGTGCAGGTGAAGGCCCGCGTCCGCTATGCCGGGTCCGACAGCGGTGTGGATCTGCCGCTGGCGCCGCCCGAAGTGCTGGCAAGGGGATTTTCGGAAGAGCAGGCCCGGCGGTTCGGCTTCGCGAATGCCGGCGCGGATCTGGTGGTGGACGCGCTGCTGGCCGAAGCTGTGGGCGAAACACCGGCGCTGCCAGCCGCCGGCAACGCGCCGCCAGCGGCCGGCAGCGGCCCGGCACATATCGCCACCCACGATATCTATATCGGACACCGGTGGCAGCGTTGCACCTTCTACAACCGTGCCGCTCTGTCCGTCGGTTGGCGCATCGCCGGCCCGGCCGTGATCATCGACAGCGCCGGCACGACATTGGTGGAACCCGGCTGGCAGGGCGACGTCGACGCCGCGGCCAACCTGGTGCTGACCCGCCTCGCCCCAGCCGGCAAAACCACCGCTCCCGTCTCGGCAGCCGCCCCCGATCCCATCCGCCTCGAACTTTTCGCCAACCGTTTCATGGCCATCGCCGAGGAAATGGGCGAAGCGCTGAAGACCACCGCCTGGTCAGTCAACATCAAGGAAAGGCTGGATTTTTCCTGCGCGCTGTTCGACGCTGAAGGCCATCTGATCGCCAACGCGCCGCACATGCCGGTCCACCTGGGCTCCATGGGTGACAGCGTGCGCACGGTGATGGACAAATGGGCCGGCTCTGCCCGCGGTATCCACGCCGGCGACACATTCGTGCTCAACAACCCCTTCGCTGGCGGCACACACCTGCCCGATGTCACTGTTGTTACACCGGTTTTCGTCGACGGCCCTGCCCCGTCCTTCTGGGTCGCCGCCCGCGGCCACCAGGCCGATATCGGCGGCATCACCCCCGGATCGATGCCGCCCGACAGCCGGAGCATCGATCAAGAGGGCGTGCTGATCGACAATATCCTGTTGATTGATCAAGGGAAATTCCTCGAAGCAGAGATGCTCGCCCTGCTTGGCTCCGGCCCTTGGCCGGCGCGCGATCCGGCCCGCTGCATCGGCGATCTGAAGGCCCAAACCGCCGCCTGCACCCGCGGCGCCCAGGCGCTGGTGGCGCTGTGCCAGTCAGAAGGCGAACCGGTCGTCGCTGCCTTCATGTGCCATGTGCAGGACAATGCTGAAGAGGCTGTTCGCGAAGCAATTTCCCGTCTTACCGATGGTGAGCGATCAGTTGAGATGGACAACGGCGCATACATCAAGGTCGCCGTCCGCATTGATCCCGACAGCCGCAGCGCCACCATCGATTTCACCGGTACCTCTCCGCAACTGCCCGACAATTTCAACGCCCCCTTTTCGGTAGCGCAGGCGGCCGTCCTCTATGTTTTCAGATGCTTGGCCGGCAATGATCTGCCGATGAATGATGGCTGCATGCGGCCGCTCAAGCTGATCGTGCCCGAAGGTTCCATGCTGCGCCCCCAGGCACCCGCCGCCGTTGTCGCCGGCAACGTGGAAACCAGCCAGATCATCACCGATGCCCTGTTCGGCGCGCTGGGCGTGATCGCCGCGTCGGAAGGCACGATGAACAACTTCACCTTCGGCAATGCCGCCCACCAATATTACGAAACGATCTGCGGCGGTGCGGGTGCGGGGAACGGCTTTGCCGGAGCAAGCGCGGTCCAGACGCACATGACCAACAGCCGCCTCACCGATCCGGAAGTGCTGGAAAGCCGTTTTCCGGTTCTGGTTGAAGATTTCAGCACAAGACCTTGTTCTGGCGGGAAAGGTCATTGGCCCGGCGGCGACGGCGTCATCCGCCGCATCATGTTCCGTGAAGCCATGACCGCGTCCCTGCTCTCCGGCCGCCGTCGCACCCGGCCCTTCGGTCTTGCCGGCGGCAGCGACGCCCTGCCGGGCAGCGCCCGCGTCGAACGCCGCGACGGCCGCGTCGAAACACTAGCCGCCTGCGACCGCGCGGAACTGGCCCCTGGTGACATGATCGTGATCGAAACCCCCGGCGGTGGCGGCTACGGCGCGTGACCACCCTGCCCAGCCTGTGGCCGCTGGCAGGAATCGCCATTGTCGTGATCGGTTTTGCCTTGCGTGCCAATCCGCTGGCCGTGGTGGTCGCTGCTGCCTTCGGGTCAGGCCTGGGCGCCGGGCTTTCGGTGCCCGAGGTGGTGGCCGCGCTGGGCAAGGCCTTTCACCAGAACCGGTATGTCTCGGTACCCTGGATCACCTTGCCGGTCATCGGCCTCATGGAGCGGGCAGGCTTGCAGGAACAGGCCGCCGCGCTGATTGCCCGAACTAAGTCGGCAACAACCTCTCGCATCTTGCTGATTTATCTCGGTTTCCGTCAGATCACCGCAGCGCTTGGCCTCACCCAGATCGCCGGCCATGCCCAGACGGTGCGGCCGCTGCTCGCGCCCATGACTGAAGCCGCCGCAGAACGCGACAACCCGGCGATCACGCAGGACGGGCGCAACAAGGTCAAGGCGATGGCCGCCGCGACCGACAATGTCGGCATCTTCTTTGGTGAGGATATCTTCCTCGCCATTGCGTCCATCCTGCTGATCAAGGGCTTCCTCGAAAGTGCAGGCATCATCGTGCAGCCGCTGCAGCTTTCGGTGTGGGCCATCCCCACCGCGCTGGCGGCCTTTGCAGTGCATGGCGGCCGGCTGCTGCGGATGAAGCCATGATCGGCCTTCCCGCGCTTTATACGCTTGCCGGGCTGGTGTTCGGCAGTTGGGCGGTCGCGACTCTGCTCGATCGGCAGCACACGAAGCGCTTGCTCGGCGCCTGCTTCTGGGGTCTGCTTGCAGTGGAGTTTCTCGCAGGTGACGCTTTAGGAGATACAGGCAACGGATTGTTATTGTTGCTGCTGGTGGCGCTGGCGCTGCTGGGAGCACCCGGCAAGGGCCAGGCTGCCACGACAACCATTGCCGAACGCCTCGCCAGCGTCTCCCGCCACGGCAACCGACTGTTCCTGCCAGCCCTGATCATGCCCGGCGTCGCGCTGGCCGGCACCTTCATCTTCCCGTTGTTGCCCGGGCTGGTCGATCCCAAGCAGGTCACGCTCATCAGCCTCGGTCTCGGCGCCCTCATCGCCACTTCCGTCCTGATGCTGTGGCTGCGCCCGCCCTTGGTCGCCCCGATGCAGGAAGGTCGCCGCCTGGCCGAAGGCGTGGGCTGGGCGATGATTCTGCCACAACTGCTGGCCAGCCTGGGTGCGCTGTTCACGGTGGCCGGCGTCGGCGAGATCGTCGGCGCTTTGGCCCCGATGGCAATCCCCGAAGGCAGCCGCCTTGCCGCCGTGCTGGCCTTCACCGCTGGCATGGCCATCTTCACCATCATGATGGGCAACGCCTTTGCCGCCTTCCCAGTGATAATGGGCGGCATCGGCCTGCCGGTGCTGGTGCTGGGCTTGGGCGGTGATCCGGTGGTGGTCGGCGCCGTTGGCATGCTGGCCGGCTTCTGTGGCACCTTGCTGTCGCCAATGGCGGCCAATTTCAACATCGTGCCGGCCGCGCTACTGAACCTGCCCGACCGCTACGCCGTGATCCGCGCCCAATGGCCCACGGCCGTGCTACTCTGGCTGTTCAACACTGCGATGATCTGGGGATTTGCCTTCCGATGACGCTCGACACCGCTCTCGCAGCCCGCATGGCCGGCATCGCGCTGGGCCATGTCGCCCGCGAGTATCCGCACAAGCTGGATCATGTGCTGGCCAGCGATGATGATGCCCGCACGCCACGCGATCTGCACCCGATGTTCTTTGGCAGTTTCGATTGGCACAGTTGCGTGCATGGCTGGTGGCTGCTGATGCGGCTGGCGCACCTGTTTCCGCAACACGCCCGCGCCGATGAAACGCGCGCGCTAGCCGCCGAAACCTTCACGCCAGAAAAGGTCGCGGTGGAACGCGTCTATCTCGCCCGGCCGCTGTCGCGCGGGTTCGAGCGGCCCTATGGCTGGGCCTGGCTGCTCAAGCTCCACGCCGAAATGGCATCTGCGAACAACCCCTTGGCGCCAGTTCTTGAACCATTCGCGCATGATTTCGCTGCGCATTGGCGCGCAATGCTTGGTAGCTTCACCTATCCCATCCGCACCGGCGCGCACGGCAACACCGCTTTCGCCCTCGTGCTCAGCGCCTACTGGGCCGCCGATCACGATCCCCAACTCTTCGCCCTGATGGCCGACAAGGCCCGCGCTTGGTACAGCACCGATCGCAGCGCCCAGGCCTGGGAACCCGATGGCGATGCCTTCCTGTCACCCACGCTGATGGAAGCGCTGGCCATGGCGACCCTGCTGCCAGCACCCGAGTTTCGGCGCTGGTTCCGCGCCTTCTTGCCCAAGGCGAAGCTGCAAACCCCTGCCAGCCTGTTCACCCCCGCCACAGTCACCGATCGCAGCGACGGCAAGATCGCGCATCTCGATGGTCTCAATCTTTCGCGGGCCTGGGCCTTCAAGACGCTGGCCGCCACGCTCGGACCACGCGATCCCGCCGGCACGGTGCTGCGCTCGGCAGCTCACGCCCATATCGCTACCGCCCTGCCTCACATTGCCGGCGACTATGCCGGGGAGCATTGGCTGGCCAGCTTTGCCCTGCTGGCGCTGGAGGCCTGAAGGCGATGCGCCGCGACCTGCGCATCGATGCACGGTTGAGTGCATTGGCCGAGCTGGTGCTGGGCCAGCAACCCGCCGCGCCTGTGGCCACGCCGTTGCAGGCCATCGGAAAGACGGGTGGCCCGCCGGGCCTGCTGCTGCACAGTGCCGTGCTGGCCGATCCGGCCACGTTGCAAAGCCCGATCGACAAGGCGCTGGCCAAGGTGGCGGCGCGCGGTGTGCTGGTGCCGGAATGGGGCCGGGTGAAGGTGCGCTTTGGCCCGTCCACCCTCTATGCCACGGAAGGCGGCAAGCTGGCGCTGGGGCTGCAGATCAGGGCGCGGGGGCCGCGCCAGTTGCTGGACACGCGCGGACGACTGTGGCTGACAGCGCGGCCGGAAACACAGCCGGACAGCGAGCAGATGCTGGTGCGTGATCTGGCGCTGGCCGCCCAACCTGGCGACGATGTGCAGTTGCCGCTGCTGGTGGCGGGGCGCAATCCGCCGAGGTGAAGGCTGCGCTGGAAGAAGCGCTGACCCAGGATTTCACCCGCGATTACACCAAGCTGCTGCGCGAGGTCGATCGGGCGCTGGCCGAAGTGAAGATCGGCGAATTCCGCCTCGCCATGCGTCTGGACGAGGTACACCACGGCAAGGCGGTGGTGCTGGGCCAGGGCATCTACCTGCCAGTCACCGCCACCGGCAGTGCCCGGCTGGATTATGCCCCGATGCTTCAGCCGCGGCCGCGATAAGGCGGCTTTTGCGGCGGACGTGGTCCAGAATTTGGGCCACCGGGCGGACGGGCTGACAAGGTGCGCTGCAGCGGCGGCCGCTGCGCAGAGCGTTCTTGGGGCGGGCCGCCGGCCGGGCTGATATCAATCTGGTCTTCGGCGCTGTTGCCCTTGCGGGTGGCGTGACGTTTCAGGGCGACAACGAAGCGCTCCGCCATGTCGGGCGCGATTTCAACCATCGTTTCGCCAGGGAAGATGCGGATGGCGCCAATATCGGGCTTGGTCACACCACCGCGCCGGCACAGCAGCGGGATGATCCAGCGGGGATCGGCATTGTCGCGGCGGCCGACATCGAGGCGGAACCACACACCTTCGCCGCCGCGATCGCCGCCTCGGTCGTTGCTGCGGCCGGCATCATTGCCTTGCCGGCTGTCGCGGCGTTCGGCGCGCGGTGCGGGGCCGGCGTCGACCAGCTCCTCGGCCTGTGGCAGGCGGGCGCGATGCATGCGCACCAAGGCGGAGGCAATCTCTTCGACACCGTGGCGGGTGAGGAGTTCCTCGCCCAGGCGCTTGTCCTCATCGTCCAGTGCGCCAATGCCTTCGCCAATGCTTTCCAGCAGGCGGGTACGATCCTGCACGGCGATGGCTTCCAGCGTGGGTACCGGGGTCCATTCGGCTTTCACCCCGGCCCCTTGCAGCATACGCTCAACGCGGCGGCGGGCGGGATAGGGTACGATCAGCACGGCGGTGCCCTTGGCGCCGGCACGGCCGGTGCGGCCGGAGCGGTGCTGCAGAGTTTCGGCGTCGCGCGGCACTTCAACGTGAATCACGAGGCTAAGCCCGGGCAGATCGATGCCGCGCGCGGCCACATCGGTGGCCACGCACAGCCGCGCGCGGCGGTCCCGCAGGGCTTGCAGCGCCTGGTTGCGCTCGGATTGGCTGTGCTCGCCCGACAGCGCGACTGCGGCAAAACCGCGTTCCGTCAGGCTGGCGTGCAGCCGGCGAACATTGTCGCGCGTGGCACAGAACAACAACGCGCTCGGCGGTTCGTGGAAACGCAGCAGATTAACCACGGCAGCTTCGATATCGGCCGGCGCGGTGGCAACGCATTGATAAGCGATATCGGTGTGGGCGCTGGCGCGGCCAGCGGTGGCAAGGCGCAGCGCGTCTTTCTGATAATCGCGCGCGAGTTCGGCAATGCCCTTGGGCATGGTCGCCGAAAACATCAGGGTGCGGCGTTCGGGCGGCGCGGCATCCAGGATTTCTTCCAGATCCTCGCGGAAGCCCATGTCGAGCATTTCATCGGCTTCATCAAGCACGACGACCTTGCAATTATCCAGCAACAGCCCGCCGCGTTCGAGGTGATCGCGCAGGCGGCCCGGGGTGCCGACCACAATGTGCGTGCCAGCCGAAAGCGAGCGCCGTTCCACCTGCTGGTTCATGCCACCCACGCACGTGGCGATGCGCCCGCGCGCCGGGGCATAAAGCCATGCCAGTTCCTTGGCGACCTGCAACGCCAGTTCGCGCGTCGGGGCAATCACCAGCGCGAGCGGACGGGCCGGAGCTGGCAGCGCATCATTATCGCCGAGTAGATTCTCGGCCATGGCGAGGCCAAAGGCGACGGTCTTTCCCGAACCGGTCTGCGCGGAAACCAGCAAATCCCGGCCGCGCGCCTCTTCGGCGATCACGGCGGATTGGACGGGGGTGAGTTCTTCATAGCCGCGCTGCGCGATGGCCTGTGCCAGCGGCGCGGGGAGCGTTTCAATTGTCATGCGCCGCCTATGGCGCAATTGGCCGCGAAAGGCGAATCAGCTTCGCACAAAAATTGCAGGACCTGCTCATGCCGAGCGTGTCGTGTCCCCGCCGCGAGCAGCGGGGACACATAACAACTCAGTAGACTTCGAACAGGCCGGCCGCACCCATGCCGCCGCCCACGCACATGGTGACGACCACATATTTCGCACCGCGGCGCTTGCCTTCGATCAGGGCGTGGCCGGTGCAGCGGGCGCCGGTCATGCCATAGGGGTGGCCGATCGAGATCGAGCCGCCGTTGACGTTGAGCAGTTCAGGATCGATGCCCAGAACGTCGGCGCAGTGCAGCACCTGCACGGCAAAGGCTTCGTTCAGTTCCCACAAGCCGATGTCGTTCATGGTCAGGCCGTTGGCCTTCAGCAGCTTGGGGATGGCATAGATCGGGCCGATGCCCATCTCGTCCGGTTCCAGGCCGGCGACGGCCATGCCGCGATAGGCACCCAGCGGGGTGAGGCCACGGCGGGCGGCTTCCTTGGCTTCCATCAGCACGCTGGCCGAAGCACCATCGGAAAGCTGACTGGCGTTGCCGGCGGTGATGCAGCCGCCTTCGATCACGGGCTTCAGGCCCTTCAGGCTTTCCAGCGTGGTTTCCGGGCGATTGCCTTCATCCTTGGACAGCGTGATCTCGTGGGTGGTGACCTCTTTGGTCTCCTTGTTGACCATCGCCATCGTCGCGGTCATCGGCACGATTTCGTCGTCGAACTTGCCGGCGGCTTGCGCTGCGGCGGTGCGCACCTGGCTTTGATAGCCATATTCATCCTGGCGATCGCGGCTGACGTTGTACCGCTTGGCCACCACTTCGGCGGTCTGCAGCATCGGCATGTGGATGTTGGGGTGCATGGCGACCAGGCTCGGGTCCATACCCACGCGCATCTTGTCGTTCTGCACCATCGAAATGCTGTCGACACCGGCGCCGATGCAGATCTGCATGCCATCAACCATGATCTGCTTGGCAGCGGTCGCGATCGACATCACGCCCGACGAACATTGCCGATCCATCGATTGGCCCGACACGGTGACCGGCAGGCCGGCGCGCAGCAGCGCCAGGCGGGCAATGTTGCCGCCCTGCACGCCCTGTTGCAGGGCACAGCCCATCACGACATCGTCCACTTCGGCGCCTTCGATGCCGGCGCGCTTCACGGCGTGGGCGATGGCATGGCCGGCGAGCGTTGGCGACGGGGTGGCGTTGAACGCGCCGCGGAACGCCTTGCCGATCGGCGTGCGGGCGGTGGAAACGATAACGGCTTCACGCATGAGATATTCCTTCCTGTGTCAGTTCAGCGGGCTTCAGCCCACATATTGCAAAGTGATCCATTCGGCGGCGAGCGCGGGCTTGGTTTCGCCTTCGATCTCGACCGAGACATTGGTTGTGGTCTGCCAGGCACCATCCGGGCGCTGCGACACATCCGCGATGGTGAAGCGGCCGCGGATCTTGCGGCCCGATTTCACTGGCGCCATGAAGCGCACCTTGTTGAGGCCATAGTTTACGCCCATGCGCGTGCCCTTGATGCCCGGCATCGCCTGATAGGCCATAACACTGAGCAGGCTGAGCGTTAGATAGCCGTGCGCGATGGTGCTGCCGAATGGAGTCTGCTCAGCCAGTTCCGGGTTCACATGGATGAACTGGTGATCACCCGTCACTTCAGCAAAGGCGTTGATCTTTTCCTGCGGGACCTCGATCCAGTCCGACACGCCAACCTCGGTTCCGGCTAGCGCGCGAAACTCATCCAACGTCAGTGATTTTCCGGCCATGCACGCCACTCCCCATGATCTGATTTGCAGCCAACCTAGGCCCCACTTCACGTTCACGTCAACCCAGCAGAATCGTGGTAAACATGGCGTTGTTACCTTCACGATTAGTTGTCATTAACCATAATCCATCGTTACTGAAATTGGGCATCCACAGTGCCGCCCCCGGCACGCCGATCACAAAGGATCGCCCGCCATGACCAGCAACAACCCCGCCGCCTCCATTGCCCTGGCAGCCTCTGCCCTGCTCGCCAGTGCCGATGCCGGCGTGGTGACCGTGACCAGCCTTGCCGGCGCGCCCGACCCCGGCCCGCTGCCTGGGCGGCAGCGGGGCCCAGCGGGTCCGCCATCACCAGGCGCTCTCCAGCCAAGCTGGGCGCCGCACCGCCACCTTGGCATAGCCAAGGAACAGCGGCTTGTCGGCTTCCTCAAGCCGCAGATGCACGATGGCATGATCGCCTCGTTGGCTCCGGAGCTTGCCGCAGGCGCGGCCGGCGTCGTCCTTCACATCGATCGCATCGCCGGGCTCACCGTCCAACGTCACCGGCACGAGCCGGCGGCGCACCTTGTCGCGGTGGTGCATGCGCGCCGTATTCTCCTGGCCAACATAACAGCCCTTGATGAACGACACGCCGTCCAGCAGATCAGCGCCGGTTTCAAGCCAGAGCAATTCGTCCGTGCCGATATCCGCGCTGTCGGGCACGCCCACCAGGTGGCGATGCGCATCATAGGCGTCTGCGCCGGCCGGTGCACCGTCCGCGAGGCCGACCCAGCGCGCGCCCAGCACCGCCGCTCGCGCATCCGTCGGCGCACCACCGGGCCAGCCGGCCAGCACGGCCAGATCCTCGCGCCGCACCAGCGTCACCGCCTTGCGCAGCTTGTACATGCTCAGCCGCTTGAGCAGCGCATCCGCCTTTTCGGCCGCTACATCGATCAGGATCACACCGCCATCGCCGGCATGGAGATGGAAATCGAACAGCGCCTTGCCCTGCGGGCTGAGCAGCCCGGCAAAGACCGCGCGGCCCGGCGCCACCAGCGCGACATCATGGGTGATCAGGCCCTGCAGGAAGGCCACGGCATCGGCACCGTCCACTGCCAGCACGGCGCGGTTTTCAAGGGAAATGGGGGTCATGGCCATGGAGATAGGCAATCCGCGCCGTCCTGCCAATGCCGCCGGCCAAAGCCAAGGCCACAACGCTTGACTCGAGAGCCCAATTCCATCATTGGAGCCGCCTTCGTCGCGGTGGCCATGCCTCCCGCGCGCAACCTGATTTACGCGGAACCGGAACCATGGCCAAGCCGACGACCATCAAGATCAAGCTCGTGTCCACTGCCGACACTGGCTATTATTATGTCACCAAGAAGAACCCGCGCACCAAGACCGAAAAGCTCTTGTTCCGCAAGTACGACCCGGTGGCCCGCAAGCACGTCGAATTCAAGGAAGCCAAGATCAAGTAAGCGCTCCGCGCGCTGCCTGATGGCACGAAAAGGGCTGGCGGCAACGCTGGCCCTTTTTGCGTTTGGCCGCGACACTGCATCTGGGCCATCCCCGCTTGGCAGCCATCCCGCCAACCGTTAGGCAGCATTCGTGCTGCGCGATAAACCCTCCTCCGCTGATCCGGCCGTGCTGGCGCTGCAGGCGCTTGCCCATGTTGCCGGCGATGAGGATATGGGCCCGCGCTTCCTGGCGCTCACCGGCATGGATGCCGATGCCCTGCGCGCCAATGCCGGCAAGCCGGCCACGCTGATGGCGCTGCTCGATTATCTGATGGCCAATGAACATGATCTCGTCGCCACCGCCGAAGCCATCGGCGTGAAGCCTGAGGCGCTGGCCCTGGCGGCGCGCAAGCTGGGGAGTGACTGGTGAAAGCGCGTCCGCTCATCGTTTCCGATTGCGATGGCGTGCTGCTGCACTTCATCGCGCCGTTCGTGGATTATCTGCGCCAGGTCCACGGCCTGACGCTGAGCATGGACAGCTTTGCCCTCACCGGCAATGTGAAGCGCGCCGATGGCACCGCGGTGGAACCTGCGGCGTTTCCGCCGTTGTTGAACGGTTTCTTTGCGGACTGGATGCACAACCAGCATCCGATCGTCGGCGCCGCCGACTCGCTGGGGCAGCTCGCCAAGGATTGCGACGTGGTGGTGCTCACCAACATCGCCGATCATCACGCCGAGCGCCGCACCTTTGAACTGGCGCGGCTGGGCATGCCCTATCGCGTGATCGGCAACCAGGGCGGCAAGGGCGCGCCACTGAAGAAACTGCTCGACGAGTTCCAGCCCAGCGAAGCCATCTTCATCGATGATCTGCCGCCCAACCACACCTCGGTGAAAGCGCATGTGCCGCATGTGCACCGCCTGCACATGGTCGCCGAAACCGAAGTGCGCCACCTGATCCCGCAATCGCCCGATGCTCACGCCCGCCACGATGATTGGCCGGCGATGCTGTCTCACATCGAAACCATCCTGAAAGGTTGATCATGACTCCCGAACAGAAACTCGCCGAACTCGGCATCACCCTGCCGAGCGCTGCTGCGCCTGCCGCCAACTATGTGCCGACGGTGACGGCCGGCAATCTGATGCACATCAGCGGCCAGATCCCGTTCGCCGAGGATGGCAGCCTGATGAAGGGCCGGCTGGGTGACACGGTCGATGTCGCCTACGGCCAGGCCGCCGCGCGCCGCTGCGCCGTGGGCCTGATCGCGCAGATGAAGACGGCGTTGGGCGACCTGAGCCGTGTGAAGCGCGTCGTGAAGCTGGGCGTGTTCGTCGCCAGCCATCCCGATTTCACCGACCAGCCGGAAGTGGGCAATGGCGCCTCCGATCTGATGGTCGAAGTGTTCGGCGATGCCGGCCGCCATGCCCGCGCTGCCGTGGGCGTGGCCGTGCTGCCGCGCGGCGTGGCTGTGGAAGTGGACGCGGTCGTCGAGATCGCCTGATGGCAACGGTGCCGGTGCGTGTTGTCGGAAAGGCCAGCGATATCCCGCTGGCCGACTGGAACGCCTGCGCCGGCCCGGTGAACCCCTTTGCGCAAGGGGAGTTCTTCCGCGCGCTGGAAGATTCGGGCAGTGCCTGCAGCCGCACGGGCTGGCAGCCCGTCCATCTTGTCACCGATGGCGTGGACGGCCGCCCGGCGGGCATCATGCCGGCCTATCTCAAAACCCACAGCCAGGGCGAATATGTCTTCGATCACGCCTGGGCCGATGCGTGGGAACGGGCAGGCGGCAGCTATTACCCCAAGCTGCAGGCCGCCTTCCCCTTCACCCCGGCCACCGGGCCCCGGTTGCTGCTGCGCGATGAAGCCGCCGGCCTGGCCCTGATCCGCGCCGCCGAGCAGGTGACGGAGAGCAACAATTTCTCCAGCGCGCATGCCACCTTTCTCACGCCCGAACAGCAGATCATGTTCCGCGATGCCGGCTGGCTGATCCGCACCGGCGAGCAGTTCCACTGGCAGAACGAGAACTATCGTGACTTCGCCGATTTCCTCGGTGCCCTCTCCTCCTCGCGGCGCAAGATGATCCGAAAGGAACGCGAGCGCGCGCTGGCCGGCCTGGAGATCGTGCATCTCACCGGCAGTGCCATTACCGAAAGCCATTGGGATGCGTTCTGGACCTTCTATCAGGACACCGGCGCCCGCAAATGGGGCCAGCCTTACCTGAAACGCAGTTTCTTCAGCCTCATCGGCGAGGCAATGGGCAGCCGCGTGCTGCTGATGCTGGCGCTGCGGGGTGGCAAGCCGATCGCCGGCGCACTCAACTTCATCGGCGATGAGTGCCTCTATGGCCGTTACTGGGGCTGCACCGAAGAGGTGCCCTTCCTGCATTTCGAGCTGTGCTATTATCAGGCCATCGAATGGGCCATCGCCAATGGCCGCGCCCGGGTTGAGGCCGGCGCGCAAGGGCAGCACAAGCTGGCGCGCGGCTATCGCCCCACCCCGGTGATCTCCGCGCATTACATCCCCAACCCCGGATTCCGGCAGGCGGTGGCCGATTATCTCGCCCGCGAAACCCAAGCGGTGATCGAGGAAATCGAATATCTGGATCAACATGGCCCGTTCAGGCAGCCGCAAGCCTGAACCGTGCTAGTGTAGCCCATGCGACTCATGCTTCTGCCGGCCGTGCTGGCCACCCCCGCTGCTGCCACAGAAGTGGTTCGCCTGTCTGACGCACAGCGCGAGGCGGTGATCGCGGCGGCGGCCAACGGCCCCGAACGACCCCCGGTGCTCACCCCTGAACAGGCCAAGCGCCAGTCCGTGCTCGATCGCTCACTCTATCCGGAATTTTATCAGGATGGCGGCGGCGCCGTACGGGACCGCAAGGTGCACGGCGAAATGAGCATGTTTGCCGGCAGCGGCGGCACCTTCGGCGTCAGCGGCACGGCCGTGGTGCCGGTGGGCGAAACCGGCACGGCTGCGCTTTCGGTGACGCAGGGCACCAGCCGCTGGGGCGGGATTTCGGGGTTCGGGTTCGGCTACAGCAGCGGTGATGCGCAGAATAATATGATCATCGGCAATAGCTTCAATGGCGGTTTCGGCGGCTATGGTGCCTTTGGCAGCCCGTTCGGCGGCCCCTGGACCACCCCCTACGGCCAGACCTGGCAGCCGGCCCTGCGGATGCGGCGGCGCTAAATCGGCTGCCCTGCGGCATCGATCCACAGATCATCCGGCAACGCCCGCACCCGCACGCAGCGGCGGCCATCTTCGGTGTAGGTGACGATATCGGTGGGCGCACGCGTGCCCACCACCAGCAGGCGCGCCGGTTGATCGCTCGCATTTTCAAGATGATGACCGGCGGCCACCCCGGCCGCAAAGGTCGCGGCATCGCCGGGCTGCATCGGCGTCACCACCCCGCCTTCGTGCAGCAGCAGGCTACCCTCCAGCAGCAACAGCATCTCGTCTTCATGGGCATGCCAGTGATTGCGTGATGTGGATGCTCCCGGCGGGATCGTCTGGATCAGCGCGCCGAGCTGTTCGAGCCCCCCTGGCCCGCTGATCCACTGCGACCGTATGGTGCCGCCGGGCGCATCCTCATTCTCGGTTAGCATCGCGTCCGGCCTGATCAGCGGCATGGGTCAATCCCTCAGAGCAGGGCAATATTGTCGATCAGCCGCGTTGTGCCGATCACGCCGGCCACCATCAGCCGTGCACCCGGCCCCTGGGTGCCCAGGCTGTGCAGCGTCTCGCCATCAACAAGTTCCAGATAATCCAGTCGGACGAAGCCGGCGGACTTGACGGTGCGCTCACCGGCGGCCAGCGCCGCGGCCACCGGCATGCCGCCAAGAATCGCCGCGCGGGTCGCCTGCAGGGCCTGCGGCAGCGCCAGCGCGCGGCTCCGTTCGTCGGCCGAAAGATAGGCGTTGCGGCTGGACAGGGCGAGCCCGTCATCATCGCGCACAATCGCGCAGCCGTGGATTTCAGTGCCGATGTCCAGATCGGCTGACATGCGCTTGACGATGGCCAGTTGCTGCCAGTCCTTCTCGCCAAACACTGCCGCATCGGCCTGTGCGGCGCTCAGCAACTTGGCCACCACGGTTGCCACGCCGTCGAAATGCCCCGGCCGCACCCGGCCGCACAGCAGATCCGGCAGGCCGCCCACGCGCACGAAGCTGGCAAAGCCCGGCGGATACATGGTGGCGACATCGGGGGCGTAAAGCAGGCTGCACCCTGCGCCGGCCAGCTTCACGGCATCGCCGGCTTCATCACGCGGATAGCGGGCCAGATCCTCGTTGGGGCCGAACTGCTTGGGATTCACGAAGATCGAAGCGACCACGACGTCGGCCAGTGTGAGGCCCTTCGTCACAAGTGCCAGATGGCCGGCGTGCAGCGCGCCCATGGTCGGCACGAAGGCGACACGCTTGCCAGCGGCCTGCCAGGCCCGCACCTGGGCGCGCAGTTCGGCGGGCGTTCGCAGGGTAGGCAGTGTGTTGGTCATGCAGTCTTCACCAAGGATCACCCGCAAGGGGCGTTGACAGGCTGGCGGCGCTGTGGGCGATACGGGTTCGGAGTGCAAGCCAGAACAAGGGATGACTGTGACTGCTCATGTGATCGTGCTCGCCAATGAAAAGGGCGGCACCGGCAAATCGACCACCGCCGTGCATATCGGCGTTGCGCTGGCGCTTGCCGGCAAACAGACCGCGCTGATCGATCTCGACAGCCGCCAACGCACATCTGCCCGCTATCTGGAAAACCGCTGGAACCACGCCCAGCGCCACGGCATCACCCTGCCCGGCCCGGCCGCGGTTGTGGTGGCCGATGGCGACGGCGCCGAAGCCGAACTGGCGATGCGGTTTCAGCAAGCCAGCCGGCAGGATTTCATCGTGGTCGATTCGCCCGGCCGCGATACGGCGCTGGCCCGCGCCGCCATGGCCCGCGCCGACACGCTGGTGACACCAATCAACGACAGTTTCGTCGATTTCGATCTGATCGGCGAAGTGGATGGCGACACGTTCGAATTGAAGAAGCCCAGCTTCTATGCCGAAATGGTCTGGGAAGCCCGCACCCGCCGTGCCCGTGAAGAGAGCCGCCCGATGGATTGGGTGGTGCTCAGGAATCGCCTCTCCACGCTTGATGCCCGCAACAAGCAACGGGTGGGCGCGGCGCTGGAAACCCTGTCGAAACGCATCGGTTTCCGCGTGCTGCCCGGCCTTTCGGAGCGCGTGATCTTCCGCGAATTCTTCCCGCGCGGGCTCACCCTGCTTGATCGCGCCGCGCTCACCGATTTCTCGCTCTCCCATGTTGCCGCCCGCAACGAATTGCGCGCCCTCATCGCCGGGCTGAACCTGCCCGGCGGGATCGAGATGGCCGCCTGATGGGCCTTGCCCTGATCGTCGTGCTCGGGCTCGCCTGGTGGCTGCACCAGAAGGGCCGGCTGCTGCCCAATTTGATGCTGTATGGCGGCCTTGGTGTCGCCGGCCTGCTGGCCGTTCGCTTCCTTTCCAGCGGCCGCTTTGTGCCGGCTGCGCTGGTGGCGGCGGGCGGTTGGGCGTGGTGGATGTGGAACCAGCAAGGCGGACAGGCCAACGGCGAGTTGGCGCAGGCGGCGCGGCTGCTGGGCGTTGCCGCTGATGCTCCGTCCGAAACCATCTGGCAGGCGTGGCGCCAGGCGATGACCAGCGCCCACCCCGATGCCGGCGGCACGGCCGAAGCCGCCCAGGCCCTCACCGCCGCGCGCGACCTGCTGATCATGGCGGCCGAAAAGCGCCGGGACTTGGGCGACTGAGCGCCTGATGGCCGGCCACAACTTCCATCCCAGTCTGCTGCGCGCATACGACATTCGCGGAATCGTGGGCGACACCTTGACCGAAACCGATGCCACCGCTGTTGGCCGCAGTTTTGGCACCATGCTGCGCCGCGCCGGCGGCCGTACCGTCTGCCTGGGCCGCGATGGCCGCGTGAGCAGCTGCGGCCTGGCCAACGCCGTTGCGGGCGGGTTGATGGCGGCCGGCTGCGACGTGATCGATAATGGCCTCGGCCCCTCGCCGATGTTGTATTTCAGCGTGTTCGAAATGCACGCCGATGCTGGCCTGATGGTCACCGGCAGCCACAATCCGCCCGATTGGAACGGCATCAAGATGATGCGCAGCAGCGGGCCCTTTCATGGGGCCGATATTCAGGCGCTCGGCACCATGGCAGCAGCCGGTGACTGGGAGCGCGGCGACGGTTCAGCCCGCATCGCCGATATCATGGATCGCTATGTCGAAGCGATGCTGGCCGATTTTCGCGGCGGCGCCTTCACCATCGCCTGGGATTGCGGCAACGGCGCCGCCGGCCCGGTGGTGGAACGGCTGACCCGCCTGCTGCCCGGCACCCACCATCTGCTGTTCAGCGACGTGGATGGCCGTTTTCCCAATCATCACCCCGATCCCACGGTGGAGGCCAATCTGGCCGATCTGAAACGCGTGGTGCGCGAGCAGGGCTGCGATTTCGGCGTTGCCTTTGATGGCGATGCCGATCGGATTGGCGCGGTCGATGGCCAGGGCCGCGTGGTGTGGGGCGATGAGCTGCTGGCCCTGTTGGCCGAACCGGTGCTGCGCGAATTGCCCGGCAGCACCATTATCGGCGACATCAAGGCCAGCCAGGCGTTGTTCGATCGCATCGCCGCGCTGGGTGGCGTGCCCGACATGTGGAAGAGCGGCCACAGCCTGATGAAGGCCCGGCTGCTGGAGCTGAACGCGCCGCTGGCCGGCGAGATGAGCGGCCACATCTTTTTCGCCCACCGCTGGCACGGCGTGGACGATGGCATATTGGCCGCCGTGCGCCTGATCGAGGCGGTGACGGCACTGGGCGGCTCGCTGACGGCACTGAAAGACGCGATGCCGGCCATGATCAACACGCCGGAGTATCGCTTCCCCTGCCCCGAAACCCGCAAGTTCGCCGTGGTGGCCGAAGTACTGGCCCGCCTGAAAGCGCAGGGCGCAAGCGTGAACGAGATCGACGGCGCCCGCGTGATGCGCGCCGATGGCTGGTGGCTGCTGCGCGCGTCGAACACGCAGGATGTGCTCACCGCCCGCGTCGAAGCCAGGGATGCCGCTGCGCTGGCGCGCTTGCTGGCCGAGCTGAATGACCAGTTGGCCCTGTCCGGCGTGGCACCCGTTGCCGCCAGCCACTGACGGAGCGGGACAACACACCCCTTCCCCCGTTCCCGTCAATCCCCTAAGTCGCTGAAGCATGAGCATCTGGGCAACGTTGGCCGGCACGGCACTGGGCCTGGTGATCGGCGGCCCCTTGGGGGCGCTGGCCGGCGCGGCGGCGGGCGGCGCCGTGGATGCCATGCGGGCCCGCGCCACCAACCCGGAACGCCGCCGCGTCGCCTTCTCCATCGCCGCCATCGCACTCGCCGCCAAGATGGCCAGCGCCGATGGCAATGCCAGCGCCGCCGAATTCGCCACCTTCCAGCGCCTGTTCCATGTCGACCCTTCCGAAGCCAACAATGCCAGGCGCTTCTATGATCTGGCCAAGGGATCGATGGCCGGCTTCCAGGCCTATGCCATCCAGGCTGCCGACCTGCTCGGCCAGGGTTCAGCCACGCTGGAGGATCTGCTCGATGCGCTGTGGATGATCGCGGCGGTGGATGGCTTTCACGAGGCCGAACTGGCCTTTCTGGGCGAAGTCGCCACCATCCTGGGCTTTGATGAAGCAGCGCAAGCCCGCATCCGCCGCCGCCACCTCGCGCCGGCGGCCGATGATCCGTGGGCGGTGCTGGGTGTGGAGCCGGGCGTAGATGCCACTGGGCTGCGCGCCGCCTATCACGCGCTGGTGAAACGCTATCACCCGGATCGCGCGCTGGCCGAAGGTGTGCCCTCCGAATTCATCCGCGTGTCGGAACTCAGGATGGCCGACATCAACGCCGCCTATGACCGGCTGACGGGACGGCGGCGATGAAACCCCTGCATCTGGCCATGATCCTCGCCATCGACGTGGTGTGGGGCTGCAACATCGTTGCCGTGAAGGAAGGCGTGATGAGCGCAGGGCCGTTCACGGCCGTTCTGCTGCGCTATGTCGTCGCCACGGCCGTGTGCCTGCCGTTCCTGCGCTGGCTGCCGGGGCGGATGGGGCTGATCCTGCTCGCCGGTTTTGTGTCCGGTGCGCTGTTCATGTCGCTGGGCGCGGTGAGTTTTGCAGTGGCCGACAATATTTCCGCGCTGTCCATCGTTGGGCAATTGGGCGTGCCGTTCAGCCTGATCCTCGCCGTGATCTTCATGAAGGAGGAAATCCGCTGGCCGCGCATCACCGCCATCGCCATCTGTTTCATGGGCGTGGTGGTGATGGGCTTTGATCCGGCGATCGCCAGTGAACGCATCGGCATCCTGCTCACGGTGGGCGCGGCCTTGAGCTGGGCGGCGGGTAACCTGTTGTTCCGAAAGCTGCAGGGCGTGTCGGTGCTGGTGATCCACGGCTGGCTCGGCATCGTTGCCATTCCGATCATGGCAACGCTGGCCTATGCGTTCGAGCCCGCCAAACTTGCCGCCGTCCCCGATCTGCCGCTCAGCACCTGGGGCTGGATCGCCTATTCGGGCATCATGTCCAGCATTGTCGGTCACGGCGGGATGACCTGGCTGTTCCAGCGCTATCCGGTCGCTGTCGTCTCGCCGCTCACCCTGCCGACGCCGCTGATTTCGGTCGCCATCGCGGTGGCAGTGTATGACACGCCGATCACCGGCCAGATGATGGTTGGCGGGCTCTTGACGCTGGTCGGCGTCGCCATCATCACCATCCGCACCGCGCAGCGGCGTGACAGCGACATGCCGGTGGAGCCAACATGATTCAGCGCGCCAGCCCCAATTTCAACGACCGGCAACTGCCCATCGGCATCCTCGTGCTGCACTACACCGGCATGCAAAGCGGCGCCGAAGCCATCGACTGGCTGGCCAACCCGCAGTCCGGCGTTTCCGCCCATTATGTCGTCGCCGAAGACGGCCAGGTGCTGCAAATGGTGGATGAAACCAAGCGCGCCTGGCACGCCGGTCGCAGTTGGTGGCGGGGCGTGACGGACGTGAACAGCGCCAGCATCGGCATCGAGATCGTCAACCCCGGCCACGAGTTCGGCTATGTCCCCTTCCCCACCCCGCAGATGGACGCCGTGCACGCACTGGTGGCCGAAATCTGCGCCCGCCACGCGATTGCGCCCGCCAATGTGGTGGGCCACAGCGACATCGCCCCCACCCGCAAGGAAGACCCTGGCGAGCTGTTCGACTGGCCCCGTCTCGCCCGCGCTGGCCTTGCTGCAAGCCCGAAGCCCTGCATGGACCCGAACTGGGCCGACATGGGCTTCATGGCCGCGCTGGGCCGCTATGGCTATGACGTGTTTGCGCCGCTTAAGGCCGTCATCGCCTTCCAGCGCCACCACCGCCCGACAAAGTTTGACGGCGCGATCGATGCGGAAACACGCACGATCCTGCGCGGGCTTCTGCTGGCGGAAGGGCTGTAAAAAAGCGGCCAGTGCCCGAGGGAGCACCGGCCGTGAGAGTTCCGCCGATGGTCCAACAGGGGGAAGGCCACCGTAGTTGCGGGCGCTGGCAGGGCTGCCAGCCAGCGGGCCGGTGAAGTTAGGGGGCCGGCCCGTTCGGTAAGTGATGCCGTCAACCCACAAACATTGCAAGTCTGTAATGTTTACCTGCGCCGATTTTCACACTGCGCCAGGCTTGCGCGCGCCCAGCGGCAGATCATGGCCGCCGAAATCGAGGGTCGATTTAGAGATCACGCTGCCCAGCGCATCGACAATCAGGCGCAGGCGGCGCTTGTCGGTGGCGAAGGTCAACCGAAACGTGCCGAAATCCTCGTCCACGCCGGCTTCCACCCACGAGGTGATCAGGCGCCCGGCCAGCATCGGCTGCACCTGTTCGGGGTTTAGTTTCAACCCCTCGGCGATGGTTTCCGCCGAGACGGTGAAACTCTCACCACTGCCTTCGATTTCGATCATGCCGCTGCCTGTGGCGCGAATCGCCGCGTCATGGCAATGGCAAAGCGCGATCACGTCGTTGGGCGACCGCGTCAGGTGCAAACCTGCCGAGGAAAGTCCGGGCTCCACGGAACGCGGTGCCGGGTAACGCCCGGCGGTTCGAGTCCCAGAGAAATTTGGGCAACTCGGATCAGGGACAGTGCCACAGAGAAGAGACCGCCGATGGCTCTGGCAACAGAGGACAGGCAAGGGTGAAACGGTGCGGCAAGAGCGCACCGCGCGATGGGCAACCAAAGCGGCACGGCAAACCCCACCGGGAGCAAGACCGAATAGGGATGGCGCGCATGTTTCGGCATGCAGGGCAGGAACCGGCCCAGTCATCCGGGTTGGTTGCTGGAGGCGGCGGGTAACCGCCGTCCGAGAGGAATGGTCGCCCAGGGGTGAAAGCCCTGGACAGAACCCGGCTTACAGGCGGCGTGATCGCATCGCAGCCCAACCCGTCACCCGCTCCGCAGCAACGCCACCCCCGCGTCGCGCTCGAACAGATACAGCAGCACCCGCGCCGCTTGCCCCCGCGCGCCATCCAACCCGCCATCGCGATCCAGCAGCAACCGCCCATCGTCGCGCGCCATGGTGACAAACTTCTGCACGCGTTCGGGATCGGCAAAGCGAAACGCCTCCTCCCCCGATTGGCGCGTGCCCAATATCTCGCCGGCGCCGCGCAGGCGCAGATCCTCCTCGGCAATCCGGAATCCATCGTTGGTTTCGCGCATCAGCTTCAGCC